>Ga0265327_10000129_pt1 | contig 165504 bp, 182 predicted proteins | sample 41621metaG_FD_202089 | JGI IMG/M metagenome (GOLD analysis project Ga0265327, IMG submission 202089) | Rhizosphere microbial communities from Carex aquatilis grown in University of Washington, Seatle, WA, United States - 4-16-21 metaG | ecosystem: Host-associated > Plants > Roots >...
GGCGCCAACGCCGCATGCACCACAAACTCGCGTCCCAAGGCGAAACCAAGCTCGGCCCCGGTCAGGACGTCCACTTCCGGAACTTCGCCTCCCGAAACGCCGTCCGCCAGCGCCTTCAGCTTGCCGCGTCCGCCTTCAGCGCCATCACTCGCCGCCAGAAGGACCGCAACGCCGCCACGGCGCAAAGCCTCGGCAGTCTTCTCATAGCCGGCCACGACTTGACCGGCACCCCGCGCCAAACCGACAAGATCCCGGCAGCGTTGCCGCAACAGCCGTTCGACCTGCTCGGGCAGATCGGCGGGCGCCTCGACATTCTGCCGCGCCGCGCGCGCGAAGGTTCTTTTTGCCACCGCCTGCGCCAGTATATCGCGTTTGGCCGTCAACCACAAACCTCGTCCCGGCAGCTTTTCAGCGATATCCGGAACCACCTTGCCGCCGGGCGCCACCACGAAGCGGATCAGCGCCTTTTTCGGCAGCACGGCACCGGTCACGATGCAGCGCCGCTCGGAACCGGAGAAGACTTCCTCCGCTTCCTCCGCGTCCGTCACCTCGTCATTCATTGCCTGCGGCGGCGGCATCGCCAGCACCCGCCGCGTTGCCGGCATCGGCGCCTTCTTCGAACCAATGCGCGCGGGCGGCCATGATGATGGCGTCGGCTTCTTCCTGGGTCAGCTTCGCCACGTCCTGCACCGCTTCGATAAGCTCGTCGCCGGCAAGGTCACCCAGATCGTCGAGTGTCTTCACGCCCTTCTCGCCGAGAGCCACCAGCATGCCGAGGCTCAGCCCCTCGACTGCGGCCAACTCGTCGGTAACGCCCAGTTCCAGGCGACGCACCTCGAAATCGGCATTCTGCTTCTCGATAAAGGCGCGGCCACGCTCTTGCAGTTCGTGCGCCACATCCTCATCGAAGCCCTCGATCCCGGCGAGGTCTTCGAGCGGCACATAGGCCACTTCCTCCACCGAGGTGAAGCCTTCGGTTACGAGCAGATGGGCGATCACGTCGTCGATATCGAGCGCCACGATGAACATTTGGCTGCGGGTCCGGAATTCCTCGGTCCGGCGTTCGGATTCCTCGGCTTCGGTGAGGATGTCGATATCCCAGCCGGTCAGCTGCGAGGCCAGACGGACATTCTGGCCGCGCCGGCCAATGGCGAGGCTCAGCTGATCGTCGGGAACCACCACCTCGATCCGGCGCTGCTCCTCGTCCATGACCACCTTGGCGACCTCGGCGGGCGCGAGCGCGTTGACGACGAAGGTCGCCGGGTCCGAGGACCAGGGGATGATGTCGATCTTTTCGCCCTGCAATTCGGCAACCACCGCCTGGACGCGGCTGCCGCGCATGCCGACGCAGGCGCCGACCGGATCGATGCCGCTGTCATTCGAGATGACGGCGATCTTCGCCCGGCTGCCCGGATCGCGGGCCACGGCCCGGATCTCGATGATGTTGTCGTAGATTTCCGGCACTTCCTGCGCGAACAGCTTCGCCATGAATTGCGGATGGGTGCGCGACAGGAAAATCTGCGGGCCGCGCGGCTCGGGGCGCACGTCATAGATATGGGCGCGCACGCGCTCACCCTGGCGGAAGCTTTCGCGGGGAAGAAGCTCGTCGCGGCGCAGGATCGCCTCGGCACGGCCAAGATCGACCACCACATTGCCGAATTCGACCCGCTTGACGAGGCCGTTGACGATCTCGCCGATGCGGTCCTTGAACTCGCGGAACTGGCGCTGCCGCTCGGCATCGCGGACTTTTTGGACGATGACCTGCTTGGCCGTCTGCGCGGCGATCCGGCCGAAATCGATCGGCGGCAGCGAATCGGTGATGAAATCGCCGAGTTCCGCCGCCGGGTTCAGGCGCCGCGCATCGGGCAGGGAGATCTGCGTCGGCTCCGGGTCCAGGGATTCGACGACCTCGCGGAAGCGCAGCAGCCGGATCTCGCCGGAGCGGCGGTCGATCTCGGCGCGGATGTCGTATTCCTGGCCGTATTTGGAGCGTCCGGCCTTCTGGATCGCCTGCTCCATCGCCTGAAGCACCTCGTCACGATCGATCCCCTTGTCGCGCGCGACGGTGTCGGCGACCTGCAAGAGTTCGGATCGGGAATAGGTTGCGAGATTTTCCATATCTTCCTGCTTGTTTCTTTCCGGCTCGTCTCAGCTGAGTTGAAGCTTTTGCGCCGCGGCCAGAAGTTCATCGGTGAGGACGAGCTTCGACCGCGCGATCGCGGATAGCGGCAGCGTCACCTCGCCTTCGGGAAGGGCGAGACGGACGCTATCATCCGCCACACCGAGGATCTTTCCCCGAAAACGCTTGCGACCATCGAACAGCTGACTGGTTTCGAGCTTCGCCTCGAAACCGATGAAACGCTCGTAATCGGCAAGCCGCACCAGGGGCCTGTCGATTCCGGGCGAACTCACCTCCAGGGCATAGGCGACCGGGATCGGATCGCTCACATCGAGAAGCGCCGAAACATTGCGGCTGATCTCGGCACAATCATCGACCGTCATCGCCGCGCCGTCCGCCCGCTCCGCCATGATCTGAAGCGTCGGGCGTCTCCCACCCGTGAAGGCTATGCGCACGACGCCGTAGCCCATCTCTTCGAGTGCCGGAGAAATCAACGCCGCGATACTGTCCGTCTCCACCAAGCTCGTCACCCAACCGCCGCCATGGCGGTCATTCAAGTAAAAAAAAGAGCGGGCCCAGGCCCACCCGTTTGTTCGTACATCCGATCACCGACCAGACGCTATGGGATTTCGGTGAATATAGGCGATTTCCCGAAAGTCGCAATGAATTTTCTATTTAGATTCTCAGGACACCCGCCTGCTCACCGCGCCCGGCGGCGCAGGCGCAGGAAGACCGGAGCCCGCCCGGCCCGGATCGCCTTGGCCTCATACCTTGTTTGCGGCCAGTCGGCGGGACGTTGGCGCCAATCCTCCGGACCTTCCGCCAGCCACTCGAACAGCGGATGCACCGTCACCCGCTCCAGGATCCAGCGCATATAATCCACATGGTCGGTGCCGATCCGCAGCTCCGCCCCGTCTTCCAGAACCCGGCCAAGTTCGTCGAGGATTTCCGTCTGCACGATCCGGCGGCGGTGGTGGCGGAGCTTCGGCCAGGGATCGGGGAAGAGGATGAAGGCACGGCCTATGCTGCGATCGGCCAGCCCGGCCAGAAGCGGCCTTGCATCGCCTTCCAGGATGCGGACATTGCCAAGGCCGAGGCGTGAGACCTCACCCAGCAGCTTCGCCACGCCGTTGAGGAAGACCTCGCAGCCGATGAAGCCGATCTCGGGATGTGCCGTGGCCAGCGCCGCCAGATGCTCGCCCCCGCCAAATCCGATTTCAAGCCAGACTGAAGCGGGAGCTTGGTCGAACAGAGCGACGGGATCGATCCGCTCTCCTTCCACCGGCTCCGGCACGGCGATACGCGGCAGCAGCGTCTCGACCAGGCCGCTCTGGGCCCGGCGCAGGGGCCGGCCCAGGCGGCGGCCGTAAAGCCGGCCAAACCGCCCAGGAGGTGCCTCATGCGTCAGGTCTTCGGACTCGAGGCGTTCGGACTCGAGGTGTTCAGACTGCGGTACTTCAGACATGCTGGGAGCGATGCCGGAACGCCCGGATCAGAACGTCCGCCGCAGTTCGTCCACGAGATCGGCCCGCTCCCACGAGAAGCCGCCATCCGCTTCGGGCGGGCGGCCGAAATGGCCGTAGGCGGCGGTGCGGGCATAGATCGGCCGGTTGAGGTTGAGATGCGTGCGGATGCCGCGCGGCGACAGATCGACGAGCTGGCACAGCACGTTGGCGAGCTTATCCTCGTCCACATTCCCGGTGCCGTGATTGTTGATGTAGACCGAAAGCGGCCGCGACACGCCGATCGCGTAGGCGAGTTGAATCGTGCAGCGCTCGGCCAGACCGGCGGCGACGACGTTCTTGGCGAGATAGCGGGCGGCATAGGCCGCCGAGCGGTCGACCTTGGTCGGATCCTTGCCGGAGAAAGCGCCGCCGCCATGCGGGGCGGCACCGCCATAGGTATCGACGATGATCTTGCGGCCGGTCAGCCCGGCATCGCCATCGGGACCGCCGACGACGAAGCGGCCGGTCGGGTTGACGTAGAACTGTGCCTCCTCACACATCCAGCCTTCCGGCAGGACGGCCAGGACATGCGGCCGCACGATTTCGCGGACTTCTTCCTGATCGACATGGGCGCCGTGCTGGGTCGAGACCACGACCGAGGTCGCCCGTACCGGACGGCCGTTCGAATATTGCAGCGTCACCTGGCTCTTGGCGTCGGGGCCAAGCGCCGGCTCCGCCCCGGAATGCCGTGCCTCGGCCAGGGATTTCAGGATCGAATGGGCGAAATGGATCGGCGCCGGCATGAGGTGCTCGGTCTCGGTGCAGGCATAGCCGAACATGATGCCCTGGTCGCCGGCCCCTTCATCCTTGTTGCCGGAGGCATCGACGCCGACGGCGATGTCCTGGGACTGGCCATGGACATAGCAGCCGATATCCGCGCGCTGCCAATGGAAGCCTTCCTGCTCGTAACCGATTTCCTTGATCGCGTGGCGCGCCACTTCGATCAGCCGGTCGGGACCGATGGTGCCGGGACCGCGAACCTCACCGGCCAGAACCACGCGATTCGTGGTCGCCAGGGTTTCGACCGCAACCCGCGCATAGGGATCGGCGGTCAGGAAGGTATCGACGATCGCGTCCGAAATCCGGTCGCAGACCTTGTCCGGATGACCCTCTGACACCGACTCGCTGGTGAAGACATAGTCGCGCTTGGTCACACTCGATCCTTTCCTGGAATTGAAACGCATAGCGCCCGCCATATCGCGGACGAGCGGAAGCGGCAAGTAGTGCCAAGCGGAAATCGCCTCCGTCAAGAACTTTATCCGTTCGAGCCACCAAGGGAGGTGAGATCTCCCCTCACAGGGGGGTGGCGAGCGCCCTGACGAGATCGAGGAGACGCCGCCGCACATTGGCGTCGGGCACGCGGTAATAGGCGCGCACCAGTTCGAGCGTCTCCCGCTTCAGCATCGGATCGGCCTTCGCATCCTGGGCGGTTTCCGCCGGATCCGCACCGGCGGGGGCGATCTCATCGAAGAAATAGGAGACCGGGACATCCAGCACCCGCGCCAGATCCAGCAGCCGGCTGGCCCCGATCCGGTTGGCGCCGCGCTCATATTTCTGCACCTGCTGAAAGGTGAGGTTTATCGCCTCCCCGAGCTTTTCCTGACTCATGCCCATAAGGGTCCGGCGCAGCCGCAGCCTTGAACCGACATAAACGTCGGTCGGATTGGGCTTCTCCTGCTTCACGCGCCCCACACGCGGCTTGTTTGGGGTATCCGCCATTTTCACCACTTTCGCTAACGCTCGCCTGAAGACATAGGGGCGGCGGGAGCGGAAATGCAACTGAAAAGCAAGCTCCGCACCGCAACGCCACGCATTAGTAGCCTCTATGTTCCCGCTCCAGGGTTGACCGGCAAGCCGTGCACCAGTACGAGGGGTTGATTTGCGCCTTGACTCCCCATTTTGTTATGCTATGACTCCGCACGCACACCATTTCAGTGTGCTCTTTTGTGAAGAAGGGTACTCCAATGTTGAAGAAGACAGTTTTGTCCGTGGCGGTGGTCGTGGCCTCCATGGGGATTTTCGTCGCCCCCAGCATGGCCGACGTGTCGTTCTGCGTAGCGACCCCGACGCCGATCAACATGCAGGCGCTGACCTCCAACGAAGTGGGTGTCGTCATTGCCCCCACCTCGAACACCGGCAACCCGGTCGTCAAGGCCAACAACAACTATGGCCAGGGCACTGGCGCGGGCGGCTACTGGACCTCGAACACCTCGACGCCGGCCACGCTCACGCCGAACTGCTACATCCTCTCGATCAGCGCCAAGGCATCGCAGCCGTCCGGTGGAAACCCCTGGTATTGCGCGGCGGAGACGACGTCTCAGACCCCCAACAACCTCAACGTCGTCGGCACGGTCACCTATTCCTCGACCCTGCAGGCTCAGGTCGCGTCGGTCTACATCCTCGGCCAGACGACCGCGCTCAACACCAATGCCGGCAATGCCAACTGCCCGCCTCCCGGCCAGTAACGTTCAAAGCGTCAAGACCGTCGCCTGAATCGCTCGGCGCCCGGACCTGACACCGCGAAGCCTGAGGCAATCCCATCCGGGATTGCCTCAGCGCCGCCAGGGCCCGGACGACGAAACACCTTTACCGTGCGCGTCTCTGTGAGGAAGGGTATTCCAATGCTGAAGAAGACCGCTTTGTCCGTGGCGGCGATGCTGGCCTCCATGGGAATTTTGGTCGTTCCCACCATGGCCGACGTGTCGTTCTGCATTGCGAAACCAACGCCGTTCCGCGTGCAGTCGCTGACATCCAACGAAGTGGGCGCCGTTGTCGCCACCGCCTCGAATCCCGGCCAACCGATCATCAAATCCAATAACAACTATGGCCATGACACCGGTGCTGGCGGCTACTGGACCTCGAATACGACGAAACCGGCGATACTGGCGCCGGGCTGCTATATCCTCTCCATCAGCGCCAAGGCCTCCCAGCCGGACGCCCAGAATCCCTGGTATTGCGCGGCGGATACGGTATCGCAGACCCCCGGCAACCTCGATGTCACCGGCACGGTCGCCTATTCTTCGACCTTGAATGCGATCGTGGCGTCGGCCTATGTCCTCGGCCCGACGAGCAACGTCAACACCGATGCCCGCAACATCAACTGCCCACCCAGAGGGCAGTAACGTCCGGGGCAGTGACATCCAGGGCAGTGACCTTCCCCGCGTCGATTCCCTCGCCTGAAGCCCTCAGCGCCGCCAACGGAAGCCGAACGGCAGAAGCAGCAGAAGGATCGCCGCCAGGATGCCGTCTCCGGCCCTGGCATAGGGCGTCGGCGGCAAAGGCGCCGGAAGCTCCGCGTCGAGCACGCCGATCCGGTCGAGATCGAGCAGCGCCGCCACCCTTCCCAGCGGATCGACCACGGCGGAGATGCCGTTATTGGCGGACCGCACCAGCGGCAGCCCTTCTTCCACCGCGCGGGTGCGGACATTGGCGAAATGCTGATAGGGGCCGGCGCTATCGCCGAACCAGGCGTCATTGGTCACATTGAGCAGCCAGGAAGGCCGGTGCGCCGGATCGGCGACCTCCCCCGGAAAGATCGCCTCATAGCAGATAAGCGGGCTTGCCGGCGGCAGGCCGGGCAAATCGATGGTCCGGGGACCGGGACCGACATTGAAATCGACATTGGCGGCGATCGCCGGGATCGGCACCAGCCCGCGCAACGGCACGTATTCGCCGAAGGGGACGAGGTGGAATTTGTCGTAGCGGCCGACGATATCGCCGCTCCCGTTCAGCGCCAGCAGGCTATTCCAGAATTCCTGCACCGGCGCCGGTCCGTCATTGGCGCGGACGGAGCCGGTGATGATAAGCCCGCCCTTGGGCGCCACCGCGGCCATGGCGGCGCGGTGCGGGGCATCTCTGGAAAGCAGGTAGGTCGCCGCCGCCTCCGGCCAGACGACATCGGTGATCCGGCCGGCGCCGGGACCGGCGGAGAGGCTGAGCAGAAGCTGGAAATTGGCCTCGGCCGCCTTCGCATCCCATTTCATGGTCTGCGGAATCGAGGGCTGAACCAGACGCAGGCGGACCCCCGGAACCGTGCCGACCGGAGTCGTGGCGAGGCGATATTGCCCAAGCTCAACGGGCACCGTGATCAGGAGTACGGCGCCGGCCACGGGAACCGCGCGCCAGAACCCCGGCAACGCGATGGCCAGAGCCGGCAGCGCCGCCGCCAGAACCGTCAGCAGGCTGAGCCCATAAATTCCCGTCACCGAGGTGGTTTGCAGCATCGCCGTCCCGCCGGGAAACCACCCGGCCCAGGCATAGCCCACCAGATTCCATGGGAAGCCGGTCAGCAAATGGCCGCGCAGCCATTCCGCCGCCGTCCAGGCGACGGCAAGCGCCACCACGCGCCCAGCGCCGCCCCACGCGCTTCCTCCCCACTCAGGCCCGCGCCGCCCGGCGGCATGAACCAGCAGCAGCGCCAGCCCCGTCGAAATCCCGCATCCCGTCGGAAAGCCAAGCAGTGCCGGCGGCACCAGCCACCAGAAGGCGGCGATATCGGTAAAAAGCGCGCTCGATATCCAATAGAGGCCAAGCAGAAAGAAGCCGAAGCCGAAGCTCCAGCCCAGCACGAACGCCTCCCGGCCGCGCCGGCAACCCTCGCTCAGCCATAAGAGCCCGCTGAAGGCGATGACCAGCAGCGGCACCAGATCGAAAGGCGGCAGCGCCAGCGCCGCCAGCAGCCCCAACATCGCGGCGCAGAGGTTGCGCCGCCATCCGGTCAGTGCCGCAAGCCTATTCCTCATGCGGACGCATCCGCCTCTGGGGGAGCCACGAGCCGGACCCGCAGGCGCTTCACACGCCTCGGATCGGCATCCGCGACCTCAAGCTCCAGCCCCGCCGGATGATGGATGATCTCGCCCCGGCTCGGCACCCGTCCGGCCAGGGTAAACACCAATCCGCCGACCGTATCGACCTCGTCCTCGTCGCTTTCGGGGCGGAGCCTCAACCCGTATTTCGCCTCCAGCCCGGAGATCGGGAAGCGCGCATCGACGATACAGGTGCCGTCGGCGCGCTCGACCAAGCCCGGCGTCTCCGCTTCGTCATGCTCGTCCTCGATCTCGCCGACGATTTCCTCGATCAGATCCTCGATGGTGGCAAGGCCGTCGATGCCGCCGAACTCATCCACCACCATCGCCATATGGATATGGGAAAGGCGCATCTGCACCAGAAGATCGAGCACCGGCATGGTCGGCGCGACCACGAGCACCTTGCGCACCAGCAGCGCCAGCTCCACCGTCCGCCCGGCGGCGACATGCCCCAATATGTCCTTGACGTGGATGAAGCCCAGCACGTCGTCCAGCATCGAGCGATAGACCGGCAGGCGCGAATGTTCGTTCTCGATGAAGATGCGCACCGCCTCGGCAAAGGGCGTCTCGACCTCCAGGGCCACGATGTCCACACGCGGCACCATCACATCGGCGGTGCGGAGCTCATGCAACTTCAGGATGTTGCCGATCAGCTCGCGTTCCTGCTCGTCGATGGGCTCGCCTTCGCCGTCGCGCTCCTCCATGATCTCTTCGAGTTCGTCCCGCACGCCGTTTTCGCCGTTGCGGTAGCGTCCCCAATGCCGCAGCCAGTTGCGCAATCCGTGGAAAAGCCGCTCAGGCGGCTCCCTTTGGTCGCCACCTCCAGAGTCAGCCATGAGCTGCCTCCGGCAAGAAGGGGGAATACGGATCGGCCAAGCCCATTCCGGCGAGGATCCGGATCTCCAGCCCCTCCATGGCCACGGCTTCCGCCTCATCCTCATGGTCGAAGCCGAGAAGGTGCAAGACCCCGTGCACCACGAGATGGGTCAGGTGATCGGCTGCGCGCTTATGCTGCGCCGCCGCCTCCGCCGTCACGGTTTCTAGGGCTAGAACGACGTCGCCTAAAAGAATCGGCGCATCGCCCGGCTGGGGCTCCATTTCGAAATCACACTCCTCTAGATCACTGGCTGGGAAAGAAAGAACATTAGTCGGCTTGTCCTGGCCGCGCCACTCCCGGTTGAGACGGTGGACCAGCGCATCGTCGCCGAGAACGATACTAAGCTCGGCTTGCGACAGTTTGGGGGCGGCAAGCGCTACCGCCGCCCGTGCCGCCTTCCGGCAGACCGCGCGGGCGTCGAAATCCTGTTCCCGCCAGCCCGCCGAGGGCTTCGAGAAAGCGATCGCCACTTTTTTTCTGGAACTGGCCCCCGGCGCACCGGCGGGTGCGCGAGGGGTGTCAGGACGGCTCACGGTCCTTCTCGCTTTCCTGTCGCTCCGATCGGCGTCTATCCCGCGCATCGTAGGCATCGACGATGCGGGTGACCAGAGGATGGCGCACCACGTCGGCGGCGCCGAATTCGACAATGGCGATATCGCCTATCCCGGAGAGGATTTCAAGGGCGTCCTTCAGCCCCGATTGCGTGCCGCGCGGCAAATCGATTTGCGACATGTCGCCGGTCACCACCATCCGGGCATTCTCACCGAGCCGGGTGAGGAACATCTTCATCTGTACCGCCGTCGTGTTCTGCGCCTCGTCGAGGATCACGAAGGCGCTCGACAGCGTGCGGCCGCGCATGAAGGCCAGAGGTGCGATCTCGATCTCGCCGCTGATCAGCCGGCGCTCGACCTGCTCCGCCGGGAGCATGTCGTAAAGCGCGTCGTAAAGCGGGCGCAGATAGGGATCGACCTTGTCCTTCAGGTCGCCCGGCAGGAAACCCAGCCGCTCCCCAGCCTCGACCGCCGGCCTCGACAGGATGATGCGCCCGACCGCGCCGCTCATCAGCGCATCCACCGCCGCCGCCACCGCCAGATAGGTCTTGCCGGTGCCGGCGGGGCCGAGCCCCAGCACCAGATCCCGCTCCTTCAATGCCCGGATATAATGCGCCTGATTGGCCGAGCGCGCCTGGATGTGCCGCTTGCGCGTGCGGATCCCCGTATCCTCGCCGCCCATGAGCAGCGCCTCCCCGGCGGGAGCGCCGGCGATGCGGAGTGCCGCCTCGACATCGGGAGCCTGGACTTCGAGCCCCTGCTTCAGCCGCTCATACAGCGCCGCCAGCGCTACCCGCGCCGTGTCGGTCGCGGCAGGCGGTCCTGAAATCGCCAGCCGATTCCCGCGCGACACCACCGAGACCCCGAGCACCTGCTCGATCCGGTCGAGATTCTGGTCGCGTTCGCCGAAAAGCTGCGTCAGCAGCATGTTGTTTTCGAACTGCATCTGAATGCGCGCGCCGGAAGGCGCGCGCGGTGCCGGAAATGCCGTCATTGTATGATGCTCCCACAGGAGCTGGATATGATGCTCCCGCCCAGGCTGGTGCGGGTCGCGTCCTCGATCCGGACCGGCAGAATCCGCCCGAGCATCGAGAGCGGCGCCTCGGCATGGACGCTTTGCAGATAGGGGCTGCGGCCCAGAAGCTGCGATTCGCCGTGACCGTGACCGATGCGGTCGAAGAGCACCGGCATCACCTGCCCCACCGCCTCGGCGTTGAAGGCGTCCTGCTGCAATCCCAGCACATCCTGGATCTCGGCGAGCCTCCGCGTCTTGACCTCCTCCGGCACCTGCCCCGGCATTGCCGCCGCCGGCGTGCCCGGCCGCATGCTGTATTTGAAGGAGAACGCCTGAGCGAAGCCGACCTCCCGGATAAGATCGAGCGTCGCCTCATGATCTTCTTCGGTCTCGCCCGGAAAGCCGGCGATGAAATCCGAGGAAAACACCAGATCGGGCCGGGCGTCGCGCAACAACCCGGTGACCCGGCGGAAATCTTCAGCCTTGTGGCGGCGGTTCATCGCTTCCAGCACCCGGTCCGAGCCCGATTGCACCGGCAGATGCAACAGCGGCATCAGCATCGGCACGTCGCGATGCGCGGCGATCAACTCCGCGTCCACATCCCTCGGATGCGAGGTGGTATAGCGGATGCGCTCAAGCCCCGCGATCTCCGCCACCTCCAAAATCAGCCGTCCCAAACCGAATTCGCCCACCCCATCCGGGGCGGCGCCACGATAGGCGTTCACATTCTGCCCCAGCAGCGTGATCTCCCTGGCACCGCTTTCGGCCAAGCGCCGCGCCTCGGCGAGAATGTCCGCCACGGGCCGCGAGAATTCGGCGCCGCGCGTATAGGGGACCACGCAGAAGGTACAGAACTTGTCGCAGCCTTCCTGGATGGTCAGGAAAGCCGCCGGCCCCTGGCTGGCTACCGCCTCCGGCAGATGGTCGAACTTCCCCTCGGGCGGGAAATCGGTATCGAGGATGCCGTGCCCGGCGCGCACGGCGCGGGCCAGCATCTCCGGCAGGCGGTGATAGGTCTGGGGGCCGAGCACGATATCGACGAAGGGCGCCCGCGCCAGCATCTCGGCACCTTCGGCCTGGGCGACGCAGCCGGCGACGGCGATCACCATGCCCTGGCCTTCCTCCGTCCGGCGCTCCTTCAGGACGCGCAGCCGGCCCAATTCCGAATAGACCTTATCCGCCGCCTTTTCGCGGATATGGCAGGTATTGAGGATCACCACATCGGCATCATCCGGCGCCACGGCCTCGGCATAGCCGAGCGGCGCCAGAACATCGGCCATGCGGGCCGAATCATAGACATTCATCTGACAGCCATAGGTCTTGATGAACAGCTTCCTGCGCGGAACTTCGCCCATCAGGACTGCACCGTATTCTGTGGGGGAGTCTGCTCTGGAGGGGTCTCCGCAACAGGCGTCCGCTTTTGCGAGGCATCCTGTAAGCCCTCCCCCTCGATGGGGGAGGGTTTGGGTGGGGGTGATGGTTCCGCAATTTCCGGGGCGTTGTCATGAGCACGCTCTTCAGAGCCGCCAGCACCGCTTCTTTCAGGACTCGTTTCCACCAGCACGGACGCGGCGGCATCACCCCCACCCTTCCCCCCCCCATCGAGGGGGAGGGCTATCAAAGATTCTCCCCCATCAAGGGGGAGGGCTTTGGCCGGCATCCGGGCCGTGGCCTTCTTCTTTCTCCGCCGCTTCTTTCTGCGTTCGGGCGGCGGCTCCTCGATTTCGGGCAGCGGCAGGCGGCCCGACAAAGCGAGCGACAATCCCTCGGCGATCACGTTCCGGCAATGCTCGGACAGCGCCTTCCTGGACCCCATTTCGGGAAGCGTGACGATCGGATGGAACTCGATCACGGCCTTGACCAGGCCGAGCCCCATGAATTCCCAAAGATGCGGCGTCAGCTCCATATCGCCATACCAGGCGACGAGCGGGCGGAAGAGCCGCCCCATCGGCATCCCGTCCAGCGCCACATAGGCGATCGATACCGGCTGAACCGGGATCAGCATGTCTTCCGCCGCGGCGGCGCTGAACAGCGCGCTCTTGAACGGCAGCAGCCGGTTCCCGTCATTGCTGGTGCCTTCGGGGAAGAGAATGAGATTCTCGCCCTGTGCCAGCCGCTCGACGATGGCGTTGCGCTGAACGGCGGTGGTGCGGATCTGGCGATCGACGAAAACCGTCCGCTGCAGCTTCGCCAGCCAGCCGAAAAGCGGCCAGGTGGCCACTTCGCTCTTGGCGACGAAGCTCCCTTCGATCAGCCCGCCCAGAAGGATGATGTCGAAATAGGAGGCATGGTTGACAACGAACAGCGTCCCCGGCCGATCCGAAGGTTGCCCCAGAACCACGACCCGGAACCCCAGAATGGACCGGCACAGGCGGTGATAGAACCGCGGCAACGCCCTTGCCGCCCGCGAGCCCAAGGCCAGCAGCGCCCACTGCACCGCCATCAGCGGCAAGGTCAGCCCCAGGAACAAGGAAAGCCGCCAGATTCGAAGCATGAAAGCACTCATCCAGCCAAGCACCTCAAAGACAAGCGCCTCAAAGACAAGCGCCTCAAAGGATATCGTATCGCCATCTTATTCCTTCTTGGTCCCGTCCTGGCCGAGAGGGATCGCGAAAAGCTCCAACCGGTGCCCGACCAGCTCGAAACCCAGCCGTCTGGCTGCTTCCCTCTGCAATTTCTCGATCTCCTCGTCATGGAACTCGATCACTTGGCCGCTCTGAATGTCGATCAGATGGTCGTGATGATCGCTGGTCATTTCCTCATAGCGCGACCGGCCATCGCCGAAATCATGCCGCGTGAGGATATTCGCCTCCTCGAAGAGGCGGACCGTGCGATAGACGGTGGCGATGCTGATATGCGGATCGATCTCGACCGCGCGGCGATAGACCTGCTCGACATCGGGATGATCGACGGCATCGGACAGCACCCGCGCGATCACGCGGCGCTGGTCCGTCATTTTCAATCCTTTGTCGTGGCAGAGCTGCTCAAGCCGGGATGTCGTCACCATCAGGGCCGAACTTAACCCACGGACGGAAATAATGCAAAGGCGCCCATATCGCGGCGATGTCTCGTTTTGAAAATGCGCGCGGGCGCGCAGTCAGGGCTCGAAAAATCAGTGCCCGAAGAACTTGATGGCGGAAAGAAACGCCACGCCAGCCGCGATCATGGCCCCGAGACGGATAGCGCCTTCATGGCGCCGCTTCATCGTGGATATCCAGCCGGCGCTCAACCCGGTCGAGACGGTCGCCGGGCCGGTCAAGCCGCGCCTGCACATGCGCGACCGTTTCGGCATCGTGAGCTTGGTCCCGGCGTATCGATGTCACCGCGATCAGAACCTCATTCTGCCGCTCACGCATCTCTCGCATGTCCGCGCGCATGGTTGCCACGTCGGCACGGATTGCGCGCATCTGTTCCAGGATCAGATTTTCAATCTCGGCCATCGGGAGCTTTCCCTTGTCCTTGTTACGCCCAGAAGATGCGGAGCTTGACACTGGGAGTCAAGGTGCGCCTGCACGCGCCTCGACCTTCCTGCGCCGTCCGGCATTCTTCATGGCTTCCTCTTTTTCGTCGTTACTAACCACCATGCACCTATCATCATTTTGAAAACACGCGTAGGCGCGAGGTCAGTGCCCGAAAAACTTGATGGCGGAAAGAAACGCCACGCCGGCCGCGATCATGGCCCCGAGACGGATTGTCATGCGCTGTTCGAGAAGCTGAAATCCGGTCTGCACTTCCGTGCGCAGGGATGCGTTGTCGGCCCGCAATCTGGCCTCTGTTTCGGCCAAGTCGCGCCTAACAGACGCAATATCGCCCGTCAGGTCGGCCTTGGTCGCAAGCTGATCTCCCATCATCTCATTGATGGATTCGGCCACGCCTTCGGCTTGCTCCTGGGTGAAATGGGCGCGGTCCCGGAGATTGCGGGCAAGGGCGAGGGTATCGAAGGCAACAGCACTCATAGGCTCACCATATCATTGTTGATACACGGAGTCGATGCGCGTGCCCCGCCCCTTACCCTAATTTCCCCATTACCCTATTTCAAAGCGGCGCTGGTTGGGGCATATCCCCATCATGACCGAACTCAGCGAGGAAGAATTCCACCGCTATGCCCGGCACCTCATTCTCGACGAGGTCGGCGAGGAGGGGCAGGCGAGGCTTTTGGCATCCAGGGTGCTGATCGTGGGCGCCGGGGGCCTGGGCTCGCCCCTGCTGCTCTATCTGGCGGCGGCGGGGGTCGGGACCATCGGGATCGCCGATCACGACCGGGTCGATCTCACCAATCTGCAGCGCCAGATCGTCCACGACACCGCCAATATCGGACAACTCAAGGCCGAGAGCGCGCGCGAGGCGGTGCGGCGCCTCAATCCCGGCGTCAAGGTCGAAACCTGGCCCTTGAAACTCACCACAGAAAACGCCGCCGAGATCATCGCCCGCTACGACCTCGTCGCCGATGGCAGCGATAATTTCGCCACGCGCTACCTTCTGAACGACGAATGCCGGCGCCTGGGCAAGCCGCTGGTGGCGGCGGCGCTGTCACCTTTCGAGGGACAGCTTTCGACCTTCAAGCCCTATCTCGGCGCGGGGCATCCCTGCTATCGCTGCCTTTTTCCGGAAGCGCCGCCCGCCGATCTCATCCCCCGTTGCGAAACCGCCGGGATCCTCGGCGCGGTCGCCGGCGTCGTCGGCACGTTGCAGGCGGTCGAGGTGCTGAAGGAGCGCCTCGGCATCGGCGAGAGCCTGTCCGGGACGCTCCTCATTTACGACGCACTCCGCGCCAGCTTCCACCGGATCCGCTTCACCAAGGACGAGAACTGCCCAAGCTGCGGCTCCGCTGGCTCTTCCTCCGGCTCTGGCTAAAGCGCCGCCAGCATCGTTTCGGCGCCGGACACCTCGAAGACGCCGGGCTTCTCGACGTTCAGGAGCTTGACCACGCCATCCTCGGCGATCAAGGCGTAACGCTGCGAGCGCGTGCCCATGCCGAAGCCAGAGCCGTCGAATTCGAGCCCGGCCGCGCGGGCGAAATCGGCGTTGCCGTCCGCCAGCAGCAGCACCTTGCCCTCGGCCTTCTGGTCATGGCTCCAGGCGCCCATGACGAAGGCATCATTGACGGAAATACAGGCGACGGTATCGACGCCCTTGCTCTTGAACTCCGCCGCCTTCTCGACATAGCCCGGCAGATGGCGGGCGGAGCAAGTCGGGGTGAAAGCGCCGGGCAGGCCGAACAGGACGACTTTCTTGCCGCGGAAAATCTCGTCGGTCGTGATCTCCTTCACGCCTTCGGCCGTCATGTGCTTCAGCTTGACCGACGGGATGCGGTCTCCGGTCTTGATCGTCATTTCAGGCACTCCACATTGTTGAAAAGATAGGCCGAGGAAAAGCTAGGGACACCATACTATCGCTGGTCAGGCGCAATAATTCATCCGCCATTCCCTTTGCCCTGCTTGAGCGCGTCCAGAACCGCATCCACCGTGAGAATCTCGGACAGCGCCAGCCCCCGCGGCGCCGCCGGGCCATAGACCACGTTGAAGGGGATGCCGTAGCGGCCGAAGCTTTGCAGATAGCGGGTGATCGCCTCATCCGGCCTGGTCCAGTCGGCGCGCATCAGCACCGCTTTCTCCCCGGCCAGCCGCTCCCGGACCGCTTGCGCGCCGAGAACGAGACTCTCATTGACCTTGCAGTTGATGCACCAATCGGCGGTCACATCGACCAGCACGATCCGGCCCGCCTTGACATAGCCGTCAATGGCGGCCGGATCGAATGTTTGCCATTCCATCTGGGCCGAGGTAGCGCTCTCCGCCGCCGGCTTCGGCGCGGACCAGAAACCGCTCTGCCCGAAAAGCACCGCGAACAGCCAGAGCGAGGTCGCCGCGAACAGCCCGCCCTGCACCCGCCGGAAAGTCACCATCCAATGGCCGGGGCGCGGCAGCAGGCTGACAAGCCGGGGCTCGACCGCCACCGCGAGATAAGGCAGCGACATCCCCAGCCCCAGCGCCAGGAAGATGGCGATGATCTCCCCGCTCCCGCCCGCGAGCGCGAAGCCGATCGCCGTGCCGAGATAAGGGGCCGTGCAAGGCGTCGCCAGCAAGGTGGCGACGATCCCGGTGCTGAAATCCCGGACGAAGAGACTCATCCCCGGACGCTCCGCCGAAGCGGCGAAATCGGCGAGGAAGCCCGGCAGGGGAACCGTGAACAGGCCAAAGAGATTGGCGGCGAAAAATGCGAGCAGCACCGCCATGAAGATCAGGAACACGGGTTGCTGGAACTGCATCCCCCAGCCCACGGACAGCCCCGCCTGCTTCAATGCCACCATCGCCAGGGCAAGCCCCAGGAAGGAAACCAGAATGCCGCAGGCGGTGGCGACAAAGCCCATCCGCACGGCCTCCCGCGAGCGGCCCGCATGATAGATGACGCCCATCAGCTTGATCGACAGCACCGGCAGCACGCAGGGCATCAGATTGAGGATGAAGCCGCCGAACAAAGCGAGCAGCAGCATCGGCCCGATCCGCGCCGCTTCCGTCGTTGCCGGCGGGAGCGGGGATGGAGGTGGGGGCGTTGACGGCGCCAGTTCCGGCGGAAGGGCCGTCACGGCGACCGTCCGGTCGAGCGCGTCCGTTCCATCGATCAGGGTCAGGCGCAGCTTCTGCCCGGCCAATCCGGCCAGGGCGGCATTGTCGCCGCTGACCGGGACCAGCAGGCTCGCTTGGCGCCGGTCCGCCGCCTCAACCCGCTTTGGCGCCCCGAAGGCCAGCGCCGCCGGTCCTTCGATGAAAACATCCGGGGCTACAAGCGGCTTCACCGAGGCGATATCGATGCGCAGGACCGGCGCCGCCCCGGCCCGGAACCCGGCCCCGGAAATCATGAGCGTGCCCTCCGCCGCCGGCACGCGCTTCTCGAAACGATCGATCAGCCCAGAAAAGCCGGGGCTCTTAGAACCGGGGCTCTTGAATCCGGGACTCTTGCTCCTGCTTTTCACCGGCAGGTCGAGCGCCAGCGCTGCCGTATAGGGAACACAGAGTTCCTTGCAGGTGAGGTAATTGACCGTGGCACGCAGCGACAGCGGCTTCCCCGGTTTTTCGAGCCGGGCTGCGACCGGAAGCACGACCTCCTCCTCATAGCCCACCGTCTCCAGCCCCTCCACCGAGAAGCGGTGCGGCGCCGGCCAGGAGATTTCCGCCCCCGCCAGATTCCCCGAACCCGCCCAGTCGATCCCCGGCGGGAAACCGGCATCGCCCGGCGAGCGCCAATAAATCTTCCAGCCGCTCGCCATGCGGAATTCAATGCCGAGGCGCAGCTTCGCGAGGCTCCCGACCGCGTCCGTCTCGGCAACGAGCCGGATTTGCCCCTCCTTGGTCTCGAACCAGGGGGATGCGGCGGCCTCATCCGGCTTAACCTCTTCCGGATTGGCCTTATCCGGAATTGGCGCTGCCCCGGCGGGCGAAACCAAGGTGGCGGCAAGGCAGACAATCAAGGTGAGGAGCCGGTGACGTAACCGCCGGACGTTTTCGGGCATCAAGCGTTCCCGCTGCTGAGAGGACATCAAGAGGCGTTATAGCGGAAAAGCATGACGTTTTCCGCAAATCCGTATTGAAGAAGGCGGGGAAAGCTCCGTAAACTTGAGAAGCTGGGGAAACGCGAAAATCAGGGGATGGCGGCTCTTGCGCTGGCCCCTTCCCCTATCCATTTCACCTCGGGCAAACTTTTGAGAGGATAGCGGTCTTGGACTCGTTGGTGGGCCAGTTGCTGGTAGCCATGCCGCAGATGCAGGACCATCGCTTTCAGCGCGCGGTCATCTATATCTGCGCCCACCGCACCGATGGCGCGATGGGGCTGGTGCTGAATAAGCTCATGGGGGAGCTTACCTTGCCGCAGGTTCTGCAGCAGCTTGGCGTCGCCTCTCCCGGAATCGATGGAAACCCGCGCGTGCATTTCGGCGGCCCCGTCGATGCGGGGCGCGGCTTCGTCCTCCATTCCACCGACTATATCGAGAGCCCGGCCACGGTGCAGATCAGCGAGAACGTGGCGCTTACGGCGACGCTCGACATCCTGCGCGCCATCGGACGGGGCGAGGGACCGCGCAAGAGCTTTCTGGCGCTGGGCTATGCCGGCTGGGGCAAGGGGCAGCTCGATCTCGAAATGGAACGCAACGACTGGCTGCACGCGCCGGCCAATGAATCGATTGTTTTCGACAACCTCCTCGAAAACAAATGGCAGCGGGCCTTCGGCCAGCTCGGCATCGATCTCTCGATGCTTTCGATCGAAACCGGACACGCCTGAGGGGCCAAAACAGCAATTCTAATTTTGGCCCGTCATTCGGCGCCCGACTGGATGCCGGTGGTGCGTCCTTCGAGACGGCCCTCAAGGGGGCCTCCTCAGGATGAGGGCCTTTCTCAATGCCATCGCATTCTCAATGCCGTCACCCATGTACCTCATCCTGAGGAGCGGCCCTCTTGGCCGCGTCTCGAAGGACGCAAGATGCTTTTGCAGCGAGGACAGCCCGGATTTTCGGTCTTTGATAGTCTTACCGTAAGGCGGATTTGAGGCTTGCCAGCCCCGACCCCGTGTTCGAACCCTGGGATGCGGGCGCGCCTTTCTTCGGGCCGGGATTGAGTGGCCCGCGGGGCAGCGCCGATCGCGGGGCTTCCTTTTTGGGGGGCTCAAGCTTCTGAGCCTCGAACACCGTTCCCGCCGGGAGCAGTTCGGGCGCCGCCTTGCCGTAGAAATAGCCCTGGCCATAGCGCACGCCGAGATTGGCGAATTCCTCGGCCTCATGGCGCTGTTCGATCTTTTCGGCGATGAGTTCGGCGCCCATGCCCTCGCAGAATTTCGCGACCGAGACCATGAGCAGCCGGTCCTGCGGATTCCGGAGCGCCGCCAGGCCGAATTCACCGTCGAGCTTCACGTGATCGGCCTGCAACCCGCGCAAATAGTGGAAGGCGTTGGAGCCAGCGCCGAAATCATCGAGGCAAACGTGGAAACCCTGCGTGCGCAGGGCCTGCATCCGGGCGTTGACCTCGGCCAGATTGGTTACCACCGCCGATTCCGTGATCTCGAACAGGAGCCTCGGGGCCAGATCGAGATTTTCCCGGACCAGCGCCATGAGGGCTTCGGTGAAGGCGGCGCTCTCGATGGAGCGGCCGGACAAATTGACGGCGATGGCGGCACCCTCGGGGTCGCCGCGCAGAACGGCGATCACCTTCTCGCACACCGCCATATCGAAATCGGCGATCAGGAGCATGGATTCGGCGAACACCATCATTTCCTGGGGCGAGGTGCCCTTATTGTCGAAGCGGGCCAGCGCCTCGACGTGATGAAGCTTCGCCGTCCTGATCTCCACCACCGGCTGGAAATGCACCATGAAGGAACCGCTCTGGACCGTTGAGCGGAAACCGACCACCCGCGCCGTCACTTCCGAGAAAGCGGTGTCGAGCTTTTCACGGAATTCCGCCGAGGAAAGATCGGCGCCTTCGCCGCTGACGAAATCGTTGATGCAGTACATGAGCGCGCGGGCCGCATCGACCTCGCTCAACTCGCCGCCATCGACGGCGGCGCTTTGGATCTTGGTGGCAAGCCCCTGGCCCAGCGGATCGACGGATTTGGACAGGGTCTCGACTTCCTGGCGGAAGCCGGCCTCGTCGAAGGGCTTCTCGGAGAGGATGCCGTAACGCCCCTCGCCGAGCGCGCCCGTGGTGCCGGTGCCGCCGGCCGCTTTCTGAAGATAGCGCTCGACCGCCGAGAAAAGCCCCTGCCCGACCTCCTGCGGAAGCCGCTTTTCCAGTTCCTGCTGCCCATCCAGGGCGACGAAGGTCAATTTCATCGGCTGTTCGGCTTCGGTCATGCGCCGGGTCGCCGCCTCGGCGAAGCCGGTCCGATCGAGAATCTTTTTTTCCTCGGGCTTGGCACCGGCGGGATAGGCCGTGGAAAGCGACACGAAGATCTGGCCCGGCCTTTTGGGAAGGCTGCAGGCACCGAACATCATCAGCCGCGACTCGGCTTTCGACAGATGAATCGGAATCGGAGCGACCCGCCCGCCCTTGGCGATCGACGCGACGAGCGTCCGCACCAGATCACGGTCGGCGGGTTCCACGATGTTGAAAAACCAAGAGCCCACGACCTCGCCCTCGATCTGCCCCACCGCCCCGGCGGCATAGGTGACGAGCCCGGCCGGATCGAGTTCGAACAGCAAATCGGCCGCGGCAAAAGCGAACGCGACAAAGCGATCCCGCTGCTGGCGGAGCAAGCCTTCATCCGGATTTGCGGGTTTTCCGGTCATTCTCGAGCCTGGCTGCGCCTCCATTCGATACGGTCGCCGTTACATTACGGAGCGAAAGTAAAGAAAAAATTTCCCGAGGCCACGGCGCCACATAATATGTGGCAATCGATTCTGGCAACACAAGCACGCAGGCGGTTTTTCCCGGACGAGCCGGTTCCTACCAGCCGGCGGAGTAGCGCCAGCCCCGCGCCTTCATGCAGGAGTCCCACTGGCCGGCGGCGGATTGCTGCCGGCAGGAATCGCTGTCCCGCTGAAAATCGGCGCTGCCGGTGCCCGGCTTCTCCCAGTAGAAATCCCCGCAGCCCGTGAGGCCCCCGGCAAGGCCCAACGCGATCAGCACGGCAAGTGCTACACGGTTCATCGCCATTCTTCTCCCGCCAAAATTTCCGTGATGTTCAGGCCTCAGGTCTTAGCCGGGCCAGTTTTATCGGGCGCCGCCGCATCGAGAGAACGGGTCAGTTGCGCGCCGGTCATGGTGTGGATGCCGCATTCCGTCTTCCCGGAGCCGGCCCATCTTCCCGCCCTCGCATCTTCCCCCGGAGCGACGCGTTCGGTGCAGGGCATGCAGCCGATCGACATGAACCCGTCCTCCTCAAGCGGATGCGGCGGCAGGGCGTAGCGCTGAAATTCCTCCTCGATCCGCGCCTTCGTCCAGGGCGCGATCGGGTTGATCTTGACGCGGCCATCGACCGCCTCGATCAGCGGGATCTGGGTGCGGGCGCTGCTTTGATAGCGTTTGCGGCCCGAGATCCAGGCATCGAAGCCGGAAAGCGCCCGATGCAGCGGCTCGACCTTGCGCAGGGCGCAGCAGAGATCCGGATCGGCATGCCAGAGCGTGCCGTCGGGATCGAGCCGCTCCACCCGCTCCGCCACCGGCGTCAGCACCCGAAGATCGGTCAGGCCGAGCAGCCGGACCAGCTTATCGCGATAACGCAGGGTCTCGCCGAAGAGCTTGCCGGTATCGACGAAGATGACCGGCGTCGCCGGATCGATCGCGGCCACGAGGCGCAGCAGCACCGCCGCCTCCGCCCCAAAGGAGGATACCAGCGCGATGCACCCCCGGAAGCGGTCTTCGATCAGCGGCCGCAGCAGCGCCTCGCCGTCCAGATGCCCGTATTCGCGAAGCAGCGCCGCCACGGTGCCTTCGAGTTCACCCGCTTCGACCTGCGTCTTATCCGCCAATTGCGTCATGGTCCTCGCCGGAAGCCATTCATAAAAATCCGATTGTCCCTTCAGATAAATAACACGCGCCAGGCCAAGTCAACCTCTCTCGCCGAACGGACTTGCCGAAACGGCGCACCCTTGTCATCTTGGCTCCCGTGTTTATGCCGCTTTACGACGATAGCCCGATCCGCCGCCCGCCGGTGGTGGTGTGGCTGGTGATGCTTTCCTGCGTTGCCCTGTTCCTGTGGCTGTCCTTGCAGCCGCCGGGGCTGCGCCATGAGATCGAATACAATCTGGGTCTGGTGCCGGCCATCTTCCTGGGGCGGGCGGAGCTTGACCGGACGCTTTTCGCCCTGCCGCAATGGACGACGCTGTTCTCCTGCATGTTCCTGCATAGCGGCGTCCTGCACCTCGCCTTCAACATGTTCTCGCTCTACATCTTCGGCCGGAGCGTCGAAGGAGCCACGGGCTCGGTGCGCTTTTTGCTGCTGTATCTCCTGTGCGGCGTCGGGGCGGAGATGGTGGAGGCGCTGGGCGCGCCCGATGCGGTGGTGCCGATGATCGGCGCCAGCGGTGCCATCGCCGGCATCCTCGGCGCCCATGTGGCGCTGTTCCCGAGGGCCAATGTCCGCGTCTTCGTGTTCTTTTTCATCATCATCCGCCTGATCGACGTTCCGGCGGCGGTGGTGCTCGGCGTCTGGTTCGCCATCCAGGTTCTGAGCGGCGTCACCGAATCGGGAAGCGAAAGCGGCGTCGCCTTCCTGGCGCATACCGCCGGCTTCATCATCGGAATGGCGGCCTCGTTGTTTCTCAGGATCCCCGAAAAGTGAAAAATCCACGCGTTCTTATTCCCGTCCTTATCCTTGCGGTCCTCGGCCTGGGATTCGGCGGTTACAGCTACTACTGGTTCCATTTCGCCCAGAAGCTCCGGCAATCCGTGCTCGACGAAACCGCGCAGGGGCGCGGCCAGGGCTATGATCCCGCCTGGGAGAGCTATGAAATCGCCGGCTATCCCCTGGCCTTCCGCATCGGCTTCACCGGCGCCAGTCTTGCTCATAACGGCGGCGATGGAAAATGGACGGTCCGGGCCGAGCACCTCACCGCCGAGGCGCGGCCCTGGTCGCCGCTGAAATGGCAGGCGATGGCCGGAAAGATCGTTCTCTCCGCCGGAGCGGGGACGAATATCGGCTTGACCCAAATCGACGAGGCAACGGCGACGCTATCCTTTGCCGCCACGCCCCCCGCCAATCATAAGGACGAGGCACTATCCGCCGAAGCGCTGCTGTCGCGGGTGACCCTGCCCGCCGGCCTGCCTTCGCTCGGCCCCGGCATCGAGACGGTTTCCCTATCCCTTTCGGTTAAGGGGGCGCTTGCGGGCAAGGGGGCGTTGAAGCAGAATCTTGCCGCCTGGCGCGACGATGGCGGCACGGTCGAGGTGCAAAGCGCCGAGATCGACTGGGGCCCGCTCTCGGCCAAGGCGGCGGGCACCTTGGCGCTCGACGGACAAATGCAGCCGGTGGGGGCGCTCACCGCCACGATCAAGGGCTATGGGGCGGCGGTCGATGCGCTGGTCGCCGGAAACGCCATGCGTCCAGGCGACGCCACCCTCGCCAAATTCGCCATGAGTGCCCTGGCCAAGCCCGGCGCCGACGGCAAGCCGCGGCTCGAAGCCCCGCTCACGCTCCAGAACGGCTACCTCTTCCTGGGGCCGGCCAAGATCGCCCGGCTGCCGGAAGTCGGACTGAAATAGCCGGGTTCTTCCGCATGCGGAATTTGGCGCCCGCCAAAAATAAAAATCGCATCAAATGCTGGACATAACGTAGAAAAACCGACGGGAGGATCGTGACTTCCCGTAACGAATTCTCTAGACTTTTGGGTTAGACCACATGGGTCGGGAGCACCTCTGAGGTTCAAGAACTTTGGGAATGAAAGGTTGACGGCATAATGGCCGGTGTCGATCACGATCATCTGCTTGAACTGGCCCGCGACAAGTCGGTGGCGGGTCGGCGGGCGTTGATCAACATCATTGCCGATATCTTCTTGGAGCAGGGCAGTGCGCTGACCGACCGCGAGCGGAGCCTCGTGACCGAAATCCTCCGCCAGCTCATCCACGATGTCGAAATCACCGTCCGGCACTCCCTGGCCGACCGGCTGGCGCGGCTGCGCAATGTCCCGAAGGATCTCATCGGCGAACTCGCCAATGATTCGATCGAGGTCGCCCTGCCGATCCTGCTTGAAAGCGACCTCCTGCAGGATGTGGAACTGGTCGAGATCATCCTCCACCGCACGCTTGAGCATCAGCTCGCTATCGCCATGCGCCGCGAGGTCAGCGAGTCGGTCTCCGACGTGCTGATCGGGCGCGGCAATCCGAATGTGGTCAAGACCCTGCTGGAAAACCACGGCGCCCGCATCTCGGCAAAAACGATGGCCTATCTCGTCGAGGAGTCGAAGCGGGTCGACACCTATCAGGATCCGCTCCTGCGCCGTCCCGATCTCGGGCCGGAGCTGGCCCGGCGCATGTATCACTGGGTTTCGGCGGCGCTGCGCAAGCACATCCTCGAAAACTTCCCGGTCGAGCAGGACGGGCTCGATTACGCGATGGAACAGACGGCCCTAAGGCTTTCCTCGGAATCGGGCATCTTCGACCGCAGCCATGAAAGCTCGATCGAACTGGCCGAGGAGCTGAACGAGACCGGGATGATCACCGCCCATTTGCTGATCCAGACGCTGCGGGAGGGGGAGATCTCGCTCTTCGTCGCCCTCTTCGCCAAGCTGACCGGGCTGTCGCACCATGTCGTGCAGCGCATCCTGTTCGACCGGCTGGGCGAAGGGCTGGCGACGGCTTGCAAGGTCGCCGGGATCGACCGGTCGGCTTTCGCCTCGATCTTCATGCTGAGCCGGCACGCCCGCACCCCCGACAAGACTCCGGCTCCGGCGGAAACCAAGAGCCTGCTGGCCTTCTTCGATCAGATCGACATCCATTCGGCATTGGTGCTGATGCAGGATTGGGAGCACGATCCCCACTTCCTGCAAGCCGTGTGGCGGGTGGTCAGCCCCGACCCGACCCTGATGGCCCGGGCCCGTTCCGGCCCCCCCGGAACGGCCACTCCTCCGCGTCAATAGACGCGTCCCGTCAAACTCATCCCGTCAAGCGGCCGCGCGTAGCGCCGCCACGGCCGGAAGATCGCGCCCCTCCAGCCATTCGAGGAAAGCGCCGCCAGCCGCCGAGACATAGCTCAGCCGCTCCGTCACCCCGGCGGCGGCGAGGGCCGCGACGGTGTCGCCGCCGCCGGCAACGCTCATCAGGCTGCCGGATGCCGTCAGCTCCGCCACCTTCCGCGCCACGGCCATGGTGCCACGGTCGAAAGGCTGGGTCTCGAAGGCGCCGAAGGGGCCGTTCCAGACGAGGCTCCGGGACCGCATCAGTTCGGCCTCGATGAGGGCCACGCTGGCCGGGCCGATATCGAGGATCATGCCGTCTTCCGGGATTTGATCGACGGGCAGGATCTCGTAATCGGCGCCCGCCTTGAATTCGCGGGCGACCACCGCATCGACGGGCAGGATCAGGCTCTTTCCCGCCGCTTTGGCGCGGTCCAGGATTCCCCGCGCGGTATCGAGAAGGCCGGCCTCGTAAAGGGATTTCCCGACCGGGTGCCCCTGTGCCGCAAGCAGCGTATTCGCCATGGCGCCGCCGATGACCAGGACGTCCACCTTTCCGATCATGAAATCGAGCAGCGCCAGCTTGGTCGAAACCTTGGCCCCGCCAACGAGGGCAATCAGCGGGCGGGCCGGATGTTCGAGTGCCGCGGCAAGCGCCTCCAGCTCCGCCTGCATCAGGCAGCCGGCGGCGGCGGGAAGCAGACGGGCGATGGCCTCGGTCGAGGAATTGGCGCGATGCGCCGCCGAAAACGCGTCATTGACATAGAATTCGGCGAGCGAAGCCAGCCTCGCCGCGAAACCGGCGTCGTTTTCCTCCTCCTCCGGATGAAAGCGCAGGTTTTCGAGCAGCAGCACCTCACCGTCTTTGAGCGCCGCCGCCGCCGCCTCGGCGTCCGGCCCGACGCAATCCGGGGTGAAGGCGATCGCCTTGCCGCCGATCGCCCGGCTGAGCGGAGCGATCAGGGGACGCAGTGAATATTGCGGATCGACCTTGCCGCCCGGCCGCCCGAGATGGGAGGCAAGCACCAGCCTTGCCCCCTTTTCGATCAGCGCCAGGATCGTCGGCACGATCCGCTCGATCCGGGTCGCGTCGCCGACCTTTCCATCCTTGATCGGGACGTTGAGATCGACGCGCACAAAGACGCGCCTGCCCCGGTAATCGAAGTCGTCGATCGTACGGAAATCAGCCATTCCTGCGCCCCCATGAGAAATATCGCTGCCCTCCCGACCGCAGGGCATCGCTACGTTAATGCCGCAAAGCCCCTTCCCCGTCAAATCCGGAGATGAATCGCTCTTGGCGTCTGGCGATAAAAGTGATACCGTATTTTGTGGGTAGGCCTTGTTTATACACAGGATGCTGTAGGATTATGGAAACGATATGGACGCCGGAACGCGTTGATCAGCTTAGCAAGCTGTGGACGGAGGGGCATTCGACGGCCGAAATCGGACGACGGCTCGGGATCACGAAAAACTCGGTTGTCGGCAAGGCGCACCGCCTTGCGCTGGAACCGCGCCCGTCGCCGGTGAAGAGCGTCCGCAAGCCGCGGCCTCAGACCAGCATCGTCGGGTTCACGGGGGGCGGCTGCTGCTCCTGGCCGCTCGGCCACCCCGGCGAGAAGAATTTTCATTTCTGCGGCGCCAAATCGGTGTCGGGAAAGCCCTATTGCGCGGAACATGCGGCATTGGCCTATGTCCGCCCGAAATCGCAGAACTCCAACGCAGCCTGAACGCTTGACGCTCGGGTAACGGATAAGGCGGGCCACTGGCCCGCCTTTCTCGTTTTCATACCAACGGCTAAAAATTCTGATCCTTTCCCGTCATCCCGACGACCATCGGAAGGAGGGATCTCTGCCAGACGTGTCGCGCCCGGATTGGCACGATTGGAGCGGCAACAGATCCCTCTCAAGGGCTCGGGATGACAAGGCAATATTTTTGAGCGCTGGCATCGCATGCCTTTTTTTAAGGCGAAAAGGCGAACAACTATTGTGCGTTTTCGTCTGATCAGAACATATATGCGCCAGACTGCTTATCATTTCGGCAGTCCGCCTATATCTTCATCCGAAAAAAGGGCTTCGCAGACGTGACGACCATCCCCAACCGGCTCCCGCTTTTGCGCCGGAGCTTTTTCTTGGCCGGCTCTCTTTCGGCCACCATTTGGAGCCTGCTTCAAGCATCTCCGGCTGCCGCCGCCGAAATGGCCATGACCAAATCCGATGGCGATACCGCCTGGATTCTGACGGCCTCGGCGCTGGTGCTGTTCATGACCCTGCCGGGGCTGGCGCTTTTCTATGGCGGGCTGGTGCGGGCGCGGAACGTGCTCTCGGTGCTGATGCATTGCTTCGTCATCTGCTGCGCCGTGTCGGTGCTGTGGGCGCTTTGCGGCTACAGCCTCGCCTTCAGCCAGGGAACCCCCTGGCTCGGCGGATTGGCCAATGTGCTCCTCCGCAACATGGCGGCGGTGCGGGCGGATACGACTCTGCCGGAATCGGTCTTCGCGCTCTTTCAGATGACCTTCGCGGTCATCACCCCGGCCCTCATCATCGGCGCCTTTCCGGAGCGGGTGAGCTTCGGCTTCGTCACCTTGTTCTCGGCGCTATGGCTGATGATCGTCTATGTTCCGGCGGCGCATTGGATCTGGGGCGGCGGCTGGCTCGCCGAAAGAGGCACGCTCGATTTCGCCGGCGGCATCGTCGTCCATACGACCGCCAGGCTCTCCGCTCTCGTCACCGCGATGATGATCGGGAAACGGCGCGGCTTCCCCAACCACCTTGTGCCGCCGCATAGCCCCGGCATGACCATGACCGGAGCCGGCATGCTCTGGGTCGGCTGGTACGGCTTCAACGGCGGGAGCGCCCTTGCCGCCAGTGCCGGAGCCGGTTCGGCGATCCTGGCGACGCATCTCGCCGCCTCGATGGCGGCCCTGGTCTGGATGACCCTCGAATGGCTCAAGGCCGGCAAGCCCACCTCGATCGGCATCGTCACGGGTGCGGTGGCGGGGCTTGCCACCATCACCCCGGCCTCGGGTTATGTCGGCCCCGGCGGCGCGCTGGCGATCGGGCTGTGCGGGGGGTTCGTCTGCTTCTATGCAACGCTCTTCATCAAGCAGGTGGCGAAGATCGACGACACGCTCGATGTCTTCGCCGTGCATGGCGTGGGCGGAATGCTGGGCTCGCTCCTGGTCGCGGGCTTCGCCTTGCCGGAACTGGGCGGCGTCGGCTTGGCACAGGGCGTCGATTGGAAGCATCAGCTCGCCACCCAGGCGATCGCCGTCGGCAGCGTGGCCCTCTGGTCCGTGATCGCCACCATTATCCTGGTCAAGGTTCTGGGGGCGATGCTGCCGCTACGGGTGCCGGGCGAGGCCGAATATGAAGGCCTCGACCTCTCCACCCATGGCGAACGTGCTTATGAGCTGACTTAGAGCATTTTCCGACCAAGTGGCCTTCCGGTTGGGCGTAGAAAATGCGACCAAATCAAGAGACTTGAAACGGTAGATCCGTGAGGCGCCGGCCCGTCGCCGCGAAGACCGCGTTGGCGACGGCCGGGCCGATCGGCGGCACTCCCGGCTCGCCGACGCCGGTCGGAGCCTGGGCCGAGGGCACGATATGGACCTCGACCACCGGCATCTCGTCGATGCGCAGCACCCGGTAATCGTGGAAATTCGATTGCTCGACCTTGCCGTCCTTCAGGGTGACCGCTCCATGAAGAACCGCGCTCAAGCCGAAGCCGATGCCGCCTTCCATCTGGGCCGCGATCACGCCGGGATTGACGGCGATGCCGCAATCCACCGCGCAGACGACGCGATCGACACGGATGAAACCATCTTTCCTCACCGTGACTTCGGCGACCTGCGCCACATAGGTGCCAAAGGCACGCTGTACGGCGACACCGCGTCCCCGGCTCTGGCCCTCCCGGCCCTTCGGCAGCGGGTGGCCCCAGCCGGATTTTTCGGCGGCGAGATTGAGAACCCCCAGATAACGCGGCTCGCTGGCCAGAAGCGCCCGGCGCAAGGCCACCGGATCCTTGCCCCCTGAAGCCGCCATGAAATCCAGGAATGCCTCGGTCGCATAGGCATTGTGGGTGCTGCCGACCGAGCGCCACCACAGCACCGGCACCCCGGTTTCAGTGCTGTGCAGATCGACCGAAAGATCGGGAATCGCATAGGGCAGGGTCACCGCCCCCTCGACCGAGGTCTTGTCGATACCGTTTTCGATGAATTGCTTCGCCATGGGCGTACCGGCACCGATCGACTGCCCGACGATACGGTGCCGCCAGGCAACGGGATGGCCGGCGCGGTCGAGCCCGCCTTCCAGCGCGTGCAGATACATGGGCCGATAGCGCCCGCCTTTGATATCGTCCTCGCGGGTCCAGACCAGCTTCACCGGCACCCCGTCGGTTCCCAGCTTCTTGGCGATGGTGACCGCCTCGACGATGTAGTCGGAGACGGTGTTGGCACGCCGCCCGAAGCTGCCGCCGGCATAGAGCGTATGAATTTCCACCTGCTCCGGCTTCAGCCCCGCCGCCGTGGCGGCGTTCATCTGGTCGACCGTCTGAAATTGGTCGCCGGCCCAGATCTCGCAGGAATTGCCGGTGAGGCGGACGACGCAATCGAGCGGCTCCATCGGCGCATGCGCCAGATAGGGAAAGCGGAAAATCGCCGAAACCCGGCTCGCCGCCTTATCGAGCGCCGTATCGGGATCGCCGTTCCGCCGCGCCGGGAGGCCAGGCTTTTTCGCCAGTTCCTCATAGGCGGCGAAGATGGCGGGAGTGGAGCGCTTTTCGGCGAGGCTATCATCCCACATCGCCTTGATCGCATCCCGCCCACGCTGGGCCGACCAGAAATCCCGGGCGACCACGGCCACGCCCCCCGCGACCCCATGCGCCGCGAGCCCAGGTGCCGCGATCCCTGGCGGAATGGCGAAGACCGCCAGCACCCCCGGCACCGCCTTGGCCGCCTCGGCCTCGAAGGAGACGAGCTTTGCCCCGAAAAGCGGGGGCCGCAGCACCAGGGCCGTGACCATCTTGTCGAGCTTCACATCGAGGGCGAAACGCGCGGTGCCGTCAGTCTTGTCCTTACTGTCGAGCCGTGGAACCTGCTTGCCGATCAGCTTGTAATTCGCCGGATCCTTCAACGCGACCGTGTCCGGGCCCGGCACCGGCAGCGCCCCGGCCTTCGCGGCGAAGGCGCCGAAACCCGCCTTGCGGCCCGAGGCGGCATGGCTCAAGACGCCCCGCTCCACCGTGATCGCGGTTTCGGGAACCCGCCATTCCGCCGCCGCCGCCCGCACCAGAAGCGTGCGTGCCGTGGCCCCGGCCTTCCGCAATTGCTCCCAGGAATTGGCGATGGCAGTGCTGCCGCCGGTTCCCTGCATCTTGCCGAAGGAGAGATTGTTGTAGCGGCTTGCATCCGCCGGTGCGAATTCCACCCGGATCCGGTCCCAATCGGCGTCAAGCTCCTCGGCGAGGATAGTGGTGAGCCCGGTGGTCACGCCCTGCCCCATCTCCAGATGCTTGATCACCACCGTGACGATTCCATCCGCATCGATTCGGACAAAGGCGTTCGGGGCAAAGCCGCCGGAGACCGGCGCCGCCGCCAGCCGCCCCCCACCGGAAACCCAGTGGAAACCGATGCTGAGCCCCACCGCCGAAGCCGTGGCGCCCTTCAGGAAGTTCCGTCTTGTCGGAGCCGGTTCCAGCATGGCCTAATCCTTCCTCATCAGCCCGGCCGCTTCATGAATGGCGGCGCGAATACGGTGGTAGCTGGCGCAGCGGCAAATATTCCCGCGCATCGCCGTATCGATATCCGTGTCGGAAGGTTTCTGATTATGGGCCAGCAAAGAAGAAGCCGCCATGATCTGGCCGGACTGGCAATAGCCGCATTGCACCACGTCGAGCTTGCGCCAAGCGGTCTGCACCGCCTTGCCGGCGGCACTTGCCGCGACACCCTCGATCGTCGTCACCTTTTTTCCGGCGACGGCGGACACCGGAATCATGCAGGAGAAACTGGCCTCTCCGTCGATATGAACGGTGCAGGCGCCGCACTGTGCCATGCCACAACCGAATTTGGTCCCGGTCAGGCCGAGCGAATCGCGAACAGCCCAGAGCAAGGGCATATCCGGATCGCCTTCGAATTCAATCGGCTTGCCATTGAGCGTCAGGGAAACCGTCACCGCTGCCTCCCGATCCATCAAATCAAAAGTTCGTGGTCCGACGAAAATAGCCCGGCATGCCGATGGCGGCCAGACCCTAAAATGGGAAGAAACAGGCCAATAGGGGTGAAGCAGCCTTGGCGCCGCTTCACCCCTATTGCGTAATGGCCGCCGGGTGGATTACGCGCGGGTGCGGCGTTTCGGGGCGTCTTCGGACTTGGCGGCGTTCGCCTGCCGCCCGAGCCCTAATTCCTTGGCCATGTGCGAACGCTGTTCGCTATAGGCCGGGGCCACCATCGGGTAATCCCGGGCGAGCTGCCATTTCTCCCGGTATTGCTGCGGCGTCATGTCATGGGCCGATTGCAGATGACGCTTCAGAGTCCGGGCGCGGATGCCGCAGTCCAGACAAATGATATGTTCGCGCTGCACGGACTTCTTGATCGACACCGCCGGAGCCTGTGTTTCAGCCGGTGCCGCCGGTGTCGGCAAAGCGATCGGCGCGCCGTCGATTTCTCTCGATGCCTGTTCGATCGCGCGAGTCACCGTCGAGACGACATTGGCGATCTGATCGATACCGACCGAATTACGCCGGAGGTAATTCGCGGCAACAGTGGCAATAAGGTTTAGCTTGTCGGCATCGGCCATGTGGCCCTCCTGATTTTGGTTATTTTGTGCAAGATACCGATTTTTTTGGGATACTCAATAAAAACTGCATCAAGATCGATGATTAGACAGTACGGTCGGCCAAGACATCATGTTCGGTTCTCCCCCTCACCTGCGCCGAACCCTTCTTCCGAAGGGAGGCGGTGAAGACCTGGAGCCCCGCAATAAACATTTTCCTTTTCGAGATTTTTGCGAACCGCTACCGTTGGCCAACGGCCCAGAGAAATAGATGGTGGCCGAAGGCCACGAGATATAGATGACGGCCAACGGCCACGAGACAGACGGCTGAAAGAGGGAAACCAATGCCGTACCGGCGCACGACGCTTGCTAAATTCATTATCGAGGACCGACGGCGGCAGGGCACGCCCGCGCCGGAGCTCGTCGCGCTTTTTCTCGACGTGCAGCGGGCGATCAAGATGATCGCCGCCTCCGTCTCCTATGGAGCGCTCGTCCCTCGGAGCCCCTATGGGAATGAAGACCGGATCGACGCCGCCGCCAATGAGATCATGCTCGCCACCTGCGAATGGGGCGGCTATCTGGGCGGCATGGCCTCGCAGGCGACGGAAGCCCTCTATCCGATCCCGCCGGAATACCCGAAAGGGCGTTATCTCCTGAATTTCTACCCGCTTGAGGGATCATCCAATATTGACGTGAACGTCGCTGTCGGAACGATCTTTTCGGTACTGCTCGCCCCCGAAGACGTGACGGAGCCGACCGCCGAGCATTTCCTTCAGCCCGGCGCCAGCCAGGTCGCGGCGGGCTATGCGCTTTACGGTCCCTCGACGATGCTGGTGCTGACGCTGGGCACGGGCGTCCACGGCTTTACGCTCGACCGCGAGGCCGGCGCCTTCGCCCTGACCCATCCCGACATGCGTATCCCCGATACCGGCACCGAATTCGCCATCAACGCTTCCTATGAGCGCTTCTGGGAGGCGCCGGTGCGGCGCTATGTGGAGGAGTGCATCCAGGGCAAGTCCGGGCCGCGCGGCACCGATTTCAGCATGCGCTGGATCGCCTCGACGGTTGCCGAGGTGCATCGCATCCTGATCCGCGGCGGGCTCTTTATGTCCCCGCGCGGCACCCGGGATCCGGAGAATCCGGGGGGCCTGCCGCTTCTTTACGAGGCCAATCCGATGGCCATGGTGGTGGAGCAGGCGGGCGGCGCCGCCTCGACCGGGCGCGAGCGCATCCTCGGCGTGACGCCCTCGGAGCTGCATCAGCGGGTGCCGCTGATCCTCGGCTCGCGCGTGGAGGTCGAGCGGCTGGGCACCTATCACGAAGCCCATGACCGCGGCGAAGACTTCCAGTTCCAAACTCCGCTGTTCAACCCGCGCTCCCTTTTCCGCAGCTCCTGAGCAATATGTCGATCAAGCACCCCATCATCGCCATTACCGGTTCCTCCGGCGCCGGCACCACCACCGTCACCTCCACCTTTCAGAACGTTTTCCGCCGCGAGGGCCTGAAAGTGGCCGTGGTCGAGGGCGATGCCTTCCATCGCTTCAACCGCCTGGAAATGCAGGCGAGGATGGCCCAGGCGCAAAAAGACCGGAACATGACCGTCAGCCATTTCGGTCCCGAGGCCAACCTCTTCGAGGAGCTGGAGACCCTGTTCCGCACCTATGGCGAGAACGGCACCGGACGTTCCCGCAAATACATCCACGACGAATCCGAAGCGGCGGCCTTCGGTGTGGAGCCCGGAACCTTCACCGAATGGGCGGATCTCCAGCCCGGCACGGACGCGCTCTTCTATGAAGGGCTGCATGGCGCCGTCGTCACCGAGAAAGTCAATATCGCCCAGCACGCCGACCTTTTGATCGGGGTGGTGCCGATCATCAATCTCGAATGGATTCAAAAGCTCCATCGCGACAAGAATTTACGCGGCTATTCCCAGGAGGCCGTGGTCGATACCATCCTGCGCCGCATGCCGGACTATGTGAACTACATCTGTCCGCAATTCTCGCACACCCATGTGAATTTCCAGCGGGTGCCGACCGTCGATACTTCCAACCCCTTCATGGCCCGCGACGTGCCGAGCCCGGATGAAAGCATGCTCATCATCCGCTTCCAGAACCCGAAGGTGATCGACTTCCCCTATCTCTTGTCGATGCTGCACGATTCCTTCATGTCGCGGGCGAACACCATCGTCTGTGCCGGCGCGAAGATGCCGCTGGCCATGCAATTGATCTTCACGCCGATGATCTGGCAGCTTATGGATCGGAAGAAACGGGCGTTGTAGGGGTGATACCGACCTTGCGTCCTTCGAGACGGCCCTCGATGGGGCCTCCTCAGGATGAGGATCTTTCTCAATGCCATCAAACATACACCTCATCCTGAGGAGCGGCCCTCTTGGCCGCGTCTCGAAGGACGCAAGGTCGCCTTTGCAGCAATGACAGGTGCAGGCATCAACCAAAACAATAACTGCCAAACACGAAGATGACTTCGTGTTCTTCACGGCTATATTGAAGCAGCAAAAATTTCCCAGAAATCGACCTTAATTTCCGCCTCCGGGAGAGAACACCCCTCGATCTCCCGAATCGCCGACACGCCGAGACTGTTGCTGATCAGCCCCGCCTCGGCCCGGCTGACATCCGTTTCCTCGATCGCCATCTCCCGCGCCGGCAACTGCACCAGGAGCCTGGCCCTGGCCAAGCCGGGGAGCACGCCTTCCCCGATCGGCGGCGTGCGCCATTCGCCGCCGATGCGCAGGAATAGATTGCCGACGGTGGCGCAGGCAATACGGCCCCCGGTGTTCAGCATCAGCGCGTCGTCGAAGCCCCGCGCATCCGCTTCGCGCCGCGCCAAAATATTATCGCCGTAGTTCAACGACTTGATCCGCGACAGCGGCGAGAATTCGTTGCGGCGGGTCTCGCGGGCGATGGCAAGGCGCAAGGGCGGGCGGGGCGGCGCCAGCGGGGCGGTCATGGCCAGGAGTGTCGGTGCCGAGGGCAACGAGGGTGGCCACAGCCCCCGCCGCTCGGACGGTCCCCGGCTCAAGGTGAGGCGGAGCGCGCTTGCCGCGAAGCCGCCTTCCCGGACCAGGGTCTGAAGCCCGGTGGCGATCGCTTCCTCCGGCATGGCTAAGGGAATGCCCAACACATCGGCGCCGCCGCGCAGCCTCGACAAATGATCATCCAGCCAGAGAAGTTCCGTACCCTCGGCGCGGATGGTCTCGAACACCCCGTCGCCCAGCGTGAAGCCGCGATCGAGCGGCGACAGGGAAGCCGCGCCAAGCGGGACCAGCTTTCCGTTCAGCCAGACCGGCGGGATGCCGGTCACGCGGGCCGCCGCTGCCGCGCCTCTCTGCCGGCGGGATCGGCGACGCCCTCGATGGTGAAGAGATCGGAGTCGCGGTCGCCGGTGACGGCGGTGACGATGGCGCGGATCGAGGCCTGGGCTTTCAGCAGCATCTCCTCGAACTCGCCATGCGGGGTCGATTGCGCGGTGACGCCGCCGCCGACGCCGATCGAGAGCCGGTCCCCCATGGCGACGATGGTGCGGATGACGATGCTGAGCGAGGCCGCCCCGTCATCGCCGAGCCAGCCCAGCGCCCCGGAATAGATGCCGCGCGGCTCTTGCTCCAGCTGGTCGATGAGGTCGAGCGTCCGCAGTTTCGGCGCCCCGGTCATGGACCCGCCCGGAAACGACGCCAGCAGGAGATCGATGATCGAGGCATCGGGGTTAAGCTGGCCGCGCACGGTGCTGACCAGCTGATGCACGGTGGCATAGGTCTCGACCGCCATCAGCGAGGGCACCTCGACGCTGCCCGGCACGCAAACCCGCGACAGATCATTGCGCAGGAGATCGACGATCATCAAATTCTCGGCGCGGTCCTTCTCGCTCCGCCGCAGGCGGTCGGCCAGGGCGCGGTCGAGTGCCGGATCGGCGGCGCGGCGGATGGTGCCCTTGATCGGCTTGGTCTCGACCCGCCCGGCGGAATCGACGGAAAGGAACCGCTCCGGCGAGGAACCGAGCACAGCCCCCCCCCGTCCGTGCAGGGCCGGCCAGCGCATAAAGGCCGCATGCGGCGCCGGGTTGATGTGGCGGGTGACGCAGTAAAGCTCGAACGGATCGACCGCCACTTGCGCGGAAATCCGGTTGGTCAGGCAAATCTGATAACTCTCGCCCTGCCGTATCCACTCCAGGCAGCGCTCGATATCGGAAAGATAGGTCGCCTCGTCACGCGCCAGGGTAAAGCGCAGCTTCTCGCGCCGCGCCCCCAGAGCGGGTTCGGTGCGCGGCGGCAAGCGGGTCAGCCGCTCCGCCGTCGCCGCAACCCAGCTTTCCGCCTCGGCCTCGGCCTCGTCCTCGCTCTCACCCTCGGCGACCGCGACGACGAAGCTGCGCTGTTCCAGATGGTCGATGGCGATATAGCGGTTGGCGCGGATGAAGAAGGCGTCCGGGGTTTCCGCCCGCCGCTCCGTCGGCGCGCCGCACTCGCCGCGCAGCTCATAGCCGAACCAGCCGACATGCCCGCCCGGAAACGGGCAAGGCGGCGCGTTCCCCGGCGCGCCGTCGATGCTGTGCCGCAGATAGGAAAAGATGCTCTCGTCAAGCGTATGGCCGTCCCCGAAGGACAGACGCCGCGCCTGCATGTCGTAGGAAACGGTCTCCCCACCACCCGAATCGCCCATATAGGACCAGCGCGACAGGCCCGGCTCCACAAGGCTGCTGTCGAGCCAGAAGGACGCCGCCGATGCGGCGAAGAGATCGCGGAAGGCGGCTTCCGTGTCCACCGCCTGCGGCAGCTCCCGCCACACGGCCCGCCGCGCCGAGAGCGCCGGCTCGGCGCCGCGCTTCACTTCGAGATGCGGCAGCGCCACCGCCACCGAACGCCTTGGGCGCAGCCGGTGCGTCAGGTCGCGGAAATTCTCGACCAGCCGGCAGCCATATTCGGTCAGGATCGATTCCGGATGGAACTGCACCCCCCAAAGCGGGCGGGAGCGGTGCCGGAGCGCCATCAGGAGCCCGTCCTCGGTCCATGCGGTCTCGATCAGCGGCTCCGGCAGCGGCCTTGCCACCAGCAGCGAGTGATAGCGGACCACGTCGAAGGGCGAGGGAATGCCGGAAAAAAGCTCATCCCCCTCATGCCGGATCCGGCTCAGCCGCCCATGCATCGGCAGCGGCGCATTGACGACGGCGCCGCCATGCAGCGCCGCTATCCCCTGATGCCCGAGGCAGACGCCCAATACTGGCACCTTCGCCCGCAGGATGGCCTCGGCGGAGACGCCGAAATCGCTTTCCCGCTCCGGCCGTCCGGGGCCGGGGGATATGACGATGTTGTCGAAATCCCGCGCCTCAAGCTCAGCCCAGGTGGCTTCCTGGTTCCGCACCACCACCGGCTCTTGCTGATTGGCTTCGGCCAGCAGGTGAACGAGGTTGTAGGTAAAGGAATCGTAGTTGTCGATTACGAGGGTCTTCAAGCCTATTCCCATTCCAGCTCATGAAAGGCGGCTGTCACATTATGGGGGTTGTAGTCGTCGAACAACCGCCAATACGTCCGCTCCTCCAGCCCAACCGAGGATATCGCTTCCTCCATGGTGCCGCCGCGGCGCTGGATCGCGCGGATGCTGTCGCGCAGGACAGTAAGATAACGCTCCTCGGCGTCGAATGCGCCGGAAAAATCGGCGGCAACCGGGCCGTGTCCCGGCACCACCCGCTCCGCTCGCACGCGGCGCAATTCCCCAAGAGCCGCGATCCAGCCGAGCAGACTGCCGTCGAGCGAGGGCACCCGCTCCATGAAGAGAAGATCGCCGGTCCAGAGGGTTCCCGTCTTCTCGTCGAAGACGCTGAGATCGTTATCGGTATGCGCCGGGCGATGCGCCGTCACCGTCAAGACCCGGCCACCGAGATCGATCCGGTATTCCCGATCGACGATCGCGGTGGGGCGGAGAATCGCCGAGCCCGCCGCAAGCTCGCCCAGGACCGAGGCGAGCCGCTTCAGATAGAACCCCTCCCGCGCCGCCAGTGCGGCGCCGAGGTTGCGATGCCCGACGATAACCGGCCCATCGTCCAGGAAAGCGGCGGCGCCGAAGATATGATCGGGGTGCATATGGGTCTGCACGAGATAGCGGATCGGCAGCGCGGTACGGCCCCGGATCGCCTCGCGCAGGCGCTGTCCCCAAAGCCGGCAGCCGCCGCTATCGATGACGGCGACCGATTCGCTGCCGATCACCACGCCGATATTGGCGATGGCGCCCAGATTTTCCGGCTTGGCCTCGGCATGCACGCCTTGGGCGACCAGGAAGCCCGGCGCCACCTCGGTCAGCTTGATTTCAGCGGGCGCCACCGGATCGGCGAGCGCCTCCGCCTCGGCCTTCAATCCCGGCAGGCAGCAGAACAGCGCCGCCCCGGCACCGCAGCACAAATCCCGCCTCGACAGCCTGGACTCGTTTTCCGCCATTGAAGCCTCTCCCTCACTCCGGTATCTTACGCCCCGCGCCCGGCCTTGAGATTAGTCCCTCGGGGCCGACCGGCTCAAAAAAAATTGACGCCGGTGCGGGCTAGCGATAATTGTTTCGTCAGTTAACTAATATCGGAGGATAACGCCATGGCTTGGAAGACCCCGAAGATCGTCGAGATCGCTGTCGGCATGGAAATCAATTCCTACGCTTGCGCCGAAATCGCCTAAGGAATTCAACCACCCTCGCGACGGAGCAAAGAGCTTGCGGTTGTCATGAAAGCAATCGTTCTGGGCTCCGCCGCCGGGGGTGGTTTTCCTCAATGGAATTCGAATGGTCCGGGCTGCCGCCGCGCCCGCTCCGGTGACACATCGGCAAAACCGAGGAATCAAGCCTCGGTCGCCGTTACGGCGGATGGGCAGCGCTGGTTCCTTCTGAACGCTCCGCCCGATCTCAGAGCCCAAATCGAAGCCGTCCCCGCACTTCAGCCCCATGAAGGCTTGCGCTCGTCGCCGATTATCGGCGCGGTGCTGACCGGCGGCGATGTCGATGCGATCGCGGGCCTCCTGCATCTGCGCGAACGCCAGAAGCTGACCGTCTATGCGACGGCCCCGGTACAGCGCATCCTGGCCACCAATTCGATTTTCGGCGTGCTCGCCACCGATTGCGTCACCCGCGTGACCCTGCCCTCGCTTTGCCGCTTCCCGCTGCTCGACCATGCGGGGGAGCATTCGGGCCTTGAAGTGGAGCTGTTCCCCGTGCCCGGCAAGGTGCCGCTCTATATGGAGGGCGCGGATTACGCGCTCGACACCGCGCGGGAGAGCGAAGACATCGTCGGCGCCGAGATCATCGAGACCGCGACCGGCGCCCGGCTGTTCTTCATCCCCGGCTGTGCCGCCATGACGGAAAACCTCTCCCGCCGCCTCACGGGCGCGCCGCTGGTCTTCTTCGACGGGACCATGTGGACCGATGACGAGATGATCCGACAAGGCACCGGCACCAAAACCGGGCGGCGCATGGGCCATATGAGCATGTCGGGCGAGGACGGCGTAATTGCCGCCTTCCGCGATCTCGGCGTCCAGCGCAAGATCTTCGTCCATATCAACAATTCCAACCCGGCTCTTCTCGACGATTCGCCGGAGCGCGCCGCCGCCAACGCCGCCGGCTGGGAAGTCGGCGAAGACGGCATGGAGATTGTGCTATGAGCATATCGCTTCTCCGAATTCTTGGATTTTCCGCCCTCCTTCTGACCGGAGCCGGCATCCCCGCCTATGCGGAAACCGATGAAGCCGCGCGGCAGGCCCGCTGGGACGAGTTGAAGCTCTCGGTCTTTCACGGCAAGCCCGTGACCGACGCCGGCAACCAGATCGCCATCGAAGCCGCCGAGCGGGCACAGGACGCGGCGATGGTGCCGGTGACGATCACCCTGGCGGAGCCGCTCCGCAAATCGGTCCGTGCCCTTTATTTCGTCATCGACGACAACCCGGCCCCGGTCGCCGCCACCTTCCATTTCGGCCCCGCCGCCGATCCGAGTAGCGTCGCCACCCGTGTGCGCATCGAGGACTATACCTACATGCATGCGGTGGCCGAGCTTGCCGACGGCAAGCTCCTCGGCGCCAGCCGCTTCATCAAGGCGGCCGGCGGCTGTGCCGCCCCGGCGGCCTCCGACCAGGAAGCCTCGCAAAAGCGCCTCGGCAAGATGAAGCTCGCCTTCCAGGGGACCGCCCAGCCCGGCGCGCCGGTCACGGCACAACTCCTGATCGCGCATCCCAATAATTCCGGGATGCAGATGGATCAGGTATCGCGGAACTATATCCCCGCCGATTTCATCCAGAACGTGACGGTGAGCTATGCCGGCGAAAATATCCTGACCATCGAATCCGGCATCGCCATCAGCGAAGACCCCGGCTTCCGCTTCGCCCTTTTGCCCAAGGCGGCGGGGACGGTGCATGTCGAATTCGACGACAGCAACCGCCGCCATTTCAGCCAGGATTGGCCGTTGCCGCCGACCCCGTAGCCCGCATCTTCGTGGAGCCCGACACCGAGCATGGTTCGGGCATGTTCAAGATGTTTCCGGGCCTTTTGCAGAAATCTGTCCGCTTCCGGCGTCACAACTCGATGCCTTCCAATCTGATTTCATGCATGAGCGGCGAACGCTCCCCGTATTCCGTCGCCGGATAGGGTTTTGCATCAAAGAAGGCGCCGGTCTCATCAATAAATCTGACGCGAAGATTGGCCAGCCTGTCCAATTCCGCCCATCGATCCGGAAGCGACTTCAAGAATATCGCCACGTCATAATCGGAATCTTCACCAGCATCGCCGCGCGCACGCGAACCGAACAGCACAATACGCTCAAGCCGGTTGCCATACATCTCGCCCACTGCCGCCCGGAAGCGCGCAAGGACAGGGTCATTGGATGAATTCGCGTGCATCGGGCAACAATACTATATTTCAGGAAAACCCGCCACCCCATCACCAGCGTCCGCGCCTTGGCCAGGGCGCTCGGACGCGATTACAGCAATGTTCATGCGGACGTCCAAGCCTTGACCGCCGCCGGACTTCTCGACGCCACCGATGGCGGCGTCCGGGCGGATTACGACGCGATCGAGACCAAGATTGCGATTTGATGGGGTGGTTGGGTAGGCGCGAAAAAGCGTAAGCGTATTCTGCCGCTTACCGCAATAAGTTCCAGAGCGCCTTGGTGATACGAAGAGGCGGAATGCGCTGGGCTTTTCCACCCTACGCTTGCTGGGTGGCCCACGTGCGTCTAAGCCATCAGGGTGTTAGCATAATCGCAGAGCAGCTTTCCGCGGGCTTGCAAGAACTGTTCATAGCTCATCGTCTGCCAATTTGTTGGAAGTATTGCGCCACGAAACACCTCACCCTGAATTCCACCGTCAATCATTGAAATATAATCGGATGGCTCCCTGTCCTTAATCCTCTGATTATCAGCCGATGAAAGGAAGCAGAAGTTTGCAAGCGCATTTATGCGCTCTTTTACTCCGGTGGCCATCAAATGATTTCGCGGATAGATGTGATGGAATTCATTTCTGTTACAGCGAAGTAAGACATCTTCGAGTTTGATAACTGCGCTGCTCAGTAGGCTCTTTGGTGCATTGGAAGCCAAGAGCAATATAAACATTTTCGTGTTGACGGCACCAATATTAAAATTGTTCTCCTGAAAGAAGTCTCCAGTAAGATTGACAGCAAAGCCAGCGGGATCAGCATTATCATCTGCCTTAATCGTATCCATGGCATTGATGTCCGCGGCATGTGCTTTTCCGACGCCGCTCGAATAGCGCCGAGAAAAGCAGCTCCGCCAGAACCAGCGTTTCAACTGCGCCAGCTGTTTTGCACTAGGATGAAACCCAGACACCGCATCAGTGGCAAAAAAACGAGTTAATGGCACAAGCATTGCTGGATATGGCATAACCTCAAGAGAGTGAACATTAAGCTGAACTCTTAAAAATTCAATCGCACCGAGAATTCCGCGCTTAATCGTCTCAAATCGATCTCTAACAGTCGGACCGTGAAGCTCAACAATTGTCTTGACACTTGCGTCACCCTTAATCACTGCGGCGCAACATTTCATCAGCAAATCTTGCTCATCGCCGATGCGCACGAAACCATATGACTGAACATCTGCACCGAGAGCATCTATCCGCTCATTCAGATCGAATTCGTTGCTCCATGTCCAAGCCGTCAGCAATTGGAAAGTATCTAGACGTACTCCTGCACGATTCGTCCGCTCAAATATCATTGCAATCTGTTCTCTATCACTTACCTCGATAACGTCATTTCGAATCTGGGCTTCTTGAAATCGTCTTTGTAATTCCGTTACTTGCGTTAACGTATTAGTATCTAATTCACGCGTCCTCAATGCAAATGCTGCTGGCTCCAGAAGCAATCGAAGCGGAAAAAGATTTTTCGTGATTTCCAAGTTCGATGAACGGGCTACGAATTGTTCTTCTAAAGCACCTTCTTTTGCCGCAAGATCAAAAAAAATGTCAAAACTATCGGTCGGAGCGGTTGGTTCTAAGATGGTCTGAAATACACCAAAGAGCGATGTCAATCTCTGCTGCCCATCAAGGACATAGTCGATCGGCCATTTCTTCGCGGGCTCCGGTAGCTTAAATGGCCCAAGATCGCGCTCACTGGAAAGCTGCTCTTGCGTGCGCCACAGCAATACCGTACCAAATGGATAGCCTCGATAAATGCTATCCATCAGGAAAGCTACGTCCTCGGGTTCCCAAACGAAGCCTCTTTGGAACTTCGGTATACGAATTGTCCCTTGCTGTACGCGTTCGATCAAGCCGCGGATTGTTAAATTATCACTCATTAAATTATGCCCTCGTCGATAACGCCTCACGGATTGGCTTCGGCGCGTCATGACCGGTAGAAGCCCTCCAACAGCAAGCGAAGGGTGAGAACCTTTAAGCCCATTCGACCTCTTGCTGCAACGACTTCTTGAGAGCCGTGGTGAGGCGGAATGCCCTATGCTTACTACGCCGCCGTCGAAGCCCCGAGCGTCATGTCACCCCGGCCTTCGAGCAAGCCGGCCACCGAAATATCCTCGTCAAGTTCGTCCCAATGCAGGCCGCGTCCGGTCACGCTGATGCGATAGCCCTGGCGCTGCTCGGGGGTGGCGTGCAGGAGGCGTGGGAACCATGCGAGGGGGATGCCGATGGTGCGGCCATCGGCGAGGTTCACCCACAGGGTATGCTCATCGAACCGGAGCGATTCAGCTGTAGGGTTCATTCCGCGCCCCGGATCAACGTCCCGCCCCTACTTAAAACACTGCAAATCCGCCTCGGCCTGCGCTTGATGCAGGTGTTCGATCGCGGATTTGATCTCCGGCGGGTCGCGGAAGAGGGCGACGCGGCCGGCGAGGCCGCCAGCGGCTTGCATGGAGAGGGCGGTGCTGGCGCGCTCGTATTCCGGGTAGGGGACGAGGGCGGCGATGGCGTCGATCGAGCAGGCGCATTTCATCATCACCTCCCGGTTGTTGCCGTTGGAGGCCATGCAGCCGATGACGTAATCGACTTTGTCCGGGGTCGGGTAGCCGTCGGCTGCGACGGCTAGCGCCGTCTCCGGCAAGGCCCCAACCGCCATAAGGAAGGCGGCGCCGGCCAGATAGAGGGGGGAGAGCTTACGGTGTGTCGTCATGTTGGCCCGCATAGGTCAGGGTCTCCTCGAAAGCTTTGTGGGCGCCGGTTTCGGCCTTCGACACGGTGGTGCTGATCCGGTAAAGCGTGCCCGGCACCGCGTCGCTCAGGACGAAGTGATAGGTCTTTTCCAGGAAATCCGGGAAGCGGTCCATATGGACTTCGCCCGGAAAGGGCTTGACCACGATTTCGGTGGCATTGGCCTTTTTGCCGTCGATGGTGATCTCGACCGGGGAGATCTTGGCGCGGTCGATGAAGGCTTCGCGGATGCGGTTGCGGAAATAAAGCTCCGAGCCGCCGGTCGCGTCGCGCATCAGCGCCACATCGTGCTGAAGAAAGGCCATGATCAGCGGATTGCCGTCGAATTGCGAGACCGGCGGGAATTCCAATTGGCGGCTCCCGGTCAGGAAGGTGAGAGCGACCTCCTTCTTGCCGTCGGCTTCGGTCTTCCCGATCTTGGCCGTGACCTTGTCCTGGAAATCACCCGAACCGCCACGATGCTCGAAACTGTAGTCGAGCCGCTCCGCATGGGTGATGTTCTTCAGATGGTGGCTTTCGAACAGCGCCACCTGTGCCGGGCTCAAAGGCCGCGTATCCTCGGCTGAAGCAGCACCTGCGCCAAAAACCCCGGCGCCCAACACCGTGACACTCAGGAGAGTGCCGAAAATCATGCCTGCTCTTATCATCGACCTTTAATCCTTATCGGCTGCGAGACCAACCGGTCATTGCCCTGAACCGCGCGGCATGATATCCGCGACATCGCAATTTGACCATGCGAACCATGAGTGCGACCATTAAGGCGAACCCCGAGCGAATGTCCGGCATCCCAACCCCCCTTTATCCCGAGACCACCCCGAGCTATCGGATCTTCGTCCGCAACCTCGTCGTGCCTTTTGAAATCGGCATCCACGATCATGAAAGGCGGCGCACCCAGAAGGTTCGGGTGAATGTCAGCCTCCTGGTCGAGGGCGCTTCGGCGAACGATGATTTCGGCACCGTCCTCAATTACGAGACCATTGTCGAGGGCGTGCGCGCCCTGGCCCAAAACGGTCATGTCGAACTCGTGGAGACTTTGGGCGAGCGGATCCTGGATTTCTGCCTCGACGACCGCCGCGTCGCCAAGGCCCGGGTCATGATCGAGAAGCTCGAAGTCTATCCGGAAGCGGAGAGCGTCGGCGTCGTCCTGAAGCGCCGGCGTGGAAAGCGCCACGTCCACCACACGTGACCGCGCCTATCGTCGTCAAGCTGGGCGGGAGCCTCGCCGAAGCCGGGAGTATCCGCTCCTGGCTTGCGGTCCTGACGGCAGGCGGGGCCGGAAGATGCGTCGTGGTTCCGGGCGGCGGGGTCTTCGCCGACGCGGTGCGGGGGGCGCAGCCGGTCTTCGGCTTCTCCGATGGCGCCGCCCATGAGATGGCGCTGCTGGCCATGGCGCAATATGGGCTGCTCCTCGCCGATCTCGCCCCGATCCTCGTTCCCGCCGAGACGGAGGTAGCGATCGCCGCCGGTCTGAGCCGGCACCGCATCCCGCTTTGGCTGCCGTCGCACATGGTGGTGGCGGCACCCGAAATCGCCCCCGGCTGGGACATCACTTCGGACAGCCTCGCCGCCTGGCTCGCGGGGAAGATTGGTGCGTCCGCCCTGATTCTGGTGAAATCCGTGAAGCCGCCTTCGGAAGCCGCTTCCCCGGCGGAAATGGCACGCGCGGGGCTCGTCGATCCGGCCTTTCCCCGTTTCACCGGGGGTGCCGCCTTCACCGTCGCCTGCTGTGGTCCCGGCGATGAGGCCCGTCTTGAGGCGCGTCTTGGGGCCGGGAGCGGATTGGGATAAGATCAGGCCATGACCTCCAGCCGCACCCTTTTCCTGACCGGGCATCTTGCCGAAGCACGCCTGCGGAACGTGCTGGACGCGCTGGGCGATCTCGATTTCGCCTGGATGGTCCAGGATATCGGCGTTCAGGTCGCGGCCTTGATGACCGCCGACATTATCCGCCGCCGCTTGGCCCCGGAGGCTTTCGGCGCGGACCGGGTGATCGTGCCGGGCCATTGCCAGGGCGATCTTGAGGCGCTGAGCGCTTCCTTCGGCATTCCGTTCGAGCGTGGGCCGCAGGATCTGCACGATCTCCCGGTCTGGCTGGGCCGTGAGGCGCAAGGGATCGATCTCACCCGCCATTCGGTCCGCATCTTCGCCGAGATCACCGACGCGCCAAGCCTTTCGGTCGAAAATCTGGTGGCGCGGGCGAAATCCTATGCGGCGCAGGGGGCCGGGGTGATCGATCTCGGCTGCCTGCCGGCAACGCCGTTTCCGCATCTGGAAGAAGCCATCGCCGCGATCAAGGCGGAGGGGCTCGCCGTCAGCATCGATACCGCCGACACGGCGGAAATCATCCGCGCCGGCAAGGCCGGGGTGGATTTCGTCCTGAGCCTCAACGAGGCGACGCTCGATCTCGCTTGGGATATGGCGGCCACGCCGATCATCATCTCGAAGCCGTCCGAGGATCTGGATACGCTGCTGCGCTGCGCCGAGATCCTGCATAAGCGCGGGCGGGAATTCATCGCCGATTCGATCCTCGACCCGCTGCCCTTCGGCTTCACCCGCTCGATCGAGCGCTATGCCGAATTGCGCCGCCGCTTGCCGGAAGACCGCATCCTGATGGGCATCGGCAATGTGACCGAACTGACCGACGCCGATACCACCGGCATCAACGCCTTGCTCTTCGGGATCATCGCCGAACTCGATATCACCGACGTGCTGACGGTCCAGGTCAGCCCCCATTGCCGCCGCGCCATCGCCGAGGCCGACCGCGCCCGCCGGCTGATGTATGCGGCCAAGGATTGGCGCCGCCTGCCCGTCGGCATCGATGGCAGCCTGATGGGCTTACGCGACCGCAAGCCCTTCGTCAGCACCCCGGAGGAAATCGCCGAGACCGCGGCGCAGATCCGCGACCCGAATTTCCGCATCGAAATCGCCGAGGACGGGGTTCACCTCTATAACCGCGACCGGCATCTCGTCGCCGACAACGCCATGGCGTTCTTCCCGGATCTCGGCGTCGAGGCGGACGGCTCGCATGCCTTCTATCTCGGCATCGAGCTGGCCAGGGCCGAGATTGCCTGGCAATTGGGCAAGCGCTATTCGCAGGATGAACCGCTTGCCTGGGGCACCGCCTTCGAGCCGGCAACCCCGGCCCCCACCCGCCACACCCCCGGCCCGACGCTCGAAGCCGCGCAGAAGCGCCGACGGCGCCGCCGCGAGGAAGAAACCTGATTTCATGATCATCGAAAGCATCATCACCACGCGGGCAGCCGATGGCACGCCCCATCTGGCGCCGATGGGCGTCATCCTGGAGGGGGATGGGGAAACCTCGGTCCTGGCCCCGATTCTGGCGCCATTCCGGCCCTCGGCGACGCTGGCGAATCTGGAGCGGGACCGCGCCGCCGTCATCAATCATGTGGGCGATGTGCGCATCTTCGCCGGCTGCCTCACCGGGCGGCGGGACTGGCCCTGCGTTCCGGCCCGGCGGATCGAGGGGATCGTGCTCGAAGCGGCCCTCACCCATCAGGAAATCACCGTCGAGCGGATCGAGGAGGATGCGATACGTCCCCGTTTCCATTGCCGGATCGTTCACACGGAAACCCATGCTCCCTTCCCCGGCTTCAACCGCGCGCAAGGGGCGGTGATCGAGGCGGCGATCCTGGTAAGCCGGCTCCATATGCTCCCACGGGAAAAGGTCGAGCAGGAAATGGGCTATCATGCCATCGCCATCGCCAAGACGGCGGGACCGCGTGAGCAGGAGGCCTTCGACTGGCTGACCGCCCGGATCCGGGAAGCATACGCCTCATGACCAAACTCCTGGCGAGCGTGCGTTCCGTCGAGGAGGCGCTGACGGCGCTGGAAGGCGGCGCCGATATCATCGATCTGAAGGAACCGTCGCAAGGCGCGCTCGGGCGGCTTCCGGATGCCGTCATCCGCGCGGTGCTGGCAAGCGTCGCCGGCAGACGCCCGGTCAGCGCCACCATCGGCGATCTGCATCTCATCCCCGCCGAAGTGGTGGCTTCGGTGCGGGAAATGGCGGCGACCGGCGCCGACATCGTCAAATTCGGCATCTTTCCCGGCGAGGCGGCGGCGACCATCAAGGCGCTTGCCGCCCCGTGCCGCGACGGCATCCGCCTTGTCGCCGTCTTCTTCGGTGATCAATCCCCCGATCTCGGCCTGATCCCGCTTTGCGCCGCCTCGGGGTTTCTCGGCGTGATGCTCGACACGGCGGACAAGAAGGCCGGGCCGCTGACCCGCCATCAACCGGAAGCCGCCCTCGCCCGCTTCGTCGCGGCGGGAACGGATGCGGGACTCCTGACCGGCCTTGCCGGCTCCCTGACCGAAGGCGACATCGAAAGCCTCCTGCCGCTGCGCCCGGATTACCTCGGCTTCCGCTCCGCCCTCACCACCGGCGCCCGAGACGCCCCGCTCGACCCGGCGGCGCTCGCGCGGATCAGCCTAAAAATCAGGCTTCCCGTGATTGACAATCCTCCCGCCTAGAGCCTAACAGTGGGAAACAAGATTGGACGGCGGGAAACATTGTGACGATCGAACCTAGGGCCTTGCGCGATGCGGCAGGCGTATTCGCGACCGGGGTTGCGGTCATCACCACCCTGGATGCCCGCGGCGAAAAGATCGGCTTCACCGCCAATTCCTTCGCTTCGGTGTCGCTCAGCCCGCCGCTCGTCTCCTTCAATCTGTCGCGCAACGCGAATTCCCTGGCCGCCTTCACGGCCTCGACCCATTTCGCCGTCAATATCCTGGCCGATGATCAGGAGGCGCTCTCCCGGCGCTTTGCCAGCCGCGAGGACGACAAGTGGCAAGGTGTCGCCACCACCGTCTGGGAGACCGGGAGCCCGATCCTGGAGGCGGCACTCGCCAGTTTCGACTGCGAGCGCCATGCGGTCCTGGAGGGCGGCGACCATTTGATCTTCCTCGGGCGGGTGCTGCGGCTCGCGGCGCGGGAGGGGGAACCGTTGCTCTTCTTCCGGGGCGGCTATCGCGAATTGGCGCCCGCGCGGAAGTGAGCTTTCCGCGTTTCCTTTTGATCTTCCTCGCCCTGCTCTGCCTTTGCGCCTTGCCCCTGGCGCTGGTCGAGATCCCGCCGCTGGTCGATTATCCCAACCACCTCGCCCGCATGCATATCCTGGCGGAATATGCGGGTTCGGAGACGCTGCGGCGTTTCTATACGGTCGAGTGGCGGCCCCTGCCCAATCTGGCGATGGATCTGATCGTGCCGGCGCTCAGCCGGTTCATGCCGCTCGCCGTCGCCGGGAAAATCTTCCTGGTGGCGGTCTTCGCCTTGCTGGCCGGCGGCTCCGCCTTGCTCCACCGGGTGCTGTTCGGGCGGTGGTCGCCCTGGCCCTGCCTCGCCTTCCTGTTTCTCTATAACCGCATCCTGATCTGGGGCTTCGTCAATTTCCTGTTCGGGCTCGGGCTCGGGCTTTGCGGCTTTGCCGCCTGGATCAAGCTGCGCCAGAGCCCGGCCTGGATCCGCATTGCCGTATCGTCGGTCCTGGCACTCGCGGTCTATCTCTCCCATCTCTTCGCGTTCGGCGCCTATGGGCTGCTGGTGGCGTCGTTCGAGCTGGGAGCGATCTTCCGTGAGAAAAACATCCGCATATTCTCGCGCCATAACGCGATCCAGCTTGCGGTTGCCGGCATCCAGGCGGTGATTCCCGCGGCACTCTTCCTGCTTTCGCCCGCCGGCGAAGGCGGGGGGCGGATCGAATTCAGCCCGTTCCTGAGGAAGTTCGATCTGCTGTTCAACGTCTTCGACAATTATTCGCGCTGGTTCGACGTCACCTCCTTCCTTTTGATTCTGGGCCTGTTTTTCTATGGCTGGGCAAAGCGGCGGATCGCGATCCATCCGGCGATGTTCTGGCCGCTCGGTATCCTGGTCCTGGCGCAGATCGTGATGCCGAACAAGATCCTGACCGCGAGCGGAGTCGATCACCGGATGCCGCTGGTGCTGGCCCTGGTGTTGGTGGGGAGCATCGGCGGCACGGAATTGCTGCGCCGGGGCAAGCTGCTTTTCACCGGCCTCTTCCTGTTGCTTCTGCTGCGCGTCGGGGTTGTGGGCGCCTATTGGCATGGTTTCGAGGCGATCTACCGCCCGGCGCTGGCGGCACTTTCCGCCTTGCCCCAGGGCAGCCGGATCGCACTCGGCTTTCCGCCCGAAGCCGTGAACGTGCCGAGGCAAGGGCCGCCGCTGGTGCATCTTCCGACCCTGGCCGCATTTGACGGCGCCTTCGTGCCGACGCTCTTCGCCATGGGCGGGCAGCAGCCCCTCGCCTTCAAACCCGAATACCGGGCACTCGCCGCCGCCACCGATTCAGAGGCGATCTGGCATTACTTCGTCACCGGGGATGCGCCGGCGCCAGCCATATTGAGCCGCTACGACTACCTCGTTTTGACCGCTCCCGCCGCCTTCGAGACCGCCAGCAACAAGGGCTTGATCCCGATTGCCCTCCAGCCACAATTCAAGCTCTACCGAGTCGCACCGTGACACAAAAATCATCATGTCCAATTTTTATCACGCCATCCCAAATACATATGGCGCTTACCTGAGTCTTTGCTTATAGTTCAAAAATAGGGTTTGCATTTTTGCCGCTATAGGGGATTCGGGGTATCGGAAATGGCGAGGGAGGCGGATTTCACGATCGCGCGACGCCGGCTTCTGCGTCTCCTCGGCAGCGGGGCCGTTTTCGGCACCGCCGGGATCGGCAATGCTTTCGCCCAGAACGCTTTCGCCCCGACCAAGCTGGCCGAACCGAAACTTAAACTCCCCATTCCAGTGCATCGTCAGCATATCATCGTGCTCGATCCGGGGCATGGCGGCATCGATCCGGGTGCGATCGGCATCAGCGGCGCCTATGAGAAAGACATCTCCCTGGCGGTAGCGCGGGAACTCGCGCGCGAGCTTGACGCCAATCCGCGCTATCGCGTCATGCTGACGCGCAACAACGACACCTTCATCGAATTGCGCCAGCGCGTCGCCCGCGCACGTTCGGTCGAGGCCGATCTCTTCCTGTCGATCCATGCCGACGCCTTGCCCGATCCGGATTTGCGCGGCGCCTCGGTCTTCACCCTGTCGGAGCGGGCTTCCGACAAGGAAGCGGCGGCTCTCGCCGCGCGCGAGAACAAGGCCGATCTCATCGCCGGCGTCGATCTCTCGCATCAGGCGCCGGAAGTAACCAACATCCTCCTGGACCTGACGCGGCGGGAAACCAACAACCTCTCGATCGGGCTCGCCCGCCGCCTTGTGAGCGATCTTGGCCAGGAAGCGGTGATGCTCGGCAACAGCCACCGTTCCGCCGGTTTCGCGGTTCTGAAGGCCCCGGACATCCCGTCCGCCTTGGTGGAACTCGGCTGTATGTCGAACCGCGAGGAAGAACGCCTCTTGCGCGCCCGCCCCTATCAGCAAAGGCTGATCAGCAGCCTCGTCCACGCGGTCAACGGCTTCTTCGAGAACGTCGTCCGGACTTAAAAGAACCTCGTCAGAGAACTGGACATCCGTGGTGCGTCCTTCGAGACGGCCCTCAAGGGGGCCTCCTCAGGATGAGGGGCTTTCTTAATGCCATCAATAATTTACCTCATCCTGAGGAGCGGCCCTCTTGGCCGCGTCTCGAAGGACGCCGGATGCCTTTGCAGCGAGGACGGGCGCGGGCGTCAGTCCAACGCCGCCGCGATCGCGCGCATGGCGAGGCGTTGAGCGGTGGCGGCTGCGCCGGATGGTCCCGATCCCTGGCCCGATACCTGGGCAGTGACGATCAACCCCTCCTTGAGGATCAGCAATTCTGCGGCGAGCGCCTCCGGGTCGGCGGCGCCGGCCTTGGCCGCGAGCGCCGTCAGCCAGTGCCGCAGCATTGCCTTATGCGCCGCCGCCGCGCGGTGGATGGGGTCGTCGTCAGCGCCATATTCGGCGGTGGCGTTGATGAAGAGGCAGCCATGGAAATCCGGCCCTTCCACCCATTCGGCCAGAACCTCGAACAGCGCTTCCAACTGCGAGCGCGGATCGGGGCCGCGCGACTCCACCGCCGCCTGAAGCCAGCCCCGGAAAATCGCGTCGCGGCGGCGCAGGGTTTCGAGGATCAGCAGATCCTTCGAGGGGAAATGCTTGTAGAGCGTCATCTTCGACACCCCCGCCTCGGCCAGCACGCGATCGATGCCGGTGGCGTGGAAGCCGTCCCGATGGAAAAGCCGAAGCGCCGTCTCGATGAGCCGCTCGCGCGGTGAAGCATCCATGACGCGGGATTCTACATAAAACAGACAGGTCTGTCTATATTGAGCTTGACCAAACCCGGAGGCGCGCCTAGACAGACCTGTCTGTTTATCGTTCGGAGTTCCCGATGAAGCGCCTTGTTTCCCTTCTACGTCCGCATGGCGCACCGCCGCCGCGCCTGACCCTTTCCGCTATTGCCCTGGCAACGCTGGGGGCCGGCATTGCCATCGGAATCCTGGCCTTCGCCTCGGGTTTTACCCAGGTGCCTTTGGTGCTCGGCTCCTTCGGGGCGTCCTGCGTGCTGGTCTTCGGCTATCCGGAAAGCCCATTCTCGCAGCCGCGCAGCGTCATCGGCGGACATGTCGTCGCCTCCGCCTGCGGCCTTGCCTGCCTCGCCTTGTTCGGACCGGTGTGGTGGAGCATGGCTTTGGCCGCCGCTTTCGCCGTGGCGGCGATGCACCTCACCCGGACGGTCCATCCGCCGGCTGGCTCCAACCCGGTGATCGTGATGCTGGCCGTGCCGAACTGGCATTTCCTCCTCACCCCGACCTTGGCGGGTGCGGTGCTTCTGGTCGCGGTTGCGCTCTGCTTCCACGCTTTGGTGAAGGGCCGGAAATGGCCGCGATACTGGGTGTGAGGCGGTTCTGGAAACGCCCAAGGTGATCCGCAGATGACGCAGACAGGCGCAGATTGCCGGGGCTATGAACAATCTGCGCCTGTCTGCGTCATCTGCGGATCACAACAAGCGGCGGAATACGCTTCACTCTTCCGCCCTGCACCTGCCGTTAGCGCAGTGCCTCAATTTTTTCCCGTGCGGCGCTGGCGAGAAATGCCGATCGGCTTACGCCGCGCCGCGATGCCGCCTCATCAATCGCGTCGAGCAAGCCTGCATCGAAGGTAAGGTTTGCACGCACGGTTCTCCCCGCGTCGAGGAGCAGCGGGATCAGGATCGCGGTCTCGTCCGGTCCAACTTCCCCGGAGGCTCGAATATCGGCCAACGCACTTGGCTTTGGTAGTTCGAAGTTACCCTTTCGCTTATACGCCATCACATCGCGGAGTGCTGCCGTTGCGTCCGCGACGGCTTCGTCCGGCGTAGCTCCGGCACCGACGCATCCTGCGACATCTGGAAAGCGGACACCCCACACATCGCCTGCCCCGTCGATGATTCCGACGTAATGCACCATTTTTACCTCCTATACCCAACCCGCCGCTTTGGCGACCGACCGAGCCGTGCCCGGCGTCAATTCCCGATGCCTGGGAACTGGGATCATGATGCCGGGAAACGCCGGATTAACGAATCTGTCGTGACTGCCGCCGCCGATGTTGGCCCACGCCTCCCGCTCCAACCGGGCAACGATCTTGCGGGTGTTGGTCTCGATCGCCGGCATCTCTCGCTCCGCTCTTGCGTGCATTATTATACGCATGACCGGAAAAGGCTCAAGCCAAAATACGCATAATAGTGCGCACTGACTAACAAGCGGCGGCATACGCATCGCTCTTCCGCCCTACGCTTGCCGCAAACTGGATCGATCGACCAGACAGCCCTTGATCCCAGCCCCGAATCGTCCAAAAAAGGTGGGGTGCGCCCCGAAATCCTCTTCCCCCTCTTTGCCCCTGTAACCTCGCTGCCGGGGGTTGGGGCGCGGCATGGCGCCTTGTATGAGGGGCTGACCGGGCCTGCCGTCGTCGATATTCTTTGGCATCTGCCGGTGGGGCTCGTCGATCGGCGGTGCCGGCCCAAAATCGCCGAGGCCGAGCATGGCACCGTGGCGACGCTGACGCTCCACATCGATCAGCATATGCCGGGGGGCGGCGGCAAGCGGCCCTATCGGGTCCGGTGCAGCGACGAGACCGGGTTCCTGCATCTCGTCTTCTTCCATGCCAAGGGCGATTATCTGGAGCGGCTCCTGCCGCCGGGCTCAACGCGGATCGTCAGCGGCAAGGTCGAGCACTTCAATAACGAGCGCCAGATCAACCACCCGGATTTCATCCTCGATCCCGCCGAGACCGGCCGGATGAAGCCGATCGAGCCGATCTATGGCCTGACCGCCGGGCTGTTTCAGCGCAACGTCCAGAAAACCGCCTCCCTGGCGCTGGCCCTGGCGCCGGAGCTGCCGGAATGGATCGACCCGGCGCTGTTGCGGCGCGAAGGCTGGCCCGGCTGGCGGGAGGCACTGCTGGCCGCCCATGCGCCGGAAAGCGAAGCCGATCTCCTGCCCGATACCAAAATCCGGCGTCGGCTCGCTTATGACGAGTTATTGGCCGGGCAATTGGCGGTGGCACTGGTGCGGGCGCATATGAAGCGCCGGCCCGGCCGCGTGCTCAAGGGCGATGGCAGCCTCAGCCGCCCGATCGAGGCCGCTCTCCCCTTCGCCCTCACCGTCTCGCAGCGTCAGGCCCTGGCCGAGATCGAGGGCGATATGGGCGCGCCGAGCCGGATGCTGCGGCTGCTTCAAGGGGATGTCGGCAGCGGCAAGACCGTGGTCGCCCTCCTGGCCATGCTGAACGCCGTCGAAGCCGGAACCCAGGCGGCGCTGATGGCGCCGACCGAGATCCTGTCCCGCCAGCATTTCGCCACGATCGGAAAGCTTCTGGCCTCCGCCCCGGTCAAGACCGTCCTCCTCACCGGACGCGAGAAGGGGAAGCAGCGCGAACAGATCCTGGCCGAGATCGCCGACGGCTCCGCCCGGATCGTTATCGGCACCCATGCCATCTTCCAGCCCGATGTCGTCTTCCACGATCTTGGTGCCGCGGTGATCGACGAACAGCACCGCTTCGGCGTCGAGCAGCGCATGGCGCTTTCGGAAAAAGGCGCCGGGGAGAAAGGGGGAGGCGTCGATGTCCTGGTCATGACCGCGACGCCCATCCCCCGGACCCTGATGCTGACCGCCTATGGCGATCTCGACGTGTCGCTCCTGACCGAGAAACCGGCGGGGCGGCGCCCGGTCACCACCCGGATCCTGGCGCTCGACCGGCTTGACGAGGTGGTCGGCGCCGTCACCCGCACGCTTGCCGATCGGGCCAAGGTCTTCTGGATTTGCCCGCTGGTCGCCGAAAGCGAAGCCCTCGACGTCGCCGCCGCGAAGGAGCGCCATGAGGCGCTGGCAAAAATTTTCGGGGGCCGGGCGGGGCTGGTCCACGGCAAGATGAAGCCAGCGGAGAAAGACCGGGCCATGGCGGAATTCGCCGGCGGCGGCATCGATCTCCTCGTCGCCACCACGGTGGTCGAGGTTGGCGTCGATGTGCCCGACGCCACCGTCATGGTGGTCGAGCATGCCGAGCGCTTCGGTCTGGCGCAACTGCATCAGCTCCGGGGCCGCATCGGGCGGGGGAGCCGTCCTGGAACCTGCCTGCTCCTCTATGCGCCGCCGCTCGGGGCGACGGCGAAGGCGCGGCTGGCGATCCTGCGCGAAACCGATGACGGCTTCCGCATCGCCGAGGAAGATCTGCGGCTGCGCGGTGGCGGTGAAATCCTCGGGACGCGGCAGAGCGGCATGCCGGAACTTCGTCTGGCGGATCTGGCGGCCCATCAGGATCTGCTGGCCATCGCCCAGGACGATGCCCGCCTCGTCCTCACCCGCGACCCCGAACTCGCCGCGCCGCGCGGGCAGGCGTTGCGGACGCTGCTTTATCTCATGGGGCGGGACGGCGTGGTCCGCTATATCCGCTCGGGATAGCTATATCCGCTCGGGATAGCTATACCCGCTCCGGAGAGAAGGACCGCTCCAGCAGCGCCTCGAATTCCGCCGCCGGGACCGGCCTGGAGAACAGATAACCCTGGCCGTAATCGCAGCCCGCGCCGAGCAGGAGATCGCGTTGCTCCGTGGTCTCCACGCCTTCGGCGATGACCTTGATGCCGAGTTTATGGGCCATCACGATGATGGCTTCGCAAAGGGCCATGCCGTCGGAATCGGGGTCCAGATTGCGGACGAAGGACTGATCGATCTTCAGATAATCGATGTGGAATTTCTTGAGATAGGATAGCGACGAATAACCGGTGCCGAAATCATCGAGCGAGACCTGAATCCCGCCATCCCGGAACTCAAGCAGCTTATCGGTGACGCGGGCGCTGCCGTCCATCAGCATCCCCTCGGTGATTTCCACCACGATATTTTCACCGCTCAGCCCCAGTTCCCGCAAATGATCGAACCATTTGTCGTGATAATTGGGACCGATATTGTAGCTATGGAACTGCACGGGCGATTTGTTGACGCTGATCTGAAAATTCACATGGCCCAGATCCCATAGCCGCTTGGCTTGATACGCCGCCTCCCGGAATACCCAGTCGCCGATATCGATGATCAAGCCGGTGTCTTCGGCGATGGGGATGAACTCGGCGGGGTTGACCAGTCCACGGGTGGGGTGCTGCCAACGGATCAGCGCCTCCGCTTTCCCGATGGCGCCGGTCGCCATATCGACGATGGGCTGATAGGCCAGCCAGAATTGTTTCGCCGCCAGCGCGTCACGCAGATCATTCGCCAGCCGCACCCGCTTCAGGGCATCTTCCTGCATGGCGGGCATGAAGAAATTGAACCGGTTGCGGCCTTGCTGCTTGGAGGCATACATCGCCTGATCGGCATTCTTGAGCAGGGATTCGATGTCGCCGGCGTCACTCGGATAGAGCGAGATCCCGATGCTGACCGACACATAGACGGTTTCCGCCCCCAATTGGAACGGCTCGGAGAGGCATCGCAGAATCGATTGGGCAACGCGTTCGATGTCGCCGGGATTGTCCAAATCGCCGACGACGACCGTGAACTCATCCCCGCCCAGACGGGCCAAGGTGTCGGTCTCGCGCACGCACCCGCCCAGCCGCCGCGCCGCCTCCCGGAGCAGGACATCGCCCATGTCATGCCCAAGGGTGTCGTTGACCTCCTTGAACCGGTCGAGATCGAGGAACATCACCGCCAGTTGCTGGCCGGCCCGGTGCGCCTTCTTGATTTCCTGCTCCAGGCGGTCATGGAACATGCGGCGGTTGGGCAGCCCGGTCAAAGCATCGAAATTGGCCTGCTTCCAGATCATTTCTTCGGAATGTTTGCGCTGGGTGATGTCACGCCCCACCGCCTGCACCTCGGCGCGGCCACCTTCGCCGCTGCTGACGCGGCTTCCCTCCCAGGCAACCCAACGCGGCGCGCCGGCTTGGACGATCCGGCTTTCCACGGTCGCGCGGTATTCGGGAGGGCTGAGCGTTTTCGCAATGGCCTGGCCGGTAATCGGAACATCATCCGGATGAATGACCGATTGCCAGGGCTGGCCGATCAGCGCCTCGGGCAAATGCCCCAAGGCGCGGGCAAAGGCCTGGTTCACGAACACGAACCGCCCATCCATATCCAGACGGATGACGAAATCGCTTTGCGACTCGATCAGCCCTCGATAGCGCCCCTCGCTGATCCGAAGCGTATCCTCGATCTGCCGGTGTTCGGTGACGTCGAAGAACATGGCGACGCGTTGCTGAACCTCGCCGTCTTCGCCATAGATGGTATCGATCGTCAGCCGCTCCAGGAATTCGCCGCCATCCTTGCGCCGGTTCCAGATTTCGCCCTGCCAATGGCCGGTTTCATCGATCGACGCCCACATCTCCCGGTAGAAATCCCGATCCTGCCGCCCCGATTTCAGCAGCGACGTCCGCCGGCCGGCCGCTTCCGCTTCGGAATAACCCGTCAATTCGGTGAAGGCGGGATTGACGGCGACAATGATGCCGTCGGCGTCGGTGACCATGATTGCTTCACTGATGGCCCTGTAGACCATGGCTGACAAGCGTAGCTCGCACTCGATGCGCTTGGTCTCGGTGATGTCTTCGACAACGGACCAAATATGATCCACACCGTATTTGTCGCTGACGAGCGTGCCATTAAGCCTTAGCGGAACAAGGCTGCCATCCTTGCGCACATATTCCTTCTCGTAAGGACCGTAATGCCCGAAGCGCTTGAGATCATCGAGATGCAGCGCCTCGACCGCTTCGTATTTTTTCGGCGTCAGCGCCCAATAGTCCAAGGCCATGAGTTCATCGCTCGAATAGCCGCAAATCTTGCGGAAGGCTTCATTGAACTCCACATAGCGGCCATTCATATCGGTCAGTGCGATGCCAAGGGGAGCCAGTTCATAGAGGCCCCTGAGCTTGGCCTCGCTTTCCTGCAAGGCAAGCTCGGCCTGCTTATGCGCCGTAATGTCGGTGACGGAACCCACATAGCCGAACACCTCGCCGGAAGCCGAGCGGAGGGCTTCGATCTGGCCTACAACCCAGGTGACCTGGCCATGCGGGCGCATGAAGCGGTATTCCTTGTGAAAGCGCGCCCCCTCTACGACCATTGTCGTCCACGCCGTAAAAACGGAGTTCCGGTCTTCCGGATGCAGTGCATCCGCCCAGCCGTCATTCATGGACGCTTCATAGCTCAGCCCGGTTATTTCCGTGCAGCGGTCATTGATGAAGATGCACTTACCCGCCTTATCCGTTTCAAAGACGCCGACCGGCGACACCGAGAGAATCATCCTGAGGTGATCCTCACTGACCTTCATGGCATTCTCGGCCCCCGTCCGTTCGCCATCCATGCCGGCCAGCAAATAGGCTACCCGCATGGTTACGAAGATCATCACGAAGGCGATCAGCAGCGAATGAGACATGTCGCCGGTGTTTTCGTCGAACAACCCCACGCGGGTGCAAATTCTTACGGCGATTTCGGCAACCAGCGGCAATGCCACCGCCAGCGGCAGCAAGCGCCGCGCCAGGGCGCCGCCGGCTCCCGTATCGGTCAGCATCGCCATTGTTCCTTGGCCAGGACGAACGGCAAGGATGCCGACGCTCGACACCAGAAGCAGCAGGGCGGTCGTCAAGGCGATGCCCGTATCGTAATGAGACGGGTTGAACAGCATCGGCACGCCATAGACGTAGCCGAACACGGCCAAAAACGCGGCAACCCCGACGAACAAAGGCAGCGCCCTTAGCCAGGACGGCGCATGACGCTCATAAAGGAGGGAAATGCCGAGCAGGACGAAGCCCACGGCGGTAATCGGAGAGGCTCTCCCAAGATGCACCGTGTGCGCCGCACCCGCCGGTTCCGCCACCAGCGCCTGATCGATGCCGAGATCGAATGCGAAAGAATACTGAAGCAGGGTCGCCCCGCCGAAGAGGGCCACTGCCAGGCTCAGGCCCTTGGCCGAATGGCGGCGCCAGCGAGGCGCCTCCGCCGTGGCGGTCAAGGCCAAAGCGCCGCCCAGGCACACCAAGGCCAAGGCGGTATTGAATTTCATGTCGATACTGCCGGGATAGGGATTGCGCAGCAGCGGCACATCCCAAAGCCAGCCGCTCATCACCAGCCCCGCCCAGAGCGCCACGAGCAGGCCGAGCACGCGGGCCACGCGCAAGGAAGCAGCCTCGGCTTGCGCGCGGGACAAATGTCCGGTCATGGCGCTTTGTGGTTCTTATCGGCTGGCATCGGCACAAAACTTCCTCACGCGGAGCGCTGAAAATAGCCCGGACGCACGCTCCCGTGAAGCCTCAAGGTTGAGCAAATCGCCGCATCTACCGCTTGGGCGGCGACACGATGCCGAGGGATATGACGAATTTGATCCCTTCCTCCACGGTCATCGACAGCGTGATCACATCCCGCCGCGGCATGAAGAGAAGGTAGCCCGAGGTCGGATTCGGCGTCGTCGGGACATAGACGGTGACCATCTCCTCTTCGAGAAGGCCCACGATCTCGCCCTCGGTCTTGCCGGTGACGAAGGCGACCGTCCAGCTGTCCTGATGCGGATAGCGGACCAGGACCACTTCCCGGAAGCTCTGCGACTGATCCGACAGCACCGTCTCGAACAATTGCTTCATCGTGCCGTAGATGCCGCGGATCAGCGGCATGCGGGTGACGATCTCGTCGCCCCATTGCCACAGCCACCGCCCCAGATACCCCGCCGCCAGGGTGCCGATGGCGGTGAGGCCGATCACCACCACGATCAGCCCCAGCCCCGGAATATGGATGTGCAGGTATTGCGCCGGATTGTACCGGTCCGGCACCACCTGCATCACGCTCCGGTCGACGAAATCGACGAAGAGCCAGGCGAGGTAAAGGGTAAGGGTGACCGGCCCGGTGACCAGGATGCCGGCGATGAAGGAAGCGCGAAGGCTCTCCCGAACACGGAAGTGCAGCTTCTTCTTGGGCTCCGGCTTGCTTGATTCCGGAGGGGAGGCGGTTTCCACGCTTCTATTACCCCTGGCTGCGGCACAACAGGCTTAGTGTAGCGCAGCCTCGCGGCAAAGTAGCGGGAAATCGTTTCCCGCTATTTTCCGGACCTTATTTCTCCCGGCCCTACTTTTCCCGGAACGCCCGATGGAAACTGTCGAGGATCGGCGCCAGCGCATAGAAAGCGACTGTGCTTTCCCCGGTCTTGATCATCACCTCGCCCGGCATGCCCGGCACCATCTCGATCTCGGGCAGATGGGCCAGGGCCTCGGCGTCGAGGATGATCCGCGCTTCGTAATAGGACTGGTTGGTGTGCTTATCGAGCAGCCGGTCGGCTGACACATAGGCCACCTTGCCGTCGATCGGCGGAACCCGGCGCTGCTTGTAAGGGGTGAGTCGGACGAGTGCCGGCAAGCCTACGCGCACGCGGTCGATATCCTCCGGGCGGAGCTGCGCCGTCACCACCAGCCGGTCCTGCCGGGGGACGAGATCGAGAAGCGCCTCGCCCGGAGTGATCACCCCGCCCTGGGTGTGGATTTTAAGATCCGTGACGATCCCGGCCTCCGGCGCCCGGATTTCCGTGCGCGCCAAGGTATCGGTCGCTGCCTGGATCTGCTCCTGCAATTCATGGATCTTCTTCTGGGTATCGCGGAGCTGCTGGGCAACCTCGTTCTGGGCATCGTTCCTCTCGTTGAGGATGGCGACCTCGGATTCGGCGATGGTCTGCAAGGCCCGGGCAATCTGCGCCACGGTCTCGCCGCGCTTGCCTTCGATCTCGGCAAGATCGCGTTCGAGGCCGAGGAGCCGGGGCTTGCGTTCGAGGCCGCGATTCAGCAATTCCCGCACGCTCCCGATCTCCTCATTGATGAAGCCCATGCGCCGGCGGTCGGAAGCCTCCTGGGCCTTGAGCCCGGTGATCTCCTCATTGGTCTCGGCGATGCGCCGCCGGATGAGATCGGTCTTGGATTGCTGAAGCTGGCGCCGCGCCTCGAAGATCCGCGCCTGGCCCTGAAGTACCTTGGCGACCGCCGGATCGTCCTTGAGCCTAGCCAGCGCATCCGGCCAAATGAGTTCGCCTACCCCGCCATCACGCTCGGCGACGAGGCGGGCCTCGCTCGCCTGCGCATCCCAGAACTGGCCTTGCAACGCCACCAAGGCCGTGCGCGCCTTAGTGTCGTCGAGGCGGATCAGACTCTGTCCCGCCACCACCGCCTCGCCGTCATGGACCAGGATCGCACCAATGATCCCGCCCTCAAGATGCTGGATGGTCTTGCGGCTCGATTCCACCTCGACCACGCCGGACGCCATCGCCGCACTTTGCAGCGGTGCGAATGCGGACCACAGGCCGAAACCCAGGACGAAGATCCCGGCCAAGGCACTCCCGGCGATCACCAGCCCCCGGATGCCCGGCATCGGCGATGCCGGGGAATGCGTGTCGGTAAGGGCGATCATGGTCATCTATCTTGCTCCTTCATATCGTCCGGCATTTCACATCGCCGGCATTTCACATCGATTGCCGCTGCGGCAGGATGGCGTTGCCGCCCTTGGCCGGTGAAATGGTGGCGGCGGCGGCCGGGTTGAGCTTGGCGAAGATCTCGGCGCGGCTGCCATAGGCCTCGGCCATGCCGTTCCGCATCACCAGGATCTTGTCGGCGAGGCCAAGGACGCTCGGCCGATGCGCAATGACGATCACGGTCGTGCCCCGCGCCTTTAGGTGGGCGATGGCCTGAACCAGCGCCTCCTCGCCTTCATAGTCGAGGCTGGCATTCGGCTCATCGAGCACCACGAGGCGCGGCTCGCCGAAGAGCGCCCGCGCCAGTCCCACGCGCTGCCGCTGTCCGCCGGAAAGCTTGACCCCGCTTTCGCCGATATCGCTGTCATAGCCCTTGGGCAGGCGCATGATCGCATCATGCAGGCCGACAAGCGCCGCCGCCGCCATCACCTGTTCCGGATCGGCCTTGGTCAGGCGCCCGATATTCTCGGCGACCGTGCCGGCGAAAAGCTCGATATCCTGCGGCAGATAGCCCAGATGACAGGCCCCGCCCGAATTCAGCCACACATTGATATCCGCACCGTCGAGCCGCACATTCCCGGCGGTCGGCTGGGCGCTGCCGACGATGAGCCGCGCCAGCGTCGATTTGCCGGCGGCGGAGGGGCCGACGATGCCGAGCACCTCGCCCGGCGCCAGATCGAAGGAGACGCCGCGCAATGTCGGCGCATCCGCTCCCGGCGGCACATAGCTCACCCGCTCGGCCTGAAGCTGACCCTCCGGCCTCGCCATCGCCATGCCGGCGGCGCCGGTCTGGGTCGCGGCCAGAAGCTCATGCAGCCGGCGATAGGCGATCCGGGCACCGGCCAGCGATTTCCAGGTGGCGATCGCGTTCTCCACCGGCGCCATCGCCCGGCCGAGAAGGAACGAGCTGGCGAACATGGCACCGGGGCTGATGTCGCGCTCGATCACGAGATAGGCGGCCACGCCCATGATCAGCGTCTGCACCGAAAACCGCAGGAACCGGGTGGCGGTGAGGATCATCGAGCCGCGATCGCCGGCGAGGCTCTGATTGTATTGGACCTCGGCATTGCCGCGCCGCCACAGCCGCACGATCCCGTCCAGCATGCCCATGGCGCGGATCGCGTCGGCATTGCGGAGCGCCGCCTCGATCCCGTGATGGAGCTTCGCCGCCGAACCGCCGGCGCGCGCCAGCGGCTCCTTGGTCGTGAACTCGTTCAGAAGCGCCAGCACGAACAGCGCCGCGGCCCCGCCGAGCCCGACCAGACCCAGCACCGGATGTAGCAGGAACAACGCGCCCAGGAACAAAGGCGCCCATGGCGCATCCATCAGCGGCATGATCGCCGGGCCGGAAAGAAAGCCGCGGATGGCGGCAAGATCGCGGAGCCCCTGCCCCGCCCGGCTGCTATCCGCCGAAAGTGCGACCCGGAGCGCACCGGCCAGAACCGCCGGCCCCATCCCGTCATCGAGCCAGAAGCCCAGCCGCGCCATGATCTGGGAGCGGATGCCGTCGATCAGGCTCAGCACCGCCAACGCGAAGGCGGCGATCAGCGTCAGCATCACCAGCGTGTCGGTGCTGCGGCTGGAGAGCACATGATCGAAGATCTGCATCATATAGATGGGCGACACCATCATCAGCAGATTGACCGCGAGGCTGAACGCGCCGACGATCAGAACCGGCTTCCGGCAAGCCCGCAGGGCCCGCTTGATCTCGGTTTCGTGATTCCGGTCTTTTCCTGAAACTCTCACCTCGGCACCCTCCGCCTGTCGCTTTCGAAGGCGGCAAGATGGGCAAGGCATGGTTAACCGAGCGGGAAGGCCTCCGTCGGCCCGCGAAATAATCTTTCGCGGGCACGGTTAAGAAATCTTTCCTCCATCTTTACTTAACCACTCGGCATTAGCCTTTGGCTCCGATCGATCCATCGAGGACTTCCGTCAATGACCGGAACGCCCGCCGCGTCCCTATATCCGAGCCCCGCTTCCGCCACTCCCGCTTCGTCCGGTCTGGGGATGACGACCCGGATCGATCCGGCGATCGTGCAGGACATCCGCGACGCGAGCCGCGCCACCAATATCGATTTCGGCTTCCTGATGGCCCAGGCGCAGCATGAAAGCGGCTTTCACGCCGACGCCAAGGCTTCCGGATCGAGCGCCACCGGGCTTTACCAATTCGTCGATTCGACCTGGCTCGACATGGTCCGCCAGCATGGCGCCAAATACGGGATCGCCAATCTGGCGCAGGCGATCGGCAGCAATTCCAGGGGCCAGCCGACCGTCTCCGATCCGGGCCTGAAGCAGCAGATCCTGGCGCTGCGGTCCGATCCGAAACTCTCCGCCGCCTTCGCCGCCGAATATGCCAAGGACAACAAGACCGTCCTGGAAAACGCGCTTGGCCAGCCCGTCGGCCCCGCCGAGCTGCGGCTTGCGCATTTCCTTGGCGCCGGCGGCGCCACCGATCTTCTGAGCGCCGTCCAGGAAAACGGCGCCACCCCCGCCGCCAGCATCCTCCCCGACGCCGCCGCCGCCAACCGGAGCATCTTCTACGACGCCTCCGGTCAGCCTCGCACCGTCGCCGAAGTCTATCAGCGCGTCGCCAGCGAAGTGGGTACCAGCCAGAACTACAGCACCGCCCTCGCCGGGGCCCCGCCCGCCGCCTCCACCCAAATCACCACCCCCGCCGCCGGCATGCCGAGCTACGGTCTCGCCAGCGTGAACAATTCCCTCGGCGGCCGTCCGCTCGACCCCAATGTCATCGCCATGCTGAACTCGCTGGTCTTCACCGCCCTGCATCTGGTCCCCGACGCCGGCACCGCCGCAGAGCCCGCCACCCCCCTGGCCGCCGCCCCGCCGCACGATCATCCGCACGGTCAGCAAGGCTAAATATTTTCGCCTTATTGACCCAGCCCTCCCCACCCCCTATTCTCCGCCCCAACGTCGAGCCTGTAGCTCAGCCGGTAGAGCAACTGACTTTTAATCAGTAGGTCATGGGTTCGAATCCCATCGGGCTCACCAACTAATTCAAGATGTTAGCGGTCCAGGTAGGAAGCATTTTTGTCCTATCTGGATCTTTGGGGTGATGCCCAGGGTTTTACAATCCGGATTCCCGGAACTCGGAGGGATGAAGCCGAGTGCAAATTCTTCCCGGTTCAAATTATGGCGGGCATGCCACAGCCGACCAAGCTCTTGGCGAAGTGGTGCGCCGCCTCGTCGATGCGCTCGATCCTGTCGCCATTTACCTTTTCGGCAGCCGGGCGCGGGGAACCGCACGCCCGGATAGCGATTTCGACTTGATGGTCGTCACCCGTCCTGAGGATGGCGAAGCCGGGTACGATTACGATCGCGCCTATGCGCCGCTCATCGGGCGCGGTATCGCCTGCGATGTGCTTCCGGTTCCCGAACCGGATTTCCTCGAAGACAAGGACGATCCAACCAGCCTCTGCTTCGATGCCGCCCATCAAGGGAAGGTGCTCTATGAGCGCCGATAAGCGAATTGCGGCGTTTCTGGCTTTGGCCGACGAGGAAGTTCACGCCGCGAAGGTGCTCGCTACCGCCGCAGCGAGCCAACCGGTCGATTGCCGCCGATGCCCGACCCTGATGTCGTGAAAGCCGACATCGAGGACGTGGAAGTGTTCATCGCCGAGGTCCGGGCGAATCTCCGCCAATAAGGATGCGGCGACGGAATATCTTCTGTTTCCCTTTTCGGACGCATTGCCAAAACCGCCCCGTCCCCCCATGATGTGCGCCCTTTTCCCTCGAATTGAAGGCACTCGGATGATCCGCCGTATCGGAGCTTTTCTTATCGTATCTTTCCTCGCTCTCACGCCCTTTGCGGCGGCGGAGGCGGGAACATTGGATCAGGCGGCGGTCGAGCAAATCGTCCACGACTATCTGCTTTCGCATCCGGACGTGCTGCTTCAGGCGCTGCAGGCGGCCGAAGACAAGGCCAATAAGGACGCCGAGGAAAAGGGCCACGCGGCCCTGACCAAGCGCTATGAGGAACTCGTGGCCGATGCCCGCGACCCGTCGATCGGCAACCCCAAAGGCGATGTGACGGTCATCGAGTTCTTCGATTACCGTTGCCCCTATTGCAAGCAGGTGGCACCCGCCTTGCTGACCCTCGTCACCGATGACAAGCAGCTGCGCATCGTCTTCAAGGAATTCCCGATCCTCGGCGCCGATTCGAAATTCGCGGCGCGCGCGGCACTCGGCGCCCTGAAGCAGGGCCGGTATCAGGACTTCCATATGGCGCTGATGAAGACCAAGGGGCAGCTTAACGAAGAAGCGATCCTCGGCGTCGCCCAGAGCGTCGGGCTCGACATCGCCCGGCTCAAGACCGATATGAATGCACCGGAGGCCGAAGCCGTCCTCAAGCATAATTTCGAGCTTGGCGACGCCCTCAACATCAAGGGCACCCCCGCCTTCATCGTCGGCGGCGAGGTGATCCCCGGTGCCGTCGATATCGACACGCTGAAAAAGAAGATCGCCGCAGCCCGCAAGCGGGGCTGATCAAGCCCAAGACAGCCGGATGAATAGCGAAAGCTATTTATCCGGCTTCGTCTTTTCGAAGGCCTCGAGTTTCATCGCATTGGCATGGATGCGGCGGATCGTCGGATAGGGGGCGAGGTCGAGCTTGACCCGTGCCGCGACGACGCATTGCGGGATCAGGCAGAGATCGGCGAGGCCCGGTTCGTCGGCATGGCAGAAATCGCCGGCAAGGCCGTCATCGGCGAGAACCGCTTCGATCGCCTCGAAGCCCTCGGCGGTCCAATGCCGGATCCATTCCTCGACCGCCGCCTCGTCCTGGCCGAATTTCTCGCCAAGATATTTCCGGACCCGCAGATTGTTGAGCGGGTGGATGTCGCAGGCGATCATCTGCGCCAGACCGCGAACCCGGGCACGGTCGGCGGGATGGCCCGGCAGCAGCCGCGGCTCCGGATGCGTTTCTTCCAGATACTCGATAATCGCCAGCGACTGAAAGAGAACCTGCCCGTCCTCTTCCAGGGCCGGCACCAGCCCTTGCGGGTTCAGCGACAGGTAATCTTCCCCATGCTGCACCCCGGCGGAAAGGTCGATCTCCGCTTTCTCGAAGCGCAGCCCCTTCAGTGCCAGCGCGATCCGCACCCGATAGGCCGCCGAAGACCGCAGATAATCATAGAACTTCATCGCCGCTAACCGAAGGACCGGGTTTCACCCGGCTTCAGATACTTCTCCGCCAGGATTTCCGCGATCTGCACGGCGTTGAGGGCCGCACCCTTCCGCAGATTGTCGGAGACCACCCAGAGGTTGAGCCCGTTCTTCACCGTCGGATCACGGCGGATGCGGCTCACATAGACGGCGTCTTCGCCGGCGGTTTCGACCGGGGTCACATAGCCTTCATCGGCGCGGTGATCGATCACGATCACGCCGGGGGCCCGTTTCAGGGCCTCGCGCGCCCTGTTCTCGTCAAGCGGCGTCTCGAACTCGATGTTGACGGCCTCGGCATGGCTGATGAAGACGGGGACGCGCACGCAGGTCGCCGTGACCGCGATATCGGGATCGAGAATCTTGCGGGTCTCGACCGCCATCTTCCATTCTTCCTTGGTCGAGCCGTCATCCATGAAGACGTCGATATGGGGAATGCAGTTGAAGGCGATCTGCTTCGTGAACTTTTCCCGGGTAAGCGGGTCGTTGACATAGACCGCCCGGGTCTGGTTGAAAAGCTCGTCCATCCCTTCCCGTCCGGCGCCGGAGACCGACTGATAGGTCGAGACCACCACCCGCTTGATCCGGGCGATGTCGTGCAGCGGCTTCAGCGCCACCACCATCTGAATGGTCGAGCAATTCGGATTGGCGATGATCCCGCGCTTCGTGTAGCGGGCAATGGCGTCCGGATTGACCTCCGGCACCACCAGCGGCACGTCCGGGTCCATGCGGAAATGCGAGGTGTTGTCGACGACGACAGCCCCCGCCTTGGCCGCGCGCGGGCTATGCACCGCCGATATCTTGGCGCCCGGCGAGGACAGCACGATATCGACGCCGTGGAAATCATAGTCGTCCAGCGACTTGACCTTCAGCACCTGAACGTCGCCGAAGGAGATTTCCTTGCCGACGGAGCGCGCGGAGGCGAGCGCCACCACTTCCGAAACCGGAAACTTCCGCTCGGCCAGGGTGGTCAGCATCTCGCGCCCGACATTGCCCGTGGCGCCGACGACTGCGACTTTAAAGCCCATGATATGACGCCTCCGCTTGTGTCCGCTTCACGCCGAAAGCCGGTCCAACTCGGCCAGGATGGCGTCGCCCATGCCGCTGGTCGAGACTTTCTGTGCGCCTTCCTCGACGATGTCGGCGGTCCGGACCCCGGCGTTCAGCACGTTCTTCACCGCCTGATCGACGAGATCGGCCTCCTTCAGGAGGTCAAAGGAATAGCGCAGCATCATCGAGAAAGAGAGAATGCTCGCCAAGGGATTGGCGATGTCGCGGCCGGCAATGTCCGGGGCGCTGCCGTGGATCGGCTCATAGAGCGCGCGGCGGCGGCCATTGGCATCGGCGGCGCCGAGCGAGGCCGAGGGCAGCATGCCGAGCGAGCCCGTGAGCATCGAGGCGCAATCGGACAAAACGTCGCCGAAGAGATTATCGGTGACGATCACGTCGAACTGCTTCGGATTGCGGACGAGCTGCATCGCGCAATTATCGGCATACATGTGGGAGAGCCCGACATCGGCATATTCCGCATCGTGCAGCTTCTGCACTTCCTCGCGCCACAGCAGGCCCGACTCCATGACATTGGCCTTCTCGACCGAGGTCACGCGATTGCCGCGCTTGCGGGCGAGTTCAAAGGCAACGCGCGCCACGCGGATGATCTCAGGGGTCGTGTAGACCTGCGTATTGACGCCGCGCCGCGTACCATCGGGCAGCGTCGTGATGCCGCGCGGCTCGCCGAAATAGACGCCGCCCGTCAGCTCGCGCACGATCATGATGTCGAGGCCGCGAACGATCTCCGGCTTCAGGCTGGACGCGCCGACCAGCGCCTCGAAGACCTGCGCCGGGCGCAGATTGGCGAAAAGATCCATATCCTTGCGCAGCCGAAGCAGACCGCGCTCGGGACGCACCCCGTAAGGCAGTTCTTCCCATTTCGGCCCGCCGACCGCGCCGAGGAGAACCGCGTCGGCTTCCAGCGCGCGCGCCATCGTCGCGTCGGTCAGAGGCGTGCCATGCACATCATAGGCGGCGCCGCCGACCAGATCCTCGGTGATATCGAAATGCACGATCCCGCGCTTGCCGAACCATTCGATCAGGCGGCTGACCTGCGCCATCACTTCCGGCCCGATCCCGTCACCAGCGACAATCAGCAGTTTCTTGTTCGAAGACATCCGGTTCTCTCTTACTTAAAGATCGTCAAGGCCGGCCATGACGAGAATAGTTAAAGCCAGGGCAGCGTCGTCTTGCGCGCCGCCTCGAAGGCATCGATCGTGGCGGCCTTCTGCAGGGTCAGGCCGATATCGTCGAGCCCGTTCAGGAGCAGGTTCCGGCGGAAGGGATCGATCTCGAAAGGGATGATGCCGCCATCGGGACCGCGGATTTCCAGCTTTTCGAGATCGACGGTAAGGACCGCATTGGCGCCCCGCCCGGCATCGTCGAGAAGCTTGTCGATTTCCGCCTGAGGCAGCGTGATCGGCAGGATCCCGTTCTTGAAGCAGTTATTGTAGAAGATATCGGCGAAGGACGGAGCGATCACGCAGGTGATCCCGAAATCGAGCAGCGCCCAGGGCGCATGTTCGCGCGAGGAGCCGCAGCCGAAATTTTCGCCGGTGACGAGGATCTTCGCATTCCGGTAAGCGGGCTTGTTCAGGACGAAATCCGGGTTCTCCGAACCGTCGTCCTTATAGCGCATCTCGTCGAAAAGCCCCTTGCCGAGGCCCTTGCGCTGAATCGTCTTCAGATACTGCTTCGGAATGATCTTGTCGGTATCGACATTGATGAGCGGCAGCGGCGCCGCGACACCGGTCAGGGTCGTGAATTTTTGCATTCGTCTTACCCTCTTTAGCCCACCAATTCGCGCACATCGGCAAGATGGCCGGTGATTGCCGCCGCGGCTGCCATGGCCGGGCTCACGAGATGCGTACGGCCACCCTTGCCCTGCCTGCCCTCGAAATTGCGGTTCGAGGTCGAAGCGCAACGCTCGCCCGGCTCCAGCCGGTCGGCATTCATGGCCAGACACATGGAACAGCCCGGTTCCCGCCATTCGAAGCCGGCTTCGATGAGGATGAGGTCGAGCCCCTCCTCCTCCGCCTGATGCTTCACCAAGCCGGAACCAGGAACCACCATCGCCTTGACGCCGGCCGCGACCTTGCGGCCTTGCGCTACCGCCGCCGCCGCGCGGATGTCCTCGATGCGGCCATTGGTGCAGGAGCCGATGAAGACCCGCTGCACCGGGATCTCGGTGAGCTTCTGGCCGGGCACGAGGCCCATATATTCGAGTGAGCGCGTCACTGCCAAGGCCCGCTGCGGATCCGGCTGGGCCGCCGGATCGGGGACCACACCGGTGATCGGCAGCACGTCCTCCGGGCTGGTGCCCCAGGTGACCTGCGGCTCAAGTAGCGTCGCGTCGATCACGATCTCGCTATCGAAATGGGCGCCCGGGTCGGTGAAGAAGCTGCGCCAATGAGCGACAGCCTGCTCATAGGCGCCGGCCTTCGGCGCCATCGGACGGCCTTTCAGATATTCGAAAGTGGTCTCGTCGGGGGCGATCAGCCCGGCTCTGGCGCCGGCTTCGATCGCCATGTTGCAGACGGTCATCCGGCCTTCCATGGAAAGGCCCTTGATGGCGCTGCCGGCGAATTCGATGACGTGGCCGGTGCCGCCCGCCGTCCCGATCCGGCCCACGACCGCGAGCACGAGATCCTTGGCGGTGACGCCCGGCGGCAATTCGCCCTCGATCCGGATCAGCATATTCTTGGCGGCGCGCTGAAGCAGGGTCTGAGTCGCCAGCACATGCTCGACCTCGGAGGTGCCGATGCCGAAGGCCAGCGCCCCGAAAGCCCCATGCGTCGCCGTGTGGCTGTCGCCACAGACGATGGTCATGCCCGGCTGGGTGAAGCCCTGCTCCGGCCCGATGATGTGGACGACGCCCTGGCGGATATCGTCCATGCCGAAATAGGTGACGCCGAAATCCCGCGCATTGGTCTCCAGCGCCTCGACCTGCACCCGCGATTCCGGATCGGCGATGCCGCTTTTGCGATCGGTGGTCGGGACGTTGTGGTCGGCCACGGCGAGCGTCGCCTCCGGCTTGCGGACCTTCCGTCCGGCCATGCGCAGGCCTTCGAACGCCTGCGGACTCGTCACCTCATGCACGAGCTGACGGTCGATGTAGAGAAGATAAGTGTCCCCATCCTGGGAATCGACCAGATGGCTCTGCCAGATCTTATCGAACAGCGTACGCGGCTGCGTCATCCAAAAAAGCTCCTGTCAGGTGTCGGTGCGCCCCATGCCCAGCCCTTCAAGGGGGCGGTCACCAAGGACGCACCCCCTCGATCGGCGTTATTCCGCCGCCGGCTTTGGCGTCTCGCGTCCACGCTCCTGGATGCGGGCCGCCTTGCCGGTAAGGCCACGCAGGTAATAGAGCTTCGCGCGGCGGACCTTGCCGCGGCGGACCACCTCGATCAACGAGACGCGCGGCGAATAGAGCGGGAACACGCGTTCGACGCCTTCGCCATAGGAGATCTTGCGGAGCGTGAAGCTCGAATTGATCCCGGCATTGCGGCGGGCGATGCACACGCCCTCGAAGGCCTGGATGCGCTCGCGCTCACCCTCGACCACCTTGACGCTGACTTTCAGCGTGTCGCCCGCCTGGAATTCCGGCACTCCACGCTGCGCCAGCAGCTTGTCGACCTGTTCTTGCTCGAACGCTTGAAGGATATTCATTGGCCCACCTCTCAACTCAAACTCTTGGTCAAATCCATGTAGCGCACCTCTTAAGGCGTATTCCGCCGGTGCGCCGTCTCGTAACGATCCCATAAATCGGGGCGACGCTGTTGCGTCACCGCCTCCGCGCGGGCCTGCCGCCACGCCCGGATCCTCTCGTGATTCCCGGAAAGCAGAACCTCCGGCACCGCCAGTCCCCGCCATTCCGCCGGGCGGGTATAGTGCGGATACTCAAGCAGGCCCTGCTCGAAACTCTCCTCTTCCAACGTCTCGGCGGCGCCCAGCACCCCCGGCAGCAGCCGGATGCAGGCATCGAGAAGCGCTATCGCCGCCGGCTCGCCGCCCGACAGGACGAAATCGCCGAGGCTGATTTCCTCCACCGGATGCGCCTCCAAGACCCTCTCATCGATGCCCTCGAAGCGCCCGCAGATGAGCCGCACACCCGGCCCTGAAGCCAGTTCGCGAACTCGTTCCTGGTCCAAAAGCCGCCCCCTTGGCGTCAGATAGACCAGCGGCCCCACCGGCTGAACCGACGTGATCGCCGCGTCCAGCACATCCGGCCGCATGACCATCCCAGGTCCGCCGCCAAATGGGGCATCATCCACGGAACGGTGTTTATCGCGCGCAAACCCGCGAATGTCTACCGTTTCAAGACACCAAAGGCCGTCCCGCAACGCCTTCCCCGCCAAGGACAGCCCGAGCGGCCCCGGCAGCATCTCCGGAAGGATGGTCAGCACCGTCGCGCGCCAGGGTTCCAGGCGAGGCTCCATCCCCGATCAGCCTTCCGCTTCCGGCCCCGGTTCAGACTCCGGTTCCGGCGCCTCCAGCAACCCCGCCGGCGGATCGAGAACCAGGCGCCCGCCGGCAAGATCGACCACCGGCACCACAAGGCGGGTGAAGGGCACCATGATGGTTCCGCCTTCCACCCGCGTGATCTCGACGCTGTCGCCGGCGCCGAAATCATGGATCGCATGCACGGTCCCGAACTTCACCCCGTCGGTCAGCACCACCTCAAGGCCGATCAGATCGGCATGGTAGTACTCTTCTTCTTCCGGCGGCGGCAGCTTCTCGCGCGGGACGAAGAGCTTCACGCCCTTGAGGCGCTCGGCTGCGTTCCGATCGGCGATACCCTCGACCATCGCCACCACCGTGCCCTTGGCCATGCCGACGACCCGAAGCTCTAAGCGGCGCGTGCCGGCTTCATCCTCGACCGGGCCATAGGCGGCAACGTTTTCCGGCTGGGCGGTGAAGCTCTTGATCCGGACGGCGCCGCGGATGCCCTGGGCACCAGCGACGACCCCGACGCAAACCCGCTCCACTCCCACCAGTGCCGGCCCCCCGCCCTTATTCGGCGCTGGCAGCAGCGGCGGCGGCAGCGGCGGCAGCCGCTTCCTGAGCCTTCAGACGCTCTTGCGCCTTCGCCTTCGGCTTCGACTTGTTCGGCGTCTCGGAGCGGTCGGGCTTCGCCACCAGGCCGGCGTCACCGAAGAAGCGGGCGACACGGTCGGTCGGCTGCGCGCCGACGCTGAGCCAATGCTTGGCGCGGTCTTCCTTGATGAGCAGGCGGTCGGCATGGGTCTTGTCGACCATCGGATTGTAGGTGCCGATCTTCTCGATGAAGCGGCCATCGCGCGGGCTGCGCGAATCGGCGATGACGATCGAATAGAACGGACGCTTTTTCGCACCGCCACGGGACAAACGAATCTTCAACGACATAGGCTTTCTTTCCTCTTTGGATAACTGTCTGGAATTTAAGGCTAATCTTTAGCGCGGCAGGCTGCCGCGCGGAAGCAGGTTGGACAGGCTCCGCATCAGCCCTTTTTGGCCGAGCTTCGATGCCTGTTTCATCATCGCCGCCATGTCCTGATACTGTTTCAGCAGGCGGTTGATGTCCTGCACAGAGGTGCCGGAACCCTTGGCGATACGCAGCCGGCGCGAGCCGTTCAGGAGCTTCGGGTTGCGCCGCTCCGCCTTGGTCATCGAGCCGATGATCGCTTCCTGCCGCTTCAACAGCGTGTCGTCGAGATTGGCGTCGGCGATCTGTTTCTTGATCTTGCCGATGCCGGGCATCATTCCCATGATGCCGCTCATCCCGCCCATCTTGCGGACCTGGCGCAATTGCGCAGCCATGTCGTCGAGATCGAAATTGCCCTTCGCTATCTTGGCGGCGAGCTTGTCCGCTTCCTCGCGATCGACCGTCTCGGCGGCTTTCTCGACGAGGCCGACGATATCGCCCATGCCGAGGATGCGGCCGGCGATACGGGCCGGATCGAAGACCTCGATCGCTTCGAGCTTTTCGCCGAGACCGACGAATTTGATCGGCTTGCCGGTGGTGGCGCGCATCGAGAGCGCGGCACCGCCGCGCGCATCGCCATCGACGCGGGTCAGGATGATGCCGGTGATGCCGATGCGTTCGTTGAAGGTGCGGGCGACGTTGACCGCGTCCTGGCCGGTCATCGCATCGGCGACGAGCAGCGATTCCACCGGTTTCGCCAGATCGCGCACGGCGGCGACTTCGAGCATCAGCTCTTCATCGATATGGAGCCGGCCCGCGGTGTCGAGGATGACGACATCATAGCCTTCGACCCGCCCGGTATCGAGCGCCCGGCGGGTGATGCCCAGCGGGTTCTGGCCCGGAAAGATCGGCAGCGAGGCGACGCCGATCTGGCGGCCGAGCACGGCAAGCTGTTCCTGCGCCGCCGGACGCCGCACGTCGAGCGAGGCCAGCAGAACCTTTTTCTTGTCCCGGTTCTTGAGACGCAGCGCCAGCTTCGCCGAGGACGTGGTCTTGCCCGAACCCTGAAGGCCCACCAGCATGACCACCACCGGCGGCACGGCATTGAGCGCGAACCCGGTTTCTTCGGCGCTGTCGCCGCCGCCCAGCATCTCGACGAGGTGGTCGTGAACGAATTTCACCACCATCTGGCCCGGCGTCACCGAACGGATGACATCCTGACCGATCGCCTTCTCGCGCACCGAATCGACGAAGGACTTGACCACCGGCAGCGCCACATCGGCTTCAAGCAGCGCCACGCGGATTTCGCGCAGAGCCGCGTTGACATCCGCCTCGGTCAGCGCGCCGCGCTTGCGAAGCCGATCGAAAACATCGGTTAGCCGGCTGCTTAAGCTTTCAAACATGGCGGATCAGGAGCCTGCCCAATAACAAAACGCGCCAGTGCGCGACACTCGCGGACTGGCGGCCCCCCATTCGGAGGACTTTCAAGATTGCTTCTGCGACGAAGCGGCGCGGACACTATGCCGGAGCGCCGATCCTGTCAACGGGAAGCGGTTCTCAATTTCAGCAATTCACCGGCGCTGCAACGCCTGAAAGGCCCGGATGGGATTGGGCAGGCGGTCGGCGAACTCACGCAGCCGGGATTTGGTCTGCGGGATCGCCATGACATCGGCGAGGCGGCGCTCCAGGAAGGCCGCCGTATCGGCATGGCCGGGCGAGGTGTCGTCGAGCCAATAGAGCACCGTCGCCGCATAGACCGCCGCCAGCAGCGCCCGCTTGCTGTAGAAATTGAAGTCGGTGGCGGTATCCCCCACCGCGTACCAGATGGAGTCCACCGTCCGGTACAGGATCTTCAGCGCCAGCAGCCCGTTGGGGGGCAGCGCCAGCACGGCGAGCGCCCGCCGCTCCGCCTCGCGATGGGATTCCAGCACCTCCAGCCGCGCCATCACCGCCGCCTTGATCCGCGCCTGCGTCCGCATCCCTTCCTTGATGTGCGAGGGCAGTTCCACCAGCATCCGCCGGTCGGCCCAATGGGCGAACCAATCGACCATCCGCGCCGCATTCCCGCTGAAGACCGCGCGCGCTTCCGGCTCCGACATGCCGAGCGAGCGGGCGCCCGAGCGCAAGGCGGTCAGCGACCACCCGTCGAAGGCCACGTCCGGAAGCAGCGCCTGAAGCAGCCGGTCCTTCGCCTGTTGTTCTTCCATCTTAGCCTCCATTGTCACTCAAGATCCGCCGGCAAGCGGGAATTCCGAACCATAGCGCTGCCATTCCTCGGTGAAGGCCAGGAGCCTCAAATCGGTCATGCGCTGCGGATAGAGAATGCCGTCCAAATGGTCGCACTCATGTTGAACGATGCGGGCGTGATATCCCTCCGCCACCCGGTCGATCGCCACGCCTTCCGGCGTCACGCCGCGATAGCGGATCCGGGCCGCCCGCCGCACCGCCCCCCGCAGCCCCGGCACCGACAGGCATCCCTCCCAGCCAAGTTCGCCCAGATCGGAGAGGGGCTCCACGACGGGATTGACCAGAACCATCAACTCCCTCGGCTCATCCGCCTCCGCCGGGGGTTTGAAGATGACGACGCGCCACGGCACATGGACCTGCGGCGCCGCGAGCCCGACGCCGCCGCTATCCTCAAGCGTCTCGATCATGTCGAGAACCAGGAGCCGCAGCGCCTCCCCGCCGGGATCCGCCACCTCTTCCGCTCGCCGCCTCAATACCGGATGCCCCATGCGGGCCAGCTTCAGCAATGCCATCGCTCATATATGGCCAGTCGATCCCGTTCGGTAAAGATTCCTATCGCCTCTTCACAACCATATTCGCCTATGGTATCTACCCCCCCTCGGAACTGCGGAATTCCCGCGGTGCGGCGAATTTTTTTCTATTGGTGTAAAGGGAAGGGTACTCGTGCAGGTTCTCGTACGCGACAATAACGTCGATCAGGCGCTTCGCGCGCTTAAGAAAAAGATGCAGCGCGAAGGTATTTTCCGGGAGATGAAACTCCGTCGCAACTACGAGAAACCCTCGGAGCGCAAGGCTCGGGAAAAGGCGGAAGCCGTCCGCCGCTACCGCAAGCTTCTCCGCAAGCGCATGGATCGCGAAGGCTACTGAGCGGCCCCGGCGTCGTTCCCGCTTGTCGCGGGAATGACGCGGTTATAGAGCGGCCCGGTTGAATCATGACGGCTATTCCAGCGCCCTCAGGATTTCCTCGCAGACCTTCTTCGCATCGCCGAAAAGCATCATCGTATTGTCGCGGTAGAACAGTTCGTTCTCGATCCCGGCATAGCCGGATGCCATCGACCGCTTGACGAAAAGCACGGTCTTGGCGCGATCGACGTCAAGCACGGGCATGCCGTAGATCGGAGATTTCGGGTCGGATTTGGCCGCCGGATTGGTGACGTCGTTGGCACCGATCACGAAGGCGACATCGGCCTGGGGGAAATCCCGGTTTATGTCCTCCAGCGCGAAGACGTCCTCATAGGAAACATCCGCCTCCGCCAGGAGCACATTCATGTGCCCCGGCATCCGCCCGGCAACCGGGTGGATCGCAAAGCGCACATTCGCCCCTTCCGCCTTCAGCCGGTCCGCCATTTCGTGCAGCGCATGCTGCGCCTGGGCCACCGCCATGCCATAGCCCGGAACGATGATAATCGAGCGGGCATTGCGCAGGATGAAACCCGCATCCTCGGCATTGCCGGATTTCGCCATACGGTCGCCGCTCCCGGCCCCGACCGGAATAGCGCCGCTTTCACCACCGAAACCGCCGAGGATGACGCTGACGATCGAGCGGTTCATCCCCTTGCACATGATGTAGCTGAGAATCGCTCCCGAGGAGCCGACCAGCGCCCCGGTGACGATCAGCGCCGTATTCCCGAGCGTGAAGCCGATTCCGCTCGCCGCCCAGCCCGAATAGGAATTCAGCATCGACACCACGACCGGCATATCGGCGCCGCCGATCGGAAGCACCAGGAGAAAGCCGAGCGCCAGGGCCACCCCGGCCAGAAGCACGAAAACCGTCACGCTTCCCGTCGCCGCCAGCAGGATCAGGAGCAAGGCCAGAAGAACGCCGAGCCCGGCATTCAGTTGATGCTGGCCCCGAAAGACCAGCGGCTTGCCCGAGATCAGGGCGTGGAGCTTGCCGAAGGCGACCAGCGAGCCTGAAAAGGTGACGGCGCCGATCCCGGTCCCGAGCCCCATCTCGATGAGGCTGCCGAAATGGATGGCACCCGGCGTCCCGATCCCATAGGCATCGGGAGCCAGGAGTGCCGCCGCCGCGACGCAGACGGCGGAAAGGCCGACGAGGCTGTGAAAAGCCGCCACAAGCTGCGGCAGGGCGGTCATGCGGATCCGGCGCGCGACCACCGCCCCGATCGACCCGCCCACGGCCAGGCCGAGGATGATGAGCCACCAGCTATGGACCTCGGGGCTGAGCAGCGTGGTCGCCATCGCGATCGCCATCCCGGCGATGCCGTAGCGGTTGCCGGCACGGGCACTGACCGGCGAGGACAAGCCGCGCAACGCCAGGATGAACAGAACCGAGGCCGCGAGATACAGAAAACCGGAAAGATCGGGGCTCATTTCGGCTTTCCCTTGAACATGTCCAGCATGCGCTGGCTGACGATGAAACCGCCGAAGATGTTGATCGCCGCCAGGACGACGGCGATGAACCCGAGGATCGCCGGAAGGCCGAAGCCGCCGGGGCCCGCCGCGATGAGGGCGCCGACGATGATGACGCTTGATATCGCGTTGGTGACGCTCATCAGCGGCGCATGCAGCGCCGGCGTCACCCGCCAGACCACATGGTAGCCGACGAAGATCGCCAGAACGAAGACGGTAAGCTCGAATATGAAGGGCGAAACCGTGCTGTCCATGATGTTCATCCGCCTCCTGTGCTGGCAACCGGAACGGGCTCGGCGACGGGTTTGGCCAAAAGCGGATGGATGACGGCCCCGCCCTGCGTCAGCAGAGTCGCGCGGACGATCTCATCTTCGGTGCTGAACCCGGCTTCCGCCCGCTGGCCCAGGATATGGGAAAGAAAGTTGATGACGTTCTTCGCATAGAGCCGGCTCGCATCCACGGGAACCCTTGAGGGCATATTGGCGTAGCCCAGGATCCGGACGCCGTTTTCGGTCAGCACCGTCTCGCCTTCGCGGCTGCCCTCGCAATTGCCGCCATGCTCCACCGCCAGATCGACGACGATCGAGCCCGGCCGCATCGCCGCCACCATCTCCGCCGTGATCAGCACCGGCGCCTTCCGGCCCGGTATGAGCGCCGTCGAGATGGCGATGTCGGTCCTTTTCATGGTCTCGAAGACTTTTTCGTGCTGGCGCCGCTTAAAATCCTCGGCCATTTCCTTGGCATAGCCGCCGACGGTTTCCGATGCCTGGAGCATGGCCGCCTGATCGACCATGACGAAGCTGGCCCCCAGACTCTCGACCTGCTCCTTCGCGGCGGCGCGGACATCCGTGGCGAAGACCACGGCGCCCAAGCGCCTTGCCGTGGCGATGGCCTGCAGCCCCGCCACCCCGGCGCCGAGAACGAACACCCGCGCGGGTGCGATGGTGCCGGCTGCGGTCATCATCATCGGAAAGGCCCGGCCGAATTCCGCCGCCGCATCGATGACGGCCCGGTAGCCGGAAAGGCTCGCCTGCGAGGACAGGACATCCATGCTCTGGGCACGGGCGATGCGCGGAACCAGTTCGAGGGCGAAGGCATTCACCCCCGCCGCCGCATAAGCATCCACCGCGTCGGCATGTTCATGCGGCTGGAGAATGCCGATCAGCACCGTGCCGCTCCGCAACGGGCCGAGCTCGTCCCGGATGTCCCCAGCCAGAAGCGGGCGCCGGACCTTGAGAACGATATCGGCTTCGGCCAGGGCGGCGACGGCATCGGTGGCGATGGTAGCGCCAGCCGCGCGGAAATCCTCATCCGTGAAAAAGGCGCCGTTTCCGGCCCCCTGCTCGACCGTGACCTCAAGCCCCATGCCGGTCATGGCCTTGACGGTGTCCGGCGTGGCCGCGACCCGGCGCTCGTCAGGCCGGCACTCCTTGGGGATGACGACCTTCATGCGCAACCTCTCTCAACGAGTTGGGGATGGAGCGGATTTTAAGGGGAGGAGGAACCCATCAGATGGCCGGCGCGCGCCGCCGCGTCGAGACACAAATCCTCGCGGCCATTCCGTGAATCCTTTTCGGCCTTCTCGACAAGCTTCACCAGTTCGGGCCGGTGACGGCTTCCCTCGGATTGCTCCTGAAGGCTAGCACGCAATCTTTGCAGTTCGTCGTTGCAACCGGCGAAAGCCGGCCCGGCGCTGATAATCAGAGACACCGTCATAATTGGAATCAGGGCCACGACACCGGCCAATAGCCTCATGCTGCCACTCCGTGCTAGGTTCCGAAAGCCCGATGCCGATCATATCTCAAATTGCCGGCCATCGGCACGGAAGAAAAGCGACAGGTGCCCGTTGTCTTCATATTATGCGCGTTCATCCTCATCATCCGATCCTGGGTCCGATCCTGGCTTGGCCACGGCGGCTTTCGGCGACCAGCTCGTGGCCTTGCTGCCGCGGCTGCGGCGCTTTGCTCGGGGCCTTACCGGTTCCGCCGCCGAGGCCGATGATCTGGTGCAGGCCGGCTGCGAGCGGGCGCTCGCGCGGAGTGGGCAGTTTCAGGAAGGAACGCGTTTCGATAGCTGGATGTTCCGCATCCTGCAAACGATCTGGATCGATCAGCTGCGGGCGCGGAAGGTCCGCCGGGAAGACCCCGCGCCGGAGATCGAGGACGAGCGGTTCGGGACCGACGAGCCGGTCCGTCTGGCCGAGGCCAGGCTCTCCCTCGAAGAAGTCAGGCGCGCCGTGAGCTGCCTGCCGGAGGAGCAACGCAGCGCCCTGATGCTCGTGACCGTGGAGGGGCTGAGCTACAAAGAGGCGGCGGAGATCAGCAACGTGCCGATCGGCACGATCATGAGCCGGCTGGCGCGGGCCCGGACGGCCTTGCAGGGACACCTCGAATCAGGCGCCGGAAGATGGAGGAGCGGAAATGATTGAGAAGCCCAGTGACGAAGAACTCGTCGCCTTCCTCGACGGCGAATTGACCGACGAACAGGGAAGCGAAATTCAGCACCTGCTCGGCGCCAACGATACGGCGCTGGGCCGGCTCGCCGGGCTTGCGCAAAGCACCGCCCTGATCCGCGCCGCCTTCGACGAGGTTTTGCGGGAACCCGTGCCCGAACGGCTGGCCGCCGTCATCCGCTCCGCCAATACGGCGCCCGCGATAAGCGAGGCCCCCGCCGAGGCTAAAATCCTGCGATTCAAGACGATCGCCGGAAACGCGAAGCGGACGGCGCGGCGGCACTGGCTCGCCTATCCGGTCGCCGCCTCCATCCTCGGCATCGTGATCGGCGGCGGCTATGCCGGCCACAAGGGCGGCAATGCCGACGAAAAGATCGCCCAGGCGGCAGCAGCGGCGGCGACCAATTCCTGGCTCGACAATGTCGCCGGCAATCACAAGCTGTTCGTCGCCACGCGCGGCAATGATTTCTCCCTGGCCGATGTTCCGGCCGATGCCAATGACGGCGGCGGCGTCATCGAGAAGATCAGCCAGCGCACGGCCCAATCCGATGTCCGCGTTCCCGATCTGAAGCCCTGGGGGCTGGCCTTCCACGGCGCCCGCGTGATCGTCGCCGATGGCGAGCCCGCCACCGAACTCTTCTACACGACCGACGATAAGGCGATCGGGCCGCTTTCGGTGGTGATCGGCAATTCCAGCCGCCCGGATACCGCCCCCACCCTGGAGCGGCGCCAGGATGTGAACGTCATGCATTGGCGGCGCAAGGGCCACGCCTATGCGATCGTCGGGCAGGCGGATGTCGGCTATATGTGGGGCCTCGCCAACGATATCGGCTGGCAGCTCGACGCGATTTAAGAAAGCGCGATTTAAGAAGGCGCGATCCGATCATGCACATGACGATTGACCGGAACCGCACCGAGATTGCCATGCTGTGCCGCCGCTATGGCGTGCGCCGGCTGGAGGTGTTCGGCTCGGCTGCTCGCGGTACGGATTTCGACCCGATCGCGAGCGATGCCGACTTCCTGGTCGAATTCGAGCCTGGGAGCGGTCTGTCCCCCCTCGAACAATTCTTCGGCCTCGCCGACGCCCTGAAACGCCTGCTCGGGCGTCCGGTCGATCTGGTAGAGCCCGGAGCGATCAGGAACCCCTTCATCCTCGCCGACATCAACAAGGCTCGCGAGGTCGTTTATGCGTCGTGATGCCAGGTAGCAATTCTCATTTTGGCCAATGCCAGCCCCGTCCTCGCTGCAAAAGCATCCCGCGTCCTTCGAGACGCGGCCCAAGAGCCGCTCCTCAGGATGAGGTATATAGTTGATGGCATTACGGTAGTTCCTCATCCTGAGGAGGCCCCCTTGAGGGCCGTCTCGAAGGACGCACCACGGCTGTCCAGCCCATTGCCGAATGACGGGGCAAAATTAGAATTGCTGTATGCCAGGGCCTTCCGCAATGTCCTGATCCACGGCTATGCCGCAATCGAGCATGACCGCGTCTGGCATATAGCGGAAGCGTCCCTGCCGGGCCTGCGCGCCGCCGTCGTCGCTCTCCTTGACGAGTTAAGCCCCCATCAAGATGAAACCTGACCGCCTACCCGCCGGCGAGGATGGCGCGGACCGTGTCGGCGAGAACGGACTGCCGGTAGGGCTTGGCCAGGATCTGAAAGATATCGGAACAGGCGCCCAGCCGCTCCAGCACATTCTCGGCATAGCCGGAGACCAGCAGGATTTTCAGACCGGGACGAAGCGCCCTCGCCTGATGGGCGAGTTCGACGCCGCTCAGGCCTTGCGGCATCACCACGTCCGAAAGCAGGAGATCGATCGGACGCCCGGCCCGGAGGATCGCCAGCGCCTCTTCCGCATTCGTGGCCGCTTCCACCTCATAGCCCAGGACCGTGAGCGTCTCGGAGGTGACGGCGCGCACGTCGTCTTCATCCTCGACGACCAGGATGGTGCCGGCGCCCGCGGGCACCGCCGCGGTGGGGCAAGCCGCGCGATCCCACGGCTCCGCCCCGGCGCGCGGCAGGTATAGGGTTACCACCGTGCCCTGGCCGGGGCCGCTGACGATGACGGCATGCCCGCCCGACTGCTTGACGAAACCCCAGACCATCGCCAGCCCGAGCCCGGAGCCCTTGCCCACCCCCTTGGTGGTGAAGAACGGCTCGAAAACATGCGCCAGGACTTCGGATGCCATGCCGCAACCCGTATCCTCGACCGCGAGGGACACGTAATCCCCCGGAGCGATGTCGCCGAGACGCGCCGCTTCCACCGCGTCGATACGGGCGTTCTGCAATTCGATCCGGACCCGCCCCGCTTCGGCCCGAACCCTGCCATCAAGCTCCGCCCCGAGTTCCGTCAGCGCGTCGCGGGCATTGATCACGAGGTTGAGAAGCGCGGTCTCGAACTGGGCCGGATCGACGCGGCAGGGCCAGATGCCGGGAGCGGCCACGATCTCCACGCTGGTCCGCTCTCCCGCCGCCCGCTGAATCAGGCCCTCGAATTCGTGAAGCAGCCGGACCGGCGCCACATCCTCCGGATGAATCGCCTGCTTGCGCGAAAAGATCAGGAGCTGCGTCGTCAGCCGCGCCGCCCGCCCGATCGCATTCTGGGCCGAACCCGCCCATCTCCGCACCCGCCCCACATCCTCCGGCGAGCGGACGATAAGATCGAGATTGCCGGCGACAACCGTCATGATGTTGTTGAAATCATGCGCGATACCGCCGGTAAGGCGGCCCACCGCCTCAAGCTTCTGCGCCTGCAGCAAGGCCTCTTCCGCCTGGCGGCGCTGCGTCACTTCCGCCGTCAGCGCCCGTGTCCGCTCCTGCAATTCAACGGTCTGGCGCTCAAGTCTCAACCAGAGATCGCGATGCGTCGCCACCATAAAGACGACCGCGCTATCAACGATCACATAGACGACCCCGCCGGATATGGCCGAAATATTGAAGTTCTGGAGAATGAAGATCTCCGTCAGGGCGCAGGCCACCAGGACGGCGACGAGTCCGGGGCCCAAGCCCACCAGCAGCGCTACGAACGCCGTTGCCGGGAATACCATGATGAAGGCGAATTCATTTCCCCAGAACGGACTGAGCGCACCCCGTGCCAGAACCGCCAGAACGGCCATTCCGACGGCCAGCCCATAGCGCACCCAACCCGGCGCCTCGGCGAAGCGGGACCATAGAACCGTCAGGTATTCCTGAAAGGACATCCGCTCCTGATCCTCGGCGCTCTTAACTCTCAGTAAGCGCCTCCGCCACGGCCCGATGGAGAAGCTTCAGCCCCGAAGCCACGTCCGGCCCGAGATGCACACGCAAAAGGCGCCGTCCGCGTTCCGCCAGCACGTCGAAATCACCCCGCGCCTGCGCCGCCTTGACCAGCCCGAAGCCGTGCTTGCGTCCCGGCAAGGCCACATCCCTTGCATCCTCGGCGGTGATTTGCAGGATCACGCCGGTATTGGGGCCGCCCTTATAGGCCTGCCCGGTCGAATGCAGGAAGCGCGGCCCGAAGCCGAGGCAGGTGGCGGTGCGCATCTTATCCCGGATCAGATGCCGGATATCCTGCAACGCCTTTTCATGCTCCGCATTGCGGGCGATGAACGCCAGGACCGCCAGATAATCCCCCGGCCCCAGCCGCGTCAGATGCGCCTTCAGGCAGGAAACCAGATTGCCGGTCCCCAGCGCTTCAAGGTTCCGCGGATCGGCGAAGAGCCTGATGCCGCCCTCCTCCAGAAAAGCCTGCTCGGGCGGGAGCGCCCCGGTGCGTTCGGCTTCGGCGGTGAGTTCCTTGGTCTTCAGCTTGTTGGCCTCGACATCCGGCTGGTCGAAGGGATTGACGCCGAGCACCGCGCAGGCCGCCGCCGCCGCCATCTCCCAACGGAAGAATTCCTGACCGAGAAGATAGCGGTCCGCCACCCTGATCCGCACCACCGGCTGCCCCGCCGCTTCAAGCGCCTTGATCAAGGCCTCCTGTGCCGCGTCGCTCTCGCCTTCGAGCTGGATATGGACGAAGACGCGGTCATCGCCATAAGTCTCAGGGCCGGCCAGCTTTTCGCCATCCACCGGGATCAGCGCCTTGCCGTTCTTGCCGGTGGATTCCGCGATCAGTTGTTCCAGCCAAGCGCCGAGCGGCGCCAGCCCCGGCGTCGTGATCAGGGTCACCTTGTCCCGGCCTTCCCGTGCCAGCATGCCCAGGGCCAAGCCCAGCGCCACGCCCGGATTGTCGGCGGGCGGCACGCTGGACGCGCAGGAGCGCACCATTTCCTCGGCGGAATCGAGGAGCCGCGCCACATCGAGCCCGATCGCCGCCGCCGGCACGATGCCGAAATCGGACAGCACCGAGAACCGCCCGCCGATTGTCGGCAGGCCGAAATAGATCTGACGGAAGCCTTCGCGCCGCGCCGTCTCTTCGAGCTTCGAGCCCGGATCGGTAACCGCGACGAAACGCCGCCCGGCGGCGACGCGGCCTAGTTTCGCCGCCACTTGGGCAAAGCAGAACTCCTGGAACAGCGCCGTTTCAAGCGTCGATCCGGATTTGCTGGAGACGATGAAGAGGCTGTGCTCAAGATCGAGGCGGTTCAGCAGCGCCTCGATTTCAGCCGGAACGGTCGAATCGAGGATGTGGAGCGGCTTGCCCCCCAGCACCGCCCCCAGCACCTCCGGGCCAAGGCTCGATCCGCCCATGCCGAGCAGCACCACTTCCTTGAAATCCTCACTCCCGGCTTTGGAAATAAGCGGATCGAGCCGGCCCAGATGGGCGAGCTGATCGGTGGCGATGTCGAGCCAGCCGAGCCATTTCGCCTCGTCGCCTCCCGACCACAGCGCCGGATCGCGCCGCCACAGCCGCCGCACCCGCCCGCCTTCCCGCCATTCCTCCATGAGGCCGGCAAGCTTGGCCGCAAGCTCCGGCGGCAATGAGAAGCTTTGGCGGTCAAGGCCGGCACCCAGCAACGCCTCCCGCTTGCGCGCGACGGCGCCAAGGCATTGATCGAAGGCGGCGGCGCGGAGCCGCAACCCGTCTTCCAGCAGCCGGTCGGCCACGCCCTGGAAGGAAATACCGAGGCGGTCGAGTTCGGCGATGGGGCCATTGGTTTCCGGGGCATTGGTTTCCCCGGTCAGGGTAGCGCGCGCGGTGCCGCGTTCGCGGAAGGCGTCGAGCGTCGCCGAGGAGAGCGCCGTCACCGTATCGGCGCCGATCAGCGCCTCGACATAGGAAAGCTCGCCCAGGCGCGGATTGCGGGCCGAGGTGCCGGTCCACAAAAGCCGCTGCGGGCGGGCGCCGGCCTCGCGCAGCCGCTCCCAGCGCGGGCCGGAAAAGGCCTCGACCCAGGTGCGGTAGGCAAGCACGGCATTGGCGATGGCCACGGTATGGCCCGGCTCCTTCAGGAGTTCGGGATCGATGGCGCTGTCCACCCGGCTCAGGAAAAAGCCCGCGACCCCGGAAATCTTCGCCGGATCGCCGCCATCGGCCACGAAGGCCTCAAGCCCCACCAGATAGGATGCGGCCACCTTTTCATAGACATGGCGGGAGAAGATCAGGGTGGCGGCCACGCCGATCCCCTCGGCGGTGAGTTCCTTGATCGCGGCGATGCCGGAATCGGTCGCCGGAATCCCGATCAGCACATTCACCCGCCCCACCGCCTGGTAAAGCCGCCTCGCCTCCTGCGTGGTGGCGACCGCGTTGCGCGCCAGATGGGCCGGAACCTCGATGACGGCGACCCCATCCCGTCCGCCGGTAGCCTCATGGGTGGGCGCCAGGAGATCGGCCACAAGCCTTGCATCCTCGACCGCGAGATGCTCGTAGAGCGCCCCCGGATCGAGATCGCCGGGGGCCGCCCGGAGCGCCGCATCGTAATCGACGCTGCCCGCGATCGCCTTCGCAAGCATGGCCGCATCGAGCAGAACGCCCGAGACTCCATCCTCGCGGATAAGCGCCTCCAGTTCCCCGCTCTCGATCTGCCCACGCCGCAGCTGATCGAGCCAAACCGCCTGACCGAATTCGCCAATAGCCCTGACCGGATTCATCGCACAACCCTCCCTTTTGCTTTGAGATAACACGCCCGGAGCCGGATGGAAGTGGCATCCTTCGTAGTTTCCCAGCTTCGCCCTTTCCCAGGAACGGAGAAACGGGAATCGCCGGTCGGAATTGACCGTGTCCCGCAGGACTCCGAATCCAGGTCGACGGATTATGACTCTCTGCCGTCTTGGCCGGGCTTGTCCCGGCCATCCACGCGGTGCCGCTGAAAACACATTGAAAACATTGGTATTGCTGTTGCCGCGTGGATGCCCGGATCAAGTCCGGGCAAGACGATGCCGGGAGCGCCCCCAAGGGGAACCGGACGCGACGAGGACGCCTGTAATTTCAAGCGCATCCACTACTCCAAAATCAACCAGCTTTCATCTTACCGTTCCGATCGTGTAAATTCCCCGGATGAATCGGATTCTGATCGTAGACGATGATATCGAACTTGCGGACATGCTCCGCGAGTATTTGGAACTGGAAGGTTTCGGCGTCGAAACCGTTCATGACGGGCCTTCCTGCCTGCGTACCGATATCGAGGGCATCGACCTCATCGTCCTGGATGTCATGCTCCCGGCGCTTTCGGGATTCGAGGTTCTGAAGGGCCTTCGTCAGCGCTCGCGGATTCCGGTCATCATGCTGACCGCCCGCGATGCCGAGGTCGACCGGATCGTCGGGCTCGAAATCGGCGCCGACGACTATGTGTCGAAACCCGTCAATCCGCGCGAACTGGTTGCCCGGATCCGTGCGGTACTACGCCGCACCGGAGCCCCTGGCACCGGCGTACTCGGGGGCGTTCTTGGTGGGGGGGGCGTAGCCGGGCCGGCACCCTCCGCCGATCTCGTGGTCGGTTCGATCCGGCTCAATCCCGCCGCCCGCGACGCCTGGTTCGATGAGAAAAGCCTCGACCTCACCACCGCCGAGTTCAACCTGCTTGAGCATCTTCTCCGCAATGCAGGGCGGATCGTGTCGCGCGACGAGCTTTCCGCCGCCGCGTTCGGGCGCCAGCATTCCGCCGGGGCCGACCGCAATGTCGATACCCTGGTCAGCAAGGTGCGGCGCAAGCTCGGTCCGGCGAACGATCTCCAGCAGCGCATCAAGACCATCCGCAATGTCGGCTATATCTGCGCGATCCCCTCGGATAACGGCTGATTTGTTCCGGCGATGGGGAGATAGCGGCTTGTGATCGGCTTTTTCGCCCGCTCGATCAGCCGCAAGATCCTGGTGTCGCTGGTGGGGATCTACCTCGTCACCTATCTTGCCACGGCGCTCGTCATCTATACCGGCGTCCGCTCCTCCATGCTCGACACCCAGAAGATGGCGCTCAATCAGCTGGCGGATCTGAAATACGACAAGCTGGCGGGCGTCCTGGGCGAACTCGCCAAGGACGTTACCGCGTGGTCGAAGCTTGAGGTCATGAACGATCTCGTATCCGGGGACATCGACAAGCGGGTGACCCGGACCCTCGAAGGGCTCACGGCGCTCTACGGCCTCACCGGCGAAATTTATGCCTTCGACGCGGCCCAGAAGCTGCTCGCAAGTTCCAACGAAGCACTTTCGAACAATGCAGGGGGCGCCATCCCGATGCCGCAAGGGTGGCTGACCAAGGAACGGGGGCTCGTCCTGCTGCCGAAGCACGCCAATCCGATGGGAGGCGGCGAGATCGTGGCGATGACCATCCCGGTCTTCGGCAGCTTCGCCGAGAATTATCGGATCGGAACCCTCGTCCTGACCTATCCATGGAAGACTGTGGAGAAGATCCTGTTCAGCGTCGAGGTGAGGACCGTATTGCTGGAAACCGGAACCCACCCGCAGATTCTGGCGACGGACCCCCCGGAGGTGGCGCATTTGGCCGGACTCGATCCAGGTGATGCCGCCAATTCCGCTTATGTGATCGGCAGATCCGCCGCCCGGCCCGGCTTCATCGGGCAATGGCAGGTCGTGATCTTGCAGGAAGCCCGCAAGGTCACGCATTCCCTCCGGAATGTCGCCGTGAAACTGGCGCTGCTCGGGGTGATGCTGGGAATTCCGATCATCGCCTTGGGCCATTGGCTGTCCTCCCGCCTGACCGCGCCCGTCGTCGAACTGACCCATATCGTGAGCGAGATCACGGAGACCAACAAATTCGACGCAAGGGCGCCGATCTCGACGGCGGACGAGCTTGGCACCCTCGCGCGGTCCTTCAACAGCATGACGGCGAATCTGGAACGGACCACCGCCGAGCGGGAGCGGTTCGTTCTCGACCTCGAAGCCTTGAACCATACGCTCGAAGCCAAGGTCGCCGCCCGCACCGCGGCGCTGGAATCGGCGGTGCGCGCGCAGCAGCGCCTGATCGGCGACATTTCCCATGAGATCAAATCGCCTCTGGCCCGGCTCAGCGTCGCCGTCGAACTCGGCCGGCGTTCCTCCGCCTCCGGCACGCCGAAGCAATTCGACCGGATGGAACGGGAAGTGGCGAATATCGCGGCGCTGGCCAATGAATTGCTGACCCTGGCCCGGCTCGACATTGGTGCCGCGTCCATAAAATTCGAGCCCGTCAATCTCAGCGATCTGGTCGAGCGGATCATGTCCGACGCGGTTTATGAGGCGCAGAACCGCTATTCGGACGTGACTTTACAAAAGCCGGATGCGCCGATCATCGTCGGCGGCAACGAAGAATTGCTGCGGCGGGCGATCGAGAATATCGTGAGAAACGCGGTTTTCTACACCTCGGCGGGCGTGCCGATCGAAATAACGCTTTCCCACGCGGGACCCGGCTTCGCGACCATCGAAATCCGCGACCAGGGTCCGGGCGTGCCAGCGGAAGCCCTTATCCATCTGTTCGAACCGTTCTACCGCGTCGACGAGGCCAGAGCCCGGCAGACCGGCGGCACCGGCATCGGCCTCGCCATCTGCCAGCGCGTCATTGAACTCCATGGCGGCTCCATCCGCGCCGGCAACAACGAGCCGCACGGCCTCGCCGTCAAAATCGAGCTTCCATCCGCCGCCTGAAGTCTAATACCAACGGCTGACAATTCCGACCCATCGCTGTCATCCCGACGACCATCGGAAGGAGGGATCTCCGCGTGACGTGTCGCCCCAGGATTGGCACCAGTGGAGCGGCAACAGATCCCTCGCAAGGGCTCGGGATGACACGTCAATATTTTCGGCCATTAGTATGAGCCCGCGCTTTATTGCGACGCGAGATACGTGGAAACGTTGCCGATCTGCTCCGGCGACAGATTTTTCGCTACCCCGTACATCACGTTGTTTTCGTTGGCGCGCGAAGCGAAACCGGCCAGTTGGGCCTCAAGATAGTCCCGATGTTGCCCGGCCAAACGCGGCACCGCCCCCGCACCTTCGGCTTTTTGACCGTGACAGGTTCCGCAGGCCGGAACATCCCGCGCCACGATTCCATCTTCGAAGATCCGCTTGCCGGCGGCGGCTTGCTCCGGATCGCCGGGCTGGCCGGCCACCGGGATCTGCGCCGAATACCAGGCGGCAAGTGCCTCGATGCGCTGATCGCTCAGTGGCCCCGCCATACCCCACATATAGGCCCGCGCCCCCGGACCGGCGCGCCGGCGATCCCGGAATTCCGTCAACTCGGTGACCAGATAGTCCTTCCTCTGCCCGGCCAGATTCGGAAACTCCGGCGTCCCGCTATCCCCCGCCATGCCATGACAGGACGAGCAGACATGCTCCGTTTCCGCCAGCGCCGGATCGGCGGGCGCCGTGAAGCCCGAGGCCTGGAAACCAGAGGCATTGACCACGCCGCTTCCGGGGAAAGCCAATACCGTAAAAACAATCGAGACCACGGAAATTCCGGCCCCCACGCGCTCGAACATATTTTCTCTCCTCTGTATACGCGTCGATCATTTGCCGCTAAAACAGGAGCATGCTGTATAGATACAGCGTATTGTTATCGCTCGCATTGCGTCCGGCGCCGTCATAGCTCACCGTTCCGCCATTGAACTGATTGTATCGGACGTATTGCGCCCCGAGCTTCATATTCAACCAGGGCCAGAAGGACGGACCGCCATAGCTGAACGGGATGTAGTTCAGCTCGAATACCCAGCCCCCGGTATTGGGGCTGGCATTGGCGCTTATCGGCGCACCGCTCGCATCCGTCGCATAGGCGGCATTGTCCCCGGAACCATCGACGCGGAAATACTGCACCGTGCCGCCAAATGTCTTTTCATAATAGTAACTCGCTTGGGCATGCAGGCTGCGGAAATGATTATGCCCGTTCGTCGTCGAACCGGTCGCCTGTGAGGCCGTCAGATTCTGGTTTTCCGTAATCCAGCTGGCCTGGAGCGTAATGCTGTCGCGCGCGCCGGAGAACTGATACTGGGTATCGAAGCCGATATCGGTCGTATGATCGGTGCCGAAACCGGTAACCCGGTTCGGATTCAAAGTCGCCGCCATGCCGAAAGTGCCGAGCTCCCAGCTATTCCGTCCCCATTTCGGCTCCACCGCCAGGCGCCAATACGGGGAGACCCCTTTGATCGAGCTGAGCGAGGGATCGGCGCCAAGCGTGGTATCCATCCTCGGCGCCAGCGTCCGGTAGAGGCCGAATTCGGCATAGACCAGGCGGTTCCAGTAAAGATAGGGATTGAGGCCGACCACCTGCGATCCCATGGCGCCCTCGATCAGCGTCGCACCGGCTTGCGGGACGATGCTCGAACTCTTATCGGGATAGCCCCAGGCCGGCGTCGAGTTCCACAAATCGGTAACGGTGGGATTGTTGTTGAAGCTGACTCCGAACACAGCCTCCGATCCAAGCAAGCTGGTGACGCCCGAATAACGGATATCGAGATCGTCCCAGGAGATCCGCTTTTGCGAATCCTCGTAGTTCACCTGCACCAAGGCGCCGAGATGCGGCAGGATGGCACCGCCATAAAACACGGCGGCCTGCTGGATCATCGGATTGTTGTTCGGCGCGAAATGCGGCCCCGCTCCCCCCGTCTGCCCGGCTTCGGTATGGGTGTAGGAGCCGACGACCATCGCCGAAATCGGCGGCAGATCCGAATTCCCGAACAAATGGTCCGGCTCGGCGGAGAAGGTGAAACCATTCGCCTTGAAGAGCCGGCCATAGGCCGTCAATTCGGGAAACCCGTTGTGGCAGGCGGCGCATTCCTGTCCGGTCTGCCGGGCAAAACTCGGCAAGGCCCAACCGGGCTTGGCCAGGATCAGGCTCCCCGACGCCACCAGTCCCGCCACCGCAACCCGGTTCCAGCGGAAAATCGTCCCCGAGAATCCGTGCATCACCAACGCCACCTCCCCCAAATCACCGTTTTCCGGCAGGCCCCGAGCATAGGGAAGCTTTTGTGGAGTTGCGTGTAGAAGCCCGCAAGAAACATAGATTGATAGCCCCCTCCGGTGCCACCGCGTGAGAGCCGAGTATAAGTAACCCGGTAACCGTTTCTGGACAGGGGCGGGGTGGTCGGATGAAACCGGATGAGGGCGGATGAAATCGGATGGGGGTAGGGTTTCTGCGGGGTTGGGGGAAAAAACGGGCGGAAAGAGTGGGTGGGGGGATTTTGGACAAGATCGGCGCCGGGAGGGGTGGATAGGCGGGCGATTTTGGACACCCGGAATCGAGGCGGATCGGGTTGGGGCCGAGGGCGGCCAGAAGGGGAAAATCGGCGGGGAGAGGGTTGTCGGCGAGGCGATCGATGGCGGCGCTGGCCCTCTCAGAATGACGCGTCCACAGGTATGATGAAAGCATGAAACCCAGCCCGAAATAGAACAAAACATAAACATATGTCTATTAAGGGTGATGGCGGTTGTCAAGCCCTTCGCTCTTATCCCCACGGGGTTTCTCGCCTTTCGCGGGTAACGCCTCGTCGGCGCGCAGGTCCATTTCGTCCTCGTACATGTTCAGCGCCATCATGACTTTCTGGCTGATATCCGCCACTTTATTGCGCTCATTGATCTTCATTTCGATGACTTTCGCGCAAGCGGCGATCAGTTCCTTGGCCTCCTTCGTCAGTCGCCATGCGGGTGCCGGCGGTTCCGCAGCCGGGCTAGGCGGCGGCGCTTCCCCGGTCAGAAGCCAGTCGGCACTGACGCCAAATTCCTTCCGAAGAGCGATCAGAAACGCAGCATCAGGCTGGCGTTTGTTCCGCTCGTAGTTACCCAGCGTCTCCTTGTGAACAGACAAACGTCTGGCGAACTCGTCCTGGGATATCGCGCCCCGAACGGCCTTAATTCGGTGTCCGATCGTTTCAGCGAGCATGGCCGTCGCTGAAACGGCGCGCCATCGCTGAAAAACTCGTTTCAGCGACACCTAATGCATTGAAATAACTGTAATAAACTACGTTTGTGTGTAATGCGCCGCTGAAACGTCGCTGAAACGAAAGTTCATATGTTTTTTTGCCTTGAGTAAACATACGAACGTCTGTTATAACCCTTGTCATGACGAACGACCTTACAACCGTGAACATCCCAAAAAATCCCGCCGAGCGGCGGGTGTGGATCTGTGGACAGCTTCGGCTCAAGGGGAAATCCCTGCGCCGCCTTGCCGCCCAAAACGGGGTTTCGCAGCAGGCGATGAGTGCGGCACTGCTTAACTCCTCCTCGCATCTGGAGCCGGTGATCGCGGCGGCGATCGGGCTTACAGCCAAGCAGCTGTTCCCGGAGCGCTTCGGCGCCGACGGAAACCGGCTTTCCCATACACGAGAGCCACAGCGTAGCACGGCGCCTAAAGGCCGCAATGTCAAAGAAGGACGAGCGGCATGAACAACGCAGCACCTTCCGCTTCGGGCGGCTGGAAATCCTCCTATCTGGCGCTGACGACGCTGTTGATGCGGCGGCGGGAGGAACTGGGGATCAGCCAGGAGGCGCTGGCCGCGCTGCTCGGGATCGGGCGGCGGACGTTGCAGCGCTGGGAGAGCGGCGAGGCCGAGCCGCCGGGCATGCGGATGTTTCAGTGGGCGGGCGTGCTTGGGGTGCGGATTGCGCCAGATGTGGCGCAATCCGGGACGGATCAAAGCAACGGGAGAGCAGCATGAGCACCATCATGCCACCCGGCTGGGTCAAGGGGGACGTGGTCTCATTCGCACTCAGTGTGCCGTCATGGATGTCGGCGGCGGCATTTCAGGAAATTCAAAGTGAGATCTATCGGCTACTGGAAACGGGAGCCTCATTCGAAGAAGCAAAAGCAGCATTAATGCCGCTCGTCGCTGCACATCATCCAGTCCATCCGGCAGCATCGTGATTCGATTGCCCACACCCTCATTTGCGATAGCAACCACCTGTAATTGCAGGTGGCGTTCGAGCAGTACACGCCAGCATCCGGCGGAAACGGCACCCCAGGTCGCGGATACCGGTGATGCGGCAAAAGCGATGATTGCTGCGTCAGCCTCCGGCTCGAACCTCGCTTCATACACAACCGATCCAATCTTGTCGATGTGCGGTCGGAAGAGCTCGTTAAGCGGCCACAGAATTTCTACGGCTTGCCATCCGGCCACCGGAACGGGGGTCGCGCTATCGAGATCCATCAGGCCGGACAAAAACGTCAAAGCTTCTTCGGACATGCAGAATTTCTCCCTTGGTTCGGGTGTCTTGACAACCACCACCATAGGGGAAAACGCGCCGGGCGGGAATTCCCGGAATGATGTGCCTCCTAAAGGCCGGCGCCGATCAGCAACCGGTGCCCGCCGGCTTTTCCGAGAGGTGGGGGCAACCACCAATCCGGTAGGAAAAATCGACATGGGCAAAATCAACGGGAGCAAAAAACCGAGGCGGCGCACGCTCGACGCCATGCAGCCCGATTTCCTGGCTTTGCTCGAAGGCGCCATCGATATGCCGGCGGCGGTGCCGGAGCCACGGCGCGAGGCCGGGGCGGTCGATATGGAGATGCGGGTCCGCACTCTCCTCAACGAGGCGATCAAGGCCGGGCCGTTCGCCGACAGGGCGCATCTGGCCGAGGCGGTGAGCTACCTGTCCGGGCGGCGGATCACCAAACCGATGATCGATAGCTGGACCGGGGCCAGCCGGCCCCACCATTTCCCCGCCGATCTGGTTCCGGCGTTCTGCGTGGCGCTCGGCAATTCGATCCTGCTGCATGGCCTCGCCGAGGCGGCGGGCTGCGGCGTCACCGAAAGCATCGAGCTGATGCGCTCGCGGCTGGAGCGGCTGGCGCTGTTCATCCGCTTCGCCAAGGCGGAACAGAAGCGGATCGAAGCCTCGATGCCGCTGTTCCAAGGGGCAAGGTCATGATGGAGGGTATTCTTCCCGGAGAAGCGCTGAAATTCCGCGCGGCCAGATGTGAGTCCAATCTGGAAGATCAAGAAAATCCTCGGGAGAATAGGCCGGACCAAGACCCGACAGACGCGCAAACTCGCTCCCAGCAAGTTCCGCCACATCCCGATAGGAAAGGCCGATCGAATTCGCGATCCGGTCAGCGGCACGAAGCAAGCCAGCCGCCTCGGCCAGAAACTGAATGGCCGCGAATTGAAGGAGAAGAGGCTCGGCTTGCGCGCGAAGCAAGGCTTGCTGCCGTTTTGGAGTGGCGCCAACAAAACCTGATACAGCAGTTGCGTTTGAAATTCGCCATGCCTCCCATTCCTTCCACCCAATCTCGCCGAGACGGCGAAGCAAGACGGATTGCGTTTCTTCGTCACCCAATAGCGACTGGTTCAGTTCGGAGAGCATTCCGATACAGCGATTGGCGTATCCGGCTGCTGACATGGTGGACCTTCCTCGAATGCGATTGCGGGATGTTCTACCGTCGGGTGCTTAGACGATTCTTGCGGCTCTGCAAAGGGGCGCGCCGTGGATGAGTGGGCCTCCGCCGCTGAACTGGCCGGGTTGAGCCCGACCGCGTCCGAGCTGCGCGAACTGGGGATGCGGGCATGGCCGAAGACTCAGCAGGGCATCAATGCGCGGGCCAAAAAATGGCAATGCGAAGGCCGTCAGCAAGGCAGTTCACAGGCATGGGAATATCTCCGTTCCAGCCTGCCGGCGCCGGTGCGGAAGGTCATGGCCCGCGCCCTGCTGAAGACCGCTTCCGCCGTCCCGGCCCCGCTCCCCGCCCTGGCGAAAATCCCCGTCAACACCGCCGATCTCAAGAACTATCAGCGCACGACCATGGAAGCCCGCGCGGCGATCCTGGCGGAGGTTGACCGGCTGGTCATCACCGCCGGAGTCGGGCGCAGCAATGCCGTCAAAACCCTGGTCGAGATGGCGCGGGATGGCACGCTGGCGCCGGAGCTGGCGCGGCTGGTGCCGATCGCCAATGCGCGGGGGAATGCCTCGCGGAGCCTCTGCCGCAGTACAGTCTATGGCTGGCTTGCCACCCGATCCCTGGCCGATGGCGATACCGGAGCGCTGGCGCCGGTGGCCATCAGGGAAGCGCCGGTCCGGGGATGGACGCGGACCTTCATGGATTGCTACTGCATCCCGCAGAAGCCGACCATTGCCGAGGTGCTGGACCGGCGCTGGCCGGAGGGCGTGGAAAAGCCGTCCTATGATCAGGCGCGGCGGTTCGTCAAAAAGCTCGGCACGGTCACCCGCAACAAGGGGCGGATGGGGCCGCGCGCGCTTCAGGCCTACAAAGCCTATGTGACCAGGGATGTTTCGGATCTGTGGCCGGGCGCCTGCTTCATCGGCGATGGGCACACCTTCAAGCGCGAGGTTTCCAATCCGAAGACCGGGCTTCCGTTCAGACCCGAAGTTACCGCCATCCTCGACGTGTTCACGAAGGTGTGGGCCGGCTGGTCGGTGGCGCTTTCCGAGAACACGATCGCTGTGGCGGATGCGCTCCGTCACGCCATCACCTCCACGACCTGCTGCGCCATTTTCTATTACGACAACGGCAAGGGCGCCAATAACAAGAAATGGGATGACGACATCACCGGGATGATGGGGCGGCTTGCCATCACCAAGCTGAATTCGGCGCCATGGACGAGCCAATCGCGCGGGATCATCGAGCGGTTCAACGGCTCTGTCCTGCACCGCCTTGCCCGGCAAGCCCCGACCTATGTCGGCCAGCACATGGACAAGGAGGCCCGCGACCGCGCCTATAAGATCACGCGCAAGCAGATCAAGGAGACAGGATCATCGGCGCTCCTGACCTCCTGGGCGGATTTCATGGCCGAGCTTGAGGCCGAGCAGCTTCGCTACAACGCCACGCCGCATTCGTCCCACCCGGAAATCATCGATCAAGCCACGGGCAAGCGCCGGCATATGAGCCCGCAAGAGGTTTGGGACAAGGCCGTAGCGGCGGGCTGGACCGCCGATCCGATTTCCGCAGAGGAAGCGACCGATCTGTTCCGACCGGCGGAAATCCGGACGGTGCTGCGGTGCCAGATCGAACTCTACAACAATCTCTATTTCCATCCGGCTCTCGAAGAACTGCACAAGGAAAAGGTCTCGGTCGCCTTCGATATCCACGATGCGGCCAAAGTCCAGATCCGGCTGCTCGACGGGCGCTTCGTGTGCGAGGCGGTCTTCGAGGGCAACAAGAAGGGCTACTTCCCGAAATCCTATGCCGAACAGGCGGAGGAGAGGCGCGTCGCGGGACAGGTAAAGCTGCTCGAAGGGCATATCGGGAGGGTCAAGCAGGCGCTCGGCCCGCTGCCGATCGAGCATCTGCCGGAGGTGCCCCTCACCTTCGATCAACAGCAGGCGGTCGAGGCCGAGTTTGCGCGGCTGGAAGCGCGCGAGGCCGTGGCATCCGCGCCAACGCCCGCAGCCGGTATCCGCCCGAATTTCCACGACGATGTTTCCTGGGCGCGATGGGTGCTGGAGCATCCGCAAGAGGCGCTCGACCAAGACCGGAACCACCTCAAGCGGAAGCTTCGAGACCGGATTTTCATGGAATTACTGGAGATGCAAGGGCTGGACGTTGGTGCGCTCTCAGCCCTTGCAGCTTAAGGCCGAATAGTTATTCGGCCACCCCCCAACAGAGAAGAGACCATAGCATTATGAGAGCCGCATTCGTCAAGACCGAGAATTACAACCGGTTCCTATCCGGTCTCCTCGCCCTCAACGACCGGGGTGCCTCCGAGGCTTGTTTCCTGGTGGTCGACGGCGAGCCGGGCCTGAGCAAGACCACCATCGTCTATCGCTGGGTCTGTCAAGAGGGCTGTATCTATCTGCGCGCCAAGAAGGAATGGACGCCGGGCTGGATGCTGCGCGAGCTGCTCGAACTTCTCAAGGTCACCCCGGAATACAGCTTCGAGCGCATGTACCGGCAAGCCCTGGCGGCGCTGGCCGAGCAGGCGAAGGCGGCTGCGCGCGACGGCACCACCTTCGCGGTGGTGATCGATGAGGCGGACCATATCAGCCGCAAGGAGAACATGCTGGAGACGCTGCGCGATCTCTCCGACATGCTGGAAATCCCCTTCGTGCTGGTGGGCATGGGGCGCATCCGCCACAACCTCACCCGCTTCAAGCAGATATCAAGCCGCGTCGGGCAGCCGGTCGAGTTCAAGCCCTGCTCGCTCAAGGATGTCGATGCGCTGGTCAAGGGGCTCTGCGAAGTGCCGGTGGCCGATGATCTCATCGCCTGCCTGCATCAGGTGTCGGAAGGCTACGCCCGCGAGGTCAAGGAAGGGATCGCGGCGATCGAGCGCTTCGGGCGGCGGGCGCCGCCGAACACGCCGATCGACTGCGCGATGATGGATGGCGAGCCGCTGCTGATCGACCGCCGCACCGGCAAGGCGATCCTGGTGCGGGCGCCAATTTCGGCGACGGGGCGTTAGGATGGCCGCCGAACCGTTAAGTTCTGGCGCGCCCGACGCGCCGGGGGGCCACCAGACCTCGCTCCTCAACGCCATCCCGCCGGGTGCATGCCTGACGATGGATGAGCTGGCGGGCGCGTTACCGGATTTGAACCGGCGGCAGTTGAGCAACGCCGCCACCGGGCTGGCCCTGCGCGGCTTGGTCGAGCGGGTGGAGCGCGGCTGTTTCCGCCTGACCGATGGCGGCGAGACGGCGCAGGGTGCCGGGCTCGTCATCAAGTCCGGCCCGCGCGGCCCAATGCCGCGCAAGCGGGCGACGCGCAACAGCCTGACCTCGCGCCTGTGGCGGGCGATGCGGCTCAAGCGGAAATTCACGATCCCGGATTTGTTGGAACTGGCGGCGCGCGACGAGAAATATCCGCGCAACATGGCGGAGCGGCTCGTCCGGGCCTTGGCGGATGCGGGTTACCTCCACGGCCTCGGCACGCGGCAGAAGGGCACCAGCCCGACCAGCAACGGCTTCCGGCGCTGGACGCTGATCCGGGACACCGGCCCCTTGCCGCCGATCCGGCGCGGCGACGGCACGCTCTACGATCCCAATACCGGCGAGACCATTGTTCTTGGCTGGACCCCATGAGCCGGGCCACGAATTTGGAGCGCGCGCTGGCCGGATGGGGTGCTGATTTGCCCGATTGGGTCGAGGCCCTGGCCCGCGCCTGCGATGCTTCGAGCCAGACCGAGATCGGTAAACTGCTCCGTTACTCGCGGACGGCGATCTGCCTGTTGGTAAACGGCGAATACCACTGCAATCAGACCGCCATCGAGACACGTATCCGCTTGGTGCTGATGCGCCCGCCCGCGATCCATTGCCCCGGCGAGGGGCGCGAGATTTCAAGCGAGGCCTGCGCGGCCCGCGCCGTATCGCCGATGCCGATGTCCAGCCCGCAGGAACTCCGCGCCTGGACCGCCTGCCGCACCTGCCCGCATAGCCGGATCGGAGGCGCCTCATGACCGCATGCCCCTTCGGCCCGGACAGCGTCTATCGCTGGCGGCATGGACATAGCGAGATCGCCGCAAAACCCGCCGGCTATTTCAGGCTTGAAGGGCGGTATCGCGCCCTGCTGATCGACACGGCGGAGCAGTACTGGACCGCCGATATCGATGCCGCCGGCAAGTTGATGCGCATCGTCGCCGGCCCGGTAACCGCCGAACAGGCGCTGTTCGTGGCCGAATTGGCGATCACCGGCAGCCCCGGCCACGGCTCCGTATCCGGTGCCATCTCGACACTGGCCATCGGCCTGATGGCCAAAGGGTTCGCCCAACCCGAACCCAATTCCAAGGAAAGGAACTGAACCGATGAACGCCACGCAACAAGTTGCCGTCGCGGCGCTGACCCATCCGGGCGCCCATGAGATCAATGGGGTTCCGCATTTGCGGGACGCCAAGGGAAGATTGGTTCCGGTCGACAATATCCGCCCGATGGATCTCTTGATCGACGAGCGGGTGCGCCTGATCGCCCTCTATGCCGAAGACCTCTCGGCGGAGCTGGCGCGGTTCCAGAGCCACGCCTATGCCGACATCGCCGCCCTCGATGCGCTGATCGCCCAGGAATTCGGGATCGAGAGCCTCCCCGGAGCCAAGAACGCGGGCAATAAGGGCAACAGGACGTTCCTCAGCTTCGATGGGCTGACGATGGTCAAGATCGCCGTCTCCGACCGCATCGTGCTCGGGCCGGAGCTTCAGGCGGCGAAGGAGGTTCTTGACGCCATCATAAGGCGGCGTGGCGAGGGCGCCGATGCCTTCCTCGTCACCTTGGTCAAGCGGGCCTTTGCCGTCGATACGGAAGGCCGCGTCGACGTGCAGGCGATCCTGGCCCTGCGCCGGATGGAGGTGGACGACGACGCCTGGCCGAATTTCTGCCGCGCCATCGATGCCTCCGTGCGGGTGATCGGCTCCAAGCGCTATCTGCGGATCTACCGGCGGGAGACCCCGGACGGGTCATGGCAGATGATCCCGCTCGACATCGCATCGGTCGAGCCCACCCCGGCCGCATTCGCGCGCCGCACCCTGCGCCGGCAAGTCGAGGATTTGACCGCCAAGATCCATCTGGCCCGGAACCTCCTGAAGCTCGGCCGCATCTATGGCGAGGACGGCGCCATGGCCAGCATGCTGGCGCAGATGGACGAGGCGCGGGAGCTGCTCGGCGATGCCGACACGGATTTCACCATGCCCGGCAAGGATCAAGCCACGATGCCGGCCTATGTCCGCGCATGGCTCGCCAGCGTGCCGTCCGAAGTGCTGACCCGGAGCCTGGGCACCTTCGTCGCGGATGCGATCGCCGGCGCGCTGGCGGAAGCGGCGTCCCTGGTTGGGGAGGGCGTCTGATGCGCCCCGGATTTGTCCTGACAACCCCGGAAGGGGCTACGGAAGTGGAATTCACGGCCCTCGGCCAGGCGCTCGCCACCATCATCGATCTGGCCGGCATGCCCGATGCGGGGCGGGCTTCCCTTGGGCTCCCGGATCAGCCCCGGCCCCACACCCGCCTCGACGACCACGTCGAGGACATCCTTGCAACGCACGAGTTCGACAGCGCCGAAGATTATCGAGACCAGCTCTACCGGGTTGGGGCCTTGGTCCTGAAAGAACTGGTGGCACTCGGTCTCGATCCGACGGCAACGGCGATGACAGGAGCATCGGCATGAGCGGCGCGATCGACATCGAGCCCGGCGAGGCGCTCTACACCATCGAGGCCACCGAATATCCCGCCGCCGCTCCGGAAGGCGCCGTCGAGGATCTGATGCGGGTGCTCGGCTTTGTAGCCGATGAGCGCCACGCCCAGGATATCCAGCATGGCGGCCCGAGCCATGACGACACCCACACGCCGGCCGTGTGGGAGGATCTGATCCGCGAGCATGCCTACCGTCTGACGGATGGGGATGGACCGAATCAAGACTACCGCGCCCGCTTGATCAAGATCGCAGCCCTTGCCGTGGCGGCGGTGCAGTCCTGGGATCGTCCCCCGGCGGCGATCCGCCCCACCAACGAGACGGGAGGGGTGTGATGGCGACCAATGAAACCGTTTCGAAGCCGAGCGAGCTCTATCTTGCGGCCTATGAAGTGATGTGCCCCCGGTTCGGCGAAGACGCCGCTTTGAATGGGCTTTTCATGACTTTCCTCGCGGCGGCGGCAAGGACCGGCAGGCTGCCGGAAGTGGCGGAACTTCTTCGGGGAACCCTGGAGAAGATGCCGGTGCTCGAACGTGAAGCCGCCGCCGTGAACGCCGCCTTCCCGATCGGGAGGGCGTGATGGCCGACCTCGACGTTCCCACCGCCGTCACGGCTCCCAGGCTCGCCAATTTGGAATTTTCCGAAGACCTCGGCCCCGTGCCGGAATTCCAATGGATCAATGCGACGCTGCTCGATGTCGATTTGCATTATCAGCGATCGGCCAGCGAGACCCGCTCGATGGCGGTGATCCGGAAGATTGCCGAGAGCTTCTCCTGGGCGAAATTCGCGCCGATCACCGTAACCGCCACGCCCAACGGAAGGTATCTCGTCGTCGATGGACAGCACCGCGCGAAGGCCGCTCTGCTGCACCCGAACGTCGTCCAGATACCGTGCTGGCTGATCTCGGCTCAGTCCAGCAAAGATCAGGCAAAGGCATTCATCGGGATCAACCGCGACCGCACAAGCCTGCATGTGTTGCAGATCTACAAGGCCGAACTCGCGGCTGGCGATCCCGACGCGACCCAGATCCGGAAGATCGCCACCGCTTGCGGCGTGACCATCGCCTTCTGCTCGCCGGTCGAGCTGCACCGGATGCCGCCTCGGACGACGCAATCCGTCTCGACGCTCAAGAAGCTGCTGCGGGCGCATGGCGAGAAACCGCTCCGGGTGGCGCTGACGGCGCTGGCCGAAGCCTATCCGGACACGGGCGGCGATCTGCGCGGGCAGCTGATCGAAGCCGCAACCCTGATCGTGCTGGCGCATGGGCCGCGTCTCGACGCGAAGCGTCTGGCCTCGGTCCTATCCGAGCAGACGGGCGAGGAGTGGATCGAGCACGGGCGGCTCCTCAGGAAGGCTTTCGCTGGAAAGGCGGTCCCCGCGCTCATCGAGACGATTATCCGGAAATACGACAACCGGCTGCCCCCGGACCGGCGTCTCGGAAAGGGTGTGTGACATGGCCCGCCGCACCCCATCGCGCCGCCGCCCGCACCGGTTCGAGATGGACTGGGATTTGGCTTTGACCATCGGCCAGGAGCTTGCCGATCGGGATGCCGGGTTTCTCGCCATCGGGTGGAAACGAGCCCGGCGCGTCCGCGTCACCCTGACCGCCGCCGCCCTGTTCAACGTCTGCTTCGTCTGGACGCGCGGGGGCCAGGGCGCTCGGGAGAAGCACTGCATCACGATCAAGGGCATCCGCCTGGATCAGGACGCAGCCGCGACGGGGGCGACGTGATGACCGGCAATCCGGTCGCCGTCAACGCAAGCCATGCTCCCACCTGCGGCTGCTGCGACGGGACCGGCCTCACCGAGGACATCCGAGGAACGGAACGGCCATGCAGCCGCTGCCGAGTGACCGAGTTTTCGGACTGGTATGCGCGGCAAGTCGAAGCGGGTCGGAGAGAAATCGTCGCCGCCGTGAACCGTGAAGATTGAGCCGGGAATATTTGAGGATGAATTGGACATGACGATCACGAATTTGAAGCCATGCCCGGTCTGCGGACGGGAGATCCATTTGAATTCCCTCACCTGCCTCGATTGCTGGGCGCTGGTGCCGGAAGCACATCGTAAGGCGCTCGCGGTGATCGCTCTCCCGCGCCCCCGCCCGAACAGCGGCTCGCAACGCGCCGCTGTTCGGCAACAACACCAGCGCGTCATCGACGCGGCGATCCGCGAGGCGAGCATGGCCAGGACGGCGATGGAGGACCGGCGGTAATGGTCGCCTACAGCTTCAAGGCTCGCTTCGCCGAGCCGATCCTCGACGAGACCAAGGGCGGCACGATCCGCGCCGATCGGCGGCGGCATGCGCGGCCGGGCGAGGCGCTACAGCTCTATACGGGGATGCGGACCCACCAATGCCGGTTGGTTGCACGGCAAACCTGCCTCGCGGTCGAGCCGATCCGGATCGATGTGGCGGCGAATTGGATCGAGGTCGGCGGGACGCAGATCAACGACATCCTCGATCCGCTCGCCCTCGATCTTTTCGCCCGGTTCGATGGCTTCCGGGATTGGGCGGATATGCAGGGTTTCTGGTGGGACACGTATAGCCAGGACATTTTCTCGGGCTGGCATATCCGCTGGGCGCCGTTCCCTGTCGGGTTGGAGATGGGGCGATGAGCCGGGGTGAGCTGACCTACGACTATCTGGTCGAGCTGATCGGGCGCGAGGCGGCGGAGCGTCTCTCCGAGGTCCGGGGCGGGCGCAGGATGTACTTGCCGCCGCCGCATCGCCTTGGACCGAATTGTCCGCTCGTGCGGGCGGTCGGAGCGGCGGCGGCGCGGGTGCTGGTCAAGTCGCTCCAGCCGGGGGAGATGATCTCGGTTCCGATCGGTCCCGGCAAGCGCTCGCGGATCAGGGCCTTGCGGACCGAAGGCCGCAGCATCGACGAGATCGCCGCTGATCTGCGCTGCACGCGCCGCCACGTCTTCTACGTCCTGGCCGAAGAGCCACCCCCGGCGACCGAGCCGCCGCCGCTGCTTGCCCTGATGGGGGCCGTGCGATGACGCGCAAATCAGAAGAGCCCAGCCCGGATCAACGTGGCATCGGCGAGCCGATCGTTTATCATTTTCACGTTGATCTTCATGGCTACGGGCTTCTTCTCCCATTCGCCGGTTTGGAGAGCCTGTGTCTGGTCCAGGCTCAAAGTGCCTTCGGGCACCTTCACCGTCAGTACCTCATTCGTGTGGATATTGCGGACCTTCAGACGAAAGCCGCCCGGCACCTGCCCGGAATCGACGCTGAGAATGATGAATTCGGCATCGAGGCGGGATTCGACGGCTTCGGCGCGAGGGCGCCGGATAATTCGCTGCGCGGTCTCGCCGTCGATGACCGGGATGTCATCGATTACAAGCTGATCCGCTGGAGCGAGACGCTTGAGCAGGGTCTCCTGAAGCAACTGCATTTGAAGCATTTGATCGTGAAGGACCGGGGAGAGATCGGCAGCCTTCCTAAGCAACTCATAGCGCCGCGTCTCTTCCCGGCTGAGTTCCAGCTTTTGGTCAATTTCCTTCTCGTCCAGCATGGCGTTCAGATGGGTCTTCCAGACATAACCGCCAGCGATCAGTGCTGCCATGCCGAGAATGACGATCATGAGTTCCCTGGCACTCATTTTGCGTACCGCTTGTTGAGCTATGGCGTTGAGGATTGGCGACATTTTGGAAATGAACGTGGTCGAGCGCCCAGCCTGGAAATGTACGACCAGCTCGGTATATTTACGTTCCTCTTTCGAAAGCCGCTGTTCCGTTCCGTAAGTCAGTCGAGCATAGGCCTTGTCGACGACTTTCTGAAGAGCCAGCAACGCAGGCATAATTCTGGTGGGAACGCCGCCATCAAAGCTCAGCCCCCTGATGGTGACCTCGAAATTCGGCCAACCTTGGAATTCGACGGACCAATCGGCTCCGACGCCATCTTCCACCACCCTTTGCAGGGCGGCGTAAAGGTCCGCCTCCCCAGCGATCTCAATCATTTCCATCGTCGCGTGTCCTCCCTAAAAGTTGATTGTCGGTGGAACTACGCGAGTCTTGAGGATGTCTCAACAATTTTGCGGAGAGCGGCGCCATGACAACCGCCCCCGCGCGCCTCCCCACCCTCGCCGATCTCGACCGTGACGAGCTGCTGCGGTTTGCGGAGTGCCACGCCTTTGCCTTCCGCGCCCGAGATTTGATCTGGGTGCAATGGGAGGTGGCGTGCCGCCGCCGTCACGCGGCGTATGAGGACGTGCTGGCCCTTGCCGATGAGCTGATCCGGTTGGCGCGGGCCGTGGATCTTGCCCAAGATGCGGTGCGCGCCAACCCGACGACAGCTAAACAGTTTTTTGCGGCCCATGCTGCCTATGAGGAGGTGACGGCACGGGAGGGCAAACTGCGCGCCAAAGCCGATCGCCTGGATCGACGCGCCAATCGGCTCTATGCGTTGTATCAGAGCCTGCCGCGATGAGCGCCGCTCTCGATCTCCGCACCCGGCAGCTCGCCGCCATCCATGCCGGGAGGAAACAGATCGGCATGGAGGAGGATGATTACCGGGCGATCGTCTCCCGGATCAGCCGGGGCCGGACGGAGAGTTCCGGGGAGATGACCGACACCGAAAGGGCAAGGCTGCTCGACCATCTGAAAACCCTCGGCGCCGGCAAGAAGCCATCCGGCAAATCCACCATGCCCGCCCGCGCGCGGCCACCTGAAAAGCTGGCGCCGCAGGTGGGCAAGCTCCGGGCGCTGTGGATTTCGCTCTGGCAATTGGGCGTGGTGGATCATCGGGAAGACACGGCGCTGGCCGCGTTCGTGCGGCGCCAGACCGGGCTCGATGCGTGGTCCTGGAATTCGGCCGAACACCTCCGCGCCGCGATCGAGGCGCTGAAGGAATGGGGCAAGCGGTTCGAGATGAAAGCGCCGGACCGGAAATTCCGGGATGCCGTCGCCGCGGCACGTCTGGCGGCGGGGCTTGATGATGGCGGGTCCGCCTTTGAGGAAAAGGTATTGTTGATCCGGGCGCAGTGGAGCCGCCTCGGCGTGCTGGGCGCTGTGGCCCAGGCGGATACGCTGGGCGCTTGGCTCCAGGCAAGCCACGGGGTGACGGCGGGGCATTTCTTGAGCGGCGAGCAGGCCGATGCGGCGATCGCCGATCTCGGCACCCAAATCCGCCGAACGAGGAAAAGCTCGGATCAAGGCGGGTGAGATGACCCGCGCGAGCCGCCGCCGCTTGCCTTGACGACGCGTCAATCATAGGGTGAAGGGGTGCCCCGGAACCGCAGTGGTGAATAGGTTCACCCGCGCAAGCGGTGATAATCGCCGCGATACTGGCGGCCATGAGCGACAAAACCACCTTCCTTCAATACCGCATCCACGTCGTCCAACCGGCGCTGGCCGTTCTCAATTTGCCGGGCGGCGAGGCGGCGGAGTTGATCGTGGTCGGCACGGCGGCGCAGGAGACGCGGCTTGAGCGCTTCGCCCAAACCCCCTCCGGCCCGGCGCGGTGCTTCCTCCAGATCGAACAGCCGACATTCGACGATCTCTTCGATAATTTCCTGGATCACCGGCCCGATCTCCGCGACCTCGCCTTGGGCATGGCGGTGCCGCATTACGATCTCTTCGACCAGCTGACCTGGAATTTGCGGTTCGCCGCCGCCATCGCCCGGCTGATCTATTACCGCGCCCCCGGTCCGCTTCCCGCCGCGTCCGACATCGAGGGGCTGGCGGCTTACTACAAAAAATTCTGGAACACCTCGGGTGGCGCGGCCACGCCCGAGGAATTCGTGCGCAATTTCCATGCGCTCGTCGCCTCCTGAGGCCGCATTCAACGGGGTTTTACATGAGCTTCAATCTCAAGGATTTGCTTGCCCTGGTCGGCGATATCGTCAGCCACGCGAACGACACCGGCGCTCTCGCCGACATTACCCATGGCAAGGGCGGTCTCCATAAGGACGTCGCCATTGCGGGGGTCGTCTTGAGTACCATCGCCACCGTCGCCCCGCTCTTCGGCGGCCCCGGCGCCGCCATCGGCACGGCTGCCGGTGTCGGCGAGCAGCTGCTCGAAGGCGCCAGCGGAGCCCAGCCTCAGCCGGCGAATACCGACGAGGCCGTCAAGGCCGCCGCCTGACGGCCCACGCCACTTATACCCAGTTCAGCCCAGGCGGAAGCGTGTTCGCCTGGGGTTTTTCCCAGGAGAAAAGCCTTGCGTATTCCGAATAACGAGACCGCCACCATCCCGTTTCTCTTCTTGCTTGCCGGCGTGGTCGAGAGCGTCCTGGCGACGCTGGCCGTCACCGTCGGCGCTCCGGATCTGTTCAAGGTGGACGTGGACAACGCGGCGTCGACCATCAAGGTCACCCCCTTCGATGGCGCCGTCGGGACGGCCAACATCACGGTTACCGCCACCTTCGTCGATGGCGGCGTCCTGTCGTGGGCCGAGGCCATCGAAATCTACAATCCGGACCCGGACCACATCCGTGTCGGCCCCGTCGCCATGGCGGTGAAGACCGAGCCCAACCCGGTGCCGGCTCCGGCTTCCGCCACGGGAACCGCTTCGGCCTCGGCTTCGGCGGCTCCGGAAGCTTCCGCTTCGGCGGCAGCTGCGGCCCAGGCCTCCACCACCGGCGCGGCGACCTGACGCAAGACATACCAAGGTGGCCCCTTTTGGGCCGCCACACCGGGACGGCGCGAACTTGACGGGATGCGCCGTCCACACGTCCCCCGCCTGGGTCTACGCCTGGGCGGGGAACGTCCATCGGACCTTCAAGGGGAATGGCGATGTCGCCAACGGATTGGATCGAGGCCGGGACTTTCGCCTTGCGCCTGCTGGAAGGCGTCTCCGCCTTGGGCGTCGGCGTCGTCAGCTGGATGCACTGGTCGCTACGCCGCGAGATGGTCACCAAGGGGGATCTGGCCCGTTACCGCGCGGCACATGATGATGCGCATGCGGCGCTGAATGAGCGCCTTGCCGAGGGCGAGAAGCAATTCACCGCGATCAAGGCCGATATCGAGCATCTTCCGGACCACCATGATCTGAAAAAAATCGAGGACCGGATCGGAGCCGTCGACAGGTCGGTAGTCGCCGTGGAAGGGTCGGTAAAGGAGCTGAGTGCGACCATGCGCGGGTTGGATGCACTCCTTAGGCGGATCGAGACGCCCCTCAACCAATTGGTCGAGCATCACATGACGGTGCCGAAATGAGCTTCCGTGATCGTGTGATCGAAGGGCGTAGGCTGTTCCTGTTGCGGCGCATCGTCGAAATGAACGGCGAGGCCAACGAGGGTATGCTCCATATTTTCGCCAAGGATGCGGGGGTCGGCGATCCGTCGCGCGACGATCTGCGGTGCGATCTCGACCATCTGCGGCAGATGGGCTGCGTCACCGAGCGCTGGGACAGCGACATGCGGATCGCCATCCTCACCGAGCGCGGGGAAGATGTCGCCCATGGGCGCGCCGCAGCCGAGGGGGTACAGCGTTCCCGCTGGGACCGCCGGCAGCAATCCTGACTCATGGCGCGCCCGTCCAAAATCGACCGCCTGCCGCAAGAGGTCCGCGAAAAGATCGGCGAGTTGCGCACGGCAGGGCACACGATCGATGAGATCATGGCGCATCTCAAGAAGCTCGATCTTCCGGATGGCAGCCTGCCGGCGCGATCGGGTCTCGGCAGCCACATTCTGGAACTCGACAAGATGCTTCAGGAGGCGCTTGAAGCCCGCGCCTTTGCCGAGGCGATGAAAAAGCGGGTGGGCGAAGAGCCTGAAAGCCGCCTCGGCGCTCTGAACGCCGAGTTCCTGCAGATCGCCATCTTCAAGCTGAACCGGGCCGTGGCGACGGGACAAGCCGAGAATTTCGATGCGAAGGAAATTCTGGCGATGGCGCGCGCGCATGAGAGCTTGGAGCGCGCCATCAAGACAAATGCCGAGACAACCCTGAAGCTGCGCCGGGAAGCCAAGGCGGAATCAGCTGAGGCCGCCACTGCGGTGGCGAAGAGGGCCGGTCTTTCGAAAGCTATGATCGACGATATCGTCGGCTCCATCATCGGCAAGGCCGCCGCATGACCCCATCAATACCCGGAGCCGGAGCCTTCCTGGCGTATCAGGAGGATTTGAGGTCCACGGTCGCAGCCAATGCGGTGACCGTGGTCGAGAAGTCCCGGCGCACCGGCTATTCCTGGGCAGCCGCCTTCATCGCCATGCTGACGGCGGCGGCGGATCGGGCGGCGGGTGGCCAGGACGTGTTCTATATGGGCTACAATTTGGAGATGGCCCGCGAGTTCATCGACTATGTCGGTGAGTTCGGCAAGAACCTGGCGCCGATCGCCTCGGAGTTCCTGTTCCCCGATCCGGACCACCCCGACCGGGATATCATGGCCTTCCGCGTGACCTTCGCCAGCGGTTTCAAGGTCGTGGCACTGCCTTCCGTTCCGCGCGCCCTGCGCGGCATGCAGGGGCTGGTCATCATCGACGAGGCGGCATTCCACGACGAACTCAATGAACTGCTGAAGGCCGCCTTCGCCCTGTTGATCTGGGGCGGCAAGGTGTTGGTGATCTCCACCCATAACGGCGACACCAACCCCTTCGCCGAGCTGGTCAACGACATCCGGGCCGGGCGCAAGCCCTATGCGCTTTTGCGCTGCACCTTCGACGATGCGCTTAGCGACGGGCTCTACCGGCGCATCTGCTATGTCAAGGATATGCTTTGGTCGGCGGCAGCCGAGGCCCAATGGCGCCAGGAGATCATCAATCTCTATGGCAGCGGCGCCGACGAGGAATTGTTCGTCATCCCCAGCGCCAGCGGCGGCAGCTTCCTGTCGCTGGCGATCCTCGAACAATGCATGGATAAAGCCATCCCGGTGCTGCGCTGGGAGGCGCCCGCCGGCTTCGCCGAACTGCCCGACCACATCCGCGAGGCGGAGGGGCTGGATTGGTGCGAGGGCCAGCTGGCGCCGGTGCTCGCCGGACTGGACCCACGGGCCCGGAGCGTGTTCGGCGAGGATTTCGGGCGCAGCGGCGATTTGACGGTGCTGTGGCCGCTGCTGATCGGCAAGGATTTGGTGCGGCGGACGCCGTTCCTGATCGAGTTGCGCAACATGCCGTTCCGGCAACAGGAACAGGTGCTGATCTATATGGCCGACCGCCTGCCCAACCTCCAGGCCGGGGCGCTCGATGCGCGCGGCAACGGGCAGTATTTGGCCGAGCGGGCCATGCAGAAATATGGCGCTCGGCGCATCGCCCAGGTGATGATCTCGGTCGAGTGGTATCGGGAAAACATGCCGCCCTATAAGGCGGCGTTTGAAGACCGCACCATCACGGCCCCCCGCGATGCCGATGTGCTGGCCGATCACCGCGCCCTGGTGATGGATAAGGGCGTGGCCCGAATCCCCGATCGGTCCAATGACCGGGACGGTAAGCAACGCCATGGCGACAGCGCCATCGCCGGCGCCATGGCCTACGCCGCCAGCCGCATGCCGGTGGTCGAGTATGGCTATGAGAGCGGTACCGGGGAGAGGAGCCGCGATCCGTCCCGGCCACCCGAGGATGATGATGACGACAAAGGCGGCGGTTTGCGATTTGGAGCAGGAGCCTGGTAATGGGATTGTTCGATAAGGTCGCAAGCCTGCTGGCGGGCGGAAAACCCGATCCGGCGCTCTTGCGCGAGGAGCTGATGGCGCCGACGGTGACGGGCTTGAGGCCGATCATTTCCGGGCATCCCGAGGAGGGCCTGGGACCGGAACGGCTGGCCGGGCTGCTGCGCGAGGCCGAGATGGGCAACCTCATTCCGGCCATGTGGCTCGCCGAGGCGATGGAGGAGAAGAACCTCCATTACCGCTCCGTGCTCGCCACCCGCAAATTGCAGGTCTCGGCGCTGCCGATCCAGGTGACGGCGGCCAGCGACGATGCCCTCGACCAGAAGGCCGCCGATCTGGTGCGCGACTTCTGCGAAGGCCCCATCCTGCGCGGCGCCCTGTTCGACATCCTCGACGCCGTGGGCAAGGGGTTCTCGGTGTCGGAGCTGATCTGGGGCCTGCAAGCCGGCGAGTGGCGGCCCGAGCGGATCGAGTGGCGGTTTCCGCAATGGTTCGTGTTCGACCGGGTGGACGGCAAGACCATCCTGATGCGTGGCGGACCCGGCGATGGCGCGTCCGCCTTCCAGGTGCCGGCGGGCGAACTGGACCGGGGAAATTTCGGGACGCCATTGCCGCCGGCCAAGTTCATCACCCATACCCATCGCAGCAAATCCGGCCTGCCGATCCGAGGCGGCCTGATGCGTCCCGCCGCCTGGGCCTATATGTTCCAGAACTTCTCGGTGAAGGCTTGGGCCGTCTTCCTGGAAGTCTACGGCCACCCCTTGCGGGTCGGCCGATACGAGCCCGGCGCCAGCGCGGAGGACAAGGCCACATTGCTGCGCGCCGTGCGCAATATCGCCGCCGATGCCGCCGCGATCATCCCGCAGGGCATGGACATCGAATTCGTCGAAGCGGCCAACGGCGCCGGCGGATCGCCCCATCAGGGCCAGCTGGACTGGTGGAACGGCCAGATTTCCAAGCTGGTCCTGGGCCAGACCGGCACCACCGACACCGGCCAATATGTCGGCACCGCCGACGCGCATGAGCAGGTGCGGACCGACATCCGCGACGACGACGCGGCCCAGCTGGGCGCCGCACTCTCCCGCGATCTGGTCAAACCGCTGGTCGATCTCAATATCGGTCCGCGCCCGCGTTACCCCACCCTCCGGATCGGCGAGGCTGAAACCGAGGATCTGACCGGGCTGATGGACAACATCAAGACCTTCGTCGGCCTCGGCGGCCAGGTCGCCGAATCGTGGCTGGGCGGCAAGCTCGGCATTCCGGCGCCGGAGCCGGGCGAGCCGGTGCTGAAGGCGCCGGCACCGGTGCCGGCATTCGGCGCGCCGCCGGATGGCGAAGGAGACGAATTTGATCCGGAAGGGACCGACGCCCCCGATCTAAAGCCGCCGCCTGGACCGAAGGGCGGCAAGATCACCGTCGGATCGCAATTGCCGCAAACGGCGGCGCCGGTTGCCGATGCGCTCGACAGTCTGCAAGACGATCAGCTGGCCGATTGGCACGAGCTGGTGAAGCCGCTGGTCGATCCGATCCAGGCGCTGATGGCGGAATGCAAGACGCTGGAGGAATTCCTGGCGCGGATCCCTGAGCTGCTGGACAAGCAAGACCCCACCAAGCTGGCGCAGTCGCTGGCCCGGTCGGCCTTCGCCGCCCGGCTGGCCGGGTTGACCGGCGCCCCCATTGTCCCAGATCCAGATGGCGGCAATGCCGGTTGAACTGAAGGCGCTGGCGCCGGAAGAGGCCATCGCCTATTTCAAGGCCAAGGGCCACGGGCTGTCCCCAAGCTTCGACTGGCGGGACATGTGGCAGAAGGACCATGCCGCCCAGTTCACCGTCGCTAAATCGGCCGGCTTCGACATCCTGACCGACATCCATGCCGCCGTGCTGAGTGCCCTGCAAAACGGCACCACCTTCGCCGAGTTTCAACGCGGCCTGGTCCCCACCTTGCAGGATAAGGGCTGGTGGGGCCGGGCGCCGGCATTCGATCCCAAGACCGGCGAATCTCCGGTCTCGCAATTGGGCAGCCCGCGCCGTCTCAAGACCATCTTCGATACCAATTTGCGGATGGCCTATGCGGCGGGCAAATGGGCGCAGGCCGAGCGGACCAAGGCGACACACCCCTTCGCCGAATATTCCGCCATCCTGGACGACCACACCCGGCCCGAACACAAGAAGTGGAACGGCACCGTCGTCCATATGGACGATCTCTGGCTCGCCACCCATACACCGCCCTGCGGCTGGAAATGCCGCTGCACGCTCCGCCAGCTGAGCCACGCCGATGTCGCCAAGGAAGGCCGCACGGTGTCCAAACCGCCGCCGCCCGAGACCGTCACCTACACCAACGCCCGCACCGGCGAAGTGACCGAAGTTCCGAAGGGGATCGATCCCGGCTTCGGCTACAATCCCGGCAAGGCCGCCGTCGATCTCCACGCCGCCCGCGTCGCCGCGTCGAAATGGGTGGCCGCTCCTCCGCCCCTGGCGGCGGCGGCCCAGGCCGAGAGCATCAAGTTCATGCTGGGAGCGCTTACCCAGGATTTCGGGGAATGGGTCAACCGGATCGAGACCACGGGCCATACCATCGGCGACCGCCGCGTGATCGGGGCACTGCCGCAGGAGGTGCTGGATTTTCTCACCGGCAAGGGCGCGTCGCCCGTCAGTGGCGCGATCACGGTCGAGGACCGGGTGCTTGGACATTTCCGCAGCGCCCGCCATGTGCTGGGCTCGATCAAGCCGGACGGCACACAACGGCGCCCCGCCACGGCGCCGCCGCTGACCGATCTGATGCGGCTGCCGGAGATGCTCGCCGATCCTGAGCGGGTGCTTTGGGATAAACAAAAGCAGAACCTGCTCTATGTCTTCGGCCCGTCCGGCGGCGACCCGCGCGCCGGCAAGATCGTGCTTGAGGTCAACTGGGCCGAGAGAAAAACCGGCGGTCTCTTCACGAATGCCATCGTCCACGACAGCCTGGTCAACCCGGCCAGTCTGGATAACACCGGAACTTATGAAGAGGTGCCGCTCAGGCGCACAGGCGCCAAATCATCCCATGGCGGCGGTGCCGCCCAATCATCCCATGGCGGCGGTGCCGCCCAATCATCCAATAGCGGCGGTGCCGCCGGGAAGTAGGAGGGTTCGCCGGTTCGGAGGGGCGCCACTTCCTCCCCCATTTCGGCAGCTCCGGTTTCCCAGAGCCGCCGCGTTGACATAGCGACTTTCAACTTCGAACCGGCCCGCAGATTATCCGCCTCCATGCCGGAAAAATCAATCGCGCCCCGGAAGGCCGCTGAGCGCGGGTGGGGCCTTCGGGCGGCAAAGCGTGCCACCCCGCGCCAGACGCGCTCCAGCCCCGTTTAACTACCGTTTAACGGGCGTGTTATCGGGCGGGACGATGGGTGACGCGGTTGCGGTTTGCCATTCACCCGATTACCCTGCCATCTGGCCCATGCGGATGGGGGTGAATAGGTTCACCCCTGATCCGCCGCCTGCGCACCGGTAGTGTTCCCTCGGTCAACCCGACGAGGATAAGCCTGTGCCGCCATTGTCCCCCATCACCATCCTGTCCGTCGCCTCGGCCCTGCCATTGGCCGAAGGCGGCGCCGTGCCGGAATGGCTGATGCTGATGCCAGCGGGCACCTCGCGCGGCGTCGATGGGCGCGGCCCCTATGTGCTGTCCGATCCGGCGCGGGTGGCGGCGCAGTCGATGGAAGGCGGCAGGCCGCTGGCGTTCGACTACAACCACCAGACCGTGTTCGCGGCGGTCAATGGCTCTCCCAGCCCGGCGGCGGGCTGGATCGACAAGCTTGAAGCCCGCGACGGCGCCCTCTGGGGCCGTGTCGATTGGACCCAGGCTGGCCGCGCCGCCGTCGCATCCCGCGAATACCGCTTCATTTCCCCGGCATTCCACCACGACCCGAAAACCGGCGAAGTGCGGACACTGGCCAGCGTCGGCCTGGTCAATATGCCGAACTTCGCCGAATTGCCGGCCATCAATTCTCAACTCTTCAATCCCGGAGATCCCATGGACAAGGAAGCGCTTGCCAAGCTGGCGGCGGCCCTAGGCCTGCCCGCCGATACGGCGCTGGACAAGATCGAGGCCCAGTGCCGCGATCTGACCGCCGCCGCGCAGAAGACGCCGGTCACCACCGGGCGCGCAGGCGCCCAATCATCTGATGGTGGCGTAGCCACCGGCGCCCCCGATCCCAGCCTCTACGTGCCGATGGCGGCCTTCGCCGATTTGCAGACCCAGGTGGCCACTCTGGTCCAGACCAATGCCGCGACCCGTGCCCAGGCGGCGGTGGATGATGCGATGAGGGCCGGCAAAGTAACACCGGCCTTGAAGGACTGGGCTTTCACCTATGCCTCGCAAGACCCGAAAGGGTTCCAGACCTGGCTCGGCGCATCGCCGGTCATCGTGGCGCCCGGCGCATTGCTGCCCGGCACTCCGCCGCCCGGCGCCGACGCCCATGCGGCGCGGCAGGATGATAAGACCGTGCTGGCGGTCTGCGCCAATCTCGGCATCACCATGGAGCAATACCGCGCAACTCAGGGCGTCACCACCGCCCAGGACGCGGGAGCCAAGGCATGACCGCGCTCGTCGCCGATTTCGACTGCCCGACGCAAGAGGGTAAGTTCCGATCCGAGCCCGTAGCCGCCGGTGTCCTGATCTATGCCGGTGCCCTGGCGGTGCTGGACGAGGCCGACGGCTATGTCCATCCGGGCAGCACCAAGACCGGCTTGATCGCGCTCGGCCGCGCCGAGCATCAGGCCAATAACAGCGCCGGTGCCGCCGGTGCCATTACCCTGCGCATCCGGCGCGGCGTGTTCCTGTGGAACAACAGCCCAGCCGGCGCCGACCTTATCGCCACGGTCAATATCGGGCAGCAGGCCTTCATCGTTGACGACAACACGGTAGCCCTCACTTCGGCCACCGGCACCCGGTCGGCCGCTGGCCGGATCTACGACATCGACAGCCAGACGGGAAACGTCTGGGTCGAAGTGATCTAAGGAGCAGTCCATGGAACTCAACACCGCCAATCTCGGCATTCTGTTCACCGGCGTTCAAAGCGTCTTTCAGAATGCCTTCAACGACTATGCTCCGCAGATCCTCTATTCGCGGATCGCCACCGATACCAATTCCTCGACGAAGCAGGAATTCTACCCCTGGCTTGGCACCTCCACCGGCTTCCGGGAGTGGCTGGGCGACCGGGTGGCGCAGAATTTGGCGGTGCATAATTACACCATCGCCAACCGGACCTTCGAAAACACCGTGTCCCTGGACCGCGACGCGGTCGAGGACGACAGCTACGGCGTCTATAACCCGTTGTTCGCGCAGCTTGGCAAGGACGCGGCGGAATATCCCGATGTGCTGTCCTTCGGGCTGCTGGGCAATGGCGGCACGGCGCTCTGCTATGACGGCCAGCCCTTCTTCTCGGCCAACCACCCCGGTTTCGACGCCAACAAGAAGAAGACCACCTACAGCAACGATATGGGCGGCGCCGGGCCGGTCTGGTATCTGGCCTGCACCAAGCAGGTGCTGAAGCCGCTGATCTATCAGAAGCGGCGCCCCTTCCAATTCACCAGCCTGGTCAATCTCACCGATCCGAACGTCTTCCAGCGCAAGGAATATCTGTTCGGTGTCGATGGCCGCAGCAATGTCGGCTTCGGCCTGTGGCAGACCATCGTGCGGTCGAAGCAGCCGCTGACCCCCGACAACTACGCGGCGGCCCGCGCCCAGATGCTGGGGTTCTTCCGCGACAACGGCCAGCCCTGGAACCTCGTCCCCGACACCTTGCTGGTCGGACCCAGCAACGAGGGGGCCGCCAACACCATCCTCAAGGCGGATTTCATCGGCACCGCCGGCAGCGGTTCGACCAGCAACGTCTGGAAGGGCACCGCCGATCCGATCATGTCGCCGCGCGTCGCCTAAACCGGAGCCAAGCCACCATGCCCGACAGCTATGCCTATTGCACCGCCGCCGATCTGACCGCCCGCTACAGCGCCGCCGCGCTGTTGCAAGTCTCCGACCGCGACGGCGACGGCGTGGCCGATCCGGGCGTGGTGGATGCCGCCTGCGCCGATGCCACCGAACTCATGGATGGTTATCTGGGCGAGCGCTACACCCTGCCGCTGACGCCGGTCACCGGCATCGTCATGGGCTGGGCCTGCGCCATCGCCTGGTTCCGGCTGTTCCTATCGCCGCCCGATAACGTCCGCGCGGCTTACCAGGATGCCCTCGACCATCTGGAGCGGGCGCGCACCGGCAAAATGATCCTCCAGGCCAATGGCGTGCCCGATGCCGCCACGCCGGTCAACGGCGCGGTGGTGGCCGTGGCCGGCGCGCCGCGTGAATTCGATCACCGTTCGTTGCGGGGGTATTGATGGACCCGGCCCTCCTTACCGTCGATATCGAGGATCAGGCGACCAAGGCCTTTGCCGAGATCGCCCTGCGTCTGGGCAAGTCAAGGGGCCTGATGGACGCCATCGGCCAGCAGCTGGTGAGCAGCACGCTGCGCCGTTTCCAGACTCAGACCGGGCCGGACGGCAAGCCCTGGTCGCCCTTGTCCAATGCGACGCTGAAGAAACGCGGCGCCAATGCCAAGGCGCTGCAAGCCTCGGGGCGGCTGCGCCAGTCGATCACCTTCCGCTCGACCGCGAAGACGGTCGAGGTGGGCAGCAACGTGATCTATGCCGGGCTGATGCAGCATGGCGGGACGATCGATCATTACGCCATGGGCAGGGTGCTGCGCCTGCGCCAGGTCGATCTCAAGAAGAAGGACGGGACCACGGTCAAGAAGGAGGACGGGACCACGGTCAAGGTCTGGCGCTTCGCCAAGGACAAGCACAAACGCGTCGAGGAACATCGCGTCGAAATCGGCGCCCACAGCGTCACCGTGCCGGGCCGGCCCTATATCGGCCTATCCGCCGGCGACCGGAAGGCCATCGCCCGCATCGCCCATGATTACCTGATGGGGGCCTCATGAGCGGCATCATCCGGTCGATCGAAGACGCCATCATCGCCCGCTTGTCCCTGGCCAACACGGTCCCCAATATCGGCGCGCTGATCAAGACCATCGACCGCTATTCGGGCGAGTTCGCCGACGAGAATTTGGACCGCCTGGTGGCAATGGCGCCCTTCGCGCTGGTGAGCCATACGCGGTCGGCGGCGCTCCTGACTTCCGGGGCCGGCACCAATTGGGAGGGTGAGTTCACGATCGTCTTAGGATCGGCCTCGATGCGCACGCAGACGCTGACCTCGCGGATCGGCGGGCCGACGGCGCAGGAACTGGGCTCGCGCCAGATCGCCGAGCTGGTCCGCGATCTTCTGACCGGCCAGACCCTGGGACTGCCGATCCGGAGCCTGACGCCGGTCGCCATCGACGAGGTCTATTCCGGTCCCGCCGGCGGCGAAGGGGGCCAGCATCGCCTCTCGGTCACCGGCATCCAGTTCACCTGTCAGTACCTGACCCATCGCTCCACCGTCGCCGATGGCGGCGATCCGGCGGCGCTGGTGGCGATCCATGCCGACTGGCTGCTCGACGGCCACGGCGCCACCAGCGCAACCCAATTGCCGCTCTCCCCGCCGGGAGATTTGGAAGCCATCACCACATTCGGAGGCCCTTAAAGTGGATTTACAGCCCGTTAAAACCGCGCCCGGACGCCGTCTGCGTCATCCGGACAATCACAAGGTGCTGGCCTGCGCCGACGACGCGGAGGCCGCACCGCATCTCGTAGACCTTCACGATCCGCATTGGTTCCGGGCGCTGGCCTGCGGCGACATCGTCGTGGTCGTGGCCGAGACGCCGGCGGACACGGCGACGGCTGAACCGGCCATTGCCGCCTCCGCCACTGCGATCCCGATCCCTTCGGCCAAGCCGCCGGCGGACGCCGCCGGGACGCCTTCCCCCGCGACGATTAAGGAGTAATCATGGCCCCTCCGCCCACGACCATCGGTTTCACCCAGATCCCCGGCGGCCTCCAGGTTCCCGGCGCCTTCCTGGAATTCTCCGGCGCCAACGCCAATAACGGCGCCGCTGCTCTTTCCTATATCTATCTGATCATGGGGCAGATGCTGCCGACCGGCACCGCCCCGCCGCTGGTGCCGGTGATGATCTCCAACGGGCGGACCCAGGCGAACCAGTTGTTCGGCCAGGGCAGCATGTTGGCGAACATGGTGGCGGCGGCGGTCAATGCCAACGCCCTGACCCAGATCTGGGCGATGCCTGTTCTGGACAACGCGGCGGGCGTGGCGGCCACGGGCAATATTCTGTTCTCCGGCACGGCCACCCAGGCCGGCATGCTCACCGCCTATATCGGCTATAGCGGCCTCTACGCCCCGGCACAGATCGCCGTGACGGTGGGGATGACGGCCATTCAGGCCGCCGCCGCCCTGGTCGCCGCCATCAACGCGGTGCTCGATCTGCCGGTCACCGCCGCCGTGGACGGGACCACCGCCGCCAAGGTGGATATCACCGCCCGCCACAAGGGCGTGGACGCCGGCAACATCGACCTACGCGTGCAATATTATTCCAGCGACATCATCCCGGCGGGGCTCACGGCGGTCATCACCGCCATGACGGGCGGTGCCGGCAATCCGCTGCAAACCGCCATCATCGCCGCTTTGGGCGACACCCAGTATCACGTCATCGCCTGCCCGTGGAACGACACCGCCTCCTATACGGCCTGGTACACGGAAATGAGCCGGCGCTGGAATGCCCTGGTGGCCAAGGAGGCGACGATCGTGACGGCGGTCCATGGGACGCCCGGCACCATCAACGCCGCCCTGGCGCTGATGAACAGCCAGTTCCACGACTGCTATGGCAGCCAGAACGCCCCGACGCCAAGCTACATCGAATGCGCGGTGATCGGCGCGGTCTATGCCTTCAACCTCGCCAACCGGCCCAACGCGCCGCAACGGGGCACCTTGCTGCCCGGCGTGATGGCGCCGGCCATCGCCGATCAGTTCACTTTCGGGATCCGCAACACCCAGTATCTCGACGGCGGCTCCTGCTGGATTTCAAGGCCGGACGGTACGGTCATGATCGAGAAGGCGGTAACCACCTACAAGACCAATGCCTCGGGGTCCGCCGACACCAGCTATCAAGGCCGCTGGACCATGGCGACGCTGATGTACCTCCGAGCCTCATGGGTCAATTGGATGTCGGCCAAATTCCCGAATGTGACACTGGCCAATAACGGCACGCCGGTCATCACCGGCGAAGTAACGCCGGCCATCCTCGGTAACGAGACCATCGCCTGGTATCAGTCCATGGCCAATTTGGGCCTCGTTCAGAATGTCCCAGGCTTCAAGGGCGATCTGGTGTCGATCCGCGACATCCAGAACCATGCGCGCAACGATCAGTTGCTGGCGCCTTATCTGGTGGGGCCGCTCGACATCATCGCCGGCCAGATGGCCTTCCAACAATAACGGGCGAGCAGTAACGGGAGACGATAAGTGCAACAATTAACAGGCAAGGCCGACATCTACATCAACGGCACCTGGGCCGCCACCAGCCAGGAAGGCTCCTCGCTGGACAACCTCGCCGCGGTGGAAAACACCGTGGTCATGAACAGCCGGGGCCAATCGGGCGGCTATACCAGCAAGGCGGTTGCCGGCGTCATCAAGGCCAATTTCCTGCACGGGGGCGGGTTCAACATCAACGCCCTCATGGGCAGCGGGATGTCCCTGGTCTTCGCCTGCGATTCCGGCGCCACCTATCAGATCGCCGATGCCGTCTTCGTGAAGGCCGAAGCGCTGGATGCCAACAAGGGCACCATCGCCATCAGCTATAGCGGCGACGTGGCGACGCTGTCATGAGCCGCCTGACCGATCTCCATGCCGGCCGGCTTGATCAGGCCGATGACGGGATGGTGACCTTCGCCCTGCGGTCACCCTTGACTACCAAGGACGGCGAGATCGCCTTCCTGACCCTGCGGCGCCCGAGCTTCGACGACGTACTGGTCCAGAGCCGCCAGCCCGGTGACGACATGGACAAGGTCGGCTGGCTGATCGCGCGGCTATCGGGGGTGGCCGCCGGCGATTTCGATGCCATCGATGCCGAGGACGCCCTGGTGTTGTCCGAAGTGGTCGGCGGCTTCTTCGACCGGCTGCCGGGTGGCGGCGGGCGTTACGAAGGCGATCTGCCGGAGCGCCATGCCGACCGGATCGTCAGGACCGGCGACGGCGCCACCCTGACCTTGCGCCAGCCCTTGACCACCAAGGACGGCGAGACGGCCTCGATCACGCTGCGCCGTCCGACTTTCCGGGAAATGAAGACCCACCGGGCGGCGGGGACCACCAATCTCGCGGCCTCGGCCAAGCTGATCGCCACCCTGTCCGGCATCGGCCCGCTGACGCTGGGCCAGATCGACGCGCTGGACGGTCTGATCCTGGGGGAGATCGTCTCCGGTTTTTTGGGGAATTCCCCGAGAACTGGCGATCGATAGCCGCCGATGTGGCGGCGATCCTGCACACCGGGCTGGATGTATTGGAACGCATGACGCCGGGCGAGCTTTACGCCTGGCATGCCGAGGCGGTCAGGGTCTTCAAGCTTACCCACGGAGACCGGTAACGGGCGACCAATCAATAATGGGGGATAAATAGTGGCCGGCAACATGGCCTTCAGCCTGATCTTCAACGTGATCGATGCCGCGACGGCGCCGATCAAGGGGATCGCCGCCGCCCTCGGCGCGCCGGCTGCTGCTGCGGCGGCGGTCGGCGAAGCGGGCGAGAAGGCCGGCACGCGGCTCGGCGCCGGCATGGACCGCGCCCAGGCCGGTGTGCGCCGGCTGGGCGATGCGTTCAAATCCCCGATTTCACGGGTGGCGGAATTGGCCAAGGCCGGCGGCGAGGCCTCGGAAAAATTCGCGCGGAGCTTCGCCGGCATGGGCGCCCTGGTAGCCGAGGGGTTGTCGATCAAGGACGTGGCCGGGCAGGAGGAATTCTGGCGGCGCATGCAGATCAACACCGGCATGACCGGTGCCGCGATCGGCAAGCTCAAGGACAACCTCAATGGCGCGGTGGTGGAATTCGGCATCGGCCAGGGCACGATGATGGAGGCATTCAAGTCCTTCAAGGCGACCGGCGGCACCACGGAGATGTTCCAGGCCAATGCCCGCGCCATCGCCGCGTCCATCCAGCTGATGGGCGGCCATGCCGAGGAGACCGGCAAGCTGTTCTCGACCATGCAGACCCGTCTGCATTTGGAGAAGCCGGAGGATTTTCTCAATGCCACGGCGCTGATCCGCAAGCAGCTGGCGGGCATCGACGGCGGCTTCGATGCCTTCGCCGAAGCCTCCGACCGGCTCGCCGACAGCATGGAAGCCTTGGGCCGAAAAGGCCCCGAGGCCGTCGCCGCCTTGGGGGCGGTTTATGGCGTTGCCGCCAAGGGTGCCGGCGGCAACGGCCGCAAGGCGATGATCGCCACCGAGGGCTGGCTGGGGGAACTGACCAACCGCGGCTATCAGGCGCAGTTGTCGCAAGGCTTGGGCGAACGGATCACCGACCAGAACGGCCGCGTGAAGGATCCGCGCGAGCTGATGCGGAAGATGGCGGCGAAATATGCCGAGGCCATGAAGCTGCCGGAAAATCAGCAGGTTCCCGCCATCGCCCGGCTCGACAGCCTGTTCGGGGAGTCGGCGGCCAAGATGTTCAAGGCCGTGGGCGGCGAGATCAAGGCGACCGGCAGTTCGGCGACCATGGACCGCATCCTCGGCGCCAAGGGCGACGGGGCTGAGTTGATGGCAAAAGCGGCCCTTGCCGGTGAGGGCCTGACCGCCTCCATGAACCGTCTGCGCGCCTCGATGTCGATCGCGGCGGAGAGCGTCTTCGCCGGGCCGATCGAGATCTTCGCCGAGGCCATGAACGCCTGCGGCGGGGCGGTCGGCAAGGTGGTGCTCGTCCTGGCGGCACTGGCGGCGGTCGGCCATGCCATCACCTGGATCGCCCGCGCCATCGAAGGGTTCAAGCTGTTGCAGGCCACGCTGCTGACCTTCCGGCTGGGCGGCATCGCCACCGGCATGGCGTCGATCGCCACCGGCTTCGTGCCGGTGATCGCCGCCTCCTGGGCCTGGACGGCGGCGATGCTGGCCAACCCGGTGACCTGGATCGTCCTCGGCGTGGTGGCGGCGGTGGCGGTTTTGGGCTTGGCGGTCACGGGGCTTTATAAACTCTGGAGCGGGATCTGGGACGCCATCGCCGGGATGATCGAGGCGCCGCTCGCGGCGGTTGCAGCACTCGGCGCCGGGGTCAAGGACATGCTGGGCGGCGCCTGGGATTGGATCGCGGCCAAGGGCACGGCGATCTGGGCCGCCATCGGCGGGATGATCAAGGCGGCGGCAGCACCGGTTGCAGCACTCGGCGCCGGGATCAAGGACACGCTGGGCGGTGCCTGGGATTGGGCGGCGGCCAAATGCGCCAAGGTCATCGATTGGGCGGTGCAAAAGCTCGACTGGCTGTTCGGCAAGCTCAAGCAGGCCCGGGATTGGCTCGCCGGCATCACCCGCCCGGCGCGGGATTTCGCCAAGGGCGTGGTGGCCGGCGTTACTCATAGCGCCCCGGTTAAATTCGCCGTCCATGCCGCCGAAAAAGGTGCGGCCATGGTGGGCGACGCCACAAGGCAGGCGGTCGCATTTTTCGAGGGCAAGGGATGGTCACACCCACAGGCCGCCGGCATTGCCGCCAGTCTGAAGGCCGAATCAGGCTTCAATCCCGGCGCCGTCGGCGATGGCGGCCACGCCTATGGCATGGGCCAGTGGCATCAGGACCGCCAGGCGGCTTTCGCCGAATGGGCGGGGCACGACATCCGCGCCTCGACACCGGAAGAACAGATGGGGTTCGTGCATCATGAACTGACCGAGGGCCAGGAAAGGGCGGCGGGGCTGGCCCTGGCCCAGACCTCGACTGCGCCCGAGGCGGGTGCCGTGGTCTCCAAGCGCTATGAACGCCCCGCCGACCGGGACGGCGAAGCCAGCCGCCGGGCGGCCAGTGCTGAAATCATCGCCGCCGCTATCCCGGCGGCGCCTGCTCTTGAATTAAGAGGCGCGTCTGGCGCCTCGGCGGCGTCGCCGCCTACTCTTGATTTAAGAGGCGCGTCTGGCGCCTTGGTGCCGCAACCCCTGGTGACCAATGACAATGGGGCCAACGACAACAGGGCATTGGCACCCGCTGCCCCGGCACCCGCCACGCTGACGGCGGCGCCCCAGCCCTTGAGCCGTTCCGACATGGCATCGGCGCCGTCACCGCAGAAATCCGAAGGGGTCATCGTCGTGCGCTTCGAAAATCTGCCCCGGGGCGCCGTGCCTCAAATCGTCAGTCAGCCGCAGGGGCTCGCCTTGCTGCTCGATCGCGGCGCCTCGATGGCGGCGGGGTAGAGATGGCTTGGATCGATGACATCGAAGACGCCAGCTTCCGAGGGGTTGGGTTCTTCGTCGAGAAAAATCAAACCAAGGGCGGCAGGCGCGTCGCCAATCATCAATATCCGCGCCGAGATAAGCCCTATGCCGAGGATATGGGCCGGAAGCAACGGGGCTACACGCTCGACGCCTACACCATCGGCGACACGGCCATGGGCGACCGCGACACCCTGATCGCGGCGCTGGAGCAGGCCGGGCCGGGCACCCTGATCCATCCGACCTTCGGCACTTTGCGGGTCCAGACCGAGTGCTGGACGGTCGCCGAAGACCTCGTCAATGCCATGCGCATTTGCCGCTTCAGCCTGAGTTTCGTGGAGGCCGGCGATATCGCCGCACCCACGGTCACCGCCGATACCAGCGCCCAGGCCGGAACGGCGGCGGACACCGCCACCACCGGCAATCAAGCCGTCTTCGCCGGAGAATTCATCGCATGAGCACCGACGCCGTAACCCTCGCCGCCATCGCCGATGCCGGCGCCGTGCTCGATGTCCTCGCCGGCTTCGCCAGGACCATCGACTTCACCGCCAGCGTCGCGGCGGCGACCTCGTCCACCGGGATGGTGGCCATCGCCGAGGTGGCCGGACTATCGATCCTGGCCGATATCGCCGCCGCGCAATCCAGCCTCGCGCAGTTGGTGGCGGTGCCGGCATCGCTGGCCACCACCCTGGTGGCGCTGATCCAGGAATTTCAGGGGACGAGCGTGGATTACCGCGCGGTGTCCGATGCCGCCGCGTCGATCGTCTGGGCATCGGCGATCCCCGCCGCTGGCCTCGGTGCCGCGCAGATCGCCGCCAACCGGACGGCGCTGGCCAATCTACTGGCCGTCCAGGGGCTGATCGAGGCGGTGCGGGCCGCCACCCAGGCCAACTACGCCTCCCAGGACGCGGCGCTGGCGATGTGCTGCGATCTGGCCAACCGCCTCGATGCGGGTTTCGCCGCCACCTCCAGCCGGGCCTTGCGCGCCACCCTGGACGGGTTGCGGGTGGCGCTGGTGACCGACATCAATACCAGGGCCGCCACCTTGAGCGCGCTCTTGACCTTCACCCCGGCCCAGGTGCTGCCCGCTTTGGTGCTGGCCCATAACCTCTATGACGATCCGGCCATGGCCGCCGATATCACCGCCCGCAATCGCGTGCTTCATCCGGGCTTCGTGCCGGCGGCGGCGCTGACGGTGCTGGCGCCATGACTTCCTTATCGGATGAGGTCACCCTCAAAATCGGCGGCCTGATCCATGGCGGCTGGACCGGATTGGAGATCGAATCGTCACTGACCGAAATCAGCGACTCCTTCAGCGTTTCGCTTACCGATCTCGATCCGGGGCGGCAGGCCATTTTCCAGGTGGCGCCGGGCAATCCCTGCGCGCTGGCGATCGGCGGCACCACCCTGATCACCGGCTATGTCAACGATGTCGATATCGCCTACGACGCCAATTCCCACGGCCTGACCATCAGGGGCCGCGACAAGACCGGCGACCTGGTCGATTGCACGGCCCTGGTATCCGGCTTCGGGCAGTGGAACAGCGTCAGCCTGATGGTCATCGCCAAAGAATTGCTGGCGCCCTTCGGGATCGCCGCCAGCTCGACCGTATCCGACACGTCCAAGGTTCTGGCCGGGCACGCGGTGCAGATGGGCGAGACGGTCTGGGAGTGCCTCGATCGGGCGATGCGCCAGTATGGGGTGATGGCGATGGTCGACGGTTCAGGCAATCTGGTATTCGCCCGCCCCGGCGACGGCGGCGCCCTGGCCGAGGCGCGGCTCGGCGGCAATATCCTCTCGGCCTCCGCCGCCTATAGCGAGCGCGAGACCTTCCGCGATTATTACGTCCTCGGGCAGTTTCCCGGCGGCAACGAAACCTATTCCGATCCACGGGTGACCACCGGGGCCTGCGAGCATGCCGCCGATCCCAACGTCGCCCGCTATCGCCCGCTGATCGTCCAGGTCGAATGCAACACCTCGGACATGTCTTTCCTGCCGACCCGCGCCGCCTGGGAAGCGGCGTTCCGCTCCGGCAAGGGGCGGCGCTTCACCGTCACCGTCGCCGGGTGGCGGGACGCCAATGGCATGCTTTACGCCGCCAACACCATGATCCGGCTGGAAGACGATTTCCTCGGGGTGCATGAGACGCTGCTGGTGGTGGCGGTGCGGCTGAGCTTGAGCGAAAACGGCCAGCTTGCCACCCTGACCCTGAGCCGCAAGGAGGCATTCCTGCCGGCGCCCCTGACCAGCCTGTCGCCCTATGAAAACTCGACCGGCAGGGCGGCGCCATGATCCGGGCCATCAACAAGCTGCTCGATCCCGTCCGCCGGCAGGTCCGCAACAGCATCGCCCGAGGCGTGCTGACATTGATTAATGACGCTACGGCGTTGCAGCGGGTGCAGGTGCAATTGATGGCCTATCCGCAGCCCGATGGCTCGATCGCGGCGGAAATCAGCCCGGATATCGAGGTGATGGCGCATTACGGCTTTACCTGCGCGCCGTTCCCCGGCGCCGAGGCGGCCTATGTCGCGGTCGGCGGCGTGCGGGCGCACGGGTTGGTCATCGCCACCGACGACCGCCGCCATCGTCCGGTCGGACTGCTGCCCGGCGAATCGATGCATTACGACGATCAGGGCCAGCGGATCTACATCAGCCGCGCCGGCATCGTCATCGATGGCGCGGGGCTGCCGGTCACGGTCATGAATACGCCGTCCCTGACCGTCAACGCCTCGGTCAGCGTGACCCTGAACACCCCTTCGGTGACTTGCACCGGGACGCTCACCGTCGATGGGCTGATCACCGGCAAGGCCGGCGTCGCCGTTTCCGGCGGAGCCGGGATCGCCGTCAGCGGCGGCACCGTCATCGCCGATGGCATTGACCTCAAGGCCCATGTCCATGGCGGCGTGGCGGCGGGCTCCGCCGACACTTCCCTCCCGATCGGTTGATGCCATGACTGAGATGTTGCGAGCCTTGGTGCAATCCGGAATGCTTGACCGCATCAACAGCGTCGTCGAGTTGGCCATCCTGCTGCCCTTTGCAGCCGACTGCTATCACATTCACCGAGTACGAACCTCGATCAGCATCAATTCCAAGAGCCTGTGGTGCTGGTTCGCTTACTGCGTCTGGGCCACGCTGTTTTTCTGCGCGCTCGACCAGGCCTATTCGCTCTATTCCGCCCTCCTGTGGGTCGTGGCCTATCTGGTCAAAATCGGCATCGTCTATCGGTACAAGCCGCCGGCATCGGAGGCCACATGACGGATATCGCGCTCACCTTCAATCCGGCCTTCCTGGCTTGGGACATCACGCTCGACGGCGCCGATCTGGCCCAGGATGACGGGCTGGAAACGGCCATCGTCCTGTCCTTGTTCTTGGACCGTTACGCCAATGCCGACGATCCCCTACCGCCGGGTTACACAAGGCGCGGCTGGTGGGGCGACCGGGTAGCGCCGCTGGCGCGGCCCGCCCAGGGCAATGGCGCCAATCCCGACCGGATCGGCTCCCGGCTGTGGATCCTGATGCGCGAGCGGCAATTGCCGGCCTTGCTGCCCCGCGTCAAGGGCATCCTCGCCGAGGCTCTGGCCTGGATGATCGAGGACGGATGGGCGTCGGCGCTCGATATCGCCGTCTCGTTCCCGGCGCAGGGCTTCCTCGCCTACACCATCACGGCGATGAAGCCCACCGGGGCAACCGTCAGCATCACGCGCCAAGTCGCCTGGGGGATATGAGATGCCCATTACCGTACCCGATCTGCCCACCATCTCCCAATCCGCCGCCTCGGCCATCGCCACCCGCCTGCCCGGCGCCGACGCCACGCCGCCCCGGTCGGTGCTGGGGGTTCTGGCCAAGGTATTGGCGGGTGCCGTCGACGGCCTCTACGGCGCCATCCAATCCGTCTCGGCCGAGATCATCTACGACACCGCCTCCAGCAACTATCTGGCCCGCGAGGCGGCGTTCTGGGGGTTGACGCGGGAGGCGCCGGCCTCCGCCACCGGAGCCGTGACCTTCACCGGCAGTACCGGCGCCATGGTGCCCGAGGGAACCATGCTGGCCCGTGCCGATGGCTTGCAATACACCCTCGCCGCCGCCGTAACCCTGGCCCCCGTCAGTGGCGGCAGCGGCAGCGGCGCCGGCACGGTCACTTGCACCAGCGCCGGGGCGGTCACCAATACGCCGGCGGGCGGCACGCTCACCCTGACCTCGCCGGTAACCGGGATCGCCTCGTCCGTGGTCATCGGCGCGGGCGGTCTTGCCGCCGGCGCCGATATGGAGACCGATGCGGGGCTGCTGGCCCGGCTGCTGCGCCGGGTCCAGCAGACGCCCCAAGGCGGCAGCGATGCCGATTACCGGGAGTGGGCGGGGAGCGTCAACGGCGTCACCCGATCCTGGGTCTATCAGGGGTGGGTGGGCACCGGCACCGTCGGCGTCACCGTCATGATGGACGCGCGCGCCAACCCGATCCCACAAGGTGCCGATGTGGCGGCGGTGCAGGCGGCGATCAACGCCGCGCGGCCGGTGGGGGCGCTGGCCGTCGTCTTCGCGCCGAATCCGGTGCCACTGAATTTTACCATCCACCTCAACCCCGGATCGGCGGCGATCAAAGCCGCTGTCCAAGCCCAGCTGGCCAGCCTGATCGCCAATCAGTGCACGCCGGGCGGCACCTTCCTCGTCGGCGGCGTGCCGGTGTCCGGAGGGCTGCTCTATATCAGCCATATCTGGGCGGCGATCTCGGCGGCAGCCGGCGAGGTCGATTTCACCCTGGTCTCACCCACCGCCAATGTCACGGTGGCGTCGGGCAGCATCACCACCATGGGGGCCATCACATGGGTGTGATGAATATGGGCGTGATGAATTCTGGCGATTACCTGGCCCTGCTGCAAGCCATGCTGCCATCCGGCCCGGCCCTGGCCACCGACCCCGCCGCCAATCTGACGGCGCTGCTCCAGGCCTGGGCCGATGTGCTGGCGCCGGTCGATCAGGCGATGAACGCGCTCTATGACGAAGCCGACCCGCGCACCGCCATGGCCCTGCTGCCCGATTGGGAGCGCATCGCCGGGCTGCCCGATCCGGCGGTGGGCGGCGCCACCCAATCGATCGCGGAGCGGCGGGCGTGGCTGGCGACCCGCCTGACCGGGGTCGGCGGTCAATCCATCGCCTATTTCATCGGGTTGGCGGCATCGCTCGGCGCCGCCATCACCATCACCGAGTTCCACCCCTTCGGCTGCGGCCTTGGCCAGACGGGCCGCGATCAGATCGACGGCGCCGGCGCCATCTTCATGGCATGGCAGGTCAATATGCCGTCGCCACCGGTCTATCTGTTCCAGACCGGCCTGTCCCAATGCGGCGACCCGCTGGGCTATGCCCGGACCGGCGTGATCGAGGCGCTGTTCGCCCGCTACAAGCCCGTCCAGACCACCCTGATTTTTCATTACGGGAGCTGAGTTCCATGCAACGCATCAACGGCGCCAATTTTCTCCCCAACGGCAATGGAGCCGGCAAGAACGCCTGGCAGGATTACAATGCCGGCACCGGCCAGGCGGGGACCATTCCCAACGCGCAGACGCTCAACGCGTGGCAGGAGGAACTCTGCACCTATGTCGAGTCGTGGCTGGGCGCCCTCAACGCCGCCGACAATACGCAAATCTATCAGGCCATCTCGGCCCATATCGCCACTCAGATGCGCGGCATGTTCGCCCCGGAGCCGACGGTGCCCGCCAGCATGGTGGTCAACCTGACGGCGGGTTTCATCCCAGGGGCAAGTACAGTCACCCAGATAGTCGCGCAATCGACTTCGGCCTTCGTGGCCCCGGTTGGCAATCCCCGCATCGACCGCATCGTCATCAGCCGGACCACCGGCCTGTTGTCGGTAGTGGCCGGCATCCCCGGCGCCACGCCGGCCGCCCCGGCGGTGCCGGCGGGCGCCATCCCCATTGCCCAGGTGGCGCTGACGCCAACCACCGTCGCGGTCACGGCGGCGATGCTGACCGACGAGCGCGATCTGCCACCTCTGGGGCTCGGTGTGCTGGCCTATCTGGGCGTCGGCGCGGGCTTGGCGCTGGACGGCCTCGGCAATCTGACCCTCGCAGCTGGATTGGTGTCCGGCACCGGCACCGCCGGGCACCTGGTCAAGTGGCTCACGGCATCCACGGTCGGCGATGGCGGCGCGCTCGGCACCGCCGCCAATCTCAATGCCAGCAGCGCCAATGCGGGTGGCGGCCTGCCGGCGGTCTATGCCTATGCCGGGAACCCAAACGGTCATGTCGCCGGCACCGCCGGCATCGCCGGAACCTCGCCGCCCGACATGGTGTGGGACATCACCGACGGCATGCTGTGGGTTTGCACCGCCAGCGGCATCGCGGCGGCGGCGGTCTGGAAGGCGCCGGCGAGTTTCATCGAATCCTCGATCTCGGCCGCCACGGCGATCGGCGCCTCGAACACGGCGATGAACTATGTCGCCACCGCCGCACTGACACTCACCATCGCCCGGACGACGACGCTGGCCACCAGCTGGACCAATACCGTCTTCGCCCTCGGCGGCTCCGTCACCATCGCCATCAACGCGGCGGACGCCATCAATGGCGGCACGGCGGGCCTAGGTGCTGTCATCCCCAAGGGCTGGTTCGGGACGCTGACCACCGACGCCAACGGCAATCTGTATCTGGAAATGGGCCAAGCCACGCTGGGCTCGACCACGCTGGCCAGTGCCGCCACCGTCGACCTCGGCAGCTCGGCCACCAGCAACATCGTCATCACGGGGACCATCGCGATCACCAGCTTCGGGGCGTCGGCGCAAAACGGTCAGGTGTTCAACGTCACCTTCTCGGGATCGGTGACCCTGACCCAAAACGCCGCCTCGATGATCTTGCCGACTTCCGCGAATATTACGACGGCACCGAACGACACGGCGCAATTCCTGGCGCTCGGCGCGGGGAATTTCCGGTGCATCGGCTATCAGACGGCCTCCGGTGCCGCGTTGATCACGAATTTGACCGCGCCAGTCGTCCATGTTCAGGATCAGCGGGCATCGGGTACGGCTGGGCAAGCCCTGGCCGCCACGACCTGGAACGTGCGCACCCTTCAGACGGTGGTGCGCAACACCATTGCCGGGGCGTCTTTGGCCTCAAATCAGGTGACCCTGCCGGCCGGCACCTATGATGTGACGGCCACCGCTGCCGCGCATGGGAATGCGATCGGTGCCCTTTACCATAAAATCCGGCTCCGCAACATCACCGGGGGCGTCACGCTGCTGAATGGCACCAATGAATTCGTTTCCATCGTGAACGCCACCACCATCACCGGCCATGTCGCGAAACTGAATGGCCGCATCGTGCTGGCTGGCGTCACCGTCGTGGAGCTGGATCACTACACCACCAACGTCGCCTCCGGCTACGCGGCAAGCTCTGGCGAGGTCGAGGTGTATGCCGATTTGATGATTTGGAAGGTGGGATGAGATGACGTTTTATTATGAATTGCGGGATGACTCCGGGGTGGTGATCGAGCGCCGCGCTTCCGAGATTAAACTTGATGTCGGACCCGAGGCACCGGGAGATCATGCTCATCTGGTTTTGGTCGATGAACCCCTGGACTCCGCCATCGCCTCGCAGCTTGCCACCCTGACCGCCGCCTGCGCCGCCGCCGTGGCCGCCCCGGTCAATTTCACCACGGCGGGAAAGGTCACAAAGACATTCCAGGCCGACCCGTCCTCGGTCGCCAATCTCCAGGCCACTCTGGCCGGCCTTTCCTCGGCACAGGCCACGCCCGCCGGGTTCTATTGGGTATCCGCCGACAACACGCCGGTGCCGTTCACCTATGCCGATCTTCAGGGGTTGGCGGCGGCGATGCTGGCGCAGGGCTGGGTGGCCTTCCAACATCTCCAGGCCCAGAAGGCCGCCGTCAAAGCGGCCACCACGACAGCCGCCGTGACGGCGGTGGTCTGGTAGAGGGGATTTTAGATACCCCTGCCGGTCGAGGCCGGCGGGGCCGGGGCGCTGGCACGCCCCGAACCGCGAGAACCCCCTCGCACGATCCGACCGTCCGTCCGGTTTCGGCCGTCCGGACCGTTCCGCCACCCCACGCGGGGCGGAACAAATATGGAACAAACACCACCATGGAGTCGAGTCAATCCAACATGCCGCGCCATCCCGTCAGCCCGGTCGCTCCGTATTTCGGCGGCAAACGGCTGCTCGCAAAAAGGCTGATCGAGCGGATCAACACCATCCCCCATGAACTCTATGCAGAACCGTTCGTGGGGATGGGCGGTGTCTTCTTAAGGCGCGATGTGCCCGCAAAAATTGAGGTGATCAACGATCTCTCCCGTGACGTGGCGACGCTTTTTCGTATCTTGCAGCGTCACTTCCAGGCCTTCGCCGATGTTCTGAAATGGCAGGTCACCAGCCGTGCCGAATTCGAACGCCTGATTGCCGTCGATCCGGACACGCTCACGGATTTGGAACGGGCGGCCCGATTCATTTATCTGCAACGGACCAGCTATGGTGGGAAGATCACGGGCCGCAGCTTCGGTGTCAGCCGCACCAATCCGGCCCGGTTCAATGTGACGAAGTTGATCCCGCTCCTCGAAGACGTACATGAGCGGGTATCCGGTGTCGTGATCGAGTGTCTTCCCTACGGGAGTTTCATCGAACGCTATGACCGTCCTGGTGCCTTGTTCTATCTCGACCCGCCCTACTGGGGCTGCGAGGGGGAATATGGAAAACTCCTCTTCAGCCGTGACGAATTCGCTCGGCTGAGTGAGCGGCTATCCAAAATCAAGGGCCGGTTCGTCCTGTCGGTAAACGACGTTCCCGAACTCCGCGCGATCTTCGCGGGCTTCACCATCGAGACCGTTCCAACGACCTACTCGGTCCGTGGTAACGGACACACGAAGAAGGTCTCAGAACTGGTCATCTCTAACGGGTAAAAGACGCGGTGGCTGGTGCTGGGCTCTTGTCCAAAATCAGTCGCCGCTCCGTCCAAAATCGAGCGCCGCGCTACAGTATATTTTGCAAGAGGAGGCGGCGGGGCCGGAGGAACAACCCTGGAACGGAAAAGTCTGACATCAGACTTTTCATGAGTCTAACGCCACTCTAACGTTCCGATGGGCCTTCCGGAAAGCCCTTGTAAAACAAGGGAAAAACTGGTGCCGACGCTCGGAATTGAACCGAGGGCCTACTGATTACGAATCAGTTGCTCTACCCCTGAGCTACGTCGGCATTGGTTTTAAGCGGCTGCGGCTTCAATAAGCCGCAGCGCGCTGGAAACTACTCTTCAATGACCGCCCGCGTCAATCGATGAAGGCGGTAAAGCCGCCATTGGAGCGGAAGAATGTTCGAGGGCGGGGAGTGCCGGGGCCTGGAGCACCGCGCCCGCGGGGGCGTGGGCGCCCTGGGCGCGGTTGGGCGGGCGCCAGGACAGCGTGTCGAAGGACTGGCAACGCGGGCAGAGCGGCTGCCAGTGATGGGCCTCGGCGTCGCAATTGGAGCACACATAGAGCGGATCGGGCGGGGCCTCGGTGGCCCAGGCGAGCCACTGCCGGGCGGCATTGCCGTCGCCGCGCTCGGAAAGTTCCAACTCGGCCATCATCCGGCAGATCCGCGATTGCGGCAGTGCCCCGGGTGTCCGGCCCTGATTGCCGACCGCGCCGTCATCGCCGAACACATCGAGCGATGCCCCGGCCAGAACCAGCTCACGCCGGGCCTCGCCCCAGAGACCCGCATCGAGCGCCGCGCGGGCCAGGGCGACCCGGCTTTCCACATGATCGCGGTTGCGGGCGACGAGACGCTCCACCCGCCGGAACCAGGAGGCCGCCGCCTCATCGGTGACGAGTTCGCGATAGGCTTCGGCCAGAAGCGGATGCGGCGCATCGCGCCATGCCGATTCCAGCACCCGCGCCGCCTGCTTGGTCTGGCCGGTGCGATGCAGCAGCCGCGCCTGATGTGCCGCCGGCGGCGCCAGATCGGGAATATAGGCCTGCGCCTTTTCCGCCAGGGCGACGGCGGTGCGGATCTCGCCCTCCCGCGCCTTGGCTTGGCTTTCGGCGAAGAGCAGCGCGCCCTGATTGTGGCGGCTGACGGAAAGCGAAACCGCCTGCCGCTTGGTCGCCTCGGCGAGGCTCGCCCGCGCCTCCTCCCATTCCCCGCGCCGCGTATGCAGGTCGAAGAGGCTGGTCAGCACCCATTGCGCCCGTGGCCGCAGGCCATGCGCGCGCTCGGCCAACCGGAGCGCCGTCGAGGTGTCGCCATCCCGCAGCGACTGGTTCAAAAGGCCGCGCAGACCGAGGAATTCCGTTTCCGGCCGGTTCAGCATCGCCGTGAAGTATTTCCGCGCCGCCGCGTCGTCGCCATTGAGCTGCGCCGTCTGCGCCTGCAGGAGCAGGGTCAGCGGCGGCTCGTTGAGCAGCGATTCGGCGCGCCTTGAATGCCGGCGCGCCTCGTCCGGATCGCCGGCCGCGACCGCGACCATGCCCTGGGTCAGCGACAGGTAGCCTCTGGCCCGCCGCTTCTCCCAGCGTGCCCGGGCAAAGCGCTTCGGACTGCCGAGAATGCGGCGGAAAAGGTCGAGCAGGACGTAGATGACCAGCCCGGCGACGAGGACGGCGCCGACCATGATCGGGACCGAAGTCTCGATCGCCCAGTCATTCCAGTGAACGGAAACCGTGCCGCCGAGATCGCTGATCAGCAATCCGAAGGCAACCGCGACGGCAATGACCGCCGCGACGCTGAAGGCGCGCATCAGTGCGCCGCCTCATTGCCCGCCGCCCCGCCGAAGCGCGCCGTCAGCGTGTTTTCCGCGGCGGCGAGCGCCGCATCGGCCTGCACCCGGGCGCGGGCCTGATCGAGCCAGGAAGCCGCCGGCTTTGCCGCCGGTTCCGGCAGTTTCTCCAGCGCCGCGACCGCCCCGGCGAGATCGTTGGCGGCGAGTGCGGTTTCCGCCGTGGCGACGATGCCGTCGGCGCCGGGAGCGGGACCGCTGCCTCCAGCACCTGTTCGCCGGATCGTGACCAGGGAGCGAAGCTTCGAGACCACCACATCGCCAAGCTGATCGCTGGCGGGAACGGTGGCCGCGGCCTGGACGACGGCGTTGCCGACGCTCTCGAAGCCCTGGCGGAGCAAGGTCACCGTCGGAATGCCGGACGCGGCGCTATGGCCAAGCGGCGCCAGCAGGGCAGCCGCCTCGGCATCTTTTACGTTGGCGAGCGGACCGGCGAAGGGCCGCCCGGAATCGATGGCCCCCCGGAGCTGTCCGAGGCTGAGAAGCAGCCCCACATCCCTGGCGCCGATGCCACCGCCGGTGCCGGGCGCGTTTTCAAGCTTGCCGACGCGTTCCTTCAGCGCCGAAAGATCGGTGCCGAGGCGCCGCGTATCATCCATCAGTCCCGGCGGCACCACCGGCGCCATCGGGGAAGCTTGGCTGGCGGCAGCTTGGCTATTGGCCTGGGCCTCGACACTGGCGAGCTTGCGTTCGAGCGTGTTCGCGCGGTCGGCGAGACGTTTCAGTTCGTCCTGAACGGAAGACGTCACCGAAGCCGAGGTGGAAGCCGGCGCGCCGCCCGAGGTGGTGTCGGCGGGCCTCTGTTCGACAGAACTCACGCGGTCGGTCAGATCCCGGATGGTCGTGGCCTGCTGGCGCAGCGTGTCCTGAAGCGAAGACAGATCAGCGCCGCCCATGCCGGTGCCCATTCCAGTGCTGGCACCCATCCCCGTGCTGGAGCCCTGCTCCAGCGCCGCTACCCGGAGCGCCAGGGACGAGACGTCCTGGCGAAGCGCCGGATCGGGACCGACAGCGGTCTCGATGGCCTTCGTCCAGGGCAGGAGCGGCGCCAGGGAAGGCGCCCAAAACGGCGACGAACCGACACCGCCGAGCACGACCAGCAGCAGCGCCGCCCAAGCCGCACCGCCGCCCGAGGCTTTCGGCGGGGTCAGGGGCTCATGCGTATGATCGGACGCGTAATAGGGGGAAGCCGATTCGGGGCCGGAAATTCGAGGCGCCGGCGCCTCGGCTGAAGCCGATTCGTCCGGAGAAGCCGCCAGGGGTTCCGGCTTCGAAGCCTCCGCTTCCGGGGTTGCTGCCGATTCGGAGGCATGCGCCTCCGGGGCTCCTGATTCGGAGGCATGCGCCTCCGGGACTCCCGTTTCGGAGGCATTGGCCTCCGGGACCGCCGATTCGGTGTTCTCTATGGAAGCGGCACCTTCGGCGCCGGACTGCTCGCTGTCGATCCCGTTCTCGTCACTCGTCTTCTTTTGGCGCGCCATTCCCTTGTGTCCTCGCTCTTTTTGCGAACCCGGTCATCCGCTGGGCAACAATTCCGTGGCCGCCAGCAGTGCCTCGCTTGTCGGCGCCGGTGCAATCACGATTCGGCGCCAAGCCAGCGAGCCGGCGGCTTCCGCCACCGCCATGCTGAGACAGCAAGCCGCCACGCCCGGCATAAACCGGACGAGGTCGGCGTCGCGCGCCAGACTAACAAAGGTCTGGGCCGTCCGGGGAGAGAAAAAAAGCACGGCATCGATCCGCCCCCCCACAAATGCCGAAATGGCTTCCGGACTGAGGCTTGCCGCCGGCTCGGAGCGATAGAGAATCTGCCGCCTGATCTTGAAACCGGCCGCTTCCAGCATTCCGCCAAGGTCGCCGGCAACGGCACTTGCCGCCGCATGCAGCAATTCACCGCCGCCGGGCGCCACCCTCGCCGCCACCAGACGCGCCAGATCGTCCACATCCCCGCCGGCGCTTTCGACCTGGGCAAAGCCCGCGGCCCGGCAGGATGCCGCCGTCCGGTCGCCTACCGCGAAAGCCGGAAGATCCCGCCGCGCCGAAAGGCCCGCGAAAGCCCGGACCCCGTTGGCGCTGGTGAAGAGCAGCGCCTGAACCCCGCCTAGATCGATCGTCACATCGTCGCAAGGCCGGATGATGAGGAGCGGTTCCACCACCGCCTCATGCCCCCGCGCCGCCAGTTCGGCCACCAGGGGAGCGGCATCCGCAGCCGGGCGGGTGACGAGGATTCTCAAATGAAACTGCCTTTTAGGCTGCTTAGGCTGCGCGCAAAAACAACCGCTTCTTCCCTGACGTCATGCCCGGCCTTGTGCCGGGTATCCACGCCTCTCCGCATCCGCCAGCGGGGCTGATACGGGTTGGAGCACGCGCGGAATTCACGCCGGACCAAACGAGATGCGGCACCGCGTGGATGGCCGGGACAAGCCCGGCCATGACGAAATGGGGCGGTCATTCTTGCGCGGTGCATTACGCCCCGGATTCGTCGAAGAAACCGGGCCCCGCCCGGCTGCGGAGTTCGGCGCCGGCATCGCGTCCCATCGCCTCGCCGTCTTCGGGCGAGCCTGTCCTTGTGGTCTCGTGCATCTCCGAGCCGTCGGGGCGGATGATTTGGGCACGCAGGCTCAGACGCCCCTCCGCGCCGATTTCGGCCAGAGCGGCGATCGGCGTCCGGCAGGAACCGTCGAGCGCCGCCAGCAATGCCCGCTCCGCCTCGATACGGCGCGCGGTCGGGGCGTGGTGGAGGGCTTCGAGATAAAGCGCTACCCGCGTGTCGCCGATTCGCGTCTCGATCCCGATCGCACCCTGCGCCACCGCCGGCAGCATCTCCGCCGTCTCGACGACCGAAGTCGCCCGCGCGGCCAAGCCAAGACGCTTCAGCCCGGCCAGCGCCAGCAGCGTCGCGTCGATCGCCCCCTCTTCCAGCTTCCGCAGCCGCGTATCGACATTGCCGCGCAGCGGCACGACGGTAAGATCGGGCCGTGCCCGCAGAACCTGCGCCTGCCGGCGCAGCGAGGCGGTGCCGACGACAGCGCCCGCCGGCAGGGCGGCAATGCCGGAACCCTTCGCCGAAAAGAAGGCATCGCGCGGATCTTCGCGCTCCAGCACGCAGCCGATCGCGAGCCCATCGGGCAGGACAGTCGGCACGTCCTTCATCGAATGCACCGCGAGATCGACCGTGCCGGCGGTCAGCGCCTCCTCGATCTCCTTGGTGAACAGCCCCTTGCCGCCGATCGCCGCCAAAGTGCGGTCTCGCACGGTGTCCCCCGTGGTGCGGATCGGAATGATCGCCACGGCACCGGGCGGCGCCAGTTCGGGATGGGCGGCGGCAAGCAGGGCACGCACCGTATTCGCCTGCCAAAGGGCGAGCGGGCTGCCGCGCGTGCCGATGCGCAAAAGGGGTGTCGTCAGGGGGTTTGTCATCACTAAGGTCTGCCGAAAGCTCCGATATCCGCCCTGGCGGGCGGAGCGGCACCATAGCCGAAACCCTCCCGCAGGGCAGCGAAAATGAAAACCTGTGACCGCCACCGAGCGTTATGGTAGCCCATCGGCATGTGCGGGCTTGCTGGCATTCTTGATCTACGGACCGGAGGGGATGCCGAAGGGCTCCGCCGGAACATCGACGCCATGACGGAGTCCCTTCGTCACCGGGGGCCGGATGATGGCGGCGTGTGGCTGGATGAAGCGGCGGGCCTCGCTTTCGGGCATCGCCGGCTTTCGATCCTCGACCTTTCGCCCGCCGGGCATCAGCCGATGCTGTCCGCCGATGGGCGCTTTTGCATCGCCTATAATGGCGAGGTCTTCAACCACGCCGAATTGCGCGCCGAGCTGGAAGCGGAAGGCTGCCGCTTCCAGGGCCATTCCGATACCGAGATCATCCTGGAAGCCATGGCGATTTGGGGCGTTGAGGCGACGGTCAAGCGCCTCATCGGCATGTTCGCGATCGCGCTCTGGGACCGGCGTGACCGCCGCCTCGTGCTGGCGCGGGACCGGCTCGGCATCAAGCCGCTCTATTGGGGCCGATTCGGCGGGCTCTGGCTGTTCGGCTCGGAATTGAAGGCGTTGCGCGCGCATCCCGATTGGACACCGCGCCTGCATCGCCCGGCCATTGCCGGCTTTCTCCGGCATAATTGCGTCCCGGCGCCGCTTACCGCCTATGAGCGCGTGTTCAAGCTGGAGCCCGGCTGGCTCCTTACCATCGAAAGTGAGGGCGAGGGCGAGCCCGTGCATACGCGCTATTGGGACGCCCGCGAAGTGGCAAAAGCCGGCATCGCGGACCGGCTCCAGGGCAGCGATGCGGAACTCGCCGATCGGCTCGAAGCCTTGCTCAAGGACGCGGTCGGGCGGCGGATGGTGGCGGATGTCCCGGTCGGCGCCTTCCTGTCGGGGGGCATCGATTCGACGGTCGTCGCCGCCTTGATGCAGGCGCAGGCCCCCGGCCAAGTGAGAACCTTCTCTGTAGGCTTCGAGTCCGGCGGCTTCGACGAGGCCCCCTATGCCGCCGCCGTGGCGCGGCATCTCGGCACCCAGCATACCGAGCTCTACGCAACCGGCCAGGACGCGCTCGATATCGTGCCGAAACTGGCGGAATGGTTCGACGAGCCCTTCGCGGATTCCTCGCAGATCCCGACCTATCTCGTCTCGGCGCTGACCCGGAAACATGTGACGGTGGCATTGTCGGGCGATGGCGGGGACGAGCTTTTCGCCGGCTACAACCGTCACCGGCTCGCGGCCCGAATGGGGCCGTTCCTGTCCGCCGTTCCTCTTTCCTTGCGGAAATGGGCGGGTTCGGCGCTGTGCCGCCTTCCCGCCGGGCTCGATCGAAGACTGGCGGCGCTGCCCATCCCGCAGGCCGGCGACAAGCTGCGCAAGCTCGGCGGTATCCTGTCGTCGGAGGACACCGACGCGATGTACCGCCGGCTGGTCAGCCATTGGGAGCCCGGCCAATTGATGCCTGGAACGCCCGAACCCGACACGGTGCTCTTCGACCGCTCGCTCCGGCATGAAATCCCCGATCCGGTGGAGCGGATGCAGTTCCTCGATCTCGTCACCTATTTGCCGGACGACATCCTGACCAAGGTGGACCGGGCCAGCATGGCGGTGGCGCTTGAGGCGCGGGTGCCGCTTCTCGACCATCGGCTGGTGGAGTTCAGCTGGCGCTTGCCTCCCGACGTCAAGATGCGGGGCGGCACCGGCAAATGGCTGCTCCGGCAGGTGCTGTACCGGCATGTGCCGAAGCCCTTGATGGACCGGCCCAAGATGGGCTTCGGCGTGCCGCTGGCCGAGTGGCTGCGGGGGCCGTTGCGCGACTGGGCCGAGAACCTGCTCGACGAGAACCGGCTGCGTCAAGCCGGACTGCTCGACGCCGCCACGGTGCGGCGCTATTGGGCGGAACATCTCTCCGGCGCCCGGAACCTTGAATATCAGCTCTGGGATATCCTGATGCTGGAAGCCTGGCGCGACCGCTGGCCGACCGAACTCTGACCGCCCTCTAAAGCCGCCAGACCCGTATGCCTTCCGGCAGATCGAGCGTGCGGAACATGCCCTTCACATCCGCCAGCAGCCCGCCCGGCTTCAGGAGCCCGCCCAAGGTTTCGGCGGTGAATTCCTGATAGGCGCGATGCGGGACGGCGCCGACGACGCAGTCATAGCCGGCCGCGTCCTTAAGCCCGGATTTCAGCTCGATGCCGTAATAGGCGATGGCGTCTTTCGGGTCCGCCATCGGATCGTGGACATCGACGCTGTGGCCGGCGGCTTTCAGCTTCTCGACGATATCGACGACCTTGGTATTGCGCAGGTCCGGGACGTTCTCCTTGAAGGTGAGCCCCAGTATCAGGATGCGCCCCTGGGTATTCTTGCCCAGAAGCTCGCTGATCCGGTCGGCGACGTAGAAGCCCATGCCGTCATTGATGTGCCGGCCCGCCAGGATGATCTCCGGATGGTGGCCGTTCACCTTGGCGCATTCGGTCAGGTAATAGGGATCGACGCCGATGCAGTGGCCCCCGACGAGACCCGGACGGAAATTGAGGAAGTTCCACTTCGTCGCCGCCGCTTCGAGCACGTCATGGGTCGAGATCCCCAGTTTCTGGAAGATCATGGCGATTTCATTGATGAAGGCGATATTGATGTCGCGCTGGGTGTTCTCGATCACCTTGGCGGCCTCGGCGACCTTGATGCTCGACGCCCGGAAGACGCCGCCGGTGGTGACGGCGCCATAGATCAAGGCGAGGAGATCGGTGACTTCCGGCGTCTGGCCGGCAACCACCTTGGTAATGCGCTCCACCGTGTGTTCGCGGTCGCCCGGATTGATGCGCTCCGGGCTGAAGCCTAAGAAAAAATCGACGCCGGCTTTGAGCCCCGCCCCGCCGGGCCCGGCGGATGCCTCTTCCAGAAGCGGGCCGCAGACATCCTCCGTCACGCCCGGATAGACGGTGCTTTCGAATACGACCACGGCGCCCTTGGCCATCAGCGGCCCCACCGATTTGCAGGCGGCGCGCACAGGCCCGAGATCGGGCTGGTTCCAGCGGTCGACCGGCGTCGGCACGGTGACGATGAACACGTCCGAGCCCCGCATATCCTCCGCCGAAGCCGTCAGGCCGAGGGTGCTGGCGCGGAGCTTGTCCGGCTCCACCTCCTCGGTGCGGTCATGGCCGCCACGCAATTCGGCCACCCGGTTCAAGTCGATGTCGAAGCCGATCACCGGATAATGGCGGGCAATGGCGACAGCGAGCGGCAGGCCGACATAGCCAAGGCCGATAATAGCGATTTTATGCAACAGAACCTCGGGGGCAGCCGGTTTCATTCAAGGTGGCTACTCTTTTCCGATGCCTATGAAATTGTCAACCTTCCCCAACCGGGGACAAGCGCTTATATAAGCATCATTCCTGCATCAGCGTTATCGTCGCCGTCCAGCTTTCGCGGCGCCGAACGCCTGTATTTTCGAGGTTGATGACAATGGCCGCTCCGTTGATGCCCAAGGCAACCGCCGTCTGGCTGGTCGAGAACACCTCCCTCTCCTTCGAGCAGATCGCCGATTTCTGCGGGCTGCACTCGCTTGAGGTCCAGGCGATCGCCGATGGCGAGGTCGCCAACCAGATCCAAGGCCTCGATCCCATCGTCAATGGCCAAATCACGGCGCAAGAACTCGCCCGCTGCCAGAAGGATCCGGCGGCCCGGCTCCGCCTCCTGCCCGAGGCGGTTCCGGTCCCGGCCCTGCGCCATCGCGGGCCGCGTTACACGCCGATCGCCAAGCGCCAGGACAAGCCGGACGCGATTTCCTGGCTCATCAAGAACCGCCCGGAATTGAGCGACGCGCAGATCTCGAAGCTCGTCGGCACGACCAAGCCGACCATCGCCGCGATCCGCGACCGCACCCACTGGAACACGCCGAACATCAAGCCGCGCCACCCGGTAACGCTCGGCCTCTGCACCATCGCCGATCTCGACGAAGCGGTCTCGCGCACCAGCCGCGGCCACCACCACCCGGAAGAGGGCGAAGACTCGCCGGAATCCTATGGCGACACCGAGGGTGAGCACGCTTCCCTTCCCTAAATCCGTAATGCGCCTCAGGCTGAAATGAAACAGGCCGCCCTTTGGGCGGCCTGCGTATATTCCTGAAGACGAAACGGGCTCAACGCGGGGGACTGTGCTCAAGATGTTCGATTTCCTCCTTGAGGCGGAGCTTCTGGCGTTTCATGTCATTCAGCATGGTAGGGTTCGGATAGGGGCGGCTGGTTTCCTTGTCGATCGCCGAATCGAGGCCGGCATGGCGGTCTCGAAGTGTCTGAATACGGTCATTTAGCGACATCAGGCTCCTCCAATCGTACGGGACGATGGATGAAGCTTACCTCCGTTTCCGCCGATGACAAATAGGTTACTTAGCCTCAACTGGGCCTGTTTCGCTCAGCCCCTCCGGGGCTGGTTTCGCTTAGCCCCTCCGGGGCCTCTGTTTTGCTTGGCCCCTCCGGGGCCGGGCTCCGATCTCCCGGTACACCGCCGTCAGCTGCTCGCTCACGACCTCGTCGGAAAAATACGAGACCGCCCTGGCGCGTCCGGCCTGCCCCATTCTTTCCCGGAGTTCCGGATCGACGGCAAGGCGGTAGAGGGCGGTGGCCAGGGCCTCGGCGTCGTGCAGGGGCACCAGGAACCCGTTGACTCCCTCCTCGACGGTCTCGCGGCAGCCGGGAACATCGGTGGTCACGATCGGCCGCCCGCAGGCCGCCGCTTCGAGCAACGCCTTCGGCAGGCCTTCGCGGAAGGACGGCAGCACCGCGATATGCGCCCGCCGCCACACCGAGACGATGTCGGAGGAAGGCCCCCACCATTCGACCAGGCCGTTTTCCTGCCAGGCCTTGAGCGTCTCCTCGAAGATCGCCCCCGGATTCTCGCGGTCGACGGCGCCGACGAGGACGATCCGCAGCAGCCCCGGATGACGTTCCTTCAGGATCGCGGCGGCGGCGACAAGGTCGCCCACGCCTTTTTCCCAAAGCATGCGCGCCACCAGAGCCGCCACCGGGACTCCCCCCGGCTCCGGCATCGGCGTGAAATGGCGGATATCGACGCCGGAGCCGCGAATGAGGCGGAGCCCGGTTTCCCGGCCCTCCCGTCCTGAAAAGATAAGGCCCGCATCGTCTTCGTTCTGGCAGATGGTGATCGTGCGCCGCAGCCGCGCCAGCCGCCTCAGCACCAGCAGCAGCGCCGCCCCGGCCAGACGCGCCCGGCGCTTCTTCGAGGCGAAGAAGAAGCCGAGCCCGGTCACGGAATTGACGATGTCGGAAATGCCGGCGAGCTTGCCGGCGATCGTCCCATAGACCACGGGCTTCAGCGCCACATTGTGAATGACGTCGGGACGGAGCCGCCGCAGGATCGCGAAAAGCGAGACGATGGCCCTGAGTTCGGACAGGAACCGGGTGCCGCCGCGGATGACCGGCCAGGGATGAACGGCGATCCCTTCGGCGCGGATGGCGTCGGCGAAGCGGCCGGGGCGGGTCACCAGGGCGACCTCATAGCCCAGCGCCAGGGCGGCGCGGGCGCTGGGCAGCCGGTGCGACCAGAAATACCAATCCTCGGTCACCACGAAGACGAGCTTGCGCCCGATCATGGATTTTTCCGAAAGCGATTGAATGCCGGCATCATCCATTATCCCCGAAACAGATACCCAATTCCCGCGCCGTGCGCATCAGCGTGCTCTGGGAATCGACCCGGTGCGAACCGCCCGCGATCACTTCGGCGAGCGGAATATCGGTCACCTCCCGGTTCTGCCAGGCGACCATGCGGTCGAATTTGCCGGCGGCGACCAGATCGACCGCATGAACGCCGAAAGCCTGGGCGATGATCCGGTCGGCGGCGATCGGCTGCGCGCCCCGCTGCACATGGCCCAGCACGGTAACGCGGGTTTCCGCCCCGGTCAGGCGCGCGATCGCATGGCCGAGCAGATCGCCGATACCGCCATAGGTGGACTGGCCCAAGCCGTTCATGTGGCGGACTTCGCTCCCGGATTCGTCCTTGACCGCCTCGGCGACGACGACGAGGGCGAAGTTCCGGCCCTGGCGCCGCACCTTGTCGATATGAGCGGCGACATTCTCCAGGCGATAGGGGATTTCCGGGATGAGAATGATGTCGGCGCCGCCCGCGATCCCGGCGGCCAGGGCGATGTGTCCGGCATCGCGCCCCATCACCTCCAGGATCATCACCCGGTCATGGCTCGCCGCCGTCGGCTGCAAGCGGTCGAGCGCCTCCGTGGCGACGGCCACCGCCGATTGGTAGCCGATCGCGTTCTCGGTGGCGTCGAGATCGTTGTCGATGGTCTTCGGGATGCCGACCAGATTCATCCCCCCTTCCTGCGCCAGCCGCCTCAATATGGCGAAGCTGCCGTCGCCGCCGATGCCGATCAAGGCGTCGAGGCCGAGAAGGTGGTAGCCCTCGGCGAATTCGGCGGAACGGTCTTGCTTGCTGCCGTCCGGCATGGGAAAGGCGAAGGGGTCGCCCTTGTTCGTGGTCCCGAGCACGGTGCCCGCCATCCGCAGCATCAGGCTCGATGCGGCCTCGCCGCCAAGCTCGACGCAATCGACCGGCCGCTGCATGAGCCCCAGCGTTCCATGGTGGATGCCCAGCACCCGCCAGCCAAGACTGAAATGCGCCCTCGACACCACCGCACGGATCGCCGCATTCAGGCCGGCGCAATCGCCGCCGCTGGTCAGGATGCCGATGGTTTTTTCAGGAACCGTGCTCAATGCCATGAACCACCTCTTTTGCCTCGGAGTTTATAGGCCCGGATTTATCAGCCTTGATTTATCCATCATGGCATACTCTCCAAATTCACGCGGCTTTGCTATAGTCGCCGCCATACCGCGTCACTACCGGGCCAGAGCATGGATCTTGAAGCAGAAGCAACCAGGGAAAAACTCGAAACGTTGCGCGTCGAGCACCGCGACCTCGACGCCGTAATCGCCGTCCTGATCGAGAGAGTGCCCTTCGACCAGCTCCAAATGCAACGCCTTAAGAAACGGAAACTGGCGCTCAAGGACCAGATCACCAGGCTCGAAAGCGGGCTTCTGCCGGATATCATCGCCTGATACCAGTGGCTGATCCTGCCCGCCTTGTCCCGGACTATTCCCGCCGCTTCTTGTTCTGGTACATGGCGCGGTCGGCGGCGTCCAGCACCTGCGCCGCATCTTCAAGGCCGTTGAAGCAATAGACGCCCCAGGAGGTCGAAAGCCCGATCTCTTTTCCCTGCCAGAGCAGGGGCTGCGCCGAGATCTCGGCGGCGAGTTCCTCGGCCTTGAGCCTTGCCTGGCCGGCCTCGGTCTGCACCAGGAGCACGCCGAATTCATCGCCGCCCAAGCGCCCGACCATGTCGCCGCTCCGCACGCAGGCGACCAGGATCCGGGCGACATGCACCAGCGCCGCGTCGCCCGCGGCATGGCCGAATTCGTCGTTGATCGGCTTGAAGCCGTTGACGTCGAAATAGGCGATGCTCCCCGGCGTGCCATAGCGCTCGGCCATGCCGACCATGCGGGCCAATTCGCGCATGAAGGCGCGCCGGTTGGCGATCGGCAGCAGCGTGTCCTCATCGGCGAGCCGTTCCAGATCGTCGAGCCGCTTGCGCGATTCGTCCAGCTCCCGGCGGAGCCGGTCGACCATGCCCAAAAGCCCCAGAACCGCCTGTTGCACGCGCGGCGTCATCTCGCTCGCCGGAATCCCGAGCGAGACCACATCCCGGATTTGATCCACGGGAACCCCAGTCGCGGGCTGGGCAGTCTGCACACCGGACACGCCGGTCCACGGCACGACTCTCGTTACCGGAGAGACGCCTGAAACAGGCCGGGTCTTGCGAACATCCATCGTTACCGCCCCCTCTTGGAACGGGCATCCAATCCTGACTGACAGAACCTAGACGCTAACACGAAGCGGAACCTCACCGATAACGTCATTTTATATGCGCGGGATCCCTTGCGCCGAAGGCGTGATTCCTATAATGCGGCCCTCTTACTCTCGGCGAAGGCGGACATCCGGACATGCACCTGACCCAGCCCGCAGTTGGCATCATCATGGGAAGCCGTTCCGACTGGGACACGATGAAGCATGCCACCGAAATTCTGAAGGAACTCGGAATCGCTTTCGAGACCAAGGTGGTTTCCGCACACCGCACGCCACAGCGGCTGATCACCTATGCGACCGGCGCCAAGGCGCGGGGGATCAAGGTGATCATCGCCGGCGCCGGGGGTGCCGCCCATCTTCCGGGCATGATCGCCTCCATGACCATGCTGCCGGTCCTGGGCGTGCCGATCGAAACCCGCGCCCTGAAAGGGCTCGACAGCCTCCTGTCCATCGTCCAGATGCCGGGCGGCGTGCCGGTCGGAACCCTGGCGATCGGCGAGAGCGGCGCCAAGAACGCCGCCTTGCTGGCGGCGGCGATCCTGGCCTTGTCCGATCCGAAGGCTGCGTCCGCGCTTGAGTTCTGGCGGGAGCGGCTGACCGCCGACGTGCCTGAAACGGTTTGTGATCCCTGATGCCCCCCTTGATGCTGGCCCCCGGCTCCACCATCGGCATCCTCGGCGGCGGCCAGCTCGGGCGCATGACCGCCATGGCCGCGGCAAGGCTCGGCTATCGCAGCCACGTCTTCACGCCGGAGGAAGACTCCCCCTGCGCGCAGGTCACGCCCATGGCAACCCTTGCGGATTTCGGCGATGAGGCGGCGCTGGCGCGCTTTGCCGCCGCGGTCGATGTCGTCACCTTCGAATTCGAGAATATTCCGGCGGAGGCCACGGATTTCCTGATCCGCCAGGGCAAGGCGGTCTATCCCTCCCCCGAAGTGCTGCGCATCACCCAGGAGCGGCTGCGGGAAAAAGATTTCCTCGGCTCGATCGGCGTCGCCACCACCGCTTACCGCCCGGTGACGAGTGTCGAAGCCCTGGCCGCCGCCATCGCCGAAATCGGCCCCGAGGCGGTGCTGAAGACGGTCCGCATGGGCTATGACGGCAAAGGCCAGGCGATGCTCCGGGCCGGCACCGATCTCGGCCATGCCTGGGAAAGGCTTGGGGCCAGCATCTGCATCCTCGAAGGCTTCATCGATTTCGCCTGCGAGATCTCGGTCATCGTCGCGCGCGGCATGGATGGGGCGGTCGAGCATTACCCAGTGGTCGAGAACCGGCACGCGCACCACATTCTCGATACGACCACGGCCCCGGCAAGGGTGGCGCCCGAGATCGCGGCGCGGGCCGAGGCGATCGCCTGCCACATCGCCCGGAGTATCGGCCTCGTCGGCGTGCTCGCGGTCGAGATGTTCGTCACCCGCGACGGCTCGGTGCTGGTCAATGAATTGGCGCCGAGGCCGCATAATTCCGGCCACTGGACCATCGATGCCTGCCACACCAGCCAGTTCGAACAGCTTGTCCGCGCGATCTGCGGCCTGCCTCTCGGCTCGCCCGAGCGCCATTCCGACGCCGTGATGAAGAACCTCATCGGCGCCGATGCCGAAAAATGGGCGGGATATCTGAGCGAACCCACGGCCAGCCTCCATCTATATGGCAAGCTCGAAGCCCGCCCCGGAAGAAAGATGGGCCATGTGACGTGGCTTTCTCCGAAAAGCTGAGGAGTGCCGGCCATGATGCGGCTGTTCGTTGGCATCAACCTCCCGCCGGAGCTTAAGCTGCGGCTGTCACTGATATGCGGCGGGATCCCGCATGCGAAATGGGTCGATGCCGGGAATTTCCATGTGACCCTGCGCTTCATCGGCGAAATCGACGAGGATTTGGCCGCCGATGTCCATGCGGCGCTGGAACGCGTCCGTGCCCGCCGCTTCGCCCTCACCATCGCCGGCACCGGGCAGTTCGGGACCGGCGGCAAGACCCGCCAGATCTGGGCCGGGATCGAGGATAGCCCCGATCTCCTGGCCTTGCATGAGAAGGTCGAGCACGCGCTGATGCGGGCCGGGCTGGCACCCGATCCGCGCAAATACATCCCGCACGTGACCCTCGCCCGTTTCTCGCAACCGCCGGGGCCGAGGCTCCTGCCCTATCTGGAAACCCATTCCCTCTTCCGCGCCGAGCCCTTTACCGTCGATCGCTTCAGCCTGATTGCAAGCTATTTGACCAAGGCCGGGCCGCTCTATGAAGATCAGGCGGAATACAGGCTGGGCGGCTAACCCGGCGAACATCGAGGAGTAAGGTCTTGGCCTATTGGCTGCTGAAGTCGGAGCCGTTCAAATATTCCTGGGACCAGCTCGTTCAGGACGGGCGCACGCATTGGAATGGGGTGCGCAATTATCAGGCCTCCAACAATTTGAAGGCGATGAAGAACGGCGACCGCGCCTTCTTCTATCATTCCAATGAAGGGCTGGAGATCGTCGGCGTGGCCGAGATCATCCGCGAATACTACCCCGACCCCAGCGACGAGGCCGGGCGCTTCGGCATGGTGGACGTAAAGCCGGTGCAGCCGGTCCCGAACACGGTAACCCTGAAGGCGATGAAGGCCGAACCCAGCCTCTCCGGCTTCGCCCTCATCCGCCAGTCGAGGCTTTCCGTCGTGCCCGTCGGCGAGGCTGAATGGCAGGTAATCTGCGGGATGGCCGGGATCGCCGGGTAATCGCGGCGCCAGCTCTTTTAAAATACGTCAACCGGCAGTTCCCTCCGGGCGCCGTCCGAATTACACTCGGGACCGCCATCAGGTCAAAGTCACGAAAAGAGAGCCGGCATGTTCACCCGCAGGTCCGCCAGCAGCCATATCGCCCCCGCCCGGCAGGGGCCAGCACAGAGGCCTTCGGCCCGCAGCCGCGTGACCGGCGGCACGCGCTGGACCCAGTTGCTGCTGGGAATCGTCTGCATGACGATGATCGCCAATCTGCAATATGGGTGGACGCTCTTCGTCACTCCGATCGACGAGAAATACCATTGGGGTGCGGCGGCGATCCAACTCGCGCTCACCATCTTCATCGCGGCTCAGACCTGGACCGTCCCGGTGGCGGGCTGGCTCACCGATCGCTTCGGGCCGCGATACGTCGTCCTGGCCGGCGGGCTTCTGGCCGGGTCCGCCTGGGTTCTGGACGCTTTCGCGGGCTCGCCTTACCTGCTTTACGCGGGTGCGGCCCTGGGTGGCCTCGGTGCCGCCGCGATCTATGGAAGCTGCATCGGCAATGCCGTCAAATGGTTCGCGGACCAGCGGGGGCTCGCCACGGGGCTCACGGCGGCGGGGTTCGGCATGGGCTCGGCGGCCAGCATCGTCCCGCTCCAGACCCTTATCGGCCATTCGGGCTATGAGGCGGCTTTCCTTTATTTCGGCGTCGGCCAGGGCGTGGTCCTGTGCCTGCTCGCCTGGTTCCTGCGGGCGCCCGATGGGGAGGAGGTCTCCTCGACCCAGGCCGTGCAGATGATGCAATCCGCGCGGCAATACAGCCCCGGCGAAATGCTGGCCTCCCCGGTCTTCTGGATCCTGTACGCGATGTTCGCGCTGGTCTGCGGCGGCGGGCTGATGGCGGCGGCGCAACTTGGAACCGCCGCCAAGGATCTTGGCATCGCCGGCACGCCGGTCAGTCTGGCGGGCCTGACCCTACCGGCACTGGCCTTCGCGCTGTCGGCTGAGCGCATCCTCAACGGCCTCGCCCGCCCGTTCTTCGGCCTGGTCTCCGACTGGATCGGTCGCGAGACCACGATGCTCGCCGCCTTCGGCCTTGAAGCCGCCGGCATCCTGGCGCTGAACGAATACGGAGCCGACCCGGTCCTGTTCGTCGTCCTGGCCGGGCTCGTGGTCTTCGCCTGGGGTGCGATCTACAGCCTGTTCCCGGCGGTCTGCGCCGACATCTATGGCAGCAAGCATGCGGCCACCAATACCGGGCTGCTCTATACCGCCCAAGGCGTGGCCGCATTCCTCCTGCCTCTCGGCAACAGCCTGGGAAGCACGGGGGGCGGCTGGCACACCGTCTTCATCATCGGCATGGTCATGAATCTGACGGCGGCACTGGCGGCGCTGGTGATCCTAAAGCCGGCGCGGATGGACCTCCATACAAGAAGCTTCGTCAGCCTGACCGGGCCGGCGAAATCGATCCAGAAAGCCGGGCAGGATGGGAAAGCCGGCGGTTTCCGGCTGGCCTCGCCTTTGGGCGCATCGCTGATCGGCGGCGGGGCGCTCACCGCCTGCGCCATCGCCGGCTTCTTGTTCCTCGGCAAGGAAGCCCCAAAGCCGCCGATCAAGCAAAAGCCGCAGGTCGTCGTCGCGGTGCCGGAAGAACTTTTGCCGACCGCCACCGCCGAAGCCGTGGTGACCGCCGAAAAGCCCCCCGAAACGGCCATCGCGGTTCCGGAAGCGCCGGCGGCCCTCCCCGAAGCAGCGCCAGCCGCGGCGGCCCAACCAGAGGCTGCCCTCCCTGAAACGAAGACATCACCCGAAGCTTCCGCGCCGAAGATCACAGAAAATGTCGAAAAGCCGGCTGCCACTCCCGCGCCGAAGGCGAAATCGACCAAGAAGAACGGCAAGAAAAAGAAAAAGCACGCGGCTTCGGAAGCGGACTGATTTGGGACGAAAAACCGGGAAATTTGGAAGGAAAGCCAATCGTCGCGCAAGAACGGGCTTGCTGTTGCTGGCTTCACCCCCCATCTTCCTTCCGGTCTGCCCCGTGATGGATCGGCTCGCGTCAAACGCTTTCGCTTCCGATTCCCGTCCCTCCATCCGCCGTTGGACCCGCCGCCCCCTTCCTGGGCCGGCGGCATATTTCGTTCCCAGGAGTTTTCTATGTCTACCGGCACCGTCAAATGGTTCAACACGCAAAAAGGTTATGGCTTCATCGCCCCGGATGATGGCTCCAAGGACGTGTTCGTACACATCTCCGCGGTGGAACGTTCCGGAATCGGCAACCTTCACGAGGGGCAGAAGGTCAGCTTCGAGCCTCAGCGCGACGCTAGAACCGGCAAAATCGCCGCAACCAATTTGCGCGCCGTCTGAGAAATCAGTAGGTTCGGGTGGGGCGGAGCCGCCGTCCCACCAATTATATCAGGAGAGAGAAACAAAGATGGCCAAAGAAGACTTGGTCGAATTCGAGGGCACCGTCCTCGAACTTCTGCCCGACGCACGTTTTCGGGTGAAGCTCGACAATGGTCACGAAACGCTCGCCTACACCTCTGGCCGGATGAAGAAAAATCGCATCCGCATTCTGGCGGGCGACCGCGTCAGTGTTGAGATGACGCCTTACGATCTGACCAAAGGCCGCATCAATTTCCGCCACAAGGACGAACGCGCCGCCTCGCTTCAGGCCCCGTCCGCCCGGCCCCCGCAGGCCCGCAGGCGGTAGAGCGCCCTCTTAATCGGCCTGGCTTCGCGCTAGAACAGGTCGATCGAGCCCCCGTCCGTATCGGCGGTTTCGGCATGGTGGGCAGGCGCCATGTCTCCCTTGTAATCTCCTTCCAGGAGGCGGGCGACGAAACGCCGGCGCATCTCGCCGAGGGTATAGCGCGACAGCAGGTTTTCCAGCCACACGATCTCATGCTTAAGGTCGGGCTCGATACCGCCCGGCATCGCCATGCCGCTTTCGTGCTGGAGGCCCTGGAGCGCGTCGGCGAGCACGGCCAGCGTGTCGACCACATGCTCCATCCGCTGTTTGGCGCGATCCTGGAATTGCAGGCCCATGACGATGCCGGCGATGCTGTCCATGATCTCCGTCGCCAGGGAATCGCTCTCGGCGGCCACCCGCTCGGCCCGTTCCAAATTCCCCTTCGTCAGCCCGGCCATGCCGCCCAGCGTTTGGGCCTTGTCGTTCTGCCAGCGCACGGCCGTGGCGATTTCCTGGAAGCGGCCGGACAGCCCCACCACCTCGTTCTCCACATCCGACGAGGTATGGGTGAGTTCGGAGGACAGGACGGTGAGAACGCGGTGCTGTAGAGAGGCCAGCGATATCCAGCGCCGCAGCAGGGCTTCCAGGGCGGCTTGGGAGGGCTGCTCCCGATTGGTCAGGGTGTCGGACATGATGCCGTCGAACTCTCTCCAGCGAAGATGGTCATGATTTCCGGCGCGATCCGGGATAGTGCGAACTCGGCTTCGACGGCATCAAGCTGCCGCGCCGCCTTCGGCATGCCGTAGACGACGCAGCTTGCCTCCGCCTCGCCGATCGTGCGGGCACCGGCTCTCCGCATCGACAATAACCCGGCGGCACCGTCCTTGCCCATCCCCGTGAGGATGACGCCTACGGCCTGCCGCCCGGCCACGCGGGCAACCGATCCGAACAGCACATCGACCGAGGGGCAGTGGCCCGAAACCAGCTCTCCCTCGGAAACCCGGCAGATGAATTTTCCGTCGGCGCGGCTGAGCTCCAGATGCGCGCCGCCGGGAGCGATGTAGACATGCCCCGGTTCCACCGGATCGCCATTCTCCGCCTCCTTCACCGTGACGGCGCAACGCCGGTTAAGACGCTGGGCGAAAGCGGCGGTGAAGAGCCTCGGCATATGCTGTGTCACCAGGATGGGCGGGGCGTTCTCGGGCAGAGCCGAGAGAAGCTCATTGAGCGCCTCGACCCCGCCGGTCGAAGCGCCGATGGCCACGACCCAGTTCCGGGCCGAAGCCCCAGGCGTGAAACTCAGCCGGGGACGCGGCTCGTCCCGCCGGCTATGCCGCAGCTTGGCGCCCGCGGCGGATTTGACCTTGGCGATCAGCTCATCGCGCAAGGCCATGAGTCCCTGCGCCTGTTCCTGGGCATTCTCCAGCACCGGCTTGGCCACGCAATCGACGGCGCCGATCTCCAGCGCCTGCAACGAGATTTCGGCCCCTCGCTGCGTCAGCGACGACACCATCACCACCGGCATCGGCCGCAGGGTCATGATCTTCTCAAGAAAGGCAATTCCGTCCATATGCGGCATGTCGATATCGAGCGTGACCACATCCGGGTTCAGGCTCTTGATCCTTTCGCGCGCGATAATGGGGTCGGGGGCCACGCCGACGACCTCGATTTCCGGATCGGATTGCAGAAGCCCGCTCAACATCTGCCGGATCAGGGCTGAATCGTCGACGATCAGAACGCGGATGGGTTTCATGCCGATACCTTAATCGAACAAATCCACGGAGCCTGAAACCGGCTCCCGCGAGATCCGGGACTTGTACCTGGTTTCCTCGCCGACGACGGACACTTCCTCCTGCCGCCCCAGTTCCAGCATGAACACTTTTCCATGCTGCGGAAAATAATGGATGCGGCGCGGCAGCTTGCCGCGAAGGTGGCTGGCGGCGATCGGAAGACCTTCCGCCGCCAGATAGGTTTCGATGAATTCGGAATTGCGTCCGCCGATATCCGTATTGGCGGCGAGAACATTGGCGCCGCCGAAGATCTTGATTTCCAGCCGGTCCTTGCGCCCGCCCGCCTTCAGAATGTCGTTGATCAACTGCTCCATCGCGAAATTGCCATAGCGGCAGGCCGCCGAAGTGGTCCCCCAATTGCCGTCGGGGCTTTCCGGAAGCATGAAATGGTTCATCCCGCCCACGCCGATGACCGGATCGCGGATGCAGGCGGAAATGCAGGAGCCCAGCACGGTGACGAGCATCTCACCCACGGTCTTGGTGATGTAGTGCTCCCCCGGAAGCACCTTGACGGCGATGGCGTTGAAGCGGGTGTCGCGATAGCGGCGGCCGCCGATATCGGCCAGACCGTCATCCCCGTCTTCACTCCCGGGAGTTGTGCGGTTTCTCACGAGACCCTCTGGTAAGTCGTGCGGCCGATCAGGCCGAAACGGTCGGTGACCCGATAGAGGTTTTCGGAATGGCCGACGAAAAGCCAGCCGCCCGGTTTCAGGATCTCGGCGAAGCGGTCGAACAGCTCGGCTTGCGTCTCCCGGTCGAAATAGATCACGACGTTACGGCAGAAGATGACGTCGAAGGGACCGCTCATCGGCCAGTCCTCCAACAGATTCAGCCGCTTGAAGGTAATGAGCGTCTTGAGCTCCGGGGCCATGGCCGGCTTGCCATGGGCATTCCGTTCGACGAACCGTTTGCGCTGAGACTCCGGGATCGCTTCGATCCGGTCGTCGGCATAGAGACCGGCATGGCCCCTGGCCACCATATCACTGTCGATATCCGTCGCCAGGATGCGCGCGTTCCAGCCCTCAAGCCTCGGCATCGCCTGACGGACGGTCATGGCGATCGAATAGGGCTCCTCGCCCGAGGAGCATCCGGCGGACCAGATCCGCAGGCGACGGTCCGGCGGCGGCGCCTCGGCGAGCGGCTTCAGAATTTTCGCAGCCAGAAAGTCGAAATGGTGGGGCTCCCGGAAGAAGCTCGTCAGATTGGTGGTGATCGCGTTGATCATCAGCGCGATCTCGCTTTCGCCTTCGGGCTCGGCCAGCAACCGCCGATAGGCCTTGAAGCTGTCGAGCCGCAAGGCGCGCAGGCGCCGGCTCAGCCGCGAATAGACAAGCTCGCGCTTGCTTTCGCCGAGTGCGATCCCCGTCCGTTCCTTGACCAGCCCCGCCAGCACCGCGAAATCACGGTCGCTGAAGGCGAATTCCCGATCCGGAGCAAAGGGTTCGATAGCCGGCACCACCACGCCGCCCAACCGTTAGAATTCCTGCCAATCGGCATCGGCTGGCTTGACGGAACCGCCGCTGAGCGTCGTGCCGGTGGAAGAACGCCGTATGGCCGGCTTCTTCTCGGGCGGACGCCGCTCCACCGGCTTCGGCTTCTGCGGCGCCGCACGCGAACGGGTGGGCTTTTCCACCATCGCATCGCCCCCGAAGAAGCCGACCATCTCGCTCAGCTCATTCGCCTGTTCCTCAAGCGATCGCGCGGCGGCGGCGCTTTCTTCGACCAGCGCCGCGTTGCGCTGCGTCATCTCGTCCATCTGGCTTACGGCGCTGGTCACCTCCTGCACCCCGGCGGCCTGCTCGACGCTGGCGGCAGCGATTTCGGAGACGATGCCGGCCACCTTCTTGATCGAGGAGACGATCTCGGTCAGCGCCGTCCCGGCATTGTTGACGAGCTTCACCCCATCCTTGACCTGACCGCTGCTATCGGCGATCAGCGCCTTGATCTCCTTCGATGCCTGCGCCGAGCGCTGGGCGAGGGTGCGCACCTCGCTCGCCACCACGGCGAAGCCCTTGCCGGCATCGCCGGCCCGTGCCGCCTCGACGGCGGCGTTCAGGGCCAGGAGATTGGTCTGGAAGGCGATCTCGTCGATGACGCCGATGATGTCGGAGATTTTTTGCGACGAGGATTCGATCCGGGTCATCGCATCCACCGCCTGACCGGCGACGAGCCCGCCCTGTTCGGCGACATGGCTGGCGCCCGCCGCGAGCTGATTCGCCTGCTGGGCGTTGTCGGAGTTCCGCTTGATCGTCGCCGAAAGCTCCTCCATGGCGGCGGCGGTCTCTTCGAGATTCGAGGCCTGCTGCTCCGTCCGGCTGGAAAGATCGGCGCTGCCCGCGGTGATCTCCGAGGCGGCGGTGTTGATCGTATGCGTGGAGGTGGAAATATCGCCGACGATCGCCGCAAGCTTCTCCGCCGTGGCATTGGTGCTGTTCTTCACCGTCGCGAAGAGACCGTGATAATCCCCCGCAACCCGGCGGTTGAGATCGCCATCGGCGATGGCGGCGATCACCCCGGCGACGTTCTCGATCGCCTCACCGGTCGTGTCGAGGAGGGAATTGATGCCCTGGCTGATGGACAGCATGAAGCCGTCCTTGCCGCCGAGCGTGATGCGATGGCCGAAATCGCCTTCGCGCGCGCCCGAAACGATGGCCTGAACCTCGTCCTCCACCGCCAGCATGGCGGTGATGTCGGCCCACTCGACGACCGAACCGACGCGTTGGCCCTGCGGCGTGACCACCGAATTCAAGGTCAGCGTGAAGGAACGGGGACCGACCTTGACCCGGGCGCGGTGGGTGCCCGTGATATGCCGCAAAAGCCCCTGCTGATGCGAGGGATTGCGGTGGAACTGGTCGACGCTCCGGCCCAGGACGTTCCTGGCATCGAAATTGGGGAGATCCTGGCGGATGTCCGATTCCGCCTCCTCCAGCATCGCCTGAACCTGCTGGTTCATGAAGATGATGTTGTTGTCGAGATCGGCGATCATGACGTTGGTGGTGACCCGCTCCAGCGCGCTTGCCACCTGCGAAAAGTAGCGGCTGCCTTCGCGGTGCTGCTGCACCTTGGCGGCCAGCACCCCGATCTCGTCCTGGCGCGCCATCTCGGGGACGTCTTCGTTGACGACGCCTTCGGCGACCCGGCCCAATTGGGCCGTAAGCTTGACGAGCGGCCCCACGACCTGCCGCGCCGTGATCATCGACTGAACGATAAGAGCAACGAGGTAAAGGAAGAACGTGACCGCCGCCACCACGGCGAAGCTGAACCGCGGATCGACGAAATCCAAACGCGGCGCCTGACCGCTCGCGAAGAGGAAATAGAGCGGGACCAGCGCGGGGAGCAGAAACAGGCAACCGCCAAGAAAAAGCTTCTTGCCGATGCTCACATTATCGATGCTCGATAACAAGGTGCCCTTCATCGATGACTCCTGAAATTTATTAATTCTGAATTGGCGCGGGCAAGGATGGGACAGGCAGGGATTCGGCAGCGACCGGCTCGGAGATGAGCCGGTCGAGCGACACCAGCGTCACCATCCGCTCGCCCAAGGCCACCAGGCCGTCGATGAACCAATCCTCGGTCTTGTGGTCCATTTCCGGCGGCGGGTGGATCGCGTCGCGATCGATCGACAGGATGTCGGAAACCGCGTCGACCAGGATGCCGACGATGCGCGAACCGACCGAAATGATGATGATGACATGCGTCTTCGTCGTCTCGGTAAGCCCCATGCCGAAGCGGGCGCGCAGATCATAGATCGGGATGATGATGCCACGCAGATTGATGACGCCGCGCACATGGAGCGGCGCCTTCGGCATGGTGGTGGTCTCGGTCCAGCCCTTGATCTCCCGCACCGCCATGATGTCGATGCCGTATTCCTCGGTCCCGATGGTAAAGGTGATGAACTGCGCGGGCTCGCCTTTCGGCGTGTCCGTATCCTTCACGGTCAAGGCACGATGCAGTTCGGCGTTGGCGATGGCTTGGTTCATCTTCCCTGCGTTCCCACCTTCGTTGCTGAAGCTCGGCGTTGCTGAAGCTTGGCGGTTAATGTAGCTGGCCGTTAATGAAGTTCAGCCCGCAGCGCCGGACGGCCCTGCCCCATTTGCTGGCCCATTTGCTGGACGGCTCCCGCCAGATTGCGAAGCCCGATCACGTCGAGAATCAGTGCCACCCGTCCGCTGCCGAGGATGGTGGCGCCCGCCACTCCGGGCACGGCGTCGTAATTGGCTTCCAGGCTTTTCACCACCACCTGCTGCTGTCCCAGCAATTCGTCGACGACGAGCCCGATCCGGCTGGAGCCGTCGGTCTCGACCAGGACGACGATACCCTTGCTCGGATCGGCGATGGCCCCCGGCACCTCGAAGATCCGGTGCAGATAGGCAAGCGGGACGTATTCTCCGCGAATGGCGAGCACATCGCCGCTTTCGACCACGCGATGCACGTTCCGGGGCTGCGGCCTCAGGCTCTCGATGATATGGGCGAGCGGCAGGACATAGGTTTCCGCGCCGACGCCCACCACCATGCCGTCGAGCACCGCCAGGGTCAGCGGGAAGGAGAGCACGAAGCGCGAGCCGGCGCCCTTGCGCGAATCGATGGAGATCCGCCCGCCCAGCGCTTGCAGGTTGCGCTTGACCACATCCATGCCGACGCCACGCCCGGAGATGTTGGACACCGTCTCGGCGGTCGAAAAGCCGGGCAGGAAGATCAGATTGTGAATCTCGTCGTCGGTAAGCTGGGCGCCGGGGGGAATGAACCCCTTCTCCTGGGCCTTGGCCAGCACCGCCTCGCGATTGATGCCCCGGCCATCATCCATCACCTCGATCACGATCCGGCCGCTGCGCTGTTCGGCGGAGACGGAGATGGTTCCCTGGCGCGGCTTGCCCCTGGCCTCCCGCTCCGCCGGGTCTTCGAGGCCATGGTCGAGCGCGTTGCGGATGAGATGGGTCAGCGGATCGCCCAATTGCTCGATCACGGTCTTGTCGATCTCGGTGTTCTCGCCGCTGGTGACGAGCCGGACTTCCTTGCCAAGCTCGGAGGCGACCTCGCGCACCAGCCGGGGCAGGCGCTGAAAGACCGATTTCACCGGCTGCGCCCGGATCGCCATGACGCTTTCCTGAAGCTCGCGCGCATGCTGGGAGAGCGCCTCGACCCCCTGGATCAGCGCCGGGAACTGCTCGACCGGCAGATGCGTCACATGCTGGACCACCATCGCCTGGGTGATCACGAGTTCGCCGACGAGGTTGACGAGCCGGTCGACCTTTTCCAGATCGACCCGGATCGAATGGCTGACCGCCACCGGCTTCTTTTCGTCCGTCATCATAGCGGCGGGGGGTGCCGCCGAGACCGGCATCGCGGCGGGAGGCGCCGCCGAGATCTCGCTCCGGGTCGGCGGATCGATCATCTTGCCGAAGATCACGACTTCGGAGGGAATGGCGCTTTCCAGGGGCCGCGACGCCGTCATCGGCACCATTCCGCCCTTCGCCGCCGCGCCCGATCCCAAGGGCTCGATCGTCTTGGCCGCCCCCAAGGGCTCGATGGTGTTGGTCGCCCCCAAGGGCTCGATGGTGTTGGTCGCCCCCAAGGGCTCGATAATCAAATCGCAATCATCGACGACGAATTCGAAGATTTCCTCGACAGCACTTTGCGGCGCCGCCGTTTCGAGCAGGAAGGTCCAGCTGAGATAGGCTTCCTCGGGCTGCATCACGAAGAGATCGGGCAGCCGCGACAGATCCGCCTCCACCGTCAGCTTTCCCAAACGCTTCATTTGCCGCACCAGCAACAGCGGCTCATTGGCCTTCTGGAGCATGTCGGTGCGCGGCACGAAGACGATGCGGTAGCCGGCGCCATCCCCCGTCCCATTCTCCGCCGGGACCGGGGCGGAGGATAGGGCGGGGGACGGAACGGGAGCCATTACGCGTTGCTGAGCGGATGGCTGCTTGGATTGGGTCTGGCCGTTCATCAACTCGTCGAGTGCCAGGATCACATCCTCGCCGAAATGGTCCTCGACCTCGGTTTCGGTCTGCGCGGCGGTGACGATATCGGCGAGCACATCGGTGCCACGCTGCAGGATCGCCACGAGTTCCGGCGTCGGCGACAGCAAGCCCTCGCGCAGCCGGTCGAGAACCGTTTCCAGCTCATGCGAGAAATTGACGAGACGGGTGAAGCCGAAAGCGCCGGCGCCGCCCTTGATCGAATGCACGGCGCGAAACACCGCGTGAAGGGTCTCGGTCGAATAGTTTCCGTCGGCAATTTGAGCCAAATGCGTGGCAGCGGCGTCGAGAAGCTCGGCGCATTCCTCGAAATAGGTTTTCTTGAACTGGTCGAGTCCGCTCACGGACAGACCCGGTTGGCGACTTCGATCAGCTTTTCGGGAACGAACGGCTTGACCAGCCATCCCGTGGCCCCCGCCGCCCGCCCTTCGGCCTTCTTGGCGGGATCGCTTTCCGTCGTCAGGAGCAGGATCGGCAATGCCCGGAATTTCGGATCGGCCCGAAGGTTGCGGATCAGGGCGATCCCATCCATGTTCGGCATGTTGACATCGGTGATGATGAGATCGACGCTACGCCCGTCGAGCAGGGCAATCGCCTTTACCCCATCCTCAGCCTCGCATACTTCATAGCCGGCACCGCGCAAAGCAAACGCCACCATGTCACGAATGGTTTTCGAATCATCGACCGTAAGCACCACCTTGGCCACGTCACCACTCTCCTGCCTATAGTTCCCCGGCCGCCAATTCCCCGGCAGCCAATTACGGGGTCAGCAATTCTTTGGTCAAGCCCAGATCGGCGATCGCCTCGGCCAAAGCGGCAGAGGGCCGCGCCAGCCGGAATTCGGTTCCGGCCCGCTGCGCAGCCTGAGCCGCCACCACCAAAATCTGAAGACAAAGGGTCGAAACCCGCTCCACGGCGCTGCCGTCGAGACGCACCGGCCTGCCCGCGCCGATGTCGAAAACCACGAGATCACGTAACGGCGCCGCGAAAAGAAGATCGAATACCGCCGGAAGCGGTTCGAATTCCTCCGTACTCCCTTCCGGGTCGGAATCGCTCTGCATGCTCCCCCCACGAAACCCGTCGGTACTCATACCATCACACGATTAACCGAAGAAGATTAACTCTATGTGAATTGCACGCCCGGCACCGCAACCGACCGCGCACCCACCCCTTATGGATACAGTCTGTTACACTGCCTTACAAAACATTACTTCAATATTTCCCTTCAACCCGCAATTCTTCAACCTCGAAAATGGGTAACCCCGCAATGCGGCACTCACGCGCCGCGCAACCCAGCAATGCGGCACTTAAGGCGCCGCAAGGCCGATAAGTTGGAGGCAATAATGAATCTCGACACGATCGCCACGCGGCCGCATACGGCCGATTCCGGCTTGCGGGTAGCCGCCCTGGGGCAACCCGGAAAGGCTGAAATTGCCCTGATCGACGGCTGCCGTCTCCGCCGGGAATGCATGAAGGTCGCCTTGATGCAGCACAATTCCGGCTGGAACATTCTCGATCTGGCAACCGCCAGCGATCTCCTGCTTCAGGTCGAGGATGGCGAGGGCGGACGAACCGTGGAAAGGGCCCGGTCCTTGAGTGGACCGCAATTCGATCTCGTCCTGATCGGGGCCGCCACCTCCGACGAGATCGATCTCGACGAGATCGCCGAATTGCGCGCGGCATTGCCGGATACGCCGGTCGTCGTCGCCGCCGACAACGACAACCAGCAACGGGCAAGGCTCATCCTCAAGGCGGGATCGCGGGGCTTCCTGCCGACCTCGCTCAGCATCAAGGTGCTGATGGGAGCGCTCGATCTGGTGATGGCGGGCGGCGTCTACGTCCCGTCTTCGCTTCTGGACGGCGCGCCGCAGCGGGCCCCGGTCAAGGCCGGAACCGAATCCTTCCCCGATCTGACCCGGCGTCAGCGGGATGTGCTGGTGCATATCTCGCAGGGGAAATCGAACAAGCTGATCGCCGACGCCCTGTCGATGTCGGAGAGCACCGTGAAGGCGCATGTGAAGCAGATCATCAAGCGCATGCGCGTGGCCAACCGGACCCAGGCCGCCCTCCTCGCTTCCGGCCTGCCGCTCACCTCTCGGGTGGGAGCCGTTCCGGCCTCACCGATCTGACGCCAATCGTCAAATCCCGGTCCTCGCTGCAAAGGCACAAGGCGTCCTTCGAGACGCGGCCAAGAGGGCCGCTCCTCAGGATGAGGTAGATCTTTTTGATGGCATTAAGTTCTGTGATGGCATTGAGAAAAACCCTCATCCTGAGGAGGCCCCCTTGAGGGCCGTCTTGAAGCCTCATCCTGAGGAGCCGCCTCTTGGCGGCGTCTCGAAGGACGCACCACTGGCATCCAGCCCGGCGCCGAATGACGGGCCATAATGAGAATGGCAGTGCCATGCCCCTTCCAAGACCCGGCGTTTTTTCCGTTCGGTATTAACGGTTTCCCCCATAGGGATTGGGAGTAGCCGGGTTGGGGTTGGCGGCAGCCGGGCCGCCGCCCGCTCCGCCTTCGGGTTCCGCCCGCCAGTAGCGCCAGGCGCGGACGACCCGGTTATGGCATTCGACCTCGCTGGTCCGGCGCGCCTCGTCCGCCTTCTGAAGCTCCGTCCGCACCGCGATCACCCGCGCCTTATCCTCGGAATGGGCGATGCGGCCGCGGAGATCCTCGATGTCGAAAGCGCAATCGGCCTTCACCGGAGGCATGAGCGACAGGAACATGAAGGCGTAGGCGGTCGCCACGGCTGTAGCACTCGGCATGATGCCTCCGATGGCTTGCGGGCGAAAATCTCACCCGTTGATTGTGCAAGCCAAACGGCGGCAGCCTAATAAGGTTCCCGATTACTCCTCGCCCGCCAATGCCTCATCCGTGCCCTTGATCTTCGAGGCCAGGGCGGCTTCGAGGAAGCGGTCGATATCGCCGTCGAGCACGGCGCCGCTATTGCTGGTCTCGACCCCGGTGCGCAGATCCTTGACCATCTGATAGGGCTGGAGAACATAGGAGCGGATCTGATGACCCCAGCCGATATCGGTCTTGGTGGCATTGAGGGCGTCGGCTGCCGCTTCGCGTTTTTGTAGCTCCAGCTCATAGAGGCGGGCGCGGAGCATCGACCAGGCGGCGGCGCGGTTCTGGTGCTGCGAGCGTTCGCTCTGCACCGCGACGGCGATGCCGGTCGGAAGATGGGTGAGCCGTACCGCACTGTCGGTCTTGTTGATGTGCTGACCACCGGAGCCCGAGGCGCGGTAGGTATCGGTGCGGATATCCTTGTCGAGGATCTCGATCTCGATGGTGTCGTCGACCACCGGCGAAATCCAGACCGAGGCGAAACTGGTATGACGCCGCGCCGCCGAATCATAGGGCGATATGCGCACCAGCCGGTGCACGCCGTTTTCCGTCTTCAGCCAGCCGAAGGCGTTGTCGCCGGCGATCTTCACCGTCGTCGATTTGATCCCGGCCTCTTCGCCAGCGCTTTCTTCCAGGTATTCGACCTTGTAGCCATGCTGCTCGGCCCAGCGCACATACATGCGCAGGAGCATCTCCGCCCAATCCTGGGCCTCGGTGCCGCCGGCTCCGGCATGGACTTCGAGATAGCAGTCATTGCCGTCGGCCTCGCCGGAAAGCAGGCTCGCCAATTCGCGCTTGCCGGCCTCGCGCCGCAGGGCGTCGAGCGCCGCCTCGGCCTCGGCGGAAATCTCCGCGTCGCCCTCCGCATCGCCGAGTTCGACGAGTTCCAGGAGTTCGTCGAGTTCCGACGAGATCTTCAGATAGCCCGACACCGAGCCTTCGAGCCGGGTCCGCTCCCGCATGACTTTCTGGGCCTGCTCGGGCTGATCCCAAAGCTTCGGATCCTCGACCATGGCATTGAGTTCGGACAGCCGCCGGTTTGCGTTGTCCCAGTCAAAGATGCCTCCTCAGCAGGGCCAACGAACGACGGATGTCGTCAGCCACCGCTTGCACTTCAGCGCGCATTTATCGCTATCCTCTAAGCGTTGGAATGGTAAAGGCACCCCGGCGGCTATAGAGCCCCTGCCGGCGGCGGTCCGTTACTTGAAAAAGGCTTGCCCGTCCAGGGCGACGGCGCCCACGGCCCCAAGATCGGGGGCTTCATGCAGAGAGTCAAGAGAAGCCTCGGCAGCCGAAGAATCGGCGCCCCGCAATTCCGATCCGGCCTCATCGAACTTGATCCGGGGGGGCCGCATGCCACATTCTCCCATGCGGAAAAGAGCTTAAGGATCGGATGATGACGGATAAGCACGAAGCGGTTTGGCACGGCACCACCATCCTGTGTCTGCGGAAGGGCGGGCGGGTGGTCATCGCCGGCGACGGGCAGGTGACGATGGGCCAGACCGTGGTCAAGTCGAACGCCAAGAAGCTGCGGCGGCTCGGCAGCGGCGGGGTCATCGCGGGCTTTGCCGGCGCCACCGCCGATGCCTTCGCGCTGTTCGAGCGGCTTGAGGCGAAGCTCGAACAATATCCGGGGCAGCTTACCCGCGCCTGCGTCGAGCTGACCAAGGATTGGCGGACCGACCGTTATCTCCGGCGCCTGGAAGCGATGATGGCGGTGGCGGATAAGGACGTGTCGCTGATCCTGTCCGGGACCGGCGACGTGCTGGAGCCCGAGGACGGGATCATCGGCATCGGCTCCGGCGGCACCTATGCGCTGGCGGCGGCCAGGGCGCTGATCGACGTTCCGGATATGGAAGCCGAGGCGATCGTCCGCAAGGCCATGGCGATTGCCGCGCAGATCTGCGTTTATACGAATGAAAAACTCACCCTAGAGACCCTGTGACGCCATGACCTCCTTCTCGCCCCGCGAAATCGTTTCCGAACTCGACCGTTTCATCGTCGGCCAGAATGACGCCAAGCGCGCGGTGGCGATCGCCTTGCGCAACCGCTGGCGGCGGCTTCAGCTTTCGCCCGAACTGCGCGAGGAGGTTCTGCCGAAGAACATCCTGATGATCGGGCCGACCGGCGTCGGCAAGACCGAGATCGCGCGGCGCCTGGCCAAGCTGGCTCAGGCCCCCTTCCTCAAGGTCGAGGCGACGAAGTTCACCGAAGTCGGCTATGTCGGCCGCGACGTCGAGCAGATCATCCGCGATCTGGTCGAGATCGCGCTGTCGATGACCCGCGACCGGCTGCGCAAGGAAGTCGCCGCCAAGGCCGAGGACCATGCCGAGGAGCGGGTGCTGGACGCGCTGGTCGGCCCCAACGCCAGCGCCGAGACGCGGGCGAAATTCCGCAAGAAGCTGCGCGAGGGGCAGCTTAATGACAGCGAGATCGAAATCCAGGTTCAGGACACCGGCTCCGGGAACATGCCGACCTTCGATATTCCGGGCATGCCGGGCGGGCAGATGGGGATGGTCAATCTCAGCGACATGTTCAGCAAGGCTTTCGGCGGCCGCACCAAGCCCAGGCGCACCACCGTCGCCGAGAGCTACCGGATTTTGATCGCCGAGGAGAGCGACAAGCTCCTCGACCAGGAAAAGGTCGTGACCGAGGCGATCTCGCTCGTGGAGCAGAACGGCATCGTCTTCCTCGACGAGATCGACAAGATCACCGGACGGGCCGAACGGGCCGGCTCCGATGTCAGCCGGGAAGGCGTGCAGCGCGACCTCCTGCCGCTGATCGAGGGCACCACGGTCTCGACCAAGCACGGGCCGGTGAAGACCGATTTCATCCTCTTCATCGCCTCGGGAGCCTTCCATCTGGCCAAGCCCTCCGACCTCCTGCCCGAGCTTCAGGGCCGCCTGCCGATCCGCGTCGAGCTGAAACCCCTCACCCGCGAGGATCTGAAACGCATCCTGACCGAACCCGAGGCCAGCCTGATCAAGCAATACAAGGCCCTGATCGGCACCGAGGGGGTGGTGCTCGAATTCCTCGACGAAGCCATCGACGAACTCGCCAGCCTCGCCGAGCAGATCAACAACACGATCGAGAATATCGGCGCAAGGCGTCTTCACACCGTGTTGGAGCGCCTGCTGGAGGAAATCAGCTTCTCCGCCTCCGACCGCCCCTCCGGCACCGAAATCACCATCGACGCCGCCTATGTCCGCGAACATGTGAGCGAACTGGCGAAGAACGCGGATCTGTCGAAGTTTATTTTGTGAGGGGGGGGGCGGCGCGCCCCCGCCAGATCACCCAGGACAACCGTAACCGCGTCATTCCCGCCTTCGCGGGAATGACGCCTTATACCAGCGACTGAAAATTCCGATCCTTCCCTGTCATCCCGACGACCATCGGAAGGAGGGATCTCTGCGTGGCGTGTCGTCCCAGGATTGGCGGCATTGGAGTGGCAACAGATCCCTCGCAAGGGCTCGGGATGACAAGTCAATATTTTCAGCCGTTGGTATTATAATGCGTTTTGGGGGGGTGGTTTGGGGGTGGGGGTGTGGGTGGTTGGGGTGGGTTT
>Ga0265327_10000130_pt1 | contig 165066 bp, 159 predicted proteins | sample 41621metaG_FD_202089 | JGI IMG/M metagenome (GOLD analysis project Ga0265327, IMG submission 202089) | Rhizosphere microbial communities from Carex aquatilis grown in University of Washington, Seatle, WA, United States - 4-16-21 metaG | ecosystem: Host-associated > Plants > Roots >...
GACGCGGTGGACATCGTCGGCGCCGGGCTGCAGCCGGCCGACGGCGTGCTGCTGCTGGCCGCCCACATCAGCCGCTCGCACACCATGACCGAGTGGATGGACCCCTCCATCCTCGACGAGTCGCGGCCGTTCGAGCGCGACCCGGGCCTGAACATCTACGATCCCGCCTGCCCCGAGCGGCCGCCCTATTCCGCCGCCTTCGTGCAGCGCTTCCGCGAGGCCCAGATCGCCCGCAACCGCCGCATCACCGCCTGGGCCAAGGACCAGCTCGCCCAGCTCAAGGCGGCGGGCGATCCCGACGCCGAGCGCTGCTTCGTGGTGCAGGGCACCATGTGCGACGTGCGCTGGACCGACCCGACCCAGGATCCGTCGGACCGCAAGCCCTACACCTGCTATCTGGGCGATCCGAAGATCGTCAACGACGGGCCAGTGGGCCTGGGCCGGTTCACCACCCTGCGCTCATGGCTGTCGCAATGGAGCTATGACGAGAGCCGGGCCGACGGGGTGGTCAACGCGGGGCGCATCTCGTGCCCGGTTCTGGTGGTCAACAACACCGCCGACCTCGCCTGCACCCCCAGCCACGCCCAACGCCTGTTCGACGCCGTCGCCTCGCGCGACAAGGCCCTGGTCCAGATCGAGGGCGCCGACCACTACTACACCGAGCGCCGCGACCTGCTGCCCAAGGCGACGGCCGCCGTGGGCGCCTGGCTCGACGCGCGCGGGTTCTGACGGCGCGGACCGGCGCCGGACGGGACGATCAAGGGGAAGGGGTGGTGCCGCCTAGGTGACTCGAACACCTGACCTACGCATTACGAATGCGCCGCTCTACCGGCTGAGCTAAGGCGGCCCTGGGACAGGCGCCGGATCGGGCCTGCCGCGAGGATGGGCCTCTTTAGCGGGCCTTGGCCCTGGCGCCAAGGGTGCGGCGACCGCGCGGCGTGGGCGGCGACGGCGGGTCGGTGTCGGCGGCGGGCTGCAGGTCGTCGGCGAAGTCGCTGTCGTCGACGATGGGGGCCGGCAGGCCGCCGGCCTCGGCGTCCGCCAGGAAGGGCGTCGGCTGGGCGTAGGCCGTGGGAATGGCGGGCAGGTCGTTGAGGGACCGCTCGCGCCGCTCGTGGCGGGGATGGATCAGCTCGCCGCTCTCGGCGTAGGTGGCGACCAGGCGGGCCCAGTCGGCGGGGGCGTAGGCGAAGGCGGCGCCCTCGGGATCGAGGTCCGACCAGTCGGGCTCCAGCGGCGCCGCCTGGCCGCGGGCGATCCAGGCGCGGGCCTCGTCGCGCTCGCCGGCCGCGGCGGCGGCGCGGGCGAAGAGGGCCGCCAGGCGGGCGGTGACCGGCTCGCCCTGCAGGCCCTTGGCGGCGACCCGGGCGCCGGCGGCGTCGCCGGCGATCAGGGCCTGTTCGACCTGCAGGATGCGGCTTTCGCGGTGGTCGGGATTGAGCGCCGCCAGGCCCGCCAGGCGCTGGGCGCGCTGGGTGGGGGTCTCGTCGGTGCGCAGGTCGCGGTAGGCGAGCCACAGGGCCGGGTGCGGGCGCACCTTCCAGGCGGTCTCCAGCCCTTGCGCGGCGCGCTGGGCCTTGCCGTCGGCGGCGAGCAGGCGGGCGGCCATGACCACGCCGGGGGCGAAGTCGGGGCGCGTCTTGGCGGCGGCCTGGGCGAACTCCAGCGCCTCGGCCCGGCGGCGGGGCTCGTCCGCGGCCTCGAGACCGGCGGCGGAGGCGGCCTGCAGGGCGGCGCGGGCGCGCTCGGCGATCAGGGGCGAGACGATCTTGCGCTCCAGGGCGCCCTGGACGATCGCCAGGGCCGCCGGCCAGTCGGCGCGGGCCAGGGCGGCGTCCAGCACCGCGCGCCAGGCCCAGGGCGCGGTGCGGGCCAGGGCGTAGGCGGCGCTGGCGTGGCGCAGGGCCTCCTCGGCGTCGCCCGCGTCGAGGGCGATCTGGCGCAGGCCCCGGTGGGCGGCCAGCCGCATCTCCGGAAAGCCGAGCATGGCGGTGTAGGCGGCGCGGGCGGCGGCGGTGTCGCCGGCGGCTTCGGCGGCCTGGGCGGCCAGGATGCGGACCAGCTGCGGGCTGTCCTCGGCCAGGCCCGCGGCGCGGCCGGCCAGGCGCCGGGCTTCGGGACCATCGCCGTTGGCCACGGCGAGGAAGCCGCGGGCCAGGGCCTCGGCGCCCTGGCGGCGGCGGGCTTCGTCTCGGGCGCGGGCCGACCGGCGCGGCGCCTCCACCAGCCAGATCACCGTGCGCCAGAGGATCATCGCGGCCAGGGCGAAGGCCAGGACCAGCAACACCGCCGCCACGGCCGTGGTGCGCACCTCCCAGCCCAGCCAGGTGACCACGGCGTCGCCCGGCTCGCCCCCCGTCGCCAGCAGCACCGCCGCCACGACCAGGACGGCGATGAGGAAGAGGGCGAGGGCGGCGCGGATCATCGGGCGGCGGCCGTGGCGCCGACGGGCGGCCCGGACCGGGCGGCCGCGAGGCCGGCCAGGGCCTCGGCCCTCAGGTTGGCGACGTGGCGATCGATCTCGACTCGCCGCTCGGCGCGGGCCCGCCAGGGCGCCAAGGCGTCGCGGGCGGTGGCGGGCAGGCCGTCCAGGGCCTGGAGCGCGGCCTCAAGGTCGCCGTCCGCCGCCAGGCGCTGGGCGCGGGCCAGGGCGGCGTCGGCGGGCGATCCGCCGCCGTCGACGCGGCGCACCTCCACCACGCGGGAGACGGCGTAGGAGAGGTTGGCCATGATCCCCGCCTGGCGGTCGGGCCGGCGGGCGGCCACCGCCACGGCGGCGGCCTTGTCTCCCAGGTCGGCGGCCAGGGCGGCGCGGGTCGGCGCACCCTGGGCGGCGAGGGGACGCAGCGCCCGGGCGTCGGGCGAGAAGGGCAGCAGCCGCTCGTAGGCGGCCAGGGCGTCGGCGAACGGACGCGGCTGGGCGGCGGCGTCGGAGAGGGCGGCGGCGGCCAGGGCCTCGGCGGAGGCCTGCAGGGCCTTGTCCTGGCCGCCCTCCAGGCGCTCCACCCGCTCGGTGAGGGTGGAGACGGCGATGGCGGCGTCGCCCGCGGCGCCGGCGGCGGCGGGGGGCGGCGCGGCCGCGGAGGATGTCGTCGAGGTGGCGGCGGGCTGGGCCGGGGCCGGCGGGGCCGAGGGCGCGCCACGGCCGGTGAACATTGGCCCGAAAGCGACCACCGCCGCCCCGGCGAGGACGCACAGCAGGCAGAGCGCCATCATGGCCCAGAAGCCCACCGAGAACAGGCGTCGCCGCTCCGGCGGGGCGCGGCCGGGGGCCAGGTCGGGCAGGTCGAGCGGATCGGTCATCGGCCGTGAAGGTGGCTCAGGCGCAGCGCCCACGCAATCATATCAGCGTTCGGCGGGGCTCAGGCGCGGCTGGCCGCGGCCGCGTCGCCGGCGGCCAGACGTTGCTGGACCAGCGCCAGCAGGGCCTCCTCGTTGGGCGCGGCGGGGGCGGCGCGCTCTCCCAGCTCGACCCGCGCCAGGGGCCGGATCACCGCCTTGGAGAGGCCGAACACCTTGAGGCCCGGCGCGGGGACGGCTTTCAGCAGGTCCTTCAGCGCCCGCGCCGCCTTGGGCGAATGCAGCAGCACCGCCTCGAAGGCGGGAATGGCGGCGGCGAAGCCCTCCGGCAGGGCGGCGGGAGCGGATTCGTAGAGGGCGACGGTGCGCACCGTCAGGCCCTCGGCGCCCAGCTCGCCGGCCAGGTCGCCGGCCGGCTCGGCGGCGCCGGGATGCAGGATGACGCCGGCCAGTTCACGCTTGCGGCTGGCCATGGCGCGGGCCAGGGCCGAGACGTCGCCGTCGGTGGAGAGGACGGTGGAAAAGCGCGCCTTGCGAGCCGCCTCGGCGGTGGCGGCGCCGACGGCGAAGACCTTGAAGCCGCGTTCGGGCGAGCGGGCGGCGAAGGCCCGCACGCCGTTGGCGCTGGTGAAGGCGATGGCGCAGACGTCGGTGAGATCGAGCCGGGCGTCCGGCAGGTCGCGCAGCTCGAGAAGGGGCTGGACCACGGGATCGAAGCCCAGGGCCCGCAGGCGCGCCGCCGTGGCCTCGGCCCCCGGCGCCGAGCGGGTCACCCAGATCCTCTTGCGCCGCCCGGCCATTGCCCCTCCGTCCAGCCGATCGTCGTCCCTATTCCGGCGCCAGCAGCGCCTCGCCGCCCTCGGCCTGGACCGCCTCGCCGAGCCTGAGGCCCAGAGCGCGGGCCTGGGCCTCGCCGTCCGCGCCGGACAGGTCGGTCTCGCCCTCGCGGCGGAAGCGGCGGGCGCCGTCCGGGGTCAGGGCCTCGACGATCAGGGTCAGGCGCGCGCCGTCCACGCGGGCGTAGGCGCCGATGGCGGTGCGGCACGATCCCTCCAGCGCCGCCATGGCCCCGCGCTCGGCCGCCACCGCCAGGGTGGTGGGCGCATGACGCAGGGCGGCCAGCCAGGGCTGGTCCAGGTCGCTGTCGCGGGTCTCGATGGCCAGGGCGCCCTGGCCCGGCGCCGGCGGCGACTCGACCGGGTCGAGCAGCATCCTGGGCAGGTGGCCCAGGCCCAGGCGCTTGAGGCCGGAGAGGGCCAGCAGGATGGCGTCGGCCTCGCCCGCCTCCAGCTTGGCGATGCGGGTGTCGACATTGCCGCGCAGCATGACGATGTTCAGGTCGGGACGCTTGTGCAGGGCCTGGGCCTGGCGGCGGAGGCTGGCCGTGCCCAGCCGCGCCCCCTGGGGCAGGGCGTCGAAGCTGTCCAGGGTCACGCTCAGGAAGGCGTCGCGCACGTCCTCGCGCTCGGGGTTGGCGGCGATGGCCAGGCCCGGCGGCAACAGGGCCGGCATGTCCTTCAGGGAGTGGATGGCGCAGTCGATGCGGCCGTCCAGAAGGGCCTCCTCGATCTCCTTGGTGAACAGCCCCTTGCCGCCCACCTCCATCAGCCGGCGGTCCTGGATGCGGTCGCCGGAGGTGGTGATGCGCACCAGGGGCGCGACCTCGTCGATGGCGTCCTGGCCGGCGCCCTCGGGGACGCCCAGGGCGGCGGCGATGCGGCGCTGCATCATGCCGGACTGGGTCAGGGCGAGCTTGGATGCGCGGGTGCCGATGCGGACCTGTTGCCTCGTCACGGGAGAAAGACTACCTCGCGCTCTGGATGGGCCGCCGAAACGGGGCCTCGCAGATGCTCGCTACTCCAGCGGGCCCGCCCCGGCAACCGAATGACCCGCGCTCCGCACACCGTCCCCCCTTTAATTGTCCTGGGCATTGAAACGAGCTGCGACGAGACCGCCGCGGCCGTGGTGCGCCTGCCGGGCGAGGGGGCGGCGCAGGTGCTGTCGTCGGTGGTGGCCAGCCAGATCGCCGATCACGCCCCCTTCGGCGGGGTGGTGCCCGAGATCGCCGCCCGCGCCCATGTGGAGGTGATCGACGCCATCGTCGGCCGGGCGCTGGCCGAGGCGGGCCTGGACCTGGGCGGGATCGACGCCATCGCGGCCACCGCCGGGCCGGGCCTGGTGGGCGGGGTGATGGTGGGCCTCAGTTTCGGCAAGGCCCTGGCCCTGGCGCGGGACCTGCCCCTGGTGGCGGTGAACCACCTGGAGGGCCACGCGGTCTCGGCGCGGCTGGGGGCCGACATCGCCTATCCCTTCCTGCTGCTGCTGGTCTCGGGCGGGCATTGCCAGCTGCTGGAGGTGGCCGGGGTGGGCGCCTGCACGCGGCTGGGCTCGACCATCGATGACGCCGCCGGCGAGGCCTTCGACAAGATCGCCAAGAGCCTGGGCCTGCCCTATCCCGGGGGTCCGGCGCTGGAAAAGCTGGCCGAGGGGGGCGACGCCGGCCGCTTCGTCCTGCCCCGGTCCCTGCTGGGCCGCGAGGGGTGCGACTTCTCGTTCTCGGGCCTGAAGACCGCCGCCGCGCGGGCGGCCGAGAAACTGGCCCCAGGGCCGGCGGGCGACGCCGACCGCCGCGACCTGGCCGCCGCCGTGCAGGGCGCCATCGCCCGCCAGCTCGCCGACCGCACGGTGCGGGCCATGCGCGCCTACGCCGCCGATCACCCGGGCCAGGCGCGGCGCTTCGTGGTCGCCGGCGGGGTGGCCGCCAATGGCGAGGTGCGGCGGGCCCTCGGCGCGCTCTGCGAGGCGGAGGGCTTCGCCTTCCATGCCCCGCCGCTGGCCTATTGCACCGACAACGCCGCCATGATCGCCCTGGCCGGGGCCGAGCGCCTGGCCGCCGGCTTCCGCGACGGCCTGGACGCGGTGGCGCGGCCGCGCTGGCCGCTGGACGAGGCGGCGGCCCGGCTCAACCCCACCCACATTCCCGGCCGCAAGGGCGCGAAAGCATGAGCGAGACCTTCCAGACCGTGGGCGTGATCGGCGGCGGCGCGTGGGGCACGGCCCTGGCCCAGGTCTGCGCCCGCGCCGGCCTCGGGGTGACCCTGTGGGCCCGCGAGCGCGAGGTGGTGGAGGCCATCCGCCACGACGGCGAGAACCGGCTGTTCCTGCCGGGCGTGGCCCTGGACGAGTCCATCGCCTCGACCGAGGACCTGGCGGACCTGGCCACGCGCGACCTGATCCTGGCGGTGGCGCCGGCCCAGCACATGCGCGCCACCCTGGCCGACTTCGCCGCCAGCGCGCCGTCCGGCCTGCCGGTGGTGCTGTGCGCCAAGGGGGTGGAGCAGGGCACGCTGAAGCTGATGAGCGAGGTGCTGGCCGAGACCCTGCCCACCGCCCGCGCGGCGGTGCTGTCGGGGCCCAGCTTCGCCGCCGAGGTGGCCCGGGGCCTGCCCACCGCTGTCACCCTGGCGGCCGAGGACCTGGACCTGGCCCAGGACCTGGCCGCCGCCCTGGCGACCCCGACCTTCCGCCCCTACGCCGCCGCCGACATGGTGGGCGCGGAAGCCGGCGGGGCGGTGAAGAACGTGCTGGCCATCGCCACCGGCGTCGTCGAGGGCAAGGGGCTCGGATCGAGCGCCCACGCCGCCCTGATCACCCGGGGCTTCGCCGAGTTGACCCGGCTGGCCGTGGCCCTGGGCGGGCGGGCCGAGACGGTGGCCGGCCTCTGCGGCCTGGGCGACCTGGTGCTGACCTGCTCATCCAGCCAGTCGCGCAACAACAGCGTCGGCCTGGCGCTGGGCCGCGGCGAGACCCTGGAGGCGGCCCTGGCCGGCAAGCGCTCGGTGGCCGAAGGCGTCGCCTCGGCCCCCGCCGTGGTCGCCCTGGCCAAGCGCCTGGGGGTGGAGACGCCCATCTGCGACGCCGTGGACGCCATCCTGGCCGGCCGCATCGACGTCGACGCCGCCATCGTCGGCCTGCTTTCACGCCCCCTTCGCATCGAACCCGAGAGCTGAACCCCGCATGCCCACCTTCGTCCTGATGAACGTCGACAAACCCGACAGCCTGGCCCTGCGCCTGGCCAATCGCGAGGCGCACCTGGACTACTGCCGCGCCAACGGCGAGATCATCCGCCTGGGCGGGCCGCTGCTGAGCGAGGGGGGCGACATGGCCGGCTCGCTGCTGATCCTGGAGGTGGACGACATCGCCGCCGCCCAGGCGTTCAGCGACAACGATCCCTACACCCTGGCCGGCCTGTTCGAGCGGCGGGACGTGCGGCCGTTCAAGGTCACCTTCGGGGCCATGGGCTAGACTTGCGCGAGAACCCGGCCCAGCCCGCGCCCGGCGCCGCGCTCTGCCGCCTGTCGGAGATCGCCGACCCGGGGGCCAAGGGGTTCGTGTTCCGCGAGGGCGAAAAGCTGTTCATGGGCTTCCTGGTGCGCCAGGGGGCCGAGGTGTTCGGCTACATCGACCGCTGCCCCCACGCCGGCCTGCCGCTGGCCACCTTCGGCGACCGCTTCCTGACCCGCGAGGGCGACCTGATCCTGTGTTCCTCACACGGGGCCCTGTTCCGCCCCCGCGACGGCCTGTGCATCGGCGGGCCGTGCGCGGGCAAGGCGCTGTGGCCGTGGCGGGTGAAGGTGGAGGGGGACGTGGTGACGGCGGCGTGAGAGGCTGCGGCGCCGCGTCCTGGAGCCCGCCCATGCGATCCGCCGTCCTCGCCGCCCTGGCCGTCCTGACCCTGGCGTCTCCCGTCCTGACATCTCCCGTCCTGGCGGCCGGCGACGCGACCTATGTGAATTCCAGGTTCGGCTACGCCATCGACCGCCCGGCCGACTGGGTCGCCGAGCCGGAGGCGGAGAACGGCGACGGGCGGGTGTTTCATCCGCGGGGAGGCGCCGTCCGCGCGGCGGTGTGGGGCGCCTACAACGCCCTCGACGAGAGCCCGGCCCAGATCGCCGACCGGGCGGCCGAGGACTGCCACGGCGCACCCCTGGCCTACCGGGTGGTCAAGCCGGCCCTGGTGGCGATCTCCTGCAAGACCGGTGGCCGGATCCTCTACCAGAAGACCCTGATCCGCGGCGACGTCCTGACCAGCCTGCGCTTCACCTATCCGGCCGCCGAGGCCGCGCGGTGGGAGCCGGTGCTCAAGCGGATGGCCGCGTCGATGCGCGCGGCGAGCCCGGCGGATTGAGGAACGCTCAACCCACCCAACTGTCATCCCGGAATGGGCGCCAGCCCATATCCGGGACCGCCGGAAACACCGCTGGCGCAGCGTCGGCAGGCGCCGGCTTCTGCCGCGGTCCCGGATATCCGCTGCGCGGATTCCGGGATGACAGATGAAATTTATTCTGCCGCCAGGGGCGCGGTCTCGGCGCCGAAGGCCCGGACCTCTTCCAGGAGGCCTTCCACCGCCAGCTTGACCAGTTCGCCGCCCTTTTCGGGGGAGGCCTGGGCGGGGTTGGAGCCCATGCGGCCGTCGGCGAAGCGGGCGCGGAAGTCGGAGGCCTCGCGGATCGGGCCGGTGGGGGCGATCTGGGGGGCGTAGTTGGCGGTCTTGATGGCGTCCGGATAGGCCCACTGGGTGACGGCGATCTCGGACGGCGTGGCGTGGCTGCCGTGGCCGGTGGGGAACTGCTGGTAGGCCAGCTTCTGGACCCCCTTGAGGTCCCACCAGTTCTTGAGCCGCAGGGCGAAGCCGGACTTGCCGCCCCGGTAGCTGGCGTCGGCGTAGAGCTCGGAGAAGGCCGCCTCGATGGTGGCGACGTTGCCGCCGTGGCCGTTGAGGAAGAAGATCCGGTCGAAGCCGTGGTGGGCCAGGGATCGCACCCAGTCACCGATGGCCAGCATGAAGGTCGAGGGGCGCAGGGCGATGGTGCCCGGGAAGTCCAGGTGGTGCTGGGCCATGCCGACGTTGAAGGTGGGCGCCACCAGGATGTCGCCGGTCTTGTGCGCCTCGTGGGCGATGATTTCCGGGCACAGCCAGTCGGTGCCGAGGAGGCCCGTGGGCCCGTGCTGCTCGTTGGAGCCGATGGGGACCACCACGGTGGTCGACCGCTTCAGATAGGCCTCGATCTCCGCCCAGGTGGAAAGGTGCAGCAGCATGGGAGTCTCCGGCGGTTGGGGCGACCGTTCTAGCACCGGCGAAGGCTTGCGCCACGTCAGCCTTTCCAAGCCTGGATATTCGGCGTTTCATCGGTGGAAACACGAAAAAAGGGAGAGGCCATGCGCACCCTCGGGATCAATCACCTGGCCCTGGTCTGCCGTGACATGGAAGAGACGGTGAAGTTCTACACCGAGGTGCTGCAGATGCCCCTGGTGAAGACCATCGAGCTGCCGGGCGGCGGCCAGCATTTCTTCTTCGACTGCGGCGGCGGGAACATGGTGGCCTTCTTCTGGTGGGCGGACGCGCCGGAAGCCGCGCCGGGCGTCGCCTCGGTGGAGCACTTCCCCTCCAAGCCGATGACCGCCCACGGCTCGATGAACCACGTGGCCTTCACGGTCGACGAGGCCGAGCTGGAGGCCAGCATCGAGCGGCTGAAGGGCCTGGGCGTGCCGGTACTGCCGATGGTGGTGAACCACGACGACAGTCCCCAGGGCGTGGCCGCCAAGATGCATCCCGGCGTCTTCGTGCGCTCGGTCTATTTCACCGACCCCAACGGGATCATGCTGGAGTTCGCCGCCTTCACCCGCGAGATGCGGCCCGACGACGTGCGCCATGCGCCGGCCAAGGCCGTGGCGCCCAAGCCCGAACTTCAGAAGGCCTGATCATGCCCCGACTGCGCGAGGTTCCCCGCGCGGAGGTGACGAGCGACGTCATCCTGCGCAGCTACAACCTGCTGTTCGGCGATCGCGACCCGGTGGCCGAGCCCGGCACGGCCACGGGCACCCGCGGCGACTGGTGGACGGTGTTCGCCCTGGTCCCGGACATCTTCGACCACGCGGTGCGCGGCTTCGGCATCTATCGCAACCCGGCCCGCAAGCTGGACCCGGTGCTGCGCGAGCTCGGCCAGACACGGGTCGGCTGGTGCAAGTCCAGCCAGTTCGTGTTCTCGCAGCACTGCAAGTCGCTCAGGGGCCTCGGCGTCTCCGAGGAGAAGATCGCCGCCGTGCCGGCCTGGCAGGTGGCCAGCTGCTTCGACGACAAGGAGCGGGCGGTGCTGGCCTATGCCGACTGCCTGGCCCTGCAGGGCGGACGCACGCCGCAGCCGGTGATCGACACGCTGAAGACCTTCCTCTCGGACGAAGAGATCCTCGAGTTCACCTACATCACCGCCCTCTACGACATGCACGCGGTGATGGTCCGGGCCCTGCGCCTGGAGTTCGACGACCGCGACGACCCCATCGTCGAGGTGGCCGCGCCGGCGGGGTTCTCGGCGCGGGACTTCCTGGACACGGGGCGGCGGTGAGCCTTCCTCCCCATGAAGGGGAGGGAGGATTGCGCTTCGCCCCGGCGTTTGCTTAGTCGCAACCCAAGCCAAACAGGGAGAAGCGGCGTGAGCGACGGCCAGGTGTTTCCGGTTCCCGAGGCGTGGGCCAAGAAGGCCCACATGGACGCCGCCGGCTATGACGCCGCGGTCAAGCGCGTCGAGACCGACCCCGAGGGCTATTGGCGGGACGTCGCCGCGCGGCTGGATTGGATCAAGCCGTTCAGCGTGGTCAAGGACGTGTCGTTCAATCGCGAGGACTTCCGCATCCGCTGGTTCGCCGACGGGGTGCTGAACGTTTCCGCCAACTGCCTGGACCGCCACCTGCCCCACCGGGCCAACGACGTGGCGATCATCTGGGAAGGCGACGACCCCAAGGACTCAAGGAAGATCACCTACGCCGAGGCCCACGCCGAGGTCTGCCGCATGGCCAATGTGCTGAAGGCCAACGGCGTCGCCAAGGGCGACCGGGTGACCATCTACCTGCCGATGATCCCCGAAGCGGCCTACGCCATGCTGGCCTGCAGCCGGATCGGGGCGGTCCACTCGGTGATCTTCGGCGGCTTCTCGCCCGACAGCATCGCCGGCCGGGTTCAGGACTGCGACAGCCGCATCGTGATCACCGCCGACGAGGGCCTGCGCGGCGGCCGCATCGTGCCGCTGAAGAAGAACGTCGACGAGGCGCTGGAACAGTGCCCGGACGTGCACTCGGTGATCGTGATCAAGCGCACCGGCGCCGATGTGCCCATGCGCTCGGGCCGCGACGTCCGCTACGAGGAGGCCCGCGCCAAGGTCTCCGCCGACTGCCCGCCCGAGCCCATGGGCGCCGAGGACCCGCTGTTCATCCTCTACACCTCCGGCTCGACCGGAAAGCCCAAGGGGGTGCTGCACACCACCGGCGGCTACCTGACCTGGGCGGCGCACACCCACGAGCTGGTGTTCGACTACCGCCCGGGCGAGATCTTCTGGTGCACGGCCGACGTGGGCTGGGTCACCGGCCACAGCTACATCGTCTATGGCCCGCTGGCGAACGGGGCCACCACCCTGATCTTCGAGGGGGTGCCCAACTACCCCACCGTGTCGCGCTTCTGGGAGGTGATCGACAAGCACCAGGTGGAGATCTTCTACACCGCCCCCACCGCGCTGCGGGCCCTGATGCGCGAGGGCGAGGCGCCGGTGAAGAAGACCTCCCGCAAGTCCCTGCGCCTGCTGGGCAGCGTCGGCGAGCCGATCAATCCGGAGGCCTGGCTCTGGTATCACCGGGTGGTGGGCGAGGAGCGCTGCCCGATCGTCGACACCTGGTGGCAGACCGAGACCGGCGCCTGCCTGGTCTCGCCCCTGCCGGGGGCCACGGCCCTGAAGCCGGGCTCGGCCTCGAAGCCCCTGCCGGGCGTGAAGCTGCAGATCGTCGACGCCGACGGCCACGTGCTGGACGGCGCCGTCAGCGGCAACCTCTGCATCACCGACAGCTGGCCCGGCCAGATGCGCACGGTCTATGGCGACCACGAGCGCTTCATCACCACCTATTTCACCACCTACCCCGGCAAGTACTTCACCGGCGACGGCTGCCGCCGCGACGAGGACGGCTACTACTGGATCACCGGACGGGTCGACGACGTGATCAACGTTTCGGGGCACCGCCTGGGCACGGCCGAGATCGAGAGCGCCCTGGTCGCCCACCCCGACGTCGCCGAGGCGGCCGTGGTCGGCTATCCGCACGACATCAAGGGCCAGGGCATCTACGCCTACGTCACCCTGAACGCCGGGACCGAGGCCACCGAGGACCTGCGCAAGGGCCTGGTGCAGTGGGTGCGCCACGAGATCGGCCCGTTCGCGGCGCCGGACGTGATCCAGTGGGCGCCCGGCCTGCCCAAGACCCGCTCGGGCAAGATCATGCGCCGCATCCTGCGCAAGGTGGCCGAGGGCGACGTCTCCAACCTGGGCGACACCACCACCCTGGCCGACCCCAGCGTCGTCGCCGACCTGGTGGAGCACCGCGCGGGGAAGTGAGGGGCGGGGGCGCGGCCCATGCGGATGCGTCCGCTGGCTTGGGGTGGCCCCTTTTTTGAACCACGAACCACACGAACCCCACGAACGGGCCCAAAGATACCCACCCCCCTCCGCTCATCCCGGCGAAAGCCGGGACCCAGGCAAGAGTCTGAGCGGGCAGGTTGGTGTGGAGGGGGACCACGAAGCACACAAAGCACACCAAGAGGTCGTGTCGTCGGCACCTATGGCGGGGCGCCTTCGTGTGCTTCGTGTGCTTTGTGGTTGAGCCTTGGGCTCGCTCAAGATTGGCAAAGGCGTTGGGCGGCCGCAGCTCTTGCCTGGGTCCCGGCTTTCGCCGGGATGATCGGATGTCGGGGGCGAACCCGTTCGTGTGGTTGGTGGCTCGCGATGAGTGGGCGGCTTGTGCGCCTACTGTGCCGGCTTTCCGGTCTCCACCAGGCGCTTGAGGCGGCCGATTTCCTCGGCGAGGACAGCGTCCACCGCGGGGGCGCGCTTTTCGAAGCCGCCCTTGACGTAGCCGCCCATGTCGAAGGTCCAGGTCAGGGTCGTCTTGCCGTCCTTTTCGGACAGTTTCCAGATCAGCCGGCTGGCGGCGCCGCTGAACTGAAAGGGACCGAGCGCGCCCTCCAGCCGCATTTCCTGGCCCGGCACGACATAGATCACCGTCATGTGCCGGGTTCCCCCGGCGGGCGGGATGGCCTCGCACCAGCACCCGCCGACGTGGGGATCGAGGGTGAAGTTTTCCGCCTTGCCCGACCAGCTGTGCTCGGCGCTCCACCACTGGGCCGGCTGAACCAGGGCCGCCCAGACCTTGGCCGCCGGCGCGGCGATCTCGGCGGTCTCCTTGAGCTCGAAGCCGGCGGGGGAGACGTCGACGACCTCCGCCCGCGCCGCGCCCGCCAGCAGCACCAGGGCCGCGGCCAATCCCATGCGCCTCATCCGCGCCTCCCCCATCATAGGGCCGAAGTGAACGCCTCGGCGCCGGCCCCTGCAACCCCCTCATCTGTCATCCCGGAATTCGCGAAGCGGATATCCGGGACCGCGGCAAGCACATGCGCCTGCCAAGCGAGCAGGACGTCGGCGCTTCCGGCGGTCCCGGATATGGGCTGTCGCCCATTCCGGGATGACAAAAGGGGGGAAGGCCGAATAGCGATCAGAACGTGGTGTGCGCGCGGCAGCCGCCGCCGGCGCGGTCGTTGTCGCCGGATCCGCCGCAGTTGACCGTGCCGCAACCGGCCAGGGTCAGGGCCGCCAGGGCCAGGAGCGCGAGTTTCGCCAGCATGTGAGCCTCCCGAACTTAGCTGTTCCGGACGGCGATCTTGCCTCAGGCGCGTTCGAAGTCCAGCGGCCCGCCCCAGAAGGTGGAGACGAGGCCGTTCTGCCGCCCGGGCTGGCCCGTGGTCAGGAACCGCCGCAGGCCCGACGACCCGGCGCGGTACTCCGGGTGGCGCGCCAGATAGCGCTCGATGGCGTCGGCGGTGGCGTCGGGCTGGTGGATCAGGGGCGTGCCCGGCGGCAGGGCGGCGCGGAACAGGTCGGCGGTGATCTCGTAGTGGGTGCAGCCCAGGATCGCCCGGTCCGGCGGTCGGCCGATGCGGGTGGCCAGCGCCTTGGCGTGGCCGGCGATTTCGGCCTTGAGGGCCGCCTCGTCGGCGCCCGTCTCGATCATGCGGGCGAGGTTCGGGCAGGGTTCGGAGAACACCGCCACGTCCTGCCGGCGCTTGTCGATCTCGATCTCGTACACCCGCGAGGCGGTGGTGGCGGGGGTCGAAAAGACGCCGAGGATCTCCAGGTGCTCGATCTTGTCGCCCCGCCGTTCGGCCTCGTGCTCCCAGGGCAGGCCCGTGGCCGCCTCGATGGTCGGCACGATGATGCCGAGCACGTTCACGGGCCGGCCGAGCTGGCGGCGATAGCCGGGCAGCCAGGTCTGCTGCAGGCGGCGCAGGGCCACCGAGGCGGCGGTGTTGCAGGCCAGGACCACCAGGTCGCAGCCCTGGTCGAACAGGCGCTCGCAGCCCGCCCGCGTCAGGTCGACGATCTCCTCGCCCGGACGCCCGCCATAGGGCGTGTTGGCCTGGTCGGCCAGGTAGACGAAGTCGGCCTGGGGCAGGCGGCTCACCAGCGCCTTGTGGACGGACAGTCCGCCGATTCCGGAGTCGAAGACGCCAATGGCCATGTCCGCCCTTTAGAGGATGTCGGCCGCTCTGGGCAGCCCCGTCGAGGCGCGTCCGAATCGCGCAACATTAACTCCCTGTCACATGACGGCCGCTTTATGACGTCCTAGGGTCGGCGGAAAGTTTTGCTTCCCGGGACCAATTCCTTGCAAAGACGCACCTTCCTGACGGCTTCGGCCGCCGCCGCCGCCCTGTTCAGCGTTTCGAATCCGACAAAGGCCGCCACCTCCATGCCCCTCCTCGCGCCCTGGACGGGCCCGCACGGCGGCGCGCCCGCCTTCGACAAGGTGCGGGTCGAGGACTTCAAGCCGGCGATCGAGGCCGGCATCGTCGACCAGCGCGCCAAGGTGGCCACGATCGCCGCCAACCCGGCCGCGCCGACCTTCGAGAACACCATCGCGGCCCTGGAGGACTGCAGCCGGCCGCTGGACCGGGTGCTGTCCTACTTCTACATCTGGACCTCGACCCTGAACGACGCGGCCATGCAGGCGGTCGAGGCGGAGATGGCGCCCAAGCTGGCGGCCTCGGCCGACGAGGTGATCCAGAACGCGGCGCTCTTCGCGCGGGTCAAGGCGGTCTACGAGGCGCGCGAGCGCTCGGGCCTGACGGCGGAGCAGCAGCGCCTGACCTGGGTCTACTACCGGCGCTTCGCCCGCCAGGGCGCGGCCCTGACGCCGGACCAGAAGACGCGCATGGGCCAGATCAACCAGCGCCTGGCCAGCCTCTACACCGCCTTCAGCCAGAACGAGCTGAAGGACGAGGAGGCCTGGACCCTGGCCCTGACCGGCCCGGCCGACCTGGCCGGCCTGCCCGACAGCGTCGTGGCCGCCGCCGCCCGCGCCGCCGAGGCGCACGGCAAGGCCGGGCAGTGGCTGATCACCAACACCCGCTCGTCCATGGAGCCGTTCCTGACCTATTCCACGCGGCGCGACCTGCGGGAGAAGGCCTTCCGCATGTGGACGATGCGCGGCGACAACGGCGACGCCAACGACAACAACGCCAACATCACCGAGATCCTGAAGCTGCGGGCCGAGCGGGCCAAATTGCTGGGCTTTGCGACCCACGCCCACTGGATCACCGACGACCAGATGGCGCGGACGCCGGATGCGGCCATGGACCTGATGCTGAAGGTCTGGGCCCCCGCCGTCGCCCGGGTGCGCGAGGAAGTCGCCGACATGCAGGCGGTGGCGGACGCCGAGGGCGCCAAGATCAAGATCGCGCCCTGGGACTATCGCTTCTACGCCGAGAAGGTCCGCAAGGCGAAGTACGACCTCGACGAGGCGGAGATCAAACCCTACCTGCAGCTCGAGAAGCTGCGCGAGGGCATGTTCTGGGCCGCCGGCCAGCTCTACGGCTTCGAGTTCGTCCAGGTGACGGACCTGCCGGTGGCGCATCCCGACATCCGCACCTTCGAGGTGCGCAAGGACGGCCAGCGGGTCGGCCTGTGGTACTTCGACCCCTACGCCCGGGCCGGCAAGAACTCGGGCGCCTGGATGAACGAGTACCGCATCCAGGAGCGGTTCCTGGGCGAGGTGACGCCTATCGTCTCCAACAACGCCAACTTCGTGAAGGGCGCGCCGGGCGAGCCGATCCTGGTGTCGTGGGACGACGCCACCACCATGTTCCACGAGTTCGGCCACGCCCTGCACGGGCTGAACTCCAATGTCACCTATCCGGCCCTGGCCGGGACCAGCGTGGTGCGCGACTTCGTGGAGTTCCCCAGCCAGCTCAACGAGCACTGGCTGCCGACCCACGAGGTGCTGACCCGCTTCGCCACCCACTACAAGACCGGCGAGCCCATGCCCGACGCCCTGGCGGCCAAGATCAAGAAGGCCCACACCTTCAACCAGGGCTTCCTGACCGTGGAATACCTGGCCAGCGCCATCGTCGACATGAAGGCCCACCTGGCCGGCGACACGCCCATCGAGCCGCGCGCTTTCGAGAAGAAGACCCTGGCCGAGATCGGCATGCCCGCCGAGATCGTCATGCGCCACCGCATGCCGCACTTCGGGCACATCTTCTCGGGCGACGGCTATTCGGCCGGCTACTACGACTACATCTGGGCCGACACCCTGACCGCCGACGCCGCCGAGGCCTTCCAGGAGGCGCCGGGCGGCTTCTACGACAAGGCCATGGCCAAGCGCCTGCACGACTGCATCATGAGCGTCGGCAACACCATCGACGCGGGCGAGGCCTTCCGGCGCTTCCGCGGGCGAGACGTGACCATCGACGCCCTGATGCGCGACCGCGGCTTCCCGGCGCCGGCCAAGGCCTGACGCCGGCGCGCCGGATGGCCCGCGGACCGGCTATGGGCTAGTCTCGCCGCACGTTCGGGAGTGAGACGATGGCGCAAGACCATGGACCGTGGGGCAAGGCCCAGGCGGAGGCGCGGGCCCAGGCCCAGGCCCAGGCCGACGCCCAGCCGCCGGAGCCGCGGGGCCGGCCCATCGGGGTCTATATCTGGCTGGGGCTGCTGGCCGCCGCGGGACTGGGGCTCTGGGCGCTGGCCGCCTACGCCCCCGACCGCATGGGCGCCTCGGCCTGGGGCGACGCCTTCGCCGACTTCGGCCTGCTGGCCCTGGTCTCGGCCGGGCTGATCCGCCTGAGGGGCGTGTCGGTCGGGGTGGTGGCGCGCAACGTCTCGATCTGGGTGGCCATCGTGGGCGTCGCGTCCCTGGGCTACGCCTATCGCAACGAGCTGTCGTCGATGGCCGATCGCCTGACGGCCGAGCTGCGGCCCGAGACGGCGGTTCGCACCGCCACCCACGAGATGGTCATCCTGCCGGACGCCGGCGGGCAGTATTCGATCCGCGGCGCCGTCAACGGGGTGGCGGTGCGCTTCGTGATCGACACCGGCTCCAGCGACATCGTCCTGGACCCGCAGGACGCCGCCAACCTGGGCGTGGACGTCGACAAGCTGACCTATCACCGGCTGTTTCACCGCCAACGGGGCCGGCGGCGGGGCCGACTATACGATCAAGACCCTGCAGGTGGGTGCCGCGAGCTTTTCCAACGTGGCGGCCACGATCAACAAGGCGCCGATCGGCGAGTCGCTGCTGGGCATGACCTTCCTGCGCCGGATGGCGTCGGTGGAGATCAAGGACGGCAAGATGACCTTGCGCTGGCGGGACTGAGTTTCGATGTGAGGCGTCGGTCGCCGCCCGGCCGTCTTCCCGCGAGCGTGTCATGAGCCTGAAGATCAAGAGCCTCGATCACCTGGTCCTTCGCGTGCGCGACCTGGAGGGGATGATCGCCTTCTACCGCGACGTCATCGGCCTGTCGGTGGAACGGCGCCAGGACGCCATCGGCCTGGTGCAGCTTCGCGCCGGAACGCAGCTGGTGGACCTGGTGGCGGTGGACGGGGTGCTGGGGCGGATGGGCGGGGCCGGACCGGGCCGCGAGGGCCGCAACCTCGACCACTTCTGCCTCAACGTCGACGGCTTCGACCTGGCGGAGGTGACCCGGCACCTCGAGGCGCACGGCGTGGCGGTCGGCGACGCCGGCCAGCGCTACGGCGCCGGCGGCGAGGGCCTCAGCGTCTATCTGAGCGACCCTGAGGGCAACGGGTTGGAGCTTCGAGCCTGACGCGCGGGTCGTCGCCGGTCGTGGCGCCCATCGTTGGCGCCCGTTCGCCCTGGCGCTAGGATCGCGGCGGCATTGCAAGCGGGCCGTCAGCACCCGCCGCCGACTTCGATCTTGAAGCGATTTCACGGGAGGATTTTCACATGGAATTTCGACGCTTGGGGACCAGCGGCCTGAAGGTCAGCGCGGTGGGTCTCGGCTGCAACAATTTCGGCATGCGCCTGGACCAGGCGGGGACCAACGCCGTGGTCGGCGCCTGCCTGGACAACGGCGTCACCTTCTTCGACACCGCCGACGTCTATGGGGCGTCGAAGTCCGAGACCATGCTGGGCGAGGCGCTGAAGGGAAAGCGCCACGAGGTGGTGCTGGCCACCAAGTTCGCCAGCCCCATGGGGCCCGGCCCGGACCAGCGCGGCGGCTCGCGGCGCTATGTGATGGCGGCCGTCGAGGCCAGCCTGAAGCGGCTGCAGACCGACTACATCGACCTCTACCAGATGCACCGGCCGGATCCGGACACGCCCATCGAGGAGACGCTGAGCGCCCTCGACGACCTCGTGACCCAGGGCAAGGTCCGCTATGTCGGCAACTCCAACTTCACCGGCTGGCAGGTGGCCGACGCCGACTGGATCGCCCGCAACGCGCACATGAACCGCTTCGTCTCGGCCCAGAACAACTACAGCCTGCTGGAGCGCAAGGTGGAGTTCGAGGTGATTCCGGCCTGCGAGCGCTTCGGCCTGGGCATGCTGCCGTTCTTCCCGCTGGCGTCGGGCCTCTTGACCGGCAAGTACCAGCGCGGCGAGGCGCCGCCGGAGGGCACGCGCCTGGCGGCCTGGGGCCCGCGCGGGGCGGCGGCGCTGAACGACAGGAACTTCGACAAGCTGGAGAAGCTGTCGGCCTGGGCCGACGGCCACGGCAAGACCCTGCTGGAGCTGGCCTTCGCCTGGCTGCTGGGCCACGGCGTGGTGTCCTCGGTGATCGCTGGCGCCACCCGCCCCGAACAGGTCAAGGCGAACGCCGAGGCCGCGGCCTGGGTGCTGACCCCCGCCGAGGTCGAGGAAGTCAGCGCCCTGGCGGCTTAGGGGGCGCGGTCGGGGGGCGGCCTTGCGCCCCCTCCGTCAGCCCGCTTCGCGGTCTGCCACCTCCCCCGCTTCGCCCTAGAGGGCTCGCAGGGGAGGAGAAGGTTCGCGCGATCTTCTCCTCCCCCGCCGACGAGCGGGGGAGGGGGACCAGCGCGCCAGCGGCGCGATGGTGGAGGGGGCGCAAGGCCCCATCCGCTATTCCGCCAGCAGGAACTCGGCCATCGCCGGGACGGCGGCGCGGTCCTGGATCATGAACATGTGGCCGCCCTCGAACATCCGCAGGGTCGCGCCGGGGATGCGGGCGGCCAGGCGTTCCTGGGTCTGGGGCAGGGCGATGCCGTCGTACTTGCCGCCGGCGATCATCACCGGACAGGCGATCGTCGGCAGGCGGTCCCAGGTGTCGTGGCGGGCGCGGGCCTCGAGCTGGCGGCGCGCGCCCGTGGCGTGGCCAGGTTCGTCCGCATACGGATCGGCTGCGCCCAGGGCCACGAGCTGCTCGTGGAACTCGGCGTGGCCGGCCGCCCAGGCGGCGTCGCGGCGGGTGTCCGAGAAGGGGATCAGGTGCTTGGACCGTTCGATGCGGTCCATGTGGTCGATCTCGTGGAACGGAAACGACGCCCCGCCCGCCCCGCCCGGCGAGGTGCAGGCCAGCACCAGGCGGCGGACCTTGCCCGGGTGGCGCAGCACCAGCTCCTGGGCGACCATGCCGCCGAAGGAGACCCCCAGCACCAGGGCGTCGTCCCAGCCCAGGGCGTCCATCAGGCCGGCGGCGTCGTCGGCGTATCCGGCCATGGAATAGGGGGCGTCCGGCTTGCTGGTCTGGCCGAGGCCGCGCTGGTCGTAGGCCAGGAGGTCGAACTGCCGGGCCAGGGGGCCGTCGAAGATGTTGGGCTTGTTCCTGAGGTCGCCGCCGGTGCCGGAGATGAACAGCAGGCGCGGCCCTTCGCCCTGGCGTTCAAAGTAGATGTCGATGTCGCCGACCGTCGTCTTCGGCATGGGCGCCGCCCCTTCCGTTTCCTGCTTGCGGCGGCAGTCTCGTCATCGCGGCGGCGGGGGCAAGGCTTTCATGCCGGGACCTCTACGCCAGGACCCCTACGCCAAGACCTGGGCGTCGAAGCTGTCGGCGGAGGCGAGGTCCCAGTTGCGGCCGTAGAAGGTTCCCGCCGCCGCGCCGCTGATCAGGTCGCCCGGCTTCAGGAAGGTGTGGATCTCGGCGAAGGAACGGATCTCGGTGGCGCTGACCCGGCGCGCCAGGTGGTGGGCGGCGAGCTGGCCGGGATGGGTCAGGCCGGCGGCGGCCAGCATGTCGGAGAGGGCGTGCAGGGTGTTGCGGTGGAAGCTGGCCACCCGCTCGGCCTTGTCGGGGACCGCCAGGGCCTTCTGGCGCAGGGGATCCTGGGTGGCGACGCCGGTGGGGCAGCGGTTGGTGTTGCAGGCCAGGGACTGCACGCAGCCGAGGGCGAACATGAAGCCGCGCGCCGCGTTGGCCCAGTCGGCGCCGATGGCCAGGACGCTGGCGATGTCATAGGCGCTGACGATGCGGCCGGCGGCGCCGATGCGGATTTGCGGGCGCAGGCCCGCCCCGACCAGGGTGTTGTGCACGAACAGCAGCCCCTCGCGCATGGGGGCGCCGATGTGGTCGGAGAACTCCAGGGGCGCGGCGCCGGTGCCGCCCTCGGCGCCGTCCACGACGATGAAGTCCGGCCGGATGCCCGTCTCCAGCATGGCCTTGACGATGCCCATCAGCTCCCACGGATGGCCGAGGCAGAGCTTGAAGCCCACCGGCTTGCCGCCGGAGAGCTCGCGCAGGCGGGCGACGAACTCCATCATCTGGCGCGGGGTCGAGAAGGCGCTGTGGCGGGGCGGGGAGATGCAGTCGCGGCCCAGCGGCACGCCGCGGGTGTCGGCGATCTCGCGGGTGACCTTGGCGCCCGGCAGGATGCCGCCGTGCCCCGGCTTGGCCCCCTGGCTGAGCTTGATCTCGATCATCTTGACCTGGTCGGTCGTCGCCTGGGCGGCGAACTTTTCCGGATCGAAGCGGCCCTCTGCGTCGCGGCAGCCGAAATAGCCGCTGGCCACCTCCCAGCAGATGTCGCCGCCGCCGGCGCGGTGATAGGGGCTGATCGAGCCCTCGCCGGTGTCGTGGTAGAAGCCGCCGGCCCGGGCCCCCTCGTTGAGGGCGCGGATGGCGTTGGCGCTGAGTGAGCCGAAGCTCATGGCCGAGATGTTGAACACCGAGGCCGAATAGGGTCTGGCGCACTGATCGCCGCCGATGGTGATGCGGAAGCCGGCCGGATCGGCGGCCGCCACCGGGCAGGTGGAGTGGCCGATGAACTCATAGCCCTCGCGGTAGACGTCCAGCAGGGTGCCGAAGGGGTGTTCGCTGGAGACGTTCTTGGCCCGCGTGTAGACCAGGGTGCGCTGGCTGCGCGAGAAGGGGGCGGCGTCCTGGTCGCCCTCGATCAGGTACTGGCGGAGCTCCGGCCGGATCATCTCCACCATCCAGCGGATGTGGCCGATGACGGGGTAGTTGCGGCGGATGGAGTGCTCGGCCTGGATCAGGTCGACGACGCCGACGGCGACCAGCAAGGCCCCCACGGCCGCCAAGGTCCAGCCTGTGCGCAGGTGGCCGACGCCGATGAGGTCGACGCCCAACACCAGCATCAGGACGCAGAGCAGGAAGGCCGTGTACCGGCTCGGTCGAAACTCCATGCCCTGCTCCCCGCGTCCCTGTTTGGCCGCCAGACTCGGCCGCCGCGCCGGGGGGCGTCAAGGGCGGGCGGCGCGCCCTCAGCGCGGCTTGGTGCGGATGTTCAGCTGCCCGGCCAGGCCCGCCTTGCGGTGGTGCTCGATGGCGTGCATTTCCGGCGACAGGGCCATGTTGCGGAAGGCTTCCAGCGACGGGTACTGGGCCAGGGCGACGGCGTCCCACATCTCCTCGACGTCGCCCAGCAGGAGGCCGGTGACGCGGCCGCTGTAGAGGATCTTGCCGCCCAGGGCCTCCACCAGCTTGGAGACTTCCTCGCCATAGCGGTTGTAGGCCTCCGCCCCGGTCAGATGCGCGTCCGAGCCGTCTTCGTACTCGGCCTTGTCCTTGAATTTCAGCAGGTTGACCATGACGAACGGGCCGTCCTCGGGCGAGCCGAAGAAGGCCATGGCCTGGTCCTGGCTGGGGAAGACGGTGTTGACGACGTTCATTGGGCTTCTCCTCGGCGGGCCTGGATCATGCTGTCGATGAGGCCGGCGATCTCGGCCGGCGAATCCTCCTGCAGGAAGTGGCCGCCGGACAGGATCACGTGCGGCTGGCCCTTGGCGCCCGGCACCCGGGCCTTGAACACCGCCTCGCCGCCCTTGGTCACCGGATCGGCGTCGCTGAAGGCGGTGAGGAAGGGCTTGCCGAAGCGTTCCAGAACCGCCCAGGCGGCCTGGTTCTCGGCCACCGAGGCGTGCTCGGCGGTGACCGGCACCAGGGTGGGGAACTGGCGGGCGCCTTCCTTGTAGGTCTCGTCCGGGAAGGGGGCGTCGTAGGCGGCGATCTCGGCGGGGGTCAGCTCGCGCTTGGAGCCGCCGTTGAGCAGCATGCCGATGGGCATCTGCGGGACGGACTGGCTGAAGGCGAGCAAGGCCTGAAAGCCTTCGCTCATGCCGGTCCCCACCGGCAGGCCGGTGTTGGCCGCGATCACCCCGGCGAAGCGCTCCGGGAAGGCGGCGACCAGGCGAAGGCCGATCAGGCCGCCCCAGTCCTGGCAGAAGAGGGTGATGTCCTCGAGGTCCAGGGCGGTCAGCCAGGCGCTCATCCAGGCGACGTGCCGCTCGTAGGTGTAGTCGGTGCGGCGGGCCGGCTTGTCCGAGCGGCCGAAGCCGATCAGGTCCGGGGCGATGGCGCGGCATCCCTTGGCGACCAGGGCCGGGATGATCTTGCGATAGAGGTAGGCCCAGGACGGCTCGCCGTGCATCAGCAGGACCGCGGGCCCGTCCCGCGGCCCCTCGTCGACATAATGGATGCGCAGGTCCGTCCCGTCGGCGTCCTTCACGGTCAGGTAGCGGGGCGCGAACGGCCAGTCGGCCAGGCCCTCGAACCGCGCGTCCGGCGTCCTCAGCACTTCCACCCTGGCGTCTCCCGATTGACATTCGCTATATTGGCAGTCTTAGTGTCATTAGAACGGGCGGGGGTCAAGCCCGCCGCGGAGGAAGCCCCATGACACCCAGGCGCACCATCGCCCTCGTCGTCCTCGCCCTGGCCCTGCTGGTCGGCGGCGGCGTGTGGCTGGCCCGGGAGCGGCTGGCCACGGCGGCCATGGGCCGGCTCTACGCCAGGGCCCTCAACGGCGATCCGCTGGCCGCCCTGCCCGACGGGCTGCACGTGGGCCTCTGCGGCTCCGGCGCGCCCATGCCCGACCCCACCCGCGCGGGCCCCTGCACGGTGGTCGTCGCCGGCCGGCGGATGTTCGTGGTCGACGCCGGCGAGGGCAGCGTGCGCAAGCTGTCGCTGATGAACCTGCCGCCGGGCCAGGTGAGCGCCCTGCTGCTGACCCACTTCCATTCCGACCACATCGCCGACGTGGGCGAGCTGATGCTGCAGCACTGGGGCACGGCCGCCGCCCAGACGCCGCTGCCGGTCTATGGGCCCACCGGGGTCGAGCAGGTGGTGCAGGGCTTCAACACCGCCTACGCCCTCGACGACGGCTACCGGGTCGCCCACCACGGGCCGAAGGTGATGCCGCCCGGCGGCGCCGGCGGCGTGGCGCACGCCTTCGTCGCCGGACCCGGCGCGCCGGACGTCACCCTGATCGACGAGCCGGACCTGAAGGTCGTCGCCTTCCCGGTGGACCACCGGCCGGTCGAGCCGGCGGTGGGCTATCTGTTCGTCTACAAGGGCAGGCGGGTTGTGGTGAGCGGCGACACCGCGCCCTCGGCGCGCCTGGAGGCCGCCGCCAAGGGCGCCGACGTGCTCGTGCACGAGGCCTTGGCGCCCAATTTGGTCGCCATCCAGAGGCAGGAGGCGTTGAAGGCCGGACGGTCGAATCTGGCCGCCATCTTCCACGACATCCTGAGCTATCACACCACCCCGGAACAGGCCGCCGCCATCGCCCAGCGGGCGGGGGTGCGCTACCTGCTCTACACCCACATCATCCCGCCACTCCCTTCCAGGGCCTTGAATTCCGCGTTCCTGGGGAAGTCGCCGCAGATCTTCCATGGCGCCCTGAGGGTCGGCGAGGACGGCGATTTCCTGACCCTTCCGGCGGGCTCGACGGCGATCCGCCGCACCGATCGGCTGAGCGTCTTCCGATGATCGGCGGGCCATCGGGAAGCTTCGCCTTTCCATTGGCTTAACCGTGTTCGCTCAACGAGCGCTGGCGCTTGGGCGCGGCCATGGCTAAGCAGGACGCGTTCCAAGTTCTGGAGGTTCTGGCCCGTGTCAGCGCCGCGTCCAAAATTCGCGCCGTCCGCCGCACCCGCCACGCCTAGGGCGGAGGACGAGACCGACGGCCGCCGCCGTCGCTCGCAGGATAGCCGCGCCCGCATCGTCGCGGCCATGCTGGAACTCGTCCACGCCGGCGACGTCTCGCCGGGCGCCGAACAGGTGGCGGCGCGCGCCGGCGTCGGCCTGCGCACGGTCTTCCGCCACTTCAGCGACATGGACAGCCTCTACAGCGAGATGTCCCGGGTCATCGAGGCGGAAGTCCGCTCGGTGATCGACGCCCCCTTCGCCGCCGAGGGCTGGCGCGAGCGCCTGGTGGAACTGGTGCACCGCCGGGCGGCGGTGTTCGAGAAGATCGCGCCGTTCAAGCGCGCCTCCGACATCCACCGCCACCAGTCCCGCTTCCTGCAGGCCGGGCACGAACGGCTGGTGATGCTGTCGCGGGAGATCCTGAAGCGCGAGCTGCCGGCCGAGGCCGCGCGCGACCAGTTGACCTTCGAGACACTGGACCTGCTGCTGAGCTTCGAGGTCTGGTCGCGCCTGCGCCGCGACCAGGACCTCACCCCCCGCCGCGCCCGCGACGTCCTGGAACAGGCGGTCCGCAAGGCCATCGCCTGAGGCGGCGCCCGGGCGGCAGGCGGCGCCGCGCCGCCATCCAGGCGGGCGCCCTGCGTTCTTGTGAGCATGACGGTTCCGTGTCAGCCCTTGCCGGCGATCGTCCGGCCACGGCCAGCGCGGCGCTGCATGCGATGAGGGAGCGGGAGGCTTGGCCACGAAGCCGGGAGTGTGGGCGAGATTGAATCTCTCGCGGCCGGGCGGGATCGCGGGGCTGATCCTGCTGGCGGGCGGCGTGGCCGTGACCGCGGTGAACTGGCCGGGGCACTGGTCCTACGATTCCGTCGTCCAGCTCGATCAGGGGCGCAGCGGCCTCTACAACGCCTGGCACCCGCCGGTGATGGCCTGGCTGCTGGGCCTGGCCGACCGGGTCCAGCGGGGCGGGGCCCTGTTCACGGTGCTGGAGGCGGCGCTGGTGTTCGGGTCCCTGGCGGCGCTGGCGGCGCTGGCCGGGCGGCGGGCCTGGGCGGCGCCCGCGGCGGCGCTGGCGGCCCTGGCGACGCCGCAACTGGCGATCTATCCGGCCATCGTCTGGAAGGACGTGCTGTTCGCCGGCGCGGCGGTCAGCGCTTTCGTCTGCCTGGCGTGGGCGGGGCGGGTCTGGCCGGCGCGGGCCTGGCGCTGGGCGCTGATCGCCAAGGCGGCGGCGCTGCTGGGCCTGGCCGCCCTGGCCCGGCAGAACGGCCTGGTGCTGATCCCCGCCGCCGGCGTGACCCTGGCCTGGATCGGCCTGCGGGCGGAGGACGCCGGGCGGGGCGCGGGGAGGCGATGGCGCGCCTTCGGGACCGGCCTGGTCCTGGCCCTGGCCGCCGCCCTGATCGCCATGGCGGGCGCCTCGGCCCTGAAGCTCCATTCCGATGGCCAGAACGAGCGCCGCCGCCAGTGGGAGGAGCTGCGCATCTACGAGATGGCGGCGGCCCGGTCGATGCGGCCGGAGCTGTCGTTCCCGATCCTGGCGGCAGAGGCGCCGGCGATGAACGACTTCCTCGTCACGCGGGGCCCCGCCCTGCTGAAGTTCCAGCGCATCGATCCCCTGGTCCAGAACCCCTTCATCAACGCCCATGAGGACCACGACCGGCCGGCGGTGCTGGCCCAGTGGCGGGCGATCTTCGCGGCCGATCCGATGCTGTATCTGCGGGTCCGGGCCCGGCTGTTCGCCTGGGTGTTCCTGACCCCCGACCTCAAGGCGTGCGTGCCGCTGTCGGTGGGCGTGGACGGGCCGCCGCAACTGATGGCCGGCCTGGGCCTTGGCGAGCGCTACTCCGACAGGGACGACGCCGTATTCAGCTACGCCCAGGCGTTCTTCGGCACGCCGGTCTACCGCCACGCGGCCTGGGCGGCCCTGGCCGCGGCGGTGATGATCGCTTGCCTGATCCGGCGGCGGCCCGAGGACGTCGCCGTGGCCGGACTGACGGCGTCGGCGCTTGGGTTCGCCGGCACCTTCTTCCTGATCAGCATAGCCTGCGACTATCGGTATCTCTATGTGCTGGACCTGGCGGCTCTGGCCGGCGCGCTCTACGGGGCGGCCACGTTCGGGCCGAGGCAAGGGCCGAAGACCTGATCGCCAGGCCCTCGGCCCCGCCCCCCGCCCCCGCGGCTTGTTCGGCGCGGACTGGCGCCGGAAAACACCGTCGGCCGCGAGGCGTCGCTGGAGATCCTCCGCCTCGCGGCCAGGGCCGTGACGGGACGCTAGGCGCCGCCGCGGTTTCGGCGCAACGGGACATTCTTGACCGTCCACAGACGGTCCACAGCTCAGTGCGAGGGTCCTTCAGGCGCTCTCGGCCAGGGCCGGCGAGACCGCCGCCAGGGTGGCCGCCGCGGCGGTGAGAAGCTGGACGAACTGCGAGGCGTAGTTGAATCGTACGAACCGCCGCGCGTCCTCGCTGAAGCATACGCCGTCCGGCGAGACGACAAGGACCCCCTCGCGCTCGGCGGCTTCGAACAGCCGCCGCACGTGGATGCGCGAGACGCCAAACCGGCGGGCCAGGGCGCCGGCGTTGACCGCCACCGGCCGGGTGCTGGGGAAGTCCCCGCCGTGGTCGTCCAGGATGAGTGTCTGGGCGATCTGGTTGCCCGCGTGCCGGTGCATGAAGACCGCCATGTAGTGCGCCGACTGGTCGGCGGCGCGGACCGACTCCAGCAGGCCCCGGGCGTGGTGGGCGCAGAAGACCTCCAGCACGCCGGGCTGGGCCAGGGCCTCGCTCACCCGCGCCGCGCCGGGCTCCAGGACCGCCGCGGCGTCGAGCGCCGCCCGCAGGTGAAGGCGCCAGGCGTCGAGGAAGGCGGGGGTGGGATGATAGCGCACCGGGGGGCGGACGGCGGCGACGGGATCGGGCGCCAGGTAGCCGAGATGCTGCAGGTAGATCAGCATGGCCCGGGCGCGGCCGGGGCTGAGCAGGCGCGACGCGGCGCAGACCGCCTTGAGCCGGGGCAGGGTGATCCCGTCCGTGGCGTGCAGATACATGGCCCACAGCGCGGCCACGTAGCGTCCGGCGTCCTTGAACACCCCGTCCAGGGCCCGGTCGGCGTCGGAAAGCTCGGCCATGCCGCCGACCAGCGCGCGCGCCGCCCGGCCGAAGTTCGGATCGGCCAGGACGCGCGAATAGGCGTCCTCGGCGAGGGGATGGCCCCCGCCCCACCGCATCAGCCGCGCGTTGGTCTCGTCCGGCGCCAAGCCCGCGGTCCCCCAACCGTCCGTGTGCGTCCGACCCGTGAGGGTCCGGTCGCCGGTCAGCCTATACCTTGCACGCCGACTGCCAACAGTCGTCGCCGCCATTGGCGAACAAACGGTCGGGCAAAGGCGGCGCTAGGCGGGCCCCTTGGCTCCGCCCTTGTAGATTTCGGACAGGGTGTCCAGCACCCGCGCCGCGGCCGGGTCGGCCAGGCGGTAGTAGATGGTCTGGCCGTCTCGGCGGGTGGCCACCAGGCCCTCGGCGCGCATCTTGGCCAGGTGCTGCGACGTCGCCGACTGGGCCAGCCTGGCGTGTTCGGCGAGGACGCCCACGGACGCCTCGCCCTCCACCAGCCGGCAGAGCAGCAACAGGCGCTGTTCGCTGGCCAGCAGCTTCAGCAGGCGCGCGGCCGACTGGGCGCAATCCTCCAGGCCGGTGACCTTGGCGGGTGTGGGCAGGAGCTTGGCGAGGTCGGTCATCGGCTTGATTTAGAAACTGCGCAGATTTGCGCAAGCCAATACGACGCCGGATCGGGACGCGCCGCGATCATGCCGCCTTGCCCGGCAGCGGCCGCCCGTCGTCGCGCAGGACGACGTAGATGGCCGGGATCACCAGCACGGTGAGCAGGGTCGAGGAGGCGAGGCCGAACAGCAGCGAGATCGCCAGGCCCTGGAAGATCGGGTCGGTGAGGATCACCGCCGCCCCGATCATCGCCGCCGCGGCGGTGAGCACGATGGGCTTGAAGCGGATGGCCCCGGCCTCCAGCAGCACCTCGCGCAGGCCGCGGCCCTCGCCCTGGCTGTGGCGGATGAAGTCCACCAGCAGGATCGAATTGCGCACGATGATGCCGGCCAGGGCAATGAAGCCGATCATCGAGGTGGCGGTGAACGGGGCGTGGAACAGGATGTGGCCGATGACGATGCCCACCAGGGTCAGCGGGATCGGCGTCAGGATGACCAGGGGCAGGCGGAAGCTTTTGAACTGGGCGACGACCAGCACATAGATGCCCAGAATCGCCACCCCGAAGGCCGCGCCCATGTCGCGGAAGGTGACCCAGGTGATTTCCCACTCCCCGTCCCAGAGGACCGTGGGGGCGGCCTCGACGGTGGGTTGGCCGTGCAGGCGGATGTCCGGCTTGGGAACGCCCTTCCAGTCGGCGTCCTTGAGGATCTTGTCCACCGCCAGCATGCCATAGATCGGGGCCTCGTAGGCGCCGGCGAGCTCGCCCAGGATCATGTCGGCGTCGCGGCCGTCGCGGCGGAAGATGTGGGTGGACCCCGGCTCGGCGTGGGCGGTGGCGACCTCGTCCAGGCTGACCAGGCGGCCGCCGCCGGCGCCCTGGGTGACGGCCACCGGCATGGCGGCAAGGCCCTGGCCCCAGGTGCGCGCCGACTGAGGCAGGCGCACGGAAATCTCCAGCGGGTCGCGGCCCGGCCCGCGATGGGCGTAGCCGACCACCTGGCCGTTCAGGGCCGCGGCGAGGCTGTCGTAGACGTCGCGGTCGCTGACCTTCAGCGCCTCCAGCCGGTCGCGGTCCGGGACCAGGCGCAGGCTGGGACGGGGCTGGCCATAGCTGTCGCCGATGTCGACGATGTAGGGGACCTGGTGGAAGGCGGCCTTGACCCGCTCGGCCACGGCGCGGCGGGTGGCGGCGTCGGGCCCGTAGACCTCGGCCAGCAGGGTCGCCATCACCGGCGGCCCGGGCGGCGCCTCGACCACCCGGATCACCGCGCCGGGCGGCAGGGCGACCGCCGCCAGCTTGCGGCGCAGGTCGAGCGCGATGGCGTGGCTGTTGCGGTGGCGCTTTTCCTTGGGCGCCAGGGCGACGGCCAGGTCGCCCTGCTCGGGCCGGGCGCGCAGGTAGTAGTGGCGCACCAGGCCGTTGAAATTGAACGGCGAGGCCGTGCCCGCGTAGGCGTCGACGGCGGTCACTTCGGGCAGGTCGCGGGTGACGGCCGAGGCGTCGGCCAGGGCGCGGCCGGTGGCCTCCAGCGAAGTCCCCTCCGGCATGTCCAGCACCACCTGCAGCTCGGACTTGTTGTCGAAGGGCAGCAGCTTCACGGTCACCGTCTTGGTGGCGAACATGGCGCAGGCGAGCAGGGTGGCGAGCCCCACCCCGATCAGGAAGGTCCAGGCGCTGCGGCGGGTGGCGATCACGCGGGACGCCACCCGGCGATAGAGCGCCCCCAGGCGCCCCTCGCCGTGATGGCCGCCGCCGCCGGCGGTCAGGGTCTGCCGCGCGAAGCGGACCATCAGCCAGGGGGCGATGACCACGGCGACGAAGAACGAGAACACCATGGCGGCCGAGGCGTTGACCGGGATCGGCGCCATGTAGGGGCCCATCAGGCCCGAGACGAACAGCATCGGCAGCAGGGCCGACACCACGGTCAGGGTGGCGACCACGGTGGGATTGCCCACCTCGGCCACCGCGTCGATCGCCGCGTCGATGCGGCTTCGCCCGCCCTCTAGCGCCACGTCCGCCATCGCCCAGTGGCGGGCGATGTTCTCGATCATGACGATGGCGTCGTCGACCAGGATGCCGATGGAGAAGATCAGGGCGAACAGGCTGACCCGGTTGACCGTGTAGCCCATCAGGTTGGAGGCGAAGAGGGTCAGCAGGATGGTGGTGGGGATCACCACGGCGGTCACCCCCGCCTCGCGCCAGCCGATGGCGAAGCCGATCAGCACGACGATGGAGATCGTCGCCAGGGCCAGGTGGAAGAGCAGCTCGTTGGCCTTGTCGTTGGCGGTGGCGCCGTAGTCGCGGGTGACGGCCACGTCGAGGCTGTCGGGCAGCAGCGAGCCCTTCAGGGACTCCACCCGCTTCAGCACCGCCTGGCTGACGACCACGGCGTTGGCGCCCTTGCGCTTGGCGATGGCCAGGCTGACGGCGGGCGCCTCGCTCCAGCCCTTGCCCACGCGAACATCGCGCCAGGCGCGGGCCTGGTCCTCGCGCGGGGCCTCGATCACCTGGGCGACGTCGCGGACGTAGACGGTCTCGCCCTTGGCGGAGGGCAGGGCGATGAGGCCGATCTGGGTGGCGCTGGCGAGGGTCTGGCCAGCCATCACGTCCACCGCCTGGCCGTTGTCGCGCAGGGACCCGGCCGGAAAGGCGCGGTTGGCCTGGCGCACGGCGTCGACCAGGGCGCCCAGGGCGACCCCGTGCTGGGCCAGTCGGGCCGGGTCGGGCTCGATGCGGATCTCCTGCGGGCGCCCGCCGACGATGAAGGTCAGGCCGACGTCGTCGACCTTGGCGACCTCAGTGCGCAGCTTGCCGGCGATCTCGTAGAGCGCCTGGTCTGTCCATTGGCCCGCCGCGCCGGGCTTGGGCGACAGGGTGAGAACCAGGCTCGGCACGTCGTTGATGCCGCGCGTCTGGATCAGCGGCTCGGGGATGCCCGCGGGAATGCGGTCGTAGTTGGCGCGGATCTTCTCGTGGATGCGCACCGCCGCGGCGTCGGGGTCGACGCCGACCTTGAAGCGGGCGGTGACCATGACCTGGTTGTCGTCGGCGAAGGTGTAGACATGCTCGACGTCCGTCACGCTCTTGACGATGGCCTCCAGCGGCTTGCCGACCAGTTCCACGGCGTCGGGGGCGCGAAGGCCGGGGGCCGACACCATGATGTCGACCATGGGCACGCTGATCTGCGGCTCCTCCTCGCGCGGGATCGACATCAGCGCCAGCAGGCCCACAGCGATGGCGGCCAGCAGGATCAGAGGCGTCAGCGGCGAGCGGATGGTCGCCTTGGTCAGCCGTCCGGAGAGGCCGAGGTTCATCGCGCCGACTCCGCCGGGGCCAGGACGTCGCCGGGCCGCACGCCCGACAGGATCTCGACGGTGTCGGCGGAGGGGCCGGCGGTGGTCTGGACAGGAATCTGCGAGAGGCCGCCGTCGGGCCTGACCAGGGCGGCGTAGTCGATGCCGAAGCGGGTGGCGACGTAGCGCCGGGGCACGACGATGGCCTCGCGCTCGCCCACGGGCAGGCTGGCGCGCACGCGCTGGCCCACCAGGTCCTGGGGCAGGCCGGGGGCTGTGACGTCGGCGGTGACCTGGCCGGCGCTCACCGACGGATAGACCTGGGTGATGGTTCCCTCGACGACGGCGCCCGGCGCGCCGGCGCGCAGGTCGTCCGCGGCGAGGCGCACGGTCTGGCCGACCTTCAGCATCGCGGCCTGGGCCTCGGGCAGCTCGATGCGCACCACCGTCGGGCCGGCGGTGATGCGGGCGATGGACTGGCCGGGCATGACCACCGATCCGGCCGGGACGTCGGCCGTCAGCACCCGCCCGCTGGCCGGCGCCAGAACGGCGCCCTGGGCGCCGAGCTCGGCGCTGGCGCCCCGCTGGGCGCGGGCGGCGGCCACGGCGGCGTTGGCCGAGCGGGCCTGGGCCTCGACCTGGTCGAGGCGGGCCTGGGCGTAGACCCCATGGGCGAAGAGGTCGCGGGTGCGGGCCAGATCGACGTTGGCGCGGGCCGCCTCCGCGGCGGCAGCGGTGACCTGGGCGTCGAAGGCGCCGGTCTGCAGCGCCAGGCGGTCGTCCTTGACCCGGGCGATGAGCTGGCCCTGTCGCACCATGTCGCCTTCCTTCACCGCCAGGGTCACCAGGGTGCCGGAAATGCGGGCGCGGGCGTCGGCCATGTCGCGCGTGGTCAGAGTGGCTGGAACGGACTTCAGGTCGGTGACCGTCTGGGGCCGCACGGTCAGCTGGCCGGCGGCGGGCGCCGCGGTCACCGCCGGCGTCGTCGACTTCTCAGCGCCGCAGCCGCCCAGCAGCAGCGCCGCGCCCACGGTTGCGATGAGGATTGCCCGCCCCGCCATGGTCCGCCCTCCCTCAGGTCCGCCCGGCCGCTAGACGCGGTCGCTGACGGCGCCGGTGTTGCTGTCCAGGGTGACGGTGGGCAGGCCGGCGGCCTTCCAGGCCATGATGCCGCCCGCCAGGTGGGCGTCGATGGCGTGTCCGGCGGCCTGGCACTGGCCGACCGCCGTGGCCGAGCGCTTGCCCGAACCGCACTGCATCACCACCAGCTTGTCGCCCGCCGCCGGCAGGGCGCCGGGGTCGAAGGTCGACAGGGGATAGTTCAGCGCCCCGTGGATCCGCTCGGCGGCGAACTCGGCCGGTTCGCGCACGTCGATCAGCAGGATCTCGTGGGCCGCCAAGGCGGCTTTCACCTGGGCGGGGGACAGGTCGCGGGTCTTGGGGGCGCCGAACATCGGGGGTCTCCTGGCTGCCTGAAAATTCATGATTGCGCATATGCGTGTTTATGAATATTAGGTCAAGCCCTAGCAGGATCAACCTAGGGCCGACGCGCTGGGACCGGTGTGATCCACATCAAGGCCGCCCGAGGAAAAGGGGCGGAGAGTGACGACCGGGTCGGGCGCGACACCGGTCCGCCGGAGGAGACGAAAGCCATGGCCAAGCCGAAGATCATCATCCTGGGCGCAGGACTGGGCGGAGCGATCGCCGCCTTCGAGATTCAGCACGCCGTGGGCGACCGGGCCGAGGTGAGCGTCGTCTCGCAAGGCGACACCTTCTATTTCGTGCCGTCCAACCCCTGGGTGGCGGTGGGCTGGCGGGACCGCGGCGCGATCCAGGTCCACCTGCCGCCCGTCTTCCGCAAGCGCGGCATCGGCTTTTCCGGCGCCGGCGCGCGCAAGGTGACGCCCGGCGAGAACCGCATCGAACTCAACGACGGCCAGGCCCTGGACTACGACTACCTGGTCGTCGCCACCGGCCCCGACCTGGCGTTCGACGAGATTCCGGGACTGGGTCCGAACGGGGGCCATACCCAGTCGATCTGCCATATCGACCACGCCGAGACCGCGGCGGTCGCCTTCGAGGCCCTGGCCAAGACCCCCGGCCCCATCGTGGTGGGCGCCGTGCAGGGGGCGTCCTGCTTCGGCCCGGCCTACGAGTTCGCCATGATCCTCGACACCGAGCTAAAGCGCCGCAAGCTGCGCGACCGGGTGCCGATGACCTTCGTCACCTCCGAACCCTACATCGGCCACCTGGGCCTGGACGGGGTGGGCGACACCAAGGGCCTGCTGGAGAGCGAGATGCGCCAGCGGCACATCAAGTGGATCACCAACGCCAAGGTCGCCTCCGTCGAGCCCGGCATGATGCATGTCGAGGAGATCGCCGAGGACGGCCAGGTGAAGGCGACGCACGACCTGCCCTTCGCCTTCTCGATGATGCTGCCGGCGTTCCGGGGCGTGGAGGCGGTGCGTGGCGTCGAGGGCCTCACCAATCCGCGCGGCTTCATCGTCGTCGACAAGAACCAGCGCAACCCGACCTTTTCCAATGTCTTCGCCCTGGGCGTCTGCGTCGCCATCGCCCCCACCGGCAAGACCCCGGTGCCGGTGGGCGTGCCCAAGACCGGCTTCATGATCGAGAGCATGGTCACGGCCATCGCCCGCAACCTCGACGACCTGATGAGCGGGCGCCCGGCGACGCACGAGGCGACCTGGAACGCCATCTGCCTGGCCGACTTCGGCGACGGCGGGGTGGCCTTCGTGGCCCAGCCGCAGATCCCGCCGCGCAACGTCAACTGGTCGGCCGAGGGCAAGTGGGTCCACCTGGCCAAGGTCGGCTTCGAGAAATACTTCCTGGGCAAGGTCCGCCGCGGCGAGAGCGAGCCCTTCTACGAACGGCTGGCCCTGGACGTCATGGGCGTCCGAAAGCTGAAGGCCTGAGAGCCGCCGGCATGACCCACCCCGATCCCCTCGCGCGCATCGCGCCATGGCCCGGCGTCGCCGGGCGCAAACCGGAGACACGACCATGACCCTCGACCGTGCGGTCCTCGCCTTCGCCGGCTGCGTCGTCCTGCTGGGCGTCGCCCTGGCCTATTTCGTCCACCCCTGGTGGATCGCCCTGTCCGTCTTCGCGGGACTGAACATGCTTCAGGCCGCCTTCACCGGCTTCTGCCCGGCGGCGATGGTGTTCAAGAAGCTGGGGGTCAAGCCGGGGACCGCCTTCCGTTGACCGGCCGGCGCGTCCTCTTCGCGCTCGGCGTTCTGGCCAGCCTGGCCGGGGCCGTCGACGCCGCGGCCATGACCCTCACCGAGGCCATCGCCCTGGCCCAGCGCAACAACCCGGGCCTCGCCCAGGCCAGGGCGCAGGCCGACGCCGCCGGGGCGCGGGTCGACCAGGCCACGGGCGCGCGCCTCCCGACCGTGACGCTCAGCGGCCAGGCCGCCACGGGGACCACCGACCTCGGCGGCTTCTTCGGCTTCGGCCGGGCCGACGTCACGCCGCGCGGCGCGGCGCTGGAGGTCCGCCAGCCCCTCTTCACCGGCGGCGCGATCACGGCTGGCATCGAGCGGGCGCGGCAGGGTCGCATGGCCGCCCTCGCCCAGGTCGGCGGGGCCAGGGCCCTGCTCTCGGCCCAGACGGCCGAGGCCTACGTCGCCGTCACCAGCGCCGCCGAGGTGGTCAGCCTCAACGACGCCCAGGCGCGGCAGATGGAGGAAATCGCGCGCCAGGCCGAGCTGCGCTTCCACGCCGGCGAGATCCCGCGCACCGATCTGGCCCAGGCCCAGGCGCGGCTGGCGCAGGCCAGGGCCGGCCAGGCGCGCGCCACCGGCGATCTGGCGCGGGCCCGGGCCCACTTCGAGTCGATCGTGGGGGCCACGCCCGACGACCTGGCCCCGACGCCGCCCGCGCCGCCGACGGCCGCCAGCCTGGACGAGGCCCTGGCCGACGCCGAACGCAACAGCCCCACCCTGCAGGCCGCCGAGGCCTCCGCCCGGGCCGCCGACGCCGCCGTGCGCTACGCCCAGGCCGAGCGCCTGCCGACCCTCGCCGCCACCGCCACGGCGTCGAGCGCGCGCGACCAGTTCTTTCCCGGTTACCGGGCCGACGGCGTGACCGTGGGCGTGCAGGGACGCTGGACGGTGTTTTCCGGCGGGGTGGTCAGCGGCCGCATCGACGAGGCCCGCGCCGACGCTCACGCGGCTCGCGCCGGCCTCGAGGCCGCCCGGGCCCAGGTCCGCGAGGCGGTGATCGGCGCCTGGTCCGACCTCGCCGCCGCCCGCGCCATGGCCGCCGCCGCCAAGGACCAGGCCGCCGCCGCCGCCAGCGCCCTCGACAGCGTCCGCAACGAGGTCCGCGTCGGCCAGAAGCCGACCCTCGACCTGCTCGACGCCGAACGCGAGGCCCTGGCCGCCGACGCCGCCCTGATCGCCGCGCGCGGCGAGGCCGTCACCAGCGCCTATCGCCTTCGGGCCCTGCTGGGCGAAGACTAGGTCCGCTGGTCCCGGGACCTCAGCCGCCGAGCGCCTCGCCGGCGGCCACGGCGTCCAGAACGTCTTCCACTGTGATGCGGAAATCCCGATGGGCGGCCTGCGGGTCCAGGGGATCCAGCAGCGGCTCGGTCAGGTCGCCGATCACGTGCAGGACCGGCCCGGCCCCGGCGGCGGCCGCGATCCGGCGCCAGTACCAGTGAGCCGTGACCGGCAGCTTGGGCATCATCACGATCGTCGGGCAGCGCGGCGGGGCGAAGATCAGGTTGGTGATGGCCGCGCCGGTGCCGCCCACGACCATGGAGGCCGCCGAATAGGCCCGCACCTGCTCGTCCAGGGACATCGCCCCCGGATCGATGACCTCGAAGCCGCGGGCCAGCAGCGCGTCGTCGATGTCCGCCTGGTTGACGATCCGGCGCAGGTCGGCGCTGCGCCGCACCAGCAGCCTGGGCCCGCCGGCGGCGGAGGGTTCGGCGCCCGCCGCGCGGCGCAGGCGCTGCACGGTGTCGCGCAGTGGGCCCGGCGCGAAGACGCCGTGCGTGGCCCGGCGCGTCGCCCCCGGCCGCAGCTTGAAGGGGGCGTAGCCGGTGGGCGAGATGCTGTGCAGGCGCCCGACCCGGACCAGGCGGTTGGGCGCCAGCCGATAGACCGGGGCTTGCGGCCCGGCCGCCATGGCGATCGAGCGCAGCATGTTCGGGTGCAGGTCGCCGTCGACGACCAGCGGGACGTGCGCCGCCCCCCGGACCTGCATGAAGGCGGCGATTCGCGGCAGGGTCTCGGTCATCCAGTGGGCGTAGTTGAACGAGGCGGGGTCGGTGAAGGCCGCGGCCTCGGGCAGGTAGTCGACGTTGAACGGGTCGAAGGGTTCCCACTCCGCGGCCGCGTCCCCGGCGGCCGGCCGCAGGCGGCCGTAGAACGCCTCGGCCGGCAGATCGGTCTCCGGATCGACCAGGTCGTGCCGCAGGATGGCGTCGGCCGCCGTCAGCATGTTGGAGCGCCCGCGCACCACGATGTCGCGCAGGACCGCGTGGGTGACGGCGGGAAAGTCCAGGCGCAGGGGCTCGTCGTCGTAGAAGTCCGCCGGCGGCCGCGGGAACATCAGGGGCGGGGGCCCTTCCAGGGTTCCGGAAGGCCAGAGGACCTGGCGCGGCGCGCCGGCGGCCCGGGCGTAGTCGCCTTCGGTGACGTAGGGCAGGACCTGGGGCTCAGCCATCAGCGCACGCCTCCCGCCGCCCGATGACTTCGGACCGGCTTCGACGGATCATTGGGCGTCTGATTCGAGCCATGCCCCATGCGACCCAAAGTCGAGACTTGTCACAAGCGCCGATTGACCGGACCGCCAGGCGGCGCGCGGTGACCGCCGCCGCGCCGGACCTGATCGACGAGGCCCGGGCGCACCTGGAAGCCGGCCGCTACGACCTGGCGGCCGGGGCGGCGAGCCGGGCGGTGGCGCAGGGCGGCGATCCGCAGCGCGCCCTGGTGATCCTGGCGCTCTGCATGGAGGCCCTGGGCGCCGTGTCCGCCGCCCTGGACTCCTGCCGCCAGGCCCTGGACGCCGCCCCGCCCCCGGCCGACCTGGCTGGCGAGATTGGCCGCCTCGCCCTTCGCCAGGGGCGCCTGGACCTGGCCGAGCGGGCCCTGGCCGAACAGGTTCGCGCCGCGCCGTCGGCCTCGGCGGCCATCGACCTGGCCCACGCCCAGAGGGGACAGTTCGCCTTCGACCGCGCCCAGGCGACCCTGACGGCGGCGCTGGAGGCCGATCCCCTCCAGCCCGGCCTTTGGCTGGCCCTCGCCCAGCTCCTCTGCGTCCAGGGGCGCCACCCCGAAGCCATCGTCTTCTTCGAGGAGGCGCTGCGTCTGAAGCCGTCCGACGCAGCGGCGCTGGACGGCCTGGCCGAGGCCCTCCTGCTGGTCGGCGAGACGGAACGCGCGCTTGCCGCCAGCGCGGAGGCCCTGGCCGCGGCGGATGCCGAGGACGCCTCCAGTTTCGCCGCCGCGCACGCCCGACGCCTGCTCGCCGCCGGCCGGCGGGAGGCGGGATGGGCCGCCTTCGCGACCGCCCCGGACGGCGGCGCGGGCAGGACGCAGATCCGGGTCGCCGCCCCGCGCTGGACCCCCGGCGCGCCGCTGGACGGCCGCCTGCTGCTGTTCGGCGAGGCGGACGTCGCCACCGAGATCCTGCTGGCGCGGGCGATCCCCGACCTGGCCGCCGCCGGCGCGCCGATGATCCTCGCCGCCGACGAGGCCTGGACCGACCTCGCCCGCCGTTCGTTCCCGGGCGTCCCGGTGGTTCGCCGCCTGACGCGGCGCGAGGGCGACCTCGTGCTGCAGGCGGCCGACCTCGACGGACCCCAGAAGCACCAGGGCGCGCTGATCGGCGCCTGGGCGCGCCTGAGGGCGGTCCTCCCGCCGCACTTCGGAGGACCGACCGCGCCCGCCGGCGGCGCGCCCTACCTGACCCCCGATCCGGAACGGGTCGCCCACTGGCGCGAGCGGCTGGCGGCCCTTGGCTCCGGTCCCAAGGTCGGCCTCGTCTGGCGCGCGGGCGGCGGGGACCCCGACCGGGCCTGGGCGGCGCCGCCCCTGCCGCAATTGGTCGCCGCCCTCGCCCGGCCCGACCTGCGCGTGATCGGACTGCAGGCCGAGGCGTTCCTGGGCGAGCTGGGCTGGATGCGCCAGGCCCTCGGCTTTCCGATCCTCGACCCGCCGCCGGAGTTCCAGGCCGCCGACCTGGGCGACGCCGCCGCCCTGGCCCTGGCGCTGGACGGCGTGGTCGGCGTTCCCGATGCGGTCAGCTACGCCGCCGCCGCCAGCGGCGCGCAGACATGGTTCCTCGCCCCGCCGCGCCACTGGGCCCTGCTGGGCGGCGAGACCTTCCCCTGGTTCGGGGCCGCGCGGGTGCTGTCGGCGGCCGCGCCCGGCGACTGGTCCGGGGCGCTGGACGCGCTGGCGCTTGCGATGGGCGAGCTGCCGGCGGCGTGATCCGCCTTCCGGGGTCTCGAGGGCTTTTGCTTGGATCAATGGCGGAGAGGGCGTCTGCGGGCGTCCGCCGCAACTCAAGCGCACGCTGCAATTGGCTTTGGACTCCGAATCACGCCGCCTGGATAAGGTTCGCCCTTCCAGACTAACGCTAGGAGCTTAGCCGTGGCGAGAAGGAGAACCCGCGCCGAGGAGATCGCGGCCATGACCACGGCGGCCCGAATCGCCGCCGCGCGCAACAAGGCCAACAAGCTATTTGAGCGCTGCGCCGAGATTGAGCGCATCCATGCGAACAATCGTCGCCTGATCTATTCAGAGCCGTTCGGCGGGGCGCTCGCGAACACCTTCGCAGGTAACGCCTATGCAAGCCTTCGCGATGCCAGCTTCGGCTTCGAATTGATCCGGCTCGCGGCGCTATGGGATCCACCATCGGCCGACAGGATCAGCATCCCCGAGGTGATCGCCTTGATCTTCGACGAGGAGGTTCTCGTGCAGCTCAAGCGAGAATTTGACGGCTGGTACAATACGAACGGTGACCTACTTCGCGGTCCGCACAATGATCGCCGATGGATGCGCGCCCTCCGCGTCGCGTTCGGCCTAGGCGGTGCGATCATGGGTAACGATCGACTGAGGAGCATTCGGCGGCATCGGAACAAGTTCCTCGCGCACAACCTCACCACACCAGCGGGCAAGAGCCCTAAATTCGGATACGAGCGAAAGCTACGACTCTCGACCCACCGGATCGCAAATGCGCTCACGACGCTGCTCGAAGATCGCGGCCTGGACTATGGCGGCAGCCGCGAGCTTTGCCGTCGCCATGCATCCGAATTTTGGGATGGTCTGTCTTGGAAGCTACCAGAGCGGCGCAAGTGATCTTGGCCGGCAGCTCGAATAGCAGGCGCAAACACCTTGGTGGCCCGTAGAGCCGACCAACGGCTGGCTGGCATTTGATGCCTGTCGGCCCGCGGGGCAGGTCCGGGGAGCGCAAACGCCGCAAATCAACGTGGGCGTGTGCGTGGGTACGCCTCGGCGGCCAATCCTAAGACCTTGAAATCATATCCCTCTATTGGGGAATTGGCGGAGAGGGCGGGATTCGAACCCGCGATACCCTTGCGAGTATGCCGCATTTCGAGTGCGGTGCTTTCAACCGCTCAGCCACCTCTCCGACTTTGGGGCGCGCGAGCGAAGGGGCGGATAACTAGCGACGGGGCGGCGGCGGCGCAAGCCCGGCGATCACCCGATTGTGCGAAGGCGGACGGGGGCCGCGATCCGGGCGGGCGTCAGCGGGCCGCCATGCCGGCCGACATGCGGCCGAACACCTGGTTGATCTGGGCGGCCAGGGCCGCGTCGGCGCCGGTGTCGGCCAGGGCGCGGGCCATGGCCTCGGTCCACTGGCCGGCGGTGGCGCGGTTCACGGGAACCTGGGCGTGGGCGGACATGACGCATCGGCCCGGCTGGGCCTCGAACCAGTGGCGGGGCCCGCCCAGCCAGCCGGTGAGAAAGCCGGTCAGCGAGTCGCGCATGGGCCCAAGGTCCGGGGCGTGAAGGGCGCGCAGCTCGGCATAGGCCGGGTCCTGGTCCATCAGGTCGTAGAAGCGGTCCACCAGGCGGCGGACGGCGCCCTCGCCGCCGAGGATCTCGAACGGCGTGGCGGGCGGGGCCTGGGTGTCGGCGTCGGACATGGCGGGACCTCGGATGGGAATCCCGTCCTCAAGGCGGGGCCGGCCGGCCTGGCGCCTTGATCCAGATCAAGCGCGGCGGTCGCCGACCCGGCGCGCTCAGGCCTTCGGCGGGAACCCGCCGGCGCGGCTGAGGGACGAGATCGGCGGCTTGCCGATCTTCTCGCCGATCCAGCGGCCGGCCTCGACCATCGCGTCCAGATCGACGCCGGTCTCGAAGCCGGCGCGCTCGAGCATGTAGACCAGGTCCTCGGTGGCGATGTTGCCGGTGGCGTTGGGGGCGAACGGACAGCCGCCCAGGCCGCCGCAACTGGCGTCGAGCACCGTCACCCCGGCTTCGACCCCGGCGTAGGCGTTGGCCAGGCCCGTGCCGCGGGTGTCGTGGAAGTGCAGGCGCAGGGTCTTGCCGCCCGCCACGGCGGCGCAGGCCTCGACCCGGCGGCGGACGGTCCAGGGGTCGGCGACCCCGATGGTGTCGGCGATGGCGATCTCGGCCACGTCGAGGGCGGCGGCCTCGCGGACGATGGCCACGACCTGGTCCTGGCTGACCTCGCCGTCGAAGGGGCAGCCGAAGGCTACCGAGACGGTCACCGAGATCGGCGGCCCGCCCTCGGCGGCGCGGCGGTTCGCGATGGCGGCCATGGCGGCCACCTGCTCGACGACGCCGGCGCCCTGGTTGCGGATGCCGAAGCCGTCGGTGGCGCAGACCACGACATTGGCCTCGTCCACCCCGGCCGCCAGCGCCCGGTCCCAGCCGCGCTCGTTGAGCACCAGGCCGATGCGCGAGCGGCCGGCCTGGCGCGGCAGCTCGGCCATGATCTCCTCGGCGCCGGCCATCTGCGGCACGCGCTTGGGATTGACGAAGGAGACGGCCTCGATGCGGGTGACGCCGCAGGCCTCCAGCCGGCGGATGAACTCGGTCTTGTCGGCGGGCTCGAGGATCGCCTTCTCGTTCTGCAGCCCGTCGCGGGGGCCGACTTCGACGATCTGGATCTTGCGGGTCATGGCGTGGCTTTGCGGATCATGGTGTGGAGCGGATCACGGGGCGGCTTTCGGCCCGGAGATGGGGGTCATGGGCTCGAACAGACGTAGGGTCTGGGGCCTGCCGTTGGAATAGTCGAGGCCCCGGACTACCCCCACCATGCGGGCGGCGTCGCCGTTGGCGCGCAGGCCGGCGATGAAGGCGTCCTGCTGGCGCGCCTCGACCACGGCGGGCCGGCCGTCGGCGATGGCGTCGGCGGCGGTCGTCCCGTCGCCCAGCTCGGTGGCGGTGCCGAGGGCGAAGATCAGGCTGGGCTCCTCGTAGCCGGCCAGGGTGATGGGGCCGGGGGTCATGCCGTTGCGCGGGTCGAGGCCGGCCCGGCGCAGGGCCTTCACCGCCTCGGCCGAGGGCCAGACCGGCAGGCCGGGGGCCAGGGCGGCCCAGAACAGGCCGTGGGCGAGGACCCCGAAGATGCTGGCTGTCACCAGGCCGCGGCCGGCCTTCTGGCGCATCAGCAGCCAGCCGCCGACCCCGCCGGCGGCCAGGAAGGCCACCGCGGTGACGATGGCCGGGACCAGGCTGGCCCAGGCCTTCAGATTGACGGCGGCGGCGGGGCCCACGCCGGCCAGGACGATGGCGGCCACGGCGGCCAGGGCCGTCCCGGCGATGCGCGAGATCCGGCCGATCGGCTCGGCCAGGGCGCGGGCCATCATCCAGGCCAGGGCCGCGAACAGGGGCAGGGGATAGTGCGGCAGCTTGGTGGGGATCAGCTCGAACACGATCCAGGCCGGCAGCGCCCAGCAGATGGCGAACCTCACCCCCGGCTCGGCGCGGTTGCGCCAGGCGCTGGAGAGGCCCGCCGGCAGCAGCAGGGTGGCCGGGAACAGCAGCAGGGACGCGGCCACGGCGTAGGTCAGGGGCGGCGCGCCGTGGCCCTCCTGGCCGCCGGCCAACTTGGGCGCCAGGTCGCCGCCCACCGCCGCGCTCCAGAAGGCGCCGTCGGTGCTGACGGTGATGGCCATGGCCCAGGGCCCGACCATGGCGGCGATCAGGATCAGGCCCCAGCTCCAGCCGATGTCGCGCATCCAGCGCCACTTGCGGTCCCAGAGGCCCAGGGTGACCAGGGTCAGGGCGACCACCATCGGGCCGACCGGCCCCTTGACCAGGATGGAGACGGCCAGGCCCAGCCAGAACCAGACCTTGGCCCGCCGTCCGGCCCTTGGGCCGCCGTGATTGGCCAGGTAGAGGCGCGCCAGGGCCGCCATGGCCAGGGTCACCGCGCCGCACAGCACGGCGTCCGTGGTGGCCAGGAAGGCCTCGGTCGAGAATACGAAGCTGGCCCCCAGGGCCGCGCCGGCGATGGCGGCCAGGCTGCGGTTCAGGAAGGCCACGGCGCCCCAGGCGCACGCCGCCGCCGCCAGCGCAGCCCCGAGCAGGGACGGCAGGCGGTAGGCCCAGATCTCGCGATCCTCCACGTGGCTGACCAGCTTCACGCTGGCCGCCTGCAGCCAGTAGATCCCCACCGGCTTCTTGAAGCGGGGCTGGTCCTGGAAACGCAGGGTGACGAAGTCGCCGGTCTCGAGCATCTGCGCGGTCGCCTGGGCGAAACGCGGCTCGTCCCGGTCCACGGTCGGGGTCAGGAACAGGCCGGGCAGCCCCGCGATCACGGCCACGATGGCCGCCATCAAGGGCCCCCGCCCGCCGCGCGCCCACCCCTCCAGACGCTCCTGAAGACTCATGGCACCGTTGATAGCACGATCCTTCATCGGCACAGGTTTTGGGGCGCAGGTTTTGCGGTATGAGACACCGATGGCGGCCCCACCCGACCTTTCGACAGACCCGGCGCCCGACATCTCGATCGTCGTGCCCGTGTTCGACGAGGAAGGGGCCGCCCCGGCCCTGGCGCGGGAGATCGCCGCCGCCTTCGCCGGCCGGCGCTACGAGATCCTGTTCGTGGACGACGCCAGCGCCGACGGCGTCCGCGCCGCCCTGGAGGCCCTGAAGGCCGAGATCCCGGCCCTGCGGGTGCTGGCCCACCGCCGCAACGCCGGCCAGAGCCGGGCCGTGCGCACTGGGGTGCTGGCGGCCCGCGCGCCGATCATCGTCACCCTGGACGGCGACGGCCAGAACGATCCGGCCGACGCCCCGCGCCTGGCCGACGCCCTGGCGGCCGGGCCGCCAAGCCTGGGCCTGGTGGGCGGTGAGCGCGCCCAGCGGCGGGACGGGGCCAACAAGCGCATCGCCTCGCGCCTGGCCAACGCCATCCGGCGGCGGGTCCTGGCCGACGGCGCGGCGGACACCGGCTGCGGCCTCAAGGCCTTCCGCCGCGAGGCCTTCCTGCGCCTGCCCTACTTCGATCACATCCACCGCTACCTGCCGGCCCTGATGCTGCGCGAGGGCTATGAGATCGCCTTCCAGCCGGTCAACCACCGGCCGCGGGAGAGCGGGCGCTCGAAATACACCAACCTCGGACGGCTCTGGGCGGGTCTCAGCGACCTTCAGGGGGTGCTGTGGCTCAAGCGCCGGGCCCGCGATCCCGGCGGGGTGGAAGAGCGCTAGCGCATTCCCGCCGCGCGGGCGCGCGCTTTGCGAAGCGCCCGAAACGCCTTATCCCTCAAGGCCGTAAGGGATCGCGTCGGGGGACGCCGGTCCGTCGGGGGTCCGATGAACGTCTTCGCCGCCATGCCGCTGCTGGTCCTGCCGGCCCTGGCCTACAACCTGTTCGCCCTGACCCTGCCGGGCGGCGTCTTCGCCAAGATCGCCAGCGCGCGCCTGGCCGAACCCCTGTTCAGCTTCACCACCACGGCCGGGGTGGTCTGGCCGGTGACCCTGTCGGACCTGTTGCTGACCACAGCCCTGGTGGTGCTGTTCATCGAGCTGCTGAAATCCACCACCAGCCGGCGGATCGCGATCATCAACCACTCGCTGTCGATGCTGCTGTTCGTGGCCCTGCTGGTGGAGCTGCTGCTGGCCCCGGCCTTCGCCACCTCGACCTTCTTCCTGATCACCCTGATGGTGATGCTGGACGTCCTGGCCGGCTTCATCGTCACCATCGTCGCCTCGCGGCGCGAGATCGACGTCCGCGGCGATCACTAATTTCCGCCCGGCAGCTTCCGCCGGGCCGGGACGCGTCCGGCCCGGCTAGACGATGACCATGAACAGCGTCGCAACCACGATCAGATCGAGGGCGCGGATGGCGATGGCGGTCATGACGGGCTCCGACGGCTATGGTTTCTCCGTCGTTAAGCAAGAGCGGCGCCAGGGCGCGGCGCGGGGCGTCGGGCGCCGATATCCCTTGCCGTCACCCCGGCCGGAGCGCAGCGAAGAGCCGGGGCCGGCCCATCCGGCGTCCAGACGAGATCGCACGAGGAGCCGGCCGGGCCGGCCCCGGATCAGCGGCGCTGACGCGCCTTGTCCGGGGTGACGACGGGAAGGGAGCAAAAGTGCTGGACCTTGGGAGCGTCAGTCCGTCCAGCGGGCCAGCCAGTCGGCCAGGGCCTGGGGGGTCATCGAGCGGGCGTCGGCGAGGGCCGGCTCGTGGCCGCGGTCGAGGAGGCGGCCCTGGCCGTCCAGGATCAGGATGCTGGGCACGCCCTCAAGCTTGAGGCCATAGCGCTTGGCGATCTGGGTGTTGCGGTCCAGCCGGCCGACGTCGACCATCACCACCTCGTAGTGGGCCTTCACGAAGGCGGCCACCTCGGGCAGGTCCATCACCGCCGCCAGGATGCGGCAGTCGGCGCACCAGTTGCCGCCGAGATCGACCAGCACCTTGCGGTGCGTGGCCTTGGCGCGCTTGAGGGCGGCCGACAGCGCCCGCTCGGCGTCGGCGTCCACGTCGTAGGGATAGGGCAGGGGCGTCGGCAACTCCGCCAGGCTGCCGATTCGCACCCGGGGCGCCGGAGCGGCGTGGGCGCCGGGCGCGAGGAAGGCGAGGCTGACCGCGCCGGCCGCGGCGAGAACCGACAGCCGGCGGATCATTACTTCTTGGCGGGCGCGGCGGCGGCCGGAGTCGCGCCGGCGGCCGGAGCGGCCGAAGCGCCGGCGGCGGCCGGGGTCGCCCCAGCGGCGGGCGTAGCGCCCGCGGCCGGCGCGGCGGCGACTGGGTTCGGCGCGGGGATCGGCAGGTTCGAGCCCAGGGTGTTCAGGTAGGCGATGAGGTTCACCCGGTCCTGGGCGCCCTTGATGCCGATGAAGGTCATCTTGGTGCCGTCGATGTACTTCTGCGGGCCGTGCAGGAATTCGTAGACGTGCTCGAAATCCCACTTGCCGGCCTTGGCGCCGAAGGCCTTCATCGCCGGCGAGTAGTTGGCGGCGAAGCCGGCGCTGGAGCCGGGCGCGCGGCCCAGGACGCCGTAGAGGCTGGGGGCGCTCGGTCCGGGCGCGCCGCCGGGATCGAAGCTGTGGCAGCTCTTGCACTTGTCGCTGACCGCCTGGCCGGCGGCCACGTCGGCGGTCTTCAGCACCGTGCCCCAGTCGGGCGGGGTGTCGGCGGCTTCACCGCCGCCGCCGCCTTCGCCGCCGGCCGACACCGGCTCGATGGCGTAGCCGAAGTGGTCCTTGGCCGGGGGATGCTTCTCGAAGATCATCGGGGGAACAACCGCCAGACCGGCGATAACCAAAGCCGTGGCCAGACCCGCGCCGGCGATCTTGTTGAAGGTGAGGTCGCTCATTCGAACTTGGGCCCCTGATTTTTCCCAGCTGGGGGATACGGCGCGACGCGCTGCAATCCCGCCCCTTATTGCGCCCGCGTCTCTTACACGCTACCGCCGCCCGCGCAACCGGCCTTTGGAGCCGACCTTTCAACCGACCGCCCGACCGCGCCAATTCGTCGCGACCCCCAATCCCTTCTGATGAATCCCATCGTCCTGATCCCCGCGCGCCTCGCCGCCAGCCGACTGCTGGGCAAGCCCCTGGCCGACATCGGCGGGCTGCCGATGATCGTGCGCGTGCTGAGGGCGGCGGAGGCCGCCGGCGTCGGGCCGGTGGCGGTGGCGGCCGGCGACGCGGCGATCGTCGAGGTCGTCGAGGCCGCCGGCGGCCGCGCGGTGCTGACCGATCCGGACCTGCCGTCGGGGTCGGACAGGATCCTGGCGGCCCTGGAGAGTCTCGATCCGGACGAACGCCACGACGTGATCATCAACCTGCAGGGCGACATGCCGTTCGTCGGCCCGGCCCTGCTGTCCAACCTCGCCGGCCGCTTCGCCGACCACCCGGCCCTGGAGATGGCGACCCTGGTGGCGCCCGAAGCCTCCCCCGACGACCGGACCAACCCGAACGTGGTCAAGGCCATCGTCTCCCTGGGCCGGGGCGCGGACTTCGGGCGGGCGCTCTACTTCACCCGCTCGACCCTCTATGGCGACGGTCCGGTGTGGCGCCACATCGGGCTCTATGGCTATCGCCGCGCGGCGCTGCGCCAGTTCGTCGAGGCGGCCGCGCCCTCGCCCCTGGAGCGGCGCGAGGGGCTGGAGCAGCTTCGCGCGCTCGAACTGGGCGTCTCCATCTGGGCCGCGGTCGTTGACGCGGCCCCGCTTTCCGTGGACACCCCCGCCGACCTGGACGCGGCCAGGCAGTTCGCCGCCTTGAGGAGCCCTCCGTGACCCAGAAGATCGCCTTCCAGGGCGAACCCGGCGCCAACAGCGACGAAGCCTGCCGCACCCACTATCCCGACTACGAGCCGGCGCCGTATCCGACCTTCGAGGAGGCGTTCGAGGCGGTGAAGTCCGGCGCCTGCGCCCTGGGCATGATCCCGGTGGAGAACTCCATCGCCGGCCGCGTGGCCGACGTGCACCACCTGCTGCCGGCGTCAGGGCTGAAGATCATCGGCGAGCGCTTCAAGCCGATCCACTTCCAGCTGATGGCCAATCCGGGGACCCGGCTGGAGGACCTCAAGACAGTGGTCTCCATGCCCTTCGCCTGGGGCCAGTGCCGGCGCTTCCTGCGCAAGCTGGGCGTGACCATGGAGGCGGCCAGCGACACCGCCGCCTCGGCCCGCATCGTCTCCGAGCGGCCCGGCCCCACCCGCGCCGCCATCGCCCCGGCCCTGGCCGCGGAGATCTACGGCCTGGAGATCCTGGCCCGCGACATCGAGGACGAGGCGCACAACACCACCCGCTTCCTGATCATGTCGCCGGAGGCCAACCCGCCGGCGCCGCCGGCCGGTACGCCCTGCGTCACCAGCTTCGTGTTCCGGGTGCGCAACATCCCGGCGGCGCTCTACAAGGCGCTGGGCGGCTTCGCCACGAATGGCGTCAACATGACCAAGCTGGAAAGCTACATGGAGAACGGGGCCTTCACGGCCACCTTCTTCTACGCCGAGGTGGACGGGCGGCCGGAAGACACGGGCCTGGCCAACGCCTTCGACGAGCTGAAGTTCTTCTGCGACCACTTCGAGGTGCTGGGCGTCTACGCCGCCGACCCCTTCCGGGCGACCAACCTGGGCTGAGCCCGGCCGCTTTGGCAGGAAAGGTCGGACGCCGGGCGTTCTTGTCCGGCGCGGCGTGGTCTAGGCTCCCGGCGGACAAACGCCTGGGGAGGCCTGGATGCCGAACGAATCGCCGCTGACTCACTCCATCCTGACGCCGGCGCTGGCGCTGGTCGTCTGGTCGCTGGTCATGCTGGTCTGGCTCTACGTCACCCGCATCCCGGCTATCCAGAAGGCCGGCATCGACCCGGCCAAGGCCCAGGCGCCGAACGCCCTGGACGCCCTGCCGGCGCGGGTGCGCTGGGTGGCCGACAACTACAACCACCTGATGGAACAGCCGACGGTGTTCTACGCGCTGGTGTTCTACACCTACCTGGCCGGCCAGCAGGACCACTGGAACGTCCTCCTGGCCTGGACCTATGTGGCCCTGAGGCTGGTCCACAGCCTGGTGCAGGCGACCATCAACGCGGTGATGGTGCGCTTCTCGATCTTCGCCCTGTCGTCGTTCGTGCTGGCGGTGCTGGCGGCCCGGGACGTGATGGCGCTGTTCCAGTAGAGGGCCGCCCCCCTCTTCCCCCGCTTGCGGGGGTCGCGGGGGAAGAGGTTTGTCCACGAACCTCACGAACGACACGAACGCGTTCGCATTGTCCCCTCTTCCCCCGCGAAGTGGGGGAAGTGTCGCCTAAGCCGAAGGCGGGCGACGATGGGGGTGCGAAACACGGTGCGCCAGCGGCCCCGCAATCGGACGCTGACCTCGACGCCGCGCTTTGTCCTCTCAAGCAGGCGCCCGTCACGGGACACTTCCCCCATCGTCGCCCGCCTCCGCTTCGCGTCGGCATTGGCGACACTTCCCCCGCAAGCGGGGGAAGAGGTCAGGCCCCTACCCTTCCTCGGCCCAGGCCTTGATGAGCTGGAAGGCGATGGCCATGGCGCCGGGGGCGCGGGCGCCGGGGAGGGCGCCGGTGATCAGCACCTTGGCTTCCTCGCGGGTGAACCAGCGGACCTCGTCCAGTTCGGTCTGGTCGGGGGCGGCGTCTTCGTTCTCCACCTCGGCGATCAGGCCGATCATCAGCGAGGACGGATAGGGCCAGGGCTGGGTGGAGTGGTAGCGCACCTTGCTGGCGCGCAGGGCCGCCTCTTCCATCAGCTCTCGGGCGCAGGCCTCCTCGATGGTCTCGCCCGGCTCCAGGAAGCCGGCCAGGGCCGAGAACATGCCCTTGGGCCAGGCCGCCTGGCGGCCCAGCAGGCACTTCTCGCCCTTGGTGGGCAGCATGATCACCACCGGGTCGGTGCGCGGGAAGTGTTCGGCCTTGCAGGCGGGACAGACGCGCTTCCAGCCGGCCTCGGCGACGTCGGAGGGCTGGCCGCAGGCGGCGCAGTGCATGTGCCGGCGGCGCCACTCGAACATCTGCTTGGCGGTGGCCAGGATGGCCGCCTCGGTGGGCGGCAGCAGCAGGGCCGTGGCGCGCAGGTCGTCGAAGCGGCCCAGGCCCTGCAAAGGCCCGTCGGCCGGGTCGGCCGGACCGTCCAGGTCGACGGCGAACACGGCGGTGTCCTTCCACAGGCCCAGGAACAGCAGGCGCTCGGCGCCCTGGGCCAGCTCCCCGGCCATGGCGGCCGACAGATAGGCGATCTGGGCCCCGCCGCCGCCCTTGGCGTCCTCGACGAAGACCCGGCCGTTCCACAGGGCCACGCCCAGGCTGTCCGGCGCGGCCAGTTTCTCGGCGATCCAGGCGTCGTCCCGCCGCTTGTCGCTGGCGCGGTCGAGGGGGTTGCCGGCGAAGGTGTTCATGAAGGCGTCTAGGGGCATGGCGAGGTTCTTAGCGTGCGCTGAGCCCGCCGTCAGCCTTTCGGCGACGCTTCGACCACCCGCTGGTCCCCGAACATGAACCTAAGCCGTATCCGCGCGTTCACCCTGGGCTCACGTCGGCCGGCCGATGGTGCGGCATGGCGCCTAGCGCGCCGACCAGGAGACTTCCATGAACAAGATCCTCATCGGGGCCATCGCCCTCTCCGTGCTCGGCGGCTCCGTCGCCAGCGCCCAGCCCGACATGCACGACCAGGGCCGCGGCGATCACCAGGGCCAGGACCGCGGCGATCATCGCGGCGGCGACCAGCACATGGGCGACCGGGGCGACCACCGCATGGACCGCGACCGCATGGATCACGACCGTCGCGGCGGCTGGGACCGTCACCACCGCCGGATGGTGTGCAAGTGGCGCCACCATCGCAAGGTCTGCTACCGCCCGCACTGGTAGGGCGCGGCGCCGGGGCGCAGCGGAGGCGTCACGCCCCCGCTTGCGCCAGCGGCCCGGCCACGCGATATAGGGGGCGGAGATCGGCGATGGGCGGAGGCCTCGCCAACCCGGTCAGGACCGGAAGGTAGCAGCCGTAACGAGATTTGCTCCGGGTCGTCTGCCGGTCTCCACCTTACCCTATAAGCTTCAGGCGGATATGGCCGACCAAGACCTCACGCCCGATACGGACGCTCCGGACTCCGAAGCGCCCGAGCGTGACGAGCTGACGGCCGACATCTTCGGCGCCACGCCCGCGCCGGCGGGCGGTCAGCTTGGAGAAATGACTCTCAAGGCGACCGGGACCACAACCGGTTATGGCCAAGCGGATAATACGCTCGGTCCAGTGAAGCTTGAGGCGACTGGCGAGGTGTATACCGTCCTCGCCCGGAAATACCGCCCGCAGAGCTTCGAGGACCTGATCGGCCAGGAAGCGATGGTGCGCACCCTCACCAACGCCTTCGCCACCGGCCGCATCGCCCACGCCTTCATGCTCACCGGGGTGCGCGGGGTGGGCAAGACGACGACGGCGCGCCTGCTGGCCCGGGCCCTGAACTACGAGACCGACACCGTCCACCAGCCCAGCGTCACCGACCTGGCCACGCCCGGCCGCCACTGCGCCAACATCACCGAAGGCCGGCACATCGACGTGCTGGAGCTGGACGCCGCCAGCCGCAGCCGGGTGGACGAGATGCGCGAGCTGCTGGACGGGGTGCGCTACGCCCCGGCCGAGGCGCGCTACAAGGTCTATGTCATCGACGAAGTGCACATGCTGTCGACGGCGGCGTTCAACGCCCTCTTGAAGACGCTGGAAGAGCCGCCGCCGCACGCCAAGTTCATCTTCGCCACCACCGAGATCCGCAAGGTGCCGGTGACCATCCTGTCCCGCTGCCAGCGCTTCGACCTGCGCCGGGTCGAGCCTGAGGTGCTGGTCAAGCACCTGTCCAGGATCGCCACCGACGAGGGCGCGCGCATCGACGCCGACGCCCTGACCCTGATCGCCCGGGCGGCCGAGGGCTCGGTGCGCGACAGCCTGTCCCTGCTGGACCAGGCCATCGTCCAGGGCGAGGCCGGCCAGACGGTCAGCGCCGCCACCGTGCGCGACATGCTGGGCCTGGCCGACCGGGCCCAGACCATCGCCCTGTTCGAGAAGACCGTGCGCGGCGAGGCCGGGCCGGCGATCGAAATCTTCCGCACCCTCTATGGCTTCGGCGCCGACCCGGCGACGATCGTCGCCGACCTCCTGGAACACTGCCACGGCGCCTCGGTGGCCAAGGCCCTGGGGCCGGACGTGCTGGTGCTGCCCAAGGACCAGGCGGCCAGCCTGGCGGCCCTGGGCGCGGCCCTGTCGGCGGGCAGCCTGTCGCGGGTGTGGCAGATGCTGCTCAAGGCCCACGACGAGGTTCGCCGCGCCCCCGACCCCTCGGCGGCGGTGGAGATGGCCCTGATCCGCCTGGCCTACGCCGCCGACCTGCCCGGCCCTGAGGAGGCGCTGCGGGCGCTGCAGTCGGGCGAGCCCCTGCCCGGCGGGGCCGGACCGCGCGGCGGCCTGCCCGGCGGCGGCGGGGGACTGAACGCCCGCGCCCAGGCCTTCCAGGCCGCGCCCCGGGCCGAGGCCGTGGCGGCCCAGCCGACCCTGCAGTCGTTCGAGGACGTGGTCCGGCTGATCGACGAGCGGCGCGACATCGGCCTGAAGCTGGACGTGGAGAAATACGTCCGGCCGATCAGCTTCCGCATGGGGGCGATCACCTTCGAGCCGGCGGCCGGCGCGCCCCACAACCTCGCCCAGCGCCTGGTGGCGCGGCTCAAGGAATGGACCGGCCAGCCCTGGCTGGTGGCGGCCGAGGGCAGCGGCGGGGCCGAGACTCTGCTTGAGCGCGAGAAGCGCGAGCGGATCAAATCGCGCCAGGACGCCCTGGCCGAACCCTTCATCAAGGCCGTCATGGACGCCTTCCCGGGGACCGAGCTCGTGGAGGTGCGCCAGCTGGCGGCGCCCGAGATCGCCCCGATGGCGGACGAGGGGCCCGACGACGATGACGACGACTGAAGCGATGAGCGCGGAGCGAAGGCTGTGAAGGATCTCGGATCCCTGATGAAGCAGGCCCAGGCCATGCAGGCCAAGCTGCAGGAGGCCCAGGCGCGCCTGGCCGAGACCGAGATCGACGGCTCCTCGGGCGGCGGCCTGGTCCGGGTGACGCTGAAGGGGTCGGGCGAGCTGGCCAAGGTGGTCATCGACGAGAGCCTGATGGCGCCCGGCGAGGGGGAGATCGTCGCCGACCTGATCGTCGCGGCCCACGCCGACGCCAAGCGCAAGCTGGAAACCACCCAGTCCGAGATGATGCGCGACGTCGCCGGCCCCCTGGCGGGGATGCCGGGGATGCCGAAGTTCTAGGCCTTGGCGCGGGGTTGGCCCCCGTCCGCTTCAGCCGCCAAGCTGGCCCCGCGCCGCCGATTCGGACAGCGGCGGCAAACATCCTATCTAGAGCCCCATGGCCGCCTCCGCAGGACCCGAGATCGAACGCCTGATCAGCCTCCTGGCCAAGCTGCCGGGGCTGGGCCCCCGCTCGGCCCGGCGGGCGGCGCTGCAGTTGCTGAAGCGGCGCGAGGCCCTGCTCCAGCCCCTGGCCGCGGCCATGGCCGACGCGGCCGAGAAGGTGAAGACCTGCCAGGTCTGCGGGGCGCTGGACACCACCGATCCCTGCGCCATCTGTTCCGACCGCAGCCGCGACGGCGCCCTGATCTGCGTGGTCGAGGAGGTCGGCGCGCTGTGGGCGATGGAGCGGGCCAGCGCCTTCCGCGGCCGCTACCACGTGCTGGGCGGGCTGCTGTCGGCCCTGGACGGGGTCGGCCCGGAGGCCCTGCGGGTCGGCGGCCTGGTGCAGCGGGCCACGGACGAGGCGGTGCGCGAGGTGATCCTGGCCCTGCCGGCCACCGTCGACGGCCAGACCACCGCCCACTACCTGGCCGACCGCCTGGCGCCGACCGGCGTGTCGGTGACCATGCTGGCCCGCGGCGTGCCGGTGGGCGGCGAGCTGGACTGGCTGGACGACGGCACCATCGCCCAGGCCATGCGGGCGAGGCGGCCGGCTTAGGCCGGCTCCACCCCTACCCCGCCGGTCGCTGGGCCCGGCCGGCCAGGTAGAGGGCCAGCATGATCGCCGCGAAGGGGATCAGGGCCAGGGCGTCGGACCAGGGGCCCTCGAAGAACGGGTTGTGGGCCGTCATCACGGCGGTGATCTGGTGGTCGAACCGGACCATGCCGCCGGAGATGAAGGCGATGCCGATGCCGGCGATGGCGCCGCCGGCGATGTAGCCCGAGGCCATCAGCACGCCGGGGCTCTTGTCGGTCTCGGCGGTCAGCTCCTCGGGCGTCAGGTTGAGATGGGTGTTGCGCCGGGCGATGTGGCGGTCGGCCAGCCAGCGGACCATGCCGCCGATGAACACCGGGACGGACGAGGACACCGGCAGGTAGACCCCCACCGCGAAGGGCAGGGCGGCGATGCCGCACAGCTCCAGCACCAGGGCGATCATCGCCCCCAGGATGACCAGGGTCCACGGCAGCTGCTGATTGAGGATGCCCTTGATGATGTAGCTCATCAGGGTCGCCTTGGGGGCGTTGTACTTCTGGACGGTGGTGCCGTCGGGCCGGGTCTTGTGGACGCCGTTGATGCCCGGGTCGACCAGGTAGGCGGGCGTCCCGTCCGCCTTGACGAGATAGCGCCCGGCCGCGCCGCCGATGTCGTCGGTCTTCTGGTAGACGGCGTAGGTGGCGCTGTCCGCGGACGCCTGCGGACCCTTGATGGTCTCGTGCTTCAGGCCGGCCAGGGCGGCGGGCGGCGCCCTCCAGGTTCCCGCCACCGTCTCCGGCTGGCCCGGCGCGCTGGCCGCCGCCGCGACGGGCACATAGACCGTGGCGGCGTCATTGAGCTTCAGCAGGATCGGGCCCAGCAGCAGGGCCGAGGCGGCGGCGCCGGCCAGGATGGCGATCTGCTGCGAGCGCGGGGTCGCGCCCAGCAGGAAACCGGTCTTGAGGTCCTGGGAGGTGGTGCCGCCGTTGGACGCGGCGATGCAGACGATGCCGCCCACCGACAGGGCGGTGACGTAATAGGTCGGCCCGGTCCAGCCCAGCACCAGGAAGATCAGGCAGGTCAGCAGCAGGGTCGCCACCGTCATGCCGGAGATGGGGTTGGACGAGGAGCCGATCTCGCCGGTCAGGCGCGAGGAGACGGTCACGAACAGGAAGCCGAAGAGGACGATCAGGATCGCCCCCATCAGGTTCATGTGCAGGGTGCGTGCGGCCATGATCGCCACCAGCAGCACGATCACCCCGCCGACCACGAAGCTGGTGGGCAGGTCGCGGTCGGTGCGGGCCATGGTCCCGGCCGCGGCGCCGTTGCGCGAGCGCATATCGGCGAGGCCGCCCCTGAGCCCGCGCCAGATCATCGGCAGGGAGCGGAAGAGGCTGATGATGCCGCCGGTCGCGACGGCGCCGGCGCCGATATAGAGCACATAGGCGCCGCGGATCTCGTCGGGACCCATCTGGCTGATCGGGACCGTGCCGGGCGGGATGATCAGGCCGCCGGCCGAGCCGAAGAACTTGATGGCCGGGATCAGCACCATGTAGGCCAGCACCCCGCCGGCGGCCATGGTGGCGGCGATCTTGGGGCCGATGATGTAGCCGACGCCCAGCAGTTCGGGCGAGATCTCGGCCGAGATCGACGACGCCGCCAGGGGCGCGCCGAACACCTTGGTGGGCACGTCCTTCCACAGGCGGAAGGCCTCCATGGCCAGCTTGTAGACCACGCCGACGCCGAAGCCGGCGAAGATCACCCCGGCGCCCGAGGCGGCCGCGGCCTTGTCGGCCTGGTCCTGGGGCAGGTCGACGCCCATGGCCCGCTCTTCCGGCGTGGCGCCGGCCTTCAGCACCTCGGCGCAGGCGGTGCCTTCCGGATACTTCAGCGTCCCGTGCTGCTGGACGATCAGCGCCCGGCGCAGGGGGATCATCATCAATATGCCCAGCAGGCCGCCCAGTACGGCCACCAGGATCACCCGGGTGATCTCCAGGTCGAAGCCCAGGATCATGATCGCCGGCATGGTCACGCCGAGGCCGAAGGCGATGGATTCCCCGGCCGAGCCGGCCGTCTGGACGATGTTGTTCTCAAGGATGGTGGCGCCGCCGAGGCCTAGTCGCTTGAAGACGCGGAACAGGGTCAGGGAGATCACCGCCACCGGGATCGAGGCGCTGACCGTCAGGCCGACCTTGAGCACCAGGTAGAGGGACGAGGCGCCGAACACCACGCCTAGCAGGACGCCGAGGATCAGGGGGATCGGCGTCAGCTCGCGCATGGCCGCCGCCGCCGGGATCAGCGGCCGATGCGCCGCCGCCGTCACGCCCGATGAAGTCTGGTCCGCTACCGCCACGAAGGTCCCCCGCACTGGCTCAAGCCGCGCAAGGTGCTCAGGTTTTCGAAGCGGCGCAATGGGGGGCGAGGGCCCAGGATCGGTGATCGGCGGGCCCGCCGGGGCAGGATTTGCCCGGGGCCATCCGGTCCGCCCGGTTTGGGGCCCCCTCAAACGCCGTAGATAACGGTGAACGGTTCATCCGGCTTTGGAAAATTCTTGCGCTCGTTGGCGGCGATGGACGGAAACAAATGCGGAACATTCGGGGCCGCGTCAAGGTGGGGGAGCCGAACCCTTCCCCCGCGATCATCGGGAGCGGGGGAAGTGGCCCGAACGCGGAGCGGAGGGTCGATGGGGGTGCGTGGCGTGACGCGCTCTGATCTCAGAGGACAAAGCGCGGCGTCGATGTCGGCGTCCGATTGCGGGACCGCTGGCGCACCTGAGTTTCGCACCCCCATCGTCGCCCGCCTTCGGCTTAGGCGACACTTCCCCCGCTCCCGATGGTCGCGGGGGAAGAGGTTCAGGCTTCGCGGCCTGGAAGGACGGGGCTTGGCGCCGCCACCTCTTCCCCCGCTTGCGGGGGAAGTGTCGCGAATGCCGACGCGGAGCGGAGGCGGGCGACGATGGGGGAAGTATCCGGTGACGCGCTCTTGCTTGAGGGGACTAAGCGCAGCGTCGAGGTCGGCGACTGATTGCGGGACCGGTGGTTCACCTGAGTTTCGCACCCCCATCGTCGCCCGCTACGCTTAGGCGACACTTCCCCCACTTCGTGGGGGAAGAGGGATCAGTTGAAGGTTTCTTCCAGGGTGGCCAGGCGGGCGGCCTGGTCTTCGGCGATCAGGGGCTCGATGACGTCGTCGAGGGCCTCGCCCTCCATCACCTTGGGCAGGTTGTAGAGGGTCAGGTTGATGCGGTGGTCGGTGACCCGGCCCTGGGGGAAGTTGTAGGTGCGGATGCGTTCGGAGCGGTCGCCCGAGCCCACCTGGCTCTTGCGCGATTCCGAGCGGGCGGAGTCCAGCGCCTCGCGCTTCTGTTCGTAGAGCTTGGCCTTCAGCACCTTCATGGCGCGGGCGCGGTTCTGGTGCTGCGACTTCTCGGAGCTGGTGACGACGATGCCGGTGGGCAGGTGGGTGATGCGCACGGCCGAGTCGGTCTTGTTGACGTGCTGGCCGCCGGCGCCTGAGGAACGGTAGGTGTCGATGCGGATGTCCTCGTCGCGGACCTCGATCTCGACGTCCTCGACCTCGGGCAGGACGGCGACGGTGGCGGCGGAGGTGTGGGTCCGACCTTGCGCCTCAGTGGCGGGCACGCGCTGGACCCGGTGCACGCCGCTTTCGAACTTCAGCCGCCCGAACACCCCGTCGCCGGTGATGGAGGCGATGATCTCCTTGTAGCCGCCGGCGTCACCCTCGGAGACGCTTTCCACCTCGACGCGCCAGCCGCGGTTCTGGGCATAGCGGCTGTACATGCGGAAGAGGTCGCCGGCGAACAGGGCCGCCTCGTCGCCGCCGGTGCCGGCGCGCACTTCCAGGATCGCCGAGGCGTTCTCGTCGGCGTCGCGGGGGGCCAGCAGCAGGGCCACGGCGCGTTCGAGCTCCGGCAGGGTCTCGTCGAGGGCGGCGATCTCGTCACGGGCCATGCCGGCCATGTCGGGATCCTCGCCGGCCGCCATCTCTTCCAGCTCGGCGCGCTCGGCGCGGGCCTTTTCCAGGGCGGTGACCGCGTCGGCCACGGGGCGGATCTCGGCGTGCTCCTTGGAAAGGCGCACGATCTCGCCGCCGTCGCTGGCGGCGGCCATGCGCGCCTCGACTTCGCGGAAGCGGTCGAGCACCTGGTCGAGGCGGGCCTGGGGCAGTCGCACGAGAATTTGGGTCCTTGGGCCGATGAAGGCGCTGTCTCTAGCGCCTGACGGGGCGGGCGTCACCTTCGCTCGCCCTGCGGCCCGTCAGCACGCGCCGGGCGCGCGGCGCGCCTGTCGGGCCGGTTGAGCCGCCACAATTGGCGCGACCATTGCTGGCGAACGATTCCTAAACCCCGCCGGCGCTAGGGATCGGCGGCGCACAGAAGGGCGCGATCGGAGCCATGTTGAGAGCGCAAACGCTTCATCCGAAAGAGCTTTCGGCGACCGACACGGCGTCGTGGCGGGCCATGGCGGCGGCCCATCCGGCCTTCGCCAGCCCCCTACTCGGTCCCGAATTCGCACAGTCGGTTGGCCTGGAGCGGGACGACGCCCGGGTGACGATGTTCGAGCGGGACGGCCAGCGGCTGGGCTATCTGGCCTATCACAAGCGCCCCGGCGGCCTCGCCCGGCCCATCGGCGCGCCCCTGGCCGACTATCACGGCCTGGTCTCCACGGCCGACGCGGGCCTGCGCGGGCCCTGGCTGCTGGGGGCGGCGGGGCTGGCGGCCTATCGCTTCACCGGCCTGGTCGACCCGTTCGGCGTCTTCGCCAGCGACGTGGCGGCCCGCCACGAGTCGCACGTGGTGACCGTCACGGACGGCGACGCCGACGCCTATCTGGAGACCGTCCGCGCGGCCTCGGCCAAGAAGTTCAAGAACTGGCGGCGCCTCGACAGCAAGCTCGGCCGCGATGTCGGCGAACTGACCATGGTCGGGCCGGACACCTCCCGCGCCGCCTTCGACCAGCTGCTGGCCTGGAAGCGCGAGCAACTTCGCCGCACCGGGGTGCACGACTTCCTGAGTCCGGCCTGGGTCAGCGGCCTGTTCGAGCGCTTCTTCGAGATGCAGGACGGCGATTTCCGGGGCCTGATGGTCAACCTCTACGCCGGCGACCGCCTGGTGGCGGGCCAGTTCGGGGTGCGCCAGGGCGACATCTTCCATCCCTGGCTGGCCTCGGCCGACCCGGACCTGGGCGCCTATTCGCCCGGCCAGGTGTTCCTGTGGCGGGCCATCGCCATGATGCCGGCGCTGGGGCTGACCCAGTTCGACCTCGGCCCCGGCCACGACCACTACAAGCGCCCCTACGCCCTGACCCAGGTGACCCTGGGCGAGGGCCTGGCCGCCGCGGCCTCGTCGGCCGGCCGCGCCGCCCGCGGGCGGGAGCAGGCCTGGGCCGCCGCCGGCGCCCACGGCGCGGGCCTGGCCGGCAAGCTGCGCCGGCGCCTCGACATCATCGCCACGGTTGAGCTCAGCCTGGCCGGCCGCGCCATGGGCTTCGCCCAGGCGATCACCGACCAGACGCGCCGCCGATCCATCCCGACGGAGTCCGCATGATCAGCCTCATCGTCCCCACCCAGCGCCGGCCCCTGGGCCTGGCCACCGCCGTCCGCTCGCTGTTCGCGCAGCAGGGCGTGGACCTCAAGGCGCTGGAGCTGGTCATCGTCGACAACGACCAGGTCCCCTCGGCCCAGGGCCTGGTGACCCTGCTGGCCGACAAGGCGCCGTTCCCGGTGATCTATGTCCACGAGCCCGAGCCCGGCGTGGCCAACGCCCGCAACGCGGCCCTGGCCCACGCCTGCGGCGACCTGATCGCCTTCCTGGACGACGACGAGGAGGCGCCGCAGGGCTGGCTGGCCGCCCTGCTGGACGCCCAGGCCCGCTTCGACGCCGACGTGGTGTTCGGCCCGGTCCGCGCCCGCGCCCCCGACGACGTGGTCGAACACAGGCCCTATCTGGAGCGGTTCTTCTCGCGCGAGGGGCCGGCCGAGGCGGGTCTGATCGAGCACTGCTACGGCTGCGGCGACAGCCTGGTTCGGCGATCGGCCATGCCCGATCCGGTCAGTCCGTTCCCGGTGGAGCGCAACCAGACGGGCGGCGAGGACGACGCCCTGTTCGGCCAGATGAAGGCCGCCGGCGCGCGCTTCGCCTGGGCCCCCGACGCCTGGGTCTGGGAAGACCCGGTTCCGGAGCGCCTGACCCTGTCCTACGCCATCCCCCGCGCCTTCGCCTATGGCCAGGGCCCGACCAGCGCCTGCGCCATGGCCTCGCCGCCCGACCGGGTGGGCATCGCCCGCTGGATGGCCATCGGCGTCGTGCAGGCGGCGGTGTTCGGAATGGTGGCGGTGTTCAAGTGGCTGATCGGCGCCGACGACCGCGCCGCCGCCCTCGACCGCGCCGCCCGGGGCCTCGGCAAGACCCTGTGGTGGGGGCCGTTCAAGATCCACTTCTATGGCCGACCGGCGGCGGGCGGCGCGGCGGGCCTGCCGGCGTGAGCGTGCCGGCATGAGCCTGATAGTCGACTGGACGGCGGACAAGGCCCGCGCCTTCACGCGCCAGACCCTGTCGTTCCGGCACGGCCTGCACGAACGGCCGATGTTCACGGACGAGGGCCTGGCCGAGGCGCTGGACCGCTATCCGCGCGAGGCCCTGGGCGTCTTCACCATGGGCGAGGACCCCGTGGCGTGGGACACCTGGCGGCGCGGCGTGGCCGGCGACCTGACCGGCGCCCAGCTTCTGGAGGCGGCCAAGGCCGGCCGCATCTGGCTGAACCTGCGCGAGGCCAACCGCCACATCCCCGCCTATGCGGCGCTGTGCGACGAGATCTTCGCCGACAAGGCCGATCACGTGCGCGGCCTGAAGACCTTCAAGCGGGACGTGGGCCTGCTGATCTCGTCCGCCGACGTCCAGGTGTTCTACCACCTGGACGTGGCGATGGTGTCGCTGTGGCAGGTCCGCGGGGAAAAGCGGGTGTGGGTCTATCCGGTGGAAGAGCCCTTCGTCACCGCCGAGACCCTGGAAGGCATCGTCCTGCGCGAAAGCGCCGAGCAGTTCGGCTATCGCCCGGAATGGGACGCGGCCGCCGAGGTGGTCGAGCTGACGCCGGGCCGGATGGTGAGCTGGCGCCAGAACGCGCCGCACCGGATCGAAAATGGTTCAATGCTGAACGTTTCCCTGTCGGTGGAGTTCATGACCCCGGCCGCCCTGCTGCGCGCCAACGAGATCTACGCCAACGGCGTGCTGCGCCGGCGGCTGGGCGCGCGGCCCGGGCTGAGGGCGGGCGGCGCGGCGCCGGCCCTGGCCAAGTTCGCCCTGGCCCGGGCCGCCAAGGCCCTGAAGCTGCAGAAGCCGAACCCGCGGGTGCTGCCCCCCACCTTCCGCCTGGACGGGGCGCGGCCGGGGCTGCTGCTGCCGGCGTAGGGGCGGGGCGAGGGTCTTGAACCACGAACCCCGCGAACGGATTCGCGCGATCCCCTCTTCCCCCGCGACCATCGGGAGTGGGGGAAGTGTCGCCTAAGCCGAAGGCGGGCGACGATGGGGGTGCGAAACTTAGGTGAGCCAGCGGTTCCGCAATCGGTCGCCGACATCGACGCCGCGCTTAGCCCTCTGACATCTGAGCGCGTCACAGGTCACTTCCCCCATCGTCGCCCGCCTCCGCTCCGCGTCGGCATTGGCGACACTTCCCCCGCAAGCGGGGGAAGAGGTTTGCCCACGAACCCCACGAACGACACGAACGCGTTCGCACTGTCCCCTCTTCCCCCGCGACCATCGGGAGTGGGGGAAGTGTCGCCTAAGCCGAAGGCGGGCGACGATGGGGGTGCGAAACTCAGGTGCGCCAGCGGTTCCGCAATCAATCGGCGACATCGACGCCGCGCTTAGTCCTCTAAAGCAAGAGCGCGTCCCCGGACCCTTCCCCCATCGTCGCCCGCCTCCGCTTCGCGTCGGCATTGGCGACACTTCCCCCGCAAGCGGGGGAAGAGGTGAGCAGGAAGTCTTGAACCACGAACCCACACGAACCACACGAACAGGTGCGGCGACGTCCCTGCCTTGTCCGGTGGAGGCCCGTTCGTGTGGTTCGTGTGGTTCGTGGTTGCTGGAAGAGGACGGCGGCCGCTTGGTCGTGGCGCTACCCGGGACCCGGGGATGACGGTGGTAGGAATCTGGAACCACAAAGAACACAAAGCACACAAAGGGGCCGGCACAGGCCTGGCCATGCCCGTGAGCGACCCGGAAATCTTTGTGTGCTTTGTGTGCTTCGTGGTGCTGCAGGGCCGCAACCCGAAGGTGGATGACGCCGGCGAATCCGAATTTGGCTGACGCCGCGTCGCCCCCGGTATGGGGGCGCATCATCGCGATACGCGCCTGACTTCGGAGGACTACTTCATGGGCGAAGCCTATATCGTCGCCGCCACCCGCACCGCCGGCGGCCGCAAGGGCGGCAAGCTGGCCGGCTGGCACCCCGCCGACCTGGCCGGCCAGGTTCTGGACAACCTGCTGGACCGCACCGGCGCCGACCCGGCCCTGGTGGAAGACGTGATCATGGGCTGCGTCATGCAGGTGGGCGAACAGGCGACCAACATCGCCCGCGGCGCCGTCCTGTCCTCGCGCCTGCCGGAAAGCGTGCCGGGCACCAGCGTCGACCGCCAGTGCGGCTCGTCGCAGCAGGCGCTGCAGTTCGCGGCCCAGGCCGTGATGAGCGGCACCATGGACATCATCATCGCCGCCGGCGTCGAGAGCATGAGCCGCGTGCCCATGGGCCTGTCGGTGGCCCTGCCGGCCCAGAACGGCTTCGGCAACCCGATGAGCCCGGCCCAGCAGGCCCGCTATCCCAACATCCAGTTCTCCCAGTTCATGGGCGCCGAGATGATGGCCGAGAAGTACGGCCTGACGAAGGACCAGCTGGACGCGTTCGGCTACCAGAGCCACCAGCGCGCCATCGCGGCCACCCAGTCGGACGCCTTCAAGGACGAGATCGTCCCGATCAAGATCAAGGACGCCGAGGGCAACGAGAGCCTGCACACCGCCGACGAGGGCATCCGCTATGACGCCAGCCTCGAAGGCATCAAGGGCGTGAAGCTGCTGCGCGAGGGGGGCAAGATCACCGCCGCCACCTCCAGCCAGATCTGCGACGGCGCCTCGGGCGTGATGGTGGTTTCGGCCAAGGGCCTCAAGGACCTGGGCGTCGAGCCGATCGCCCGCATCCACAACCTGACCCTGGTCGGCGGCGACCCGGTGATCATGCTGGAAGCCCCGATCCCCGGCACCAAGCGCGCCCTGGAACGGGCCGGCATGAAGATCGACGACATCGACCTCTATGAGGTCAACGAGGCCTTCGCCTCCGTGCCGGTGGCCTGGCTGAAGGAAATCGGCGCCGATCCGGACAAGCTGAACGTCAACGGCGGCGCCATCGCGCTCGGCCACCCGCTGGGCGCCTCGGGCACCAAGCTGATGACCACCCTGCTGGGCGCCCTGAAGGCCAGGAACAAGCGCTATGGCCTGCAGACCATGTGCGAAGGCGGCGGCCTGGCCAATGTGACCATCGTCGAGCGCCTCTAGTCGCTTCGACCGTCAGTCTACTGAAGGGAGCGTCCGGGAAACCGGGCGCTCCTTTCATTTTGCGCGTCACGCGCGCATAGTTGCGGTCTCACGACCTCGGGAGCGCGAAATGAAAACCTTCATGTCCAGCCGCAAGACCTCCCAACATCAAGGACATGAAGCCTCATGCCATCGCGCATCTCGAGGGGCCTGGCGCATGTAGCCGCCCTCAACCCGAGCTCTCTCTCCACCGCTGACGCCCCGCCGCGCCTGACCCGCGCGCGCCGGCGCAAGCTGCTGTCGTACTATCGCCCGCACGTCGGCCTGCTGCTGGCCGACCTGGGGTGCGCCGTGCTGCTGGCGGTGACCACCCTGGCCCTGCCCCTGTGCGCCAACGTGGTCGTCAAGCGACTGTCGCTGGGCCACGGCGATCCGTCCCTGCTGGGGCCGGTCTATGTGATGGGGGCGGTGATGGTCGCCCTGCTGGCGGTGCAGGCCCTGACCACCATCTTCGTCGACTACCAGGGCCACATGATGGGCGCGAAGATGGAAAGCGCGCTCCGCCAGGAGCTGTTCGAGCACTACCAGACGCTCTCGTTCAGCTTCTACGACCGCCAGCGGGTGGGCCAGCTGATGAGCCGGATCACCAACGACCTGTTCTCCCTGGGCGAGGCCTTCCACCACGCGCCCGAGGACCTGGCCATCGCGGTGCTGAAGTTCGGCGGCGCCCTGGCGATCCTGTTCTGGCTGGATGCGCCGATGACCTGGCTGATCGTGGGCCTGCTGCCCTTCGCGGCGACCTACGCCCTGGTCTTCAACCGGCGCATGAACCGGGCGCTGCGCTGGTCCAAGGAGCGGATCGGGGCGATCAACGAGCGGGTGGAGGACAGCCTGTCCGGGATCCGGGTGGTGAAGTCCTTCGCCAACGAAGGGGTCGAGATCGACCGCTTCGCGCGCGAGAACGACGCCTTCCTGGCCACCCGGCGCTACGGCTATCGCAGCGAGGCCTTCTTTTCGGTGGGGCTGGGGGTGTTCGCCCAGCTGCTGACGGTGGCGGTGATCGTGGTCGGCGCCATGCGCATCGTCTCGGCCGACCTGGGGGTGGCGGACCTGCTGACCTACCTATTGTGCGTGGGCATCCTGGTAGATCCGATCCAGCGGGGGGTGAACTTCGCGCGCGTCTGCCAGGAGGGCCTGACCGGCTTCAATCGGTTCATGGACATCCTGGAGGTGCGGCCGGACATCGCCGAGGCGCCGGGGGCGACGGCGCTGGAGACGGTGCGGGGCGCCATCGCGTTTCGCGACGTCGGCTTTCGCTACCAGACGGGCGGGCGCTTCGCCCTGAGGGGCCTCGACCTCGACATCGCCGCCGGGGAGTTCGTGGCCCTGACCGGCTATTCCGGGGTGGGCAAGTCGACCCTCTGCGCCCTGGTGCCCCGCTTCTACGAGGCCACCGAGGGGCAGGTGCTGATCGACGGGCGGGACGTGCGGGACCTGACCCTTGAGTCCCTGCGCCGCAGCGTCGGGGTGGTGCAGCAGGAGGTCTATCTGTTCGCCGGCACGGTGGCCGAGAACCTGCGCTACGGCCGGCCGGGGGCCAGCCGGGACGAGATCGAGGCGGCGGCCAGGGCGGCCCACGCCCACGACTTCATCTCGGGCCTGCCGGACGGCTACGACACCGACATCGGCCAGCGGGGGGTGACCCTGTCCGGCGGCCAGAAGCAGCGGCTGACCATCGCCCGGGTGTTCCTCAAGGATCCGCCGATCCTGATCTTCGACGAGGCCACCAGCGCCCTCGACAACGAGAGCGAGCGGGCGGTGCAGGCGGCGCTGCAGACCCTGGCGAAGGGACGCACCACCCTGGTCATCGCCCACCGCCTGTCGACCGTGCGCCACGCCGACCGCATCGTGGTGCTGACAGACGCCGGCGTGGCCGAGCAGGGGACGCACGAGGCCCTGCTGGCGGCGGGCGGCGCCTATGCGGCGCTGTTCAACGCCCAGGCCAGTCTGTGAGGGGGGAGCCGTGGCTGCGTTGCGCCCCCTCCGTCACGGCTCGCCGTGCGAGCCGCGCCACCTCCCCCGCTACGCCTTCGGCTTCGCAAGGGAGGAGGGGAGTGCGCCGCCGCCTTCTCCTCCCCCGCGTAGCGCGGCGAAGCGGGGGAGGGGGACCGCCGAGCCGTCAGGCTCGGGGGTGGAGGGGGCGCAAGGCGGCCGCCGCTATCTCGACGGCCGACCCACCGTCCCATCCAGCCACGCCAGGAGGTCGGCGACCACCTCGGCGCGGTTGGTCTCGTTGAGCATCTCGTGGCGGCCGCCGGGATAGACCTTGAGGTCCACCTTCAGGCCGGCGGCGCGGTAGGCCTCGACCAGGGGGGTGAGGGCGGCGAGCTTCTGGTTGATGGGGTCCTCGTCGCCCACCAGGACGTAGACCGGCAGGCCGGCCTTGATCCTGGCCAGGGCGGCGGGGCTCATGTCGCGTTCGCGCAGGGCCATGAAGCTGGCCATGGACTCCGGCTTGAAGCGGATGCCGCAGAAGGGGTCGGCGATGTATTTGTCGACCTCGGCCTCGTCTCGGCTCAGCCAGTCGTAGTCGGTGCGGGGATTGGCGTAGCCGCTGTTTGGCCCGCCGGCGGGGCGGGGGCCGGGGCCGGCGGTGCCGGACAGCACCAGGGCGTCGATCAGGTCGGAGTGGTCGAGGACATAGGCCTGGCTGAACATGGCGCCCATGGAATGGCCCATGAGGATCAGGGGCAGGTCGGGGTTCTCGGCCCGCGCCCGGCGGCTCAGCACCGCCATGTCGTCCACCGCCGCGGGCGCCCCGCCGGGGCCGAAATCGCCCAGGCTGGTCATCCCGGAGGTGAGGCCGTGGCCGCGGTGGTCGGCGGTGTAGACCAGGTAGCCGGCCCCGATGATGGGGGCGAGGGGTTCGCGATAGCGGCCGGCATGCTCGCCCGCCCCGTGCGCCAGCTGCAGCACCGCCTTCGGTCGGGCGGCCCCGCGCCAGACGAAACCCGCCAGCCCGGTCCCATCGGCGCCCTCATAGCGGAAGCGGGTCTCGGTGACGGCCATGGTTACAACTCCCCTGTCGTTGTCGTTTGTGGCATTCTTCATCGCATGGAAGAGATGCGGAAGATCACGGTTCGTCTTCCGGCGAAGATGTTCGCCCGGGTCAAGTCGGAGACGGGTGAGACCAATGCGGGTGTCCTGCGCTTGGCGCTGGAGGCGCTGGTCCGGTCGGCCCAACGGGGAGGAACGGCGGACTCGCCTGATCGCAGCGGCATATCATCAACCGGCGCTGACTAAGCCTTGTTGTGGTGAGGCGGGCCGCGACCCGGACGCTCCTATCTCTTAGATGATCTTCGCCGGATGCAGACCCTTGCTCAAGGGCGCGAAGCGCCGCCGGTGGCGGGCGGCCCGCGGCCGCCCCTTGACCAAGGGCCAGCGTCCGGCACGCTGGCCGCCATGAGATTTAAGCCTGCCCCCGCGTACATGGTCGCTGCGGTCTTGTCGGCCTCCTGCGGATCGGCGAGCCCGGCGGTCCCTCCAGCCCCGCTGGAAAGTCCGGCTGCGCGGCCCGAACCCGCCGCCGCCTGTGACGTGATGCAGGCCGCCTTCGCCGCCATGCTGCAGGCGATGCCCGTCTCCGGTCCCTACGCCCCGCGCGATATCACCGCGGACACCTCCGAGGTCGGGTTAAGCCGTAACTTCGGCGCCCACATAGCCGATTTCGGCCTCACGGCGGTCGAAATGGCCGACATCACGGATCGGTCGGAGGGGTTCCCCTTCGCGCCCTACCTTCCAGGTTGCGCCTGGAAGGGACAGCCCGTGGCGTTCCGGCTGGCGGACGGGCCGGCCATCATGACCCTTTCGTTCAGCCGGCCGCTCTTCAGCGGCGACAGTCGGCTCGCAGTCGTGGCTGTGACGACATCCTGGGGCGGCCGCAGGAACGACGGCCGGATGTGCGTGGTGCGCTGGAGTCCCGGCGGCTGGCAGGCTAAGTGCCGACTCGCCTGGATCTCCTGAACCTCATGCCCTTCACCGCCACTGTCCTGACCATGTTCCCCGAGGCCTTTCCCGGGCCGCTGGGGGTTTCCCTGATCGGCACGGCCTGGCGCGAGAAGGACCTGTGGCGATTGGAAACACTGGACATTCGGGCCTTTTCCAAGGATAAGCGCGGCTTCCTCGACGACACCCCCGCTGGGGGCGGGCCGGGGCAGGTAATGCGGGCGGACGTGATCGCCTCCGCGCTGGACAGCGTGGACGTGGCGGGGCGGCCGCTTTTGTACATGAGCGCCCGGGGTCGCCCCCTGACCCAGGCGCGGGTTCGGCAGTGGTCCAAGGCCCCCGGTCTTGTGGTGCTGTGCGGCCGGTTCGAGGGGGTGGACCAGAGGGTGCTCGACGCCCGCGGGTTCGAGGAAATCTCCGTCGGGGACGCGGTCCTCGCCGGGGGCGAGGCGGCCGCCATGGTCGCCATCGAGGCGTGCGTACGGCTTGTGCCCGGTGTGTTGGGCGAGGCCGAGAGCTTGAGTGAAGAGAGTTTCGAGGACGGTCTCCTCGAGCACCCGCAGTTCACCAGACCGCGGACGTTCGAGGGCCGGGATATCCCCGAGGTGCTGCTGTCGGGCCACCACGCAGAGGTGGCCAGATGGCGCAAGGCGCAGCGGGAGCTAGCCACGCGGGAGCGGCGTCCGGACTTGTGGGCGGCGCATCTCGCCAATCAACAGCCAAAGGGCGAGTAAAGCCCAGTATCGACAAAGGAATTTGAGACATGGCCGCCAACATCATCGCCGAGCTCGAGAAGGAAGAGACCACCCGTCTCCTCGCCGGCAAGAAGATCCCCTCGTTCCAGCCGGGCGACACCGTCCGCGTGAACGTGCGCATCAAGGAAGGCGATCGCGAGCGCGTGCAGGCCTATGAAGGCGTCTGTATCGGCCGCTCCGGCGCGGGCCTGATGGAGAACTTCACCGTCCGCAAGATCAGCTTCGGCGAAGGCGTCGAGCGGGTCTTCCCGGTGATGAGCCCGATGATCGAGAGCATCGAAGTGCGCCGCCGCGGCGCCGTGCGCCGGGCCAAGCTGTACTACCTGCGCGACCGTCGCGGTAAGTCGGCCCGTATCGCCGAACGCGCCATGGGCGCCGGCGACCGCATCGACGCCGAAACCGAAGAATAGCATGAGACCGGGCGCCTTCCCCACGTGCATTGCCCCTTGGGGGCGACGCCCGTGGGAGGGACCCGTGACGTTCCAGATTCTCGACCTTGCCGGCCGGCGCGTGCTGCTGGCGGCTGACGACGGCCCCATGCTGGCCGCCGAGCGCGACGCCATGGATCTCGTCGGCGAGGCCCTGGGGGCCGGCGCCCAGGTGATCGCCGTGCCGGTGGGCCGGCTGTCGCCGGACTTCTTCGACCTGAAGACGGGCCTGGCCGGCGCCGTCCTGCAGAAGACCACCAACTATCGCCTGGGCTTCGCGGCGCTGGGGGAGATCCCGGCCGAGGCGCTGCGGAGCGAGGCCCTGCGCGCCTTCATCGTCGAATCCAACCGGCGCGGCGAGGTGCTGTTCCTGCCCGGCCTGGCCGAGCTGGAAGCGCGGTTCGCCGCGGCGGGCTAGGGAAACTGCACCCCCCATACCCCCGCTCATCCCGGCGAAGGCCGGGATCCAGGAAAGCCTACCCGCCACCAGATCCGCCTCGCCTCTGCGCATTTCCAGAGCCCTGGCCGGTGGACACCTGGGAGGCCGCCCTGGGTGCCGGCCTTCGCCGGGATGAGCGGGGGGTAGGATCTGCCAGAGCGCAGACCTGTCCGCCGCGCCCGTTAACCTCTTGTTAACCATAACGGTTAGGAATTGCGTTCCCGTCTCGTTCCGGAGGCGGCCTTGCGGCGATGGGCGTTGCGCGCACTGTGGCGGATTGGCGCATCGCGCAACGTTCACCTTTCTTACCGAATCCCTAACCGATTCTCTTGAAGGTCAGGCCGGCGGCTGGCTGGTGGCGGCGTAGGCGGTGAGGCCCTCGACCAGGTGGTCGAACATCGCCCGCATGCGGCGGCTGGACTTCAGGTCCTCGTGCATCACCACCCACATCTCCATGTCGAAGCCGATCCCCGGCAGGACGTGGACCAGGTTGGGGTCGCGGCGGGCGATGCCGTACATGCAGCCGCCGATGCCGAAGCCGGCCCTCAGCGCGGCGAGCTGGGCCAGGTCGCTGTCGGAGCGGAAGGCGAAGAACTCCCGCGCCAGGGGCAGGCCCAGCGCCCGCACGGCCCGGGCCACCGACGGATCACGGTCGAAGCCCACCGCGACCTGGCCGGGATCGTCGAGCGTGCGCGGTTCGCCGTGCTTCTGAAGGTAGCGGCGGTGCGCGAAGAGGCCCACCGAGACCGTGCCGATGCGCTTGGCCAGGAGGGCGTCCTGGGTCGGGCGCACCATGCGCACGGCGATGTCGGCCTCGCGCCGCAGCAGGTCCTCCGGCCGGTTGGAGAGGGCCAGCTCGACCGCGACCTCGGGATGAAGCTCGTGGAAGTCGGTGAGAATGGCCGGCAGCACCTCGCCGCCGACGATCTCGCTGGCCGTCACGCGCACCGTGCCGCGCACCGCCGCATTGGCGCCGGAGGCGGTGCGCACCAGGGCCTCGGCCGCCGAGGCCATGGCCTGGGCGTGGGGGCGCAGCGCCAGGGCCGCCTCGGTGGGCATAAGGCCGCCGGGGGAGCGGGTGAACAGGGGATCGCCGCCCAGCGCCCGTTCGAGCGCCTCGATGTGGCGGCCCACCGTCGGCTGGGCGATGGCCAGGACACGGGCGGCGCCGGACAGGCTGCCGGCCTCCATCACCGCCAGGAAGGTGCGGTAGAGGTCCCAGTCGGGCGTCGTCTCGGTCATGCATTATCGTATATCGACCACCCGCCTTTCGACAATTCCGAATAGGGTCCCGCCGGCTCAGGATCGCGCCATCAACTGGAGCCATTCCGATGTCCACCTCCCGCAAGACCGCCCTCGTCATCGGCGCCACCGGCAATTTCGGCGGCCACGCCGTCATGGCCATGCTCAAGCGCGGCTGGACCATCCGCGCCCTGGCGCGCGACCCGGCCGCCGCCGCGAAGAAGGCGGGGCCGCGCATGCCCATCGACTGGATCAAGGGCGACGCCATGAACGCCGCCGACGTCCTGGCCGCGGCCCAGGGCTGCGCGGTCATCGTCCACGCCGCCAACCCGCCCGGCTACAAGAACTGGCGCGGCCTGGCCGTGCCGATGCTGAAGAGCACCATCGCCGCCGCCGTGGCGACCCAGGCCCGCATCGTCTTCCCCGGCAACGTCTACAACTTCGCGCCCGACGCCGGCCCGGCGATCGGCGAGGACGCCCCCCAGGCCCCGGTCACCCGCAAGGGCGCGATCCGGGTCGAGATGGAAGCCATGCTGCGCGCGGCGACGGCGCCGGGCGCGCGGGTGCTGGTGGTCCGGGCCGGGGATTTCTACGGCCCCGCCTCGCCGGCCAGCGCCTTCTCCTGGCTGGTCAACCACCGCAAGGGCCGGGTGACCAGCGTCTACGCCCCCGGCCCGGCCAACGTCGGCCACGCCTTCGCCTATCTGCCGGACCTGGGCGAGACCACCGCGCGGCTGCTGGAGCGCGAAGCGGACCTGGCGGCCTTCGAGGTCTTCCACTTCAAGGGCCACTTCATCGGCGGCGCCCAGGCGATCGGCGAGGCGGCGCGCCGCGTGACCGGCCAGCCGCGGCTGCCGATCCAGGCCTTCCCCTATCCGGTGGTCTACGCCCTCTCGCCGTTCGTGGAGATGTTCCGCGAGCTCTTGGAGATGCGCTACCTGTGGCAGACGCCGATCGGCCTCTCCAACGCCAAGCTGGTCGCCTTCCTGGGCGAGGAGCCGCACACGCCGCTGGACGCCGCCGTGCGCGCCACCCTCGGCGACATGGGCTGCCTGGACGCGCCGGCCGCGCCGGTGCGGGCCCAGGCGCTGGCCGCCTGATCCCGCCGAGGGGGGCTCGTCAGGGCGCGAGCCCCTCGAAGCGCGGCAGGCCGTCGTCGAGGCTCAGCCAGGCCACCTTCTCGGCCACGAACATGTGGCAATCGGGGGTGAGGGCGTCCGGGTCGTCGAAGGCCGCCACGGCCAGGGCGACCCGGCCCGCGGCCGGCCGCTCGGCACCAACGCGGGTCCCGCAGCGCGGACAGAACACCCGCCAGAGCGCTTGCGAGGACGGGAAGCGGGCGGTCTCCCCGCTCAGGGTCACGGCTTCGGCGGGATAGAGGGCCCGGGCGAAGAAGGGCGAGCCCATGGCGAGCTGGCACTGCCGGCAATGGCAAAGGCGCACGTTCACCGGCTCGCCCCGCGCCTCGAACCGCACCGCCCCGCACAGGCATCCGCCGCATCGCACCGCCGCCTTGGTCATCGTCCCGCCCGCGAAATTGTGCGCCGCGAAACTGGACGGCGCCCGGGTCCACGCCTTACATCCCGCGCCATGTCCGGCAAAACCCTCTACGACAAGATCTGGGACGCCCATGTGGTCGACGTCGACCCCAACGGCGAGACCATCCTCTACATCGACCTGCACCTGATCCACGAGGTGACGACGCCCCAGGCCTTCGCAGGCCTCAGAGCCGCCCATCGTCCGGTGCGCCGGCCGGACCGCACTCTCGCCGTGGCCGACCACAACGTGCCCACCGAGGGCCAGGCCAAGGGCGTCGGCGCCGTGGCCGACGAGGAGGCGCGGCTGCAGCTGCAGACCCTCGAGCGCAATGTGAAGGACCACAAGATCGAGTTCTTCCCCATGGGCGATCCGCGCAACGGCATCGTCCACGTGGTCGGGCCCGAACAGGGCCGCACCCAGCCGGGAATGACCGTCGTCTGCGGCGACAGCCATACCTCCACCCACGGCGCCTTCGGGGCCCTGGCCCAGGGCATCGGCACGTCGGAAGTCGAGCACGTGCTGGCCACCCAGACCCTGCGCCAGCTCAAGTCCAAGAACATGCGGGTGACCTTCACCGGGGCCCCGGTCCCGGGCGTCGGGGCCAAGGACTACGCCCTGGCCATGATCGGCCGCATCGGCACCTCCGGCGGCACCGGCTACGTCATCGAATACGCCGGCGAGGCGATCGCCGCGCTGTCGATGGAAGAGCGCATGACCCTCTGCAACATGACCATCGAGGGCGGCGCCCGGGCCGGCCTGGTGGCCCCGGACGAGACCACCTTCGCCTATGTCATGGGCCGCCCCGCCGCGCCCAAGGGCGCCGCCTGGGACATGGCCCTGGCCTCGTGGAAGACCTTCTTCACCGACCCCGACGCCCGTTTCGACCGCGAGGAGACCATCGACGTCTCCGCCCTGGTCCCCACCGTCACCTGGGGCACCAGCCCCGAGGACGTGGTCGAGGTCACCGGCCATGTGCCCGACCCCGCCGGCCTGCCCGAGCACAAGGCCGCCCAGGTGCAGCGGATGCTGGACTACATGGGCCTGACGGCCGGCCAGCCGATCGCCGAGGCGCGCATCGACCGGGTGTTCATCGGCTCGTGCACCAACAGCCGCATCGAGGACCTGCGCGTCGCCGCCGCCATCGCCCAGAAGGCCCTCGACCAGGGCCGCAAGGTCGCCGCCCACGTCAACGCCATGGTGGTGCCGGGCTCGGGCCTGGTGAAGGAACAGGCCGAGGCCGAGGGGCTGGACGACATCTTCCGCGCCGCCGGCTTCGACTGGCGCGAGCCGGGCTGCTCCATGTGCCTGGGCATGAACCCGGACCGCCTGGCGCCGGGGGAACGCTGCGCCTCGACCTCGAACCGCAACTTCGAGGGCCGCCAGGGTCGCGGCGGGCGCACCCACCTGATGAGCCCCGCCATGGCCGCCGCCGCCGCCATCGCCGGCCACATCGTCGACGTGCGCGAGTTCCTGTAGGGGATTGGAGATGGGGCCTTGCGCCCCCTCCACCACCGCGCCGGTGGCGCGCCGGTCCCCTCCCCCGCTCGTTGGCGGGGAGGAGAAGACAGCGCGAGCAGTCCTCCTCCCATGCGAGCGCAGCGACGCGGGGGAGGTGGCGCTCAGCGCGTCAGCGCTGAGTGACGGAGGGGGCGCAAGGCCGCCGCTCCGCGCTAGAACCAGCTAGAACGCGAACTGCGAGCGGACGGCGACGGTGTCGTAGGTCTGGCCGATCTGGGCCCCGGTAGGGGTCTGGTAGAGGGCCGCGTTGGGCGAGAGGCGGTCGATCCTGACGTGCTCGTAGTCGAGCATGAAGCGCACCAGGGGGTTGGGCCACCAGTTGAGGCCGACCGCCAGGTTCTGCTCGTCGCCGCCGCGGATGGCGTCGGCGCCCGGGGCCGTCCCGGCCAGGCCGGCGCGATAGTTGAGGTCGATCTCCGACCAGCGCAGCCCGATCTCCCAGGCGCCCCAGGTCCCGTCCTTCACGCTGAACGGGTGGGCCACCGGCGGGGCGTCGAAGGCGGCGGTCTGGGCGTTGTACTTGCGCTGCTCGCCGGTGAGCATCCACAGGCCCTCGACGTACCAGCCGTGGAAGTGCGGGCTGGCGGCGCCGTCCGTGCGCGAGATGGCGAAGCGCTCGTATTCGCTCTGGATCAGGACATTCGCCTTCTGGACGGCGAACTCCAGGCCCGCGGTGCTGGCGTGGTCGGCGGTGATATTGCCGGTGTTGATCAGCTTGGTCCCGTCGACGCGCAGCTCCTGGGTGTTGGAGAAGCCGATGGCGTAGGCGGTGATCGGCGTGACGCCGTTGGTCCCAGGGCCCGTGGTGTTGGCCGGGCGATCGACATAGCTGCCGTGGGCGCCGACATGCACCAGCCAGTCCGACCCGTGCAGCGGCGTCGCGGCCACCCGGCCGACGAAGCCGAGCGGGTCTCCGTAGGTCTGGGCGGTGGCGGCGGCCGTGCCGGTGTTGATGACGCCGATGGTGCGGCCGGTAATGGCGCCGGACACCAGCCAGTGCGGCCCGCCCGCGAACACCTCGGCGTTGACGCGGGTGTCGCCGGCGGCCAGGCCCCGGGCGATGTCCTCGGCGGCCGAGCGTTCCAGGAACGGCATGCTGTTGGTGGAGGCCTGGTCCTCCAGCCCGATGGAGGGCGAGAAGGCGCCGACGCGGACGCGCACGGGCTTGAGGCCCGAATACTGAACCCAGCCCTCGTAGAGCTGGCCGGTGTTTTCCACGCCCGTGCCGCCGAAATCGAGGATCAGCTTGTAGTCCCAGTCGCCAAAGGCCGTGCCGTCGACGCCCAGGCGCGCGCGCCGGAAGTCGACCCCGTCCTTGAGGTCGCGGGCGTGGGTCAGGTCGACGTTGCCCGAGGTGGCGCCCAGGGCCGGGCCGGAGCGGCGCAGGTCGGTGGCGATGGGGCCGGGGGCGGCCTGGCTGTAGCGGCCGGCGTCGAGCTGCAGGATGGCGTGGACGCTGGCGGTGAAGCGGCCGTCGGCGGTGCTCCAGATCGGCCGGCCGGCGGCCATGGTGGTGACCACCGAGCCCGGCGCGGGCTTCTTGGCGGCGGCCTCAGCCTGGGCGGCCTGGGACGTCTGCACGGTCTGCACCGCCTGGGCCTGGGCCTGCTGGCCGGTCTTGAGGGCGGCCACCTCGGCGGCGAGCTGCTGGGCCTGGGCCATGAGCTGCTGGTCTTCCGCCGCCAGGCGCTGGTGGTCTTCCATGAGCTGGCGGACCTGGGCCTCGAGCTGCTCGATGCGCGCGTCGCGCGGATCGGCCTTGGGCGCGGCCATGGCCGAGGCGGAGACCCCGGCGAACAGCAGGGCGAGCGCGGCGGTGCGCGCCAGGCGGGCGGGGCGGGTTTCGAGCGACATGTCGGGGTCCTTGTCAGCGCCGGACTAGTTATATTCCGACGGATATAATGATTGGGCGCCCGCGTCGATGGCGCCGCCAGATAGGTGCGGGTACACGCAACTTCCTTGCGCCGAGCTTAACCATGGCGGCGCGGCGGTGAGGCGCGATGACGCAGGTCGCCCTCGACCGGGCGTCCGGGCGACGGCCTCGCCAGGGCGCAAGATTCCCCTTCCGTTTCTCAAAAAAACTCTATCTTATCGCTGTCAACATGACGGAGGTCTCGAGATGAGCGGGCAGGGGACGGTGCTGGTCACCGGCGGATCGGGCTACATCGGCGGCTGGTGCGTGGTCGGGCTGCTGGACCAGGGCTATCGGGTCAGGACCACGGTGCGCGACCTCAAGCGCGAGGCGGGCGTGCGGGCCGCCCTGGCCACGGCGAACAAGGCGGCCGCCGACCCTGAGCGCCTGAGCTTCCATGCCGCCGAACTGACCGCCGACGCCGGCTGGGACGAGGCGGCCGCCGGCTGCGACTACGTCCTGCACGTGGCCTCGCCGCTGGGCATCGCCGAACCCAAGGACCCCAACGAACTGATCATTCCGGCCCGCGAGGGCGCGCTGCGGGCGCTGAACGCCGCCATCCGCGCCGGCGCCAGGCGGGTGGTGATGACCTCGTCCGTCGCCGCCATGAGCCACGGACCGGCGGGTCCCGACAGCGTCGCCGACGAGACCGTGTGGACCGACCCGGCCAAGGCCGGCGTCAGCGCCTATTCCCAGTCCAAGACCCTGGCCGAGCGCGCCGCCTGGGACCTGATCGGCAAGGCGGGCGGGGCGACCACCCTGGCCACCGTCAATCCGGCCCTGGTGCTGGGGCCGGTGCTCAGCCAGGACTTCTCGGGCTCGGTGCAGGTGGTCGAGCGGCTGCTGTCGGGCCGGGTGCCGGGCCTGCCGCGCCTGGGGTTCAACATCGTCGACGCGCGCGACGTGGCCGACCTGCACATCCGGGCCATGACGGCGCCCGAGGCCGCCGGCCAGCGGTTCATCGCCGCCGGCCAATGGGCCTGGATGGCCGACATCGCCGCCATCCTGCGCGCCCGCCTGGGCGAGAAGGCGGCTAAGGTCCCCACGCGTAACGTGCCGGATTTCGTGCTGCGCCTGGTCGGGCTGGTGGACAAGGAGCTGGCCTCGGTCACGCCCGGCCTCGGCCGCAAGCACGACTACACCTCCGCCAAGGCCCAGAGCGTGCTCGGCTGGACGCCCCGGACGCTGGAGGAGACGGTGGTCGACTGCGCCAGGAGCCTGATCGCGGTCGGGGCCGTCTAGTCGCGCACTGACCGTCGCTTGACCTGCCTCATGGCGGCGGGCTGAGTCCGGCGCAGGTTGGCGTGTCGGCTCGGCGGGCCGGCGCGCCGGAGTGCAGGCCCTTGAACATCCTCTTGCAGCGCCCCGAGTGGCCGTTCCTGGTCGCCCTGGCCGTCGGCCTGCTGATCGGGGCCGAGCGCGAGCGGCGCAAGGGCGACGGCGCCGCGCGAAAGCCCGCCGGCGTCCGGACCTTCACCCTGGTCGCCCTGCTGGGCGGGGTGTGCGCGGCCCTGGGCGACGGGCCGATGCTGCTGGGGGCGGTCGTGGTGACGGCGCTCGCCCTCGCCGGCTACGCCCTGGGCGAGCGCAGCGATCCGGGCCTGACCGCCGAGGTGGCCCTGGTGGTGACCTATGGCCTGGGCGCCCTGGCCCACGGCCATGCGTTCCTGTCGCTGGAGCTCGGGGTCGTGGTCGCCGCCCTGCTGGCCTACCGCACCCAGATCCATCACCTGGTCCGCGACACCCTGAGCGAACAGGAGCTGCTGGACGGCATCGCCTTCGCCATCGCCGCGGTGGTCATCCTGCCGATGCTGCCCAACCGGCCGCTCGACCCGTTCGGCCTGTTCAACCCCTTCACCCTGTGGCGGCTGATCGTGGTGGTGATGGCGCTGAGCTCGTTCGGCTATGTCGCCCAGCGGATGGTCGGGGTTCGGTTCGGCCTGGTGGTGGCGGGGCTGGCGGGCGGACTGGTCTCGGCGACGGCGGCCGTCGCGGCCATGGCGCAACGCTCGAAGGCCGAACCGTCGCTGGCGGGCCGGGCGGCGGCGGGGGCGGTGGCGTCGCTGATCAGCGCCGTGATCTATATGTTCGTGGTGGTCTTCGCGGTGGATGCGGACCTGCTGCCGCGCCTGGCGCCGGCCCTGGGCGCCGCCGCGGCGGCGTTGCTGGTCTATGCCGCCATCCTCGGGCGACTGTCCGCGGCGGGCCAGGACGGACGTCCTTCCGGGAGGGCCTTCGACTTCCCGGCCGCCCTGCTGTTCGTGCTCATCGTGGCCGGATGCACCGTGCTGTCGCGGCTGCTGAGCGGCGCCTTCGGCGCGGTCGGCGCCCTGGTCGGCGCGGGGGCGACGGGCCTGGCGGACGCCCACGCGGCGGCGGCGTCCATGGCCGCCCTGGCCGGCTCGGCCAAGCTGGACGACCAGACCGCGACCCTGGGCGTGCTGATCGGCCTGACCACCAACATGCTGATCAAGGCGCCGGTGGCTTTCGTGCTGGGCTCGCGGCCGTTCGCGTGGCGGGTCAGTTTGGGGCTCGCCCTGATGCTGGTCGCGCTGTGGGCCGGCTATGGGGCGAGCCTGGCCCTCGGGTGACGCCGGCGCATGGCGCAGTGGCTTCAGCTGAGCTAGCGTCCCGCCCAGCCGCGATGGCGGGCGAAAGCGGGGGCCGGCATGATCTTCGAACAGGTGGCCACGGGCGGTTGCCAATCCTACCTGATCGGCTGCGAAACCAGCCGCGTGGCGGCGCTGATCGATCCGGAGCTGACCCAGATCGAACGCTACCTGGGCCTGGCCGCGCGTGACGGCCTGCGCATCCGCTACGCCATCGACACCCACACCCACGCCGACCATTTCTCGGCCTCGCGCGAACTGGCCAAGCGGCTGGAGATTCCGGTGGTGGCCCATCAGCTCAGCCCCGCGCCCTATGTCGACCTGCGGCTGGAGGACGGCGAGCTGCTGCAGGTGGGCGGGCTGAAGATCCAGGCCTTGCACACCCCCGGCCACACCCGCGATTCCATGTGCCTGGTGTGCGAGGACCGGGTGTTCACCGGCGACACCCTGCTGATCGGCGGCACCGGCCGCAGCGACCTGCCCACCGGCGACCCGGACGCCCTCTACGACAGCCTGTTCGGCAAGCTGCTGACGCTGGCGCCGGAGCTGCTGGTGTTCCCGGCCCACGACTACAAGGGCCGCTCGTCCTCGACCATCGGGGCGGAGATCGAGGCCAACCCGCGGCTGCAGAAGCGCCAGCGGGCCGAATTCATCGACATGATGACCCACCTGAACCTCAGCGCCCCGACGCACCTGACCGAAGCCCTGCGCACCAACATGAACGGCGGCAAGACGGTGACCCAGCTGCTGGCCGAGGCGACGGCGGTGGTGCCGTTCGTGTCCATGACCGAGCTGGCCCGGCGCGTGGCGGGCGGCGACAACGGGTTCATCGTGCTGGACGTGCGCGAGCGCGACGCCTTCGCCGCCGGCCACATCCCCGGCGCCAAGCACCTGCCGCGGGGCCAGCTGGAACTGCGGGTCGACCAGGAGCTGCCCAATCCCACCGCCCGCATCCTCACCTGCTGCGAGTTCGGCCGCATCTCGATCCTGGCCGCGGCGACCCTGCGCACCATGGGCTTTCGCCACGCCTCGGCCCTGGACGGGGGCATGAAGGCCTGGCGCGAGGCGGGGCTGCCGCTGACCACGGAGGCTTGACGGCGGTCCTTCCTGGCTGTCTCAAGCGGGGCCTAGATTGCCCGGGTGTTCGTTCATGATCATCGGTCTCGACCACGTCGCCATCGCGGTGAAGGATCTCGACCTCGCCGCCCCCGCCTACGAGGCCCTGCTGGGCCGGGCGCCGGACTGGCGCGAGGAGGCGGCCGGCGCCCGCCACGCCTGGTTCCAGCTTACCAACATGGCGCTCGACCTGATCCAGCCGGACGGGCCGGGCGAGAGCGGCGAGCGGGTGCGCGCGCGCCTGGCGGCGGGCGGCGAGGGCCTGTGGGGCCTGGCCTTCACGGTCGACGACCTTGACGAGACCCGCCGCGTGCTGGGCCGCCGGGGCGCGCCGACGCGGCCGCCGGCGGACCTTCTGTCCACCGACGCCTGGCGGCTGGCGTTCCTGGAGCCGGAGGCTTCGCACGGGGTGCCGATCGCCCTGGCCGAGCGGGCCGGATCGCCGCGCATCCCGCCGGCCTTCGACGAGGACTGCGTCCACGCCCTGGACCATGTGGTGATCAACACGCCGAACCCGGACCGCGCCCTGGCCCTCTATGGCGCGCGCCTCGGCCTCGACTTCCGGCTGGATCGCTCGAACCCGGACTGGGGCTCGAGGCTGCTGTTCTTCCGCGCCGGCGCGGCGGTGGTCGAGATCGGCGCCAGCCTGAAGACGCCGGTGTCGGACGACCCGGACCGGCTGTCGGGCCTGGCCTGGCGGGTGGCCAACCCGCTGGCGGCGCACGATCGCCTGGCGGCGGCCGGCTTCGACGTCTCGGAGGTCCGCAAGGGCCGCAAGCCGGGCACCGCGGTCTTCACCGTCCGTTCCGGCGTCGCCGGCGCGCCCAGCCTGATCCTCAGCGCCGAACCCGGAACCGAGGAGACCTGAGGCGCCGCATTTCCGGTTGCGCCCACCGCGCCCGCGGGTCTAGCGGTGCGGCGCGCCCGACCGGCGCCAGACGAGACCGGAACGCCATGCAGCCCTTCACCCGCCTCGACGCCAAGGCCGCGCCGCTGGACATCGACAACCTGGACACCGACCAGATCATCCCCAAGCAGTTCCTGAAGACGGTGGAACGCGAGGGGCTGGGCAAGGGCCTGTTCTACGACCTTCGCTTCGACGAGGCCGGCCGTCCGAAGCCGGACTTCGTGCTCAACGACCCGAAGTACGCCGCCGTCGGGGTGCTGATCGCGGGCGACAACTTCGGCTGCGGCTCGTCGCGCGAGCATGCGCCCTGGGCGCTGCTGGACTTCGGCGTGCGCTGCGTGGTGGCGCCCAGCTTCGCGGACATCTTCTACAATAACTGCTTCCAGAACGGCCTGCTGCCGGTGGCCCTGCCGGAAGCCGAGGTGCGGGCCCTGATGGCCGAGGCCAAGGGCGGCAACCACGTGTTCTCGGTCGACCTGGAAAGCCAGACGGTGACGGCCCCTTCCGGCGCCGCCTTCCGCTTCGAGATCGATCCGGGCCGCAAGGAAAAGCTGCTCAAGGGCCTCGACGCCATCGGCGAGACCCTGCAGGCCGCGCCGGCCATCGACACCTACGAACAGCGCCTGGCGCTGCAGAAGCCGTGGCTGGAACACGCATGATCCTGCTTCGCCAAGGCTTCGCAGGATGAGCCTGATCATCGCCGGCACGGTGCGCTGCCCGCCTGGGAACGTCGCCGCCTTCCGCCCGCACATGGTTGCCATGCTGACCGCCACCCGGGCCGAGGACGGCTGCGTCGACTACAGCTATGCCGAGGACGTGGCCGACCCGGGCCTGATCCGCGTGTTCGAGATCTGGCGCGACCAGGGCGCGCTCGACGCCCACTTCAAGACCGCCCACATGGCGGCTTGGCGCGCCGCCTGGCCCAGCTTCGGGGTTTCCGACCGGCGGCTCTTCGCCTACGAGATCGCCTCCGAACGTCCGCTCTAGCAAGGTCCGCCCATGTCCACTCTCCTGCTCCTGCCCGGCGACGGGATCGGTCCCGAGGTCTGCGCCGAGGTGCGGCGGGTGGCCGAGCGGCTGACCAACGACATCGCCATCGACGAGCGCCTGTTCGGCGGGATCAGCCTGGACACCTATGGCGCGCCCCTCACCGACGAGACCCTGGCGGCGGCCAAGGCTTCCGACGCGGTGCTGATGGGCGCGGTGGGCGGGCCCAAGTGGGACGGCGTGCCGCGCGCCCTGCGGGCCGAGACCGGGCTTCTGAAGCTGCGCTCGGGCATGCAGGTGTTCGCCAACCTGCGCCCGGCCATCTGCTTCCCGGCCCTGGCCGACGCCTCGAGCCTGAAGCGCGAGCTGGTCGAGGGCCTGGACATCATGATCGTCCGGGAGTTGACCGGCGGCGTCTACTTCGGCCAGCCGCGGGGGATCGAGACCCTGCCGGACGGCCAGCGCCGGGGCTTCGACACCCAGGTCTACACGACCTCGGAGATCGAGCGGATCGCCCGCGTGGCCTTCGAGCTGGCCCGCAAGCGCCGCAACCTGGTGCACTCGGCCGAGAAGTCCAACGTCATGGAATCGGGCCTGCTTTGGCGCGAGGTGGTCACCGACCTGCACAAGCGTGAGTACGCCGACGTGGAGCTGCGCCACATCCTGGCCGACGCCGCCGCCATGCACATCGTGCGCGACCCGCGCCAGTTCGACGTGCTGGTCACCGACAACCTGTTCGGCGACATCCTGTCGGACGAGGCGGCCCAGCTCACCGGTTCGCTGGGCATGCTGCCCTCGGCGGCCATCGGGGCGCCCGGCATGCCCGGCCTGTATGAGCCCATCCACGGCTCGGCCCCGGACATCGCCGGCCAGGGCATCGCCAATCCGCTGGCGGCGATCCTGTCGTTCGAGATGGCCCTGCGCTGGTCGTTCGGCCGCCACGAGACGGCCGATCGCCTGAGCGCCGCGGTCACCCGCGCCCTCGACAAGGGCGCGCGCACCCGCGACATCGGCGGGTCGCTGACCACCCGCCAGATGGGCGACGCCGTCCTGGCCGAGCTCTGAGACCTTGGCCCAGGCCGGACCGGACGATCACCTGGTCCATGAGGCGGTAGGGCCCGCCCTCACCGGCGTGCAGGCCGGCGTCACCATCGCCCTGGGCGTCAACGGCCTGCTGGTGCTGGGCGTGGTGCCCGTGCTGCTGGGCGATCTCGCCCGCGACCACCGCCTGACCGCGGCCGGCATCGGCCGCACGGCGATGATCGAGCTCCTCACCATGGGCGTCACCATCGCCCTGGCCGCCATGGCGCTGAAGCCCGCGCGGCTCAAGACCGTGGGCGCGGTCCTCTGCCTGCTGCTGGCGGGCATCGACCTGGCGGGCGTGGGCGCCTCGGGCGTCGCGATCATGGTCCAGCGGGCGGCGGCCGGCGCGGTGGAGGGCCTTCTGCTATGGATCACCGTCGGCATGATCGCCCGCACGGTGACGCCCGAGCGCTGGGCCGGCGTCTTCTTCACGGCCCAGGTGTTGGCGCAGCTGCTGCTGGCCCTGGCCTTCGCGGTGTGGATCCTGCCCCGCTACGGCCCCAACGGCGGCTTCGTGAGCCTGGCCCTGGTCAGCCTGGTCACCGCCCCGGCCGCCTTTTGGGGGCCGAGCCGCCTGGCGCACCTGCCGACCCCGGAGGGGGAGAGCGGCATTCCGCCGGCCCGCGGCTGGATCGCCCTGGTGGCGACCCTGATCTATGTCTCGGCCGGCGGGGCGGTGGGGGTCTATCTGGAGCCCCTGGCCGACCAGGCCGGCCTGTCGCCGGACGTGCCCCACACGGCCATCTGGGTGTCGCTGGTGGGTCAGGTCCTGGGCGGGGCGGCGGCGACGGCGGTCTCGGGGCGGATCCGCTACTTCAGCGTCTTCCTGGTGGTGACGGCGGTGACGCTGGCGGGGTGGTGGGTGTTCGGCCAGAAGTCCAGCGCCGCGATCTTCATCGGGGCCAACTTCCTGCTCGGCCTGTCGTCGATCTTCCTGGCCCCGTTCCTGGTGCCGATGAGCATCGACGCCGACCCGTCCCGGCGCGCGGCGGTGCAGAGCGCGGGGGCGCAGCTGCTGGGCGGCGCCCTGGGGCCGCTGCTGGCCTCCTTCGTGGTCGGCGAGCGGGACGTGCACGGCGCCCTTTGGCTGGGCGCGGGGCTGCTGCTGGCGGGCCTGGCCATCGTCGCCTGGCTGCACCTGACGCACCGGCCCGCTCCGTTAGCCGCAGTGACAGACGAGTAAGGCGATATTGCAATTAAATCAAAGGCTTGCTTGAATTCTCGCGGCATGGCCTGATGGCGCGAGGAGGCCCGCATGCAGCTTCGGATCATCATCGCCGCCGCAGTCCTGTCGTCGTCGGCGGGATCGGCCCAGACCGCGGGATGCGACACGCCCGAGAGCCGCCAGTTCGACTTCTGGGTCGGGCGCTGGACGGTGTCGCCCTATGCCCAGCCCGAAAAGCGCGTGGCCGACAGCCTGATCGAGAAGCTCTACGCCGGCTGCGGCGTGCGCGAGACCTGGGCGCCCCTCAAGGGCGGCGGCGGGGGCAGCCTCAACAGCTATGTGCCGGCCGAGAAGGCCTGGCGACAGACCTGGATCGATTCCGGCGACTCGCGGGCGGAGTTCAAGGGCGGCTGGACCGGGACGGCCATGGTGCTGACCGGCGTCTGGCCCCAGCCGGGCCACCCCGACCAGCTCACCCGCATGACCTACACGCCCTTGCCGGACGGCGCCGTCCGCCAGTCCGGCGAGACCTCGGACGACGGCGGCAAGACCTGGGCGGCCAGCTTCGACTTCCTGTACCGCAAGGCGCCCTGAAGGGACTGTCGCTGGCGTCGGTGTTTGGGCGGCCCTGGGCGAGGGGCGCTGGTCTTCCTTCTCCCCTTGCGGGAGAAGGTGTCAGGCGAACAGCCTGACGGATGAGGGGTTGTCGGAACGCAGGGGATTAGCCTGCCAGACGCTCGTCCCGACGGCCGCGTCGACCCCTCATCCGACCTCCTGCGGAGGCCACCTTCTCGCGCAAGGGGAGAAGGACGTTCGGGTCTTCGAGGTCGCTCAGCGCCAGACCCATCGGGTCAGGACGCTAGCCCTCGATGGTCATCTGGGTCTGGATGACCAGGGCCAGCAGGCGGCCGTCGGCGCTGGTCACCCGGGTCTGCCAGACGCTGGAGCGGCGGCCGATGTGCAGGGGCGTGGCCTCGCCGGTGACGGTCTCGCCGGCCTTGGCGCTGCCCAGGAAGTTGGTCTTGCTTTCCAGGGTGGTGGTCCAGGTGCCGGGCTTGAGGTTCAGCGCCCCGCCCACGGCGCCCAGGGCGTCGGCGAAGGCCATGTAGGCGCCGCCGTGCAGGATCGATCCGGCCGTGCACAGATCGTCGCGGACCAGAAGGCGGCCGACCACCCGGGCCTTGTCGCGTTCGACGATCTCGACCCCCATCAGGTTGGCGAAGGGCATTCCGGTGTCTGTCGCCGTCTCGGCCATGCTACAATCTGTCCTGTTCCACGCTTGCCGGCCGTCCCAACCTTGCCCAAATCCCCGGCAGGGCCTAATGCAGCCGCTCGCTATTCGTAAGGAGAGACCGATGGGTTACCGGGTCGCCGTCGTCGGCGCCACGGGCAACGTGGGCCGTGAGATGCTGAACATCCTCGAGGAAGTCGACTTCCCCGTGGACGAGATCCACGCCATCGCCTCGCGCAAGTCCATCGGCGTCGAAGTCGGCTGGAAGGACGGCGTCATCAAGTGCGAGGACGTCGAGCAGTTCGACTTCTCCACCGTCGACGTCGTGCTGATGAGCGTCTCCGGCGCCTTCTCCAAGGAGTGGTCGCCCAAGATCGGCGCGGCCGGTCCCATCGTCATCGACAATTCCTCCGCCTGGCGCATGGACCCCGACGTTCCGCTGATCGTGCCGGAAGTGAATCCCGACGATGTCAGCTACGCCTCGCGCAAGAACATCATCGCCAATCCGAACTGCTCCACCGCCCAGCTCGTGGTGGCGCTGAAGCCCCTGCACGACGCGGCCAAGATCAAGCGCGTGGTGGTGTCGACCTACCAGTCGGTCTCCGGCGCGGGCAAGGAAGGCATGGACGAGCTGTGGGACCAGACCAAGGGCGTCTTCGTCCTGGGCGCCCCGCCGCCCAAGAAGTTCCCCAAGCAGATCGCCTTCAACGTCATCCCCTACATCGGCAGCTTCAACGACGACGGCTACACCGACGAAGAAGCCAAGATGTGGAACGAGACCCACAAGATGATCGACCCGGCCATCAAGCTGACGGTCACCTGCGTGCGCGTGCCGGTGATGGTCGGCCACTCCGAGGCGGTGACGGTGGAGTTCCACTCGCCCCTGGATGAGGACGAGGCCCGCGACATCCTGCGCGACGCCCCGGGCCTGATGGTCATCGATAAGCGCGACTCCACCGGCTACATCACGCCCAAGGAAGCCCAGGGCGAGTTCCCGGTGTTCGTCTCGCGCATCCGCAACGACCCCACCGTCGAGCACGGCATCTCCATGTGGGTGGTGGCCGACAACCTGCGAAAAGGCGCCGCCCTGAACGCCGTGCAGATCGCCCAGCTCCTGCACGAACGCGGCCTGATCGGGCGCAAGGTCCTGGCTTGAGCCAGGCCGCCGCGGCGCCCGGCGATTCCCGCCAGGCGGGCGGGCGCGCCCAGCAAAAGTGGCGTCCGGCTTTGCGTCCGGGGGCGCCCTCTACTCCTAGAAGGAGCGCGGGCTCCGGGCGGCTGACCGGTGTCCACTCAGCCTGAGCGCGCGCTGGCCGCGGGGATTGGTTGCTACGTCTTCTGGGGGCTGCTGCCGGCCCTCTTCATGCTGATGAACCACGCCGGCGCGACGCCCTGGGAGATCCTGGGCGAGCGGACGCTGTGGGCGGCGCCCTGGGCGGCCGGGCTGGTGCTGATCGCCGGCCAGCAGGGCCATCTGCGGCAGGTGCTGGCCGATCCGCGCACCCTCGGGCTGCTGACGGTCTCGGCCCTGCTGATCGGGATCAACTGGTCGACCTATGTCTGGGCGGTGGGCAACGGGCACACCCTGGACGCGGCTCTGGGCTACTACATCATCCCGCTGTTCAACATGGCCGTCGGCGCCCTGCTGTTCCGTGAGCGGATCGACCGCTTCGGCCTGACCGCCATCGCCCTGGCCGCGGTCGGGGTGGTGGTGCAGACCCTGGCGGTGGGCCGCCTGCCGCTGCTCTCGCTGGTGCTGGCGGTGAGCTTTGGCCTGTACGGCGTGATCCGCAAACAGTTGCGGGCCGAGGCCCAGACCGGCCTGCTCGTCGAATGCGCCCTGATGGCCGTGCCCGGACTGATCTACGTCCTTTGGCTGCACCACGCCGGCGGCGGCGTCGCCTGGCGCTCGCCCGGGGCGACCCTGCTGCTGGCGACGACGGGGCCGGCGACGGTGCTGCCCCTGGCGCTGTTCGCCTGGGCGGCGCGGCGGCTGCCGCTGTCCACCGTCGGCTTCCTGCAGTTCATCGGCCCGACCATGAGCTTCGGCGTGGGCCTGGCGGCGGGCGAGCCGCTGACGCCGCTGAGGGCCCTGAGCTTCGTGTTCATCTGGGCCGGCGCGGCGGCCTTCGCCTTCGGCGCCTGGCGGGCCGGGCGCCGGGTGGTCCGCCCTGGCGTGTGAACATCCGCGACACACTCATTTCGAGCATGCAGGAATGGGCATGAATAACGTCAAATTAAGGCTGCGGGGCCAGGCTTCCTCCGACTAGCGCCACCCTCGCCAACCTTGGCCCCATTCAGTATTCGGCCCAACGGCGCGGCAAGACGCTTCGGAGCCCGTTCGATGACCTCACCTCTCTACGGCCGCCGCGCCACCGACAATCCGCCGCCCTTCGACGAGAAGCGCGACGTCCGGCGAAGCCGCGTCCTCCTCGCCGGCAAGCTCACCAACGGCCACGGCCTGGTGATGGACTGCACCATCCGGGACCTCAGCGACGTGGGCGCGCGGGTGCACGTGCCCTCCGCCATCGGCCTGCCGGACGAGGTGGCCCTGCTGGTGATGCGCGAGGGCGTGGTCCGGCTGTCGCGACGCATCTGGAGCCGCGCGCCCCTGTTCGGCCTGCAGTTCCTCGACGCCGAGGACATCCAGACCACGACCAAGAGCCAGTACGCGCCGCTGAAGCTGATGTGGCGCGAGTGGATCGCCAAGTCCGTCGGCTGAGGTTCGCCGTGCGCCCGATGGCCCGGGCGATCACAGCGCCTCGTACGCCGCCTCGATCAGCCGGCGGGCGCGGGCGTCGTCGATCAGTTCCGCCGACTGCCGGTTCATGACGTAGGCCCCGGAAACCCCGCGCTCCGGGTCGGCGAAGGCGCAGGACCCGCCCCAGCCCGAATGGCCGAAGGCCTCGCGGCCGGGCCCATAGATGCCGAGCCCCTCGTTGCGGATGAAGCCCGCGCCCCAGGCCATGTCGTAGGGCAGGACCATATCGCGGCCCTTGATGCGGGCGCGGGAGGATTCCCCGGCCACCCCGCCCGCCAGAACCTGGACCTCGTCCAGCCGGCCGTGGCCCGCCAGGGCCGAGAACAGACGCGCCAGGGCCGGCGCCGTGGCGTGGCCGTTGGCCGAGGGGATCTCCGCGCGCCGCCAGGTCGCGTCGCCCCGGCCGCCCGGCTGGGCCCACTTGGTGAAGAAGGCCAGGCGCTTGGGCTCGGTGATCTCGCCCAGGTTCGGCATGGCGGGCGGGCGGCGCACCTCGCTGAGGCGATGGTCCTCGCTCTCGGGAAGGCCGATCCAGACGTCCAGGCCCAGGGGCCCGGCGATGTCCTCGCGCAGGGCGCGGCCGATGGTGCGCCCGTCGACGCGGCGAAAGATCTCGCCGGCCAGGAAGCCGAAGGTCACCGGGTGATAGCCGCTGGCCGTTCCCGGCTCCCACAGCGGGGACATGGCCGCCAGCCGCGCGCAGATGGCGTGCCAGTCGAACCACTCGGCCGGGTCCATCGGGCCGACGATGCCGCACAGTCCGGCCTGGTGCGAGAGCACCTGCTCGACCGTCAGCCGGTCCTTGCCGGCCGCGGCGAACTCGGGCCACAGGTCCGACACCCGGTCGCTGTAGGCCAGCCGTCCCTGGCCGACCAGGCGGGCGATCATCAGGGCGCTGACGCCCTTGGTGGTGGAGAACACCGGCGTCAGGACGGTTTCGTCGAACAGGCGCGTGGCGGCCCGATCGGCCCAGCCGCCCATCAGGTCGACGACGATCTCGCCATCCATGGCCAGGGCGAAGCGCGCGCCCATTTCCCGGCCTTCGGCGAAGTTGGCTTCGAACGCCGCCCGCACGGCCGCGAACCGTGGCGGACAGACGCCGCGGATGGGGGCGGCGGACGCGTCAGCCACCGAACACCTCGACCTTCACGATCGGCGATACGCCGAGGACGGTGGGAAAGGCCCGCATGGGAAGTTCGTCCCGGCCCTCGGCGGCCGTGACCGCTTCGGCGACTCCGGAGGCGGCCCCGATCAGGGCCGCGGCGGGATCGAGATCGAGGGCGAGGCCGGCGGTGAAGAGGGCGGTCAACAGGTCTCCGGTCCCCTTGGGCGCGCGCGTCGCCCGCTCGTGCGAGGCCACGATGGTCCCGGCCGCGTCGGCGTAGACCACGCCGATCTCGTCGCCGGCGGTGATGGACGACACCAGGGTCGGCTTGCGAATGATGCGGGCGGCGAAGCCGGCGCTGGCGGCGTCGGTGACCTGGCAGCCCGACAGGCGGGTCAGTTCCCAGGCGTTCGGCGCGATGAGGTCGGCCCGGGGCAGCAGCTCGGCCACGATGGCGTCGGCGACCGCTTCGGAGACATAGAGCCCCTTGCCTTCGTCGCCCATGATCGGATCCACCACCAGGCCGGCCTCGGGACTGGCGGCGCGGACGGCGTCCAGGGCCCTGGCCGCGACCGCCACCTGCTCGGGGGTGCTGAAGTGGCCGGTGATCACGGCGGCCAGGCCCGCGAACAGGCCCTGGGCCTCGATGGCCTCCAGCATGGCCTGCATGGTCGCCGCCTCCACGGGACCGCCGCCGGGCGCGCCCCAGCCGGGGTGGCGGCCCAGGAGCGTGGTGGGAACCAGGATCGGCTCGATGCCGAGGCGGGCCAGCGCCAGGGCCTGGGCCCCGCCGCCCACACGGCTGGACGCCACGAAGCTGGACAGGATCAGGACGCTGGGCATGGACGCGGTCTCACCTTCCCGCGCAAAGCCGGCGGAAGAGGTTTGTACTATGGCGTCTGGATCGACGGAACGGTCCGTCACCGACGCGGCAGTGTCGGGAAGCGAAGGCGTGAGCCGCCGCAGGTTTTGACGCTGTCGCCAAAAAGAACAAACCCGCCGCGGGGGATAATCGCGGCGGGTCTGAAAGGCCTTGGTCTATCGATCCAAGCGGGCGTTTCCTCCCCGAAACGCCGGAGACGAAGGCTCTTTAAGGGGCCTTGCTGTCTCTCGCAGGATCAGAAAACGGCATATTCCTTTCGCTGTCAACGCGCCCCCTACCCAAAAAGGGAAGATTTCACGCGGATTTCAACGGCGCGGGGTGATTTTTGGACCCGGAGGTCAAATCTAACACCCGCGCCGCGCGAATATTTTTATCCATAGATGTCAAAATCAGGATTTGACCCGCTCCACCGCCGCGGCCAGAGACTCGGCCGCCGGGCTGGAGGCCTCGAAGACGTAGGCGGGATTGGTCACGCTCACGGGGCCCACCCCGGCCGCCGCCAGCGCCTGCGACGCCGCGAAGAGATCGCGGGCCGACACCAGGACGCCGTTGGCGCGGGCCGCCTGGTCGGGGGCGGTGAAGGGCTTGACCGCCACGCGCGCGGCCGCCTCCTGCTCGGCCGGCCAGACCAGGGAGGCGATGGTCTTGCCCCGCGCCCGGGCCTCGACGACGGCCAGAAGCCGCCGCAGGGTCGCAAGCTGATCCGCCGTCCAGTCGCTCGCCAGCGAGCCGGCCAGATGGGCCTGGCTCTTGAGGATCACGCCATCGCCGATGATCTTGAGGTTGTTGGCCTCGAGGGTCGCGCCGCTGGTGGTGATGTCGACGACGATCTCGGCCGCGCCGGCCGCCGGCGCCCCCTCGGTGGCGCCGCTGGACTCCACGATGCGGTAGTCGGCGATGCCGTGCTGGGCGAAGAAGCCGCGGGTCTGGGTGAGGTACTTGGTGGCCACCCGCATCCGCCGCCCGGTGCGGGCGAGGTAGAGGTGGGCGACGTCGTCGAGGTCGGCCATGGAGTCGACGTCGACCCAGCTCTTGGGTGCGGCCACCACCAGGTCGGCGCGGCCGAAGCCCAGGGCGCGCAGAAGCATCACCCGCGCGTCCAGGGTCTCGCCGAACTCGCGCAGCAGATCCTCGCCCGTGACGCCCAGGTGCGCCTCGCCGGCGTAGAGGGCGGCGGCGATGTCCGAGGCCGACAGCAGCCGCACGGCGACGCCGGCTATGCCGTCCATGCGGGCGGAATAGCCCCGCCCGCCCGAACCGACGATGGGCAGGCCGCAATCGGCCAGCCATTCCTCGGCCTGTTCCTTCAGGCGCCCCTTGGAGGGGATGGCCAGGATGAGGTCTTCGCTCACGGCCGTCCTCCCACCCAGGCGCGGCCGGGCCGCACCATGCAGCCCACGGCGCCCGTCTGCACCTTCGCGCCGAGACGCTCCGGCAGTCCGTCGTAGCGGCCGCCGGCGGCGACCGGCTGGTCGTCCGGCAGGGCGGCGCTGCGCACCTCGAACAGCATGCCGTCGTAGTAGCCGAAGTTGCGGCCGAAGGCGGCGGAGAAGCGCATCGCCTCGGCCTGCACGCCTTCGGCCCGCAGGGCGTCCAGGCGGCGGGCCCAGCCGGCCAGGGCCGCTTCCAGTTCGCGCCGTCCGGATCCACCCAGCAGGGCGATGGCGGCGAAGGCCTCGCGCGGGGCGTCGGACACCGCCAGGAAGCGGCGGATGAGCTGGGCCTGGTCCTCGCGCAGGCGCGTCGCCCGCGCCAGGGCCGCCCGCTCCGCCAGGCGGTGGACGATCTCGCCCGCCGAGCGGCCGCCCACCGGCTCGATCCCGGCCAGGGCCCAGACTTCCTCGAGGACGGCGGTGGCTTCGGACTCCGGCAGGTTGGTCAGCAGGCCGGCCAGGCGCTCGCCGCCCCGGCTGGCCGCGCGCTCGGCCTCGGCGGCGCCGTCCAGCTCCGCGCGCAGGCGGCGGGGGCTGCCGAAGGCGCGCTTGAGGCGGGCCGCCAGGGGCGCGGCCAGGTCCAGGCTGTCGATGAAGGCGCCGAACAGGCCGACGTCGCCCAGCAGAAGGGTCAGGTCCTGGCGCCCGCCCGCCGCGGCCGCGCGCCAGGCCATGGCGGCGATCTCGGCGTCGGCGCCGGTGGCGTCGCCGGCCTCGAAGACCTCCAGGCCGATCTGCAGGAACTGTTCGGCGCGGTCCGAGCCCCGGGGCGCGACGCGATAGGCGTGGCCCTCGTAGGCGTAGCGGCCGATGGTCTTGCCGGACTCGATGAAGGCCCGGACGGCGGGGATGGTGAAGTCCGGCCGCAGGGCCTCCTCGGCCACGCCGTCGCCCTGGACCACGAACAGGCGCTCGCGCAGGCCCTCGCCCGCCAGATCCAGCAACAGCCCCAGGGGCTGCAGGATCGGGGCGTCCAGCGTCAGGGCGCCGGCCTCGGCGAAGGGGGCGCGGATCGCCTCCAGAACCTTGGCCGGGGCGGGGATCTCCATCCTCATCTGCCGGCGGCCTCCACGATGGCGCGGACCGTGTCGACCAGTTCGGCGCGCGGCACGTTCACCTGGCCGGGGCGCTCCTTGCGCCAGGCTTCGTTGTCCGCGACCCCGGCCGACAGGGCGCGGCCGAGGTCCAGATCCTTGATCGTCACCGTGCCGGCGGCGATCTCGTCGCCGCCCAGGATGACGGCGGCCGGCGCCATGCGGCGGTCGGCGTACTTCATCTGGGCCTTCATGCCGGACGATCCCAGATAGACCTCGGCCGGCAGGCCGGCGGCGCGCAGGTCGGCCGCCGCGGCGAAATAGGCCGGCAGGTGGCTCTGGTCGAAGGCGATCACCACCACCGGGCCGCGTCCTTGCGCCGACGTGGCGCGCCCGCTGGCCGCCAGGGCCGCGGCCAGGCGCGACACCCCGAAGGAGAAGCCGGTGGCGGGGGTGCGCTCGCCGGTGAAGCGGGCCACCAGATCGTCGTAGCGCCCGCCGCCGCCGATGGAGCCGAAGCGGACCACCTCGCCCTTGTCGTCGAGCACCTCGGTCTTCAGTTCCGCCTCGAACACGGCGCCGGTGTAGTACTCCAGGCCCCGCACCACCGAGGGGTCGAAGATCGCCCGCGCCTCGTCGACGCCGAGGGAGGTCAGGGCCTCGCCGATCCGGGCCAGCTCCGCCAGGCCCTCGTCGCCCTCGGCCGAGCCGCCGATGACGTTGGAGAGCCGGTCCAGGGTCGCGCCCCGGGAGTCGCGGCCGGCTTCGACGAAGGCCAGGACGGCGTCGATGGCCGCCGAGCCGAGGCCGGCGCCCTTGGTGAAGGCGCCGCTCTCGTCCTTGCGGCCGGCGCCCAGCAGGGCCTGCACCCCCTCGGCGCCCAGGCGGTCCAGCTTGTCGACGGCGCGCAGGACGGCGAGCTTCTGGTTCGCGTCCTCGACCCCTGCGGCGCTCAGCAGGCCGTTGAGGAGCTTGCGGTTGTTGATCTTGAGCACATAGGCGTCGGCGGGCAGGCCGGCGGCGGCGTAGCCCTCCACCGCCATGGCGATGATCTCGGCGTCCGCCTCCGGCCGGGCCGAGCCCACCGTGTCGGCGTCGCACTGGACGAATTCGCGGTAGCGGCCGGGGCCGGGCTTCTCGTTGCGCCACACCGTGCCGAAGGCGTAGCGCCGGAAGGGCTTGGGCAGGCCGTCCCAGTTCTCGGCCACGAACCGCGCCAGGGGCGCGGTGAGGTCGTAGCGCAGGGCCATCCACTGATCGTCGTCGTCCATCAGGGCGAAGACGCCCTCGTTCGGGCGGTCGCTGTCTGGCAGGAACTTGCCCAGGGCGTCGGCGTATTCGAACGCGCCGGTCTCCAGGGCCTCGAAGCCATAGGCCTCATAGACGCGTGACACCGCCTCCAGGATGCGGCGCTCGGCGCCGAGGGCGGCGGACCGGCGGTCCTGGAAGCCGCGCGGCGCGCGGGCCTTGGGTCGGAAGGGGGCCTCGCTGGTCATGGCCGCGCGCTTACCCGTTCGGGGGCCATGGAGCAAGGAAAGGGAAGGTCCATCGTCGTGTCCTGGTGTGGAAGCGGTCGACGGATGGAGCGGGCGCCCCATCCGGTTGGCGGGGCGCGGGAGGCGGGCTTGTCGTTAAGCCAAGCGCGTCCGGCCCGGCCCGCCGTGGCGGGTGGGATGCGAGCCGTGATGGTGGACGCGCGCGCTGAACATGGCCGGGCTCATAGCGGAAAGCCGCCTGGCGCGCCAGCGCGAAGCCCCTCTTGCGCGACGAGGGTCTTAGATATATCAAACAATAGATATATCTAAGATCATCTAGGAAGCTCTCATGCCTGATACCCCCGAACCCCCTCGCCGCCGCCCGCCGCCGCAGGCCTGGCCCCTGACCGTGGTCGACGCCCTCGACATCAGCCCGCGCATGCGCCGCGTGCGCCTGGTGGGCGAGACCCTGGAGACCTTTCCCTGGCGCCCCGGCCAGGATCTGGTCCTGAACATCCCCACGCCCGAGGGCGAGGCGCGCCGCCACTACACGATCCGCGCCTTCGACCGGGCCGAACAGCGGCTGGACATCGACTTCGCCCTGCACGGCGACAGCCCGGCCACCCGCTGGGCGCGCGCCGCGAAGCTGGGCGACGCGATCGTCGCGCACGGCCCGCGCGGGCGGAACGTGATCCATCCCGAGGCCGACTGGCACCTGTTGGTGGGGGACGAGACGGCCTTGCCGGCCATCCTGGCCATGGTCGAGAGCCTGCCGCCCGCGGCCCGGGCGATGGCGTTCCTGGAGGTGCGCGACGCCGACGAGCGCCAGGCGCCCGCCACCGTGGCCGACGTGGACATCACCTGGCTTCACCGCAACGGGCCCGCCGTCGCCGCCAGCCGCGGCCTGATCGATCGCCTGGCCCTGTTCGTCCCGCCGCCGGGCGTCGGCCAGGCCTGCGTCATCGGCGAGACGGCCATGGTCCGCGCCGTCCGCCAGGGCCTGATCGCCAAGGGCATGCCGCGCGAACGGATCTCCGCGGAAGGTTATTGGCGACCGGGACGCGTCGGCGGGCACGACCACGTCTTCGACGCGGCGGAGGTGGTGGAGCGGGTCGCCGAACAGGTTTCGGGCCGGGTGGCCGCGGCGATCAACCGGCGGCTCAGCCCTTCAGCCGGGCGATGAGGTCGGCGGTGGAGGGGTCGTGGTCGCCGGCCGGCCCGCCCTCCAGCTCCGCCAGCACGCGGCTCGCCAGGGTCTTGCCAAGTTCCACGCCCCACTGGTCGAAGCTGTTGATCCCCCACAGCACCCCCTCGACGAAGGTCTTGTGCTCATAGAGGGCGATGAGGGCGCCGAGGCTCTCTGGCTTGAGGTCCGGCAGCAGGATGAAGCTGGTCGGGCGGTCGCCGGGGAAGGTGCGCTGGGGCGCCAGGCGCGCGATCTCATCGGCCGGCACGCCTTTAGTTTGAAGTTCAACGATCACCTCCTCCCGGCTTCGACCTCGCATCAGGGCCTCGCCCTGGGCGATGGCGTTGGCCAGCAGCTTGGCGTGTGACCCGGGCGGGCCCTCGTCGCCGATCGAGGCCGCCACGATGTCCACCGGGATGATGTCGGTCCCCTGGTGCAGAAGCTGGAAGAAGGCGTGCTGGCCGTTGGTGCCCGCGTCGCCGAACACCGCCGACGCTGTCGGCCTGGCCAGCGGACCGCCCGCGGCGCCGACCCGCTTGCCGTTCGATTCCATCTCGAGCTGCTGCAGGAAGGCGGGCAGCAAGGCCAGCCGCCGCGCATAGGGCACCACCGCGCGCACCGGCCGGCCGAGCCCGTTGCGGTTGGCCACGTGCGCCAGGGCCAGCAGCACCGGGGCGTTGGCGGCCAACGGGGCGGTGCGGAAGTGATCGTCGATCCGGCGCGCGCCCTCCAGGAAGCGGTGGAAGACGCTCCAGCCAAGGCCGATGGCGCACGACAGGCCCACGGCGGACCACACCGAATAGCGTCCGCCGACCCAGTCCCAGAACGGGAACACCCGGTCGGCGGCGACCCCGAACTGGCCGGCGCCCTCGACGTTGGCGCTGACCGCCGCGAAATGCGCCTTGGCGCCCGCTTCGCCCAGCGACGCCGCCAGCCAGTCGCGGGCCGCGGTGGCGTTGGCCAGGGTCTCCAGGGTGGTGAAGGTCTTGGAGACGGCGACCACCATGGTCTCGGCCGGGTCGAGGCCGGCCAGGGCGGCGGCGATCTCGGCCCCGTCGACATTGGCCGCGAAGCGCAGGGCGATCCGGGGCTCCAGGGGCTTGAGAGCTTCCCAGACCAGGCGGGGGCCCAGGTCCGAACCGCCGATGCCGATGTGGACGACGGCGCGGAACGGCTTGCCTGTGGCGCCGCGGATGGTTTCGGTGCGCACGCCCTCGGCGAAGGCGGCCATGCGCGCGCGGGCCTCTTCCACCTCGCCAGAGATCGGCTGGCCGGCGGCCCGGTAGTCGGCGCCCTCCTCGGCGCGCAACGCCATGTGCAGGGCCGGCCGCCCCTCCGAGGCGTTGACGATGTCGCCGGCGAAGAGGCGCGCGCGGGCGCCCTCCAGATCCGCCGCCGCCGCCAGGGCCAACCCGGCTTCGAGGCCAGCGGCGCTCAGCGGCTGCTTGGACAGGTCGAGCCTCAGGCCGGCGGCCTCCACCGTCAGGGCCCGCAAGCGGTGCGGTTCGGCCTCGAACAGGCCGAGCAGGGGACCGGCGCCGGCCACGGCGGCCTCGAAGCGGGTCCAGGCGGCGTCGCGATCCGGCATCGGCAAGTCCTCAAGCTGCGGTAGGCGCTCGTTTACCATGATCGCCTATGGCTGGTTCCCTCTTCGCCGCCCGCAAGCCGACCCGAGGATCCTGGATGTCCTGTGACGCCGCCGCCGCCGCCGCCTTCGTCTGGCTGGCCTCAACCTCGCCCCTGAACACGCCGCATGGGCTTACCCTGGCCGCCGCCGAGGCGCCACCGCCCTCCGTCGCCGGCGAGCCTCTGTTCACGGACATCGTCAAGCGCGCCCGGCAGCTGAAGGCCGAGACCGAGGGCTTCCTGAAGGACGACCTTTCGACGGGGGCCGACGCCCTGCCGGACTATGCCGGCTTCAAGGCCCGCGTCGCGCAACTGTCGGACCTGGACATGCAGGGCCACGTCACCCTGGCCCAGCGCGGGGCCAAGGACGACCTGAAGTGCATTCTGCGCGGCATCTCCCAGGACCTGCCGGTGCGGCTCAAGGACCTCGAAGCGGCGGCCACGCCCAAGGCGCGCACCGACGCGCTGAAGGAGATGAGCTACCTGCTGCGCGACAATGTCGAGGTGATCACGGCGCCGCCGCAGCCGGCGGCCTAGCCACCCCCGCCGCCGCCGCGTTCAGGGCGTCGGCCACCAGGGCCGGCGTCAGCAGTTGCGGCAGCACGGCCGGCTCGCCGCCCTTGGCGCCATAGACCAGATAGAGCGGCACCCCGACCCGGCCGTGCTCGGCCAGGGCCTTGGCGATGGCGCCGTCGCGATTGGTCCAGTCAGCCACCATGTAGACCGCGCCGGTGCGCTTGAACGCCTGGGCCACCTCGCCGGTGGAGAAGGCGACCTTCTCGTTGACCTGGCAGGTGACGCACCAGGCGGCGGTGAAGTTGACGAACACCGGCTTGCCCTCAGCCTGCAGGGCCGCGACCCGTTCGGGCGACCAGGGTTCGGAGGGCACGCCCTCGGCCGGCGCCGCGATGGCCGCCGCGCCGCCGGCGGGCCTGGCCGTGGCGTAGCCGCCCGCCGCCACGGCGCTCACCGACAGGACCAGGGCCACGGCCGCCAAGGCGTAGAGGGCCACGCTCCGTCCGCCGGCGATCTGGCGGCGCTGGGCGGCGCCGTAGACCCAGGCGGCGAAGGCCAGGGCCAGGGCGGCCGCCAGGATCCGCGCCAGCCCCATCTGGCCGGCCTGCTGCGACAGCACCCAGACCAGCCAGGCCGCCGCGCCGTACATCGGGAAGGCCAGGCCTTTCTTGAGCACGTCCATCCAGGGGCCGGGCCTGGGCAGGCGCTTCATCAGGGCCGGGGTGAAGGCCAGGATCGTGAAGGGGGCGGCGAAGCCGAGGCCGAGGCATGCGAACACCGCCAGGGCCTCGGGCTCCGGCCGGGTCAGGGCGTAGCCCAGGGCGCCGGCCATGAAGGGCGCCGTGCAGGGCGCCGCCACCACCACCGCCAGCACGCCCGTGAAGGCCGCGCCGACCAGGCCGCCGCGGCTGGCCAGGCCCTGGCCGACGCCCTGGACCGAGGTCCCGATCTCATAGAGGCCCGACATGTTCAGCGCCGCGGCCAGCATCACCAGGGCCAGGCCCGCCACCACCGGCGGCGACTGCAGCTGGAATCCCCAGCCCACCGCCGCCCCGCCGGCCCGGGCCACGAACAGCAGGCCCGCCAGGGCGAGGAAGGTCGCCAGCACCCCGGCCAGGAAGGCCAGGCCCTGGGCCCGCGCCGCCCGCGCCTCGCCGCCATGGCCGGCCAGCGACGCCGCCTTCAGCGACAGCACCGGGAAGACGCAGGGCATCAGGTTGAGGATCAACCCGCCCAGCAGGGCGAAGGCCAAGGCCAGGGGCAGGCCGATGCCGCCCCCCGCGCCGCCGGCCGCGGCCTTGGGCGGGCCCAGCCCGGCCGCGGCGACGGGCAGGGCGCCGGGCGACGCCCGGATCTCATAGGCCTTGCCGTCCGCCGTCAGCACCCCGGCCGCCTCGCCGGGCGCCTTGCCCTGGGTCAGCGCGTAGCCGGGCGCCAGGCTGAAGGTCAGGCCGTCGGGCCCGCGGTCGATGACCTGCGGCTTGGCGTGGTCGATCAGCTTGTCGTCGTAGGGATAGAAATAGGCGTCCTGGTCGGCGGCGCCCTTCAGCGGCGCGCCCGTGACGGCCAGCTTCAGCCCCGCGGGCGTCGCCTGGAAGGCGGCGGTGAGCCCCTGTGGCTTGGGCGCGGCGGCGAGGGCGGCGGCGATGACCGGCCCGGCCTTGGGATCGGCGGCCGGCGTCCCGGCGGCCACCGGCAGGCTGAGCGTCAGGTTGGCGTCGGCCGGCACGCAGACGTCGGCGCAGACCAGGAAGGCCACGGCGGCCTTGAGCGTCAGGACCTGGCCGGGCCGGGCGTCGGCCGGCACCTCGATGGGGACGGGCAGGACGACGTCGCCCTCGTAGCCATAGTTCATGATCGGCCCGACCGGCAGGCGCCGGGGCGTCGCCCAGACGATGTCGCCCGCCTTCAAGCCCAGCGGCAGGGTCCAGACGATCTTGGTCGCCTCGCCGGCGTCGCCGGGATTGCGCCAGTAGGTGTGCCAGCCCTTGTCGATCTTCTGGGTCAGGGCGACCCACACCGTCGAGCCCGGCGCGGCCGAGGTGGTCTCGGCCACCAGGTCGGCGGTCAGGTGCAGGGCCTTCACCGGCGCGGCGGCGGCCGGCGCGGCCAGGGACGCGAGGGCCAGGTTCGCGAGGGCGAAGAGGGCGACGAGAGATCTGAGAAGTCGGCTCACCATGCCGTCTATACGGGCTTGGAGGCCGTTTCGATACAGGACCATCCATCTTCTCCACCGCGCTGACCCTCGACAAGCGCCCGCGGCGCGTGGTGATCATGGCCGCGCAGAACAGGGCGGAGGAACGGATGGCGACGACCAACAGGCAGTGGGTGCTGAAGCATCGGCCGGAGGGCGAGATCTCGGCGGGGGACCTCGACTTCATCGAGACGCCGCTGCGGCCCCTGGCCGAGGGCGAGGTGTTGATCCGCATGGTCTATCTGTCGCTGGACCCCACCAACCGCATCTGGATGAGCGACATCGACCAGTACCTGCCGCCGGTGCAGATCGGCGAGGTGATGCGGGGCGGCGGCATCGGGGTCATCGAGGAGAGCCGCTCGGCGCATCTCAAGGTCGGCGACATCGTCAATGCCGGCCTCGGCGGCTGGCAGGACTACGCCATCTCGCACGAGTCCATGGTCAATCCCGTGCCGCACATGCCGGGCGTGCCCCTGACGGCCTATATGAGCGTGCTCGGCATGACCGGGCTGACCGCCTATTTCGGCATGACCGACATCGGCGCGCCCAAGCCCGGCGAGACGGTGGTGGTTTCGGCGGCGGCCGGCGCCGTCGGCTCCATCGCCGGCCAGGTGGCCCGGCTGCAGGGCGCGCGGGTGATCGGCATCGCCGGCGGCCCGGCCAAGTGCGCCTGGCTGAGGGACGAGCTCGGGTTCGACGGGGTGATCGACTACAAGGCCGAGAACGTCGGCGAGGCCCTGGACCGGCTGTGCCCGAACGGGATCGACGTCAATTTCGAGAACGTCGGCGGACCGATCATGAACGCCGTGATCGGCCGGATGAACAACTTCAGCCGCATGCCCCTGTGCGGCCTGATCAGCGGCTACAACCTGTCGGGCCTGACGCCGGGTCCGGAAGACTTCGGCCGGGTGCTGATGAAGCGCATCCTGATCAAGGGCTTCATCATCATCGACTATCTGCACCGGGCGGCCGAGGGCTTCACCGCCCTGGGCGGCTGGGTGGCCGAGGGCAAGCTGAAGTGGAAGGACCATCCGGTGGACGGGCTGGAGAACGCCGCCGAGGCGGTCAAGCGCCTGTTCTCGGGCGACCACGACGGCAAGCTGATGATCCGCGTCTCCCCCGAACCCTGAGGTCCGACCCATGCCCGCATCCTTCGACGACATCGAGATCGGCCAGGTGGCCTCGCTGGGGGCGGCGGTGGTGGACCCCGAGGCCCTGGACGCCTTCATCGCCGCCTTCGCGCCCGGCTGGACCGCCGACCGCGGGGCGCCGGACTCCATGGTCTTCGCCATCTGGACGCGCCTGGACGCCGAGGCCGCCGCCGACTGGCCGCAGACCAAGCGGGTGGGGGTCGACGCCCTGCGCTGGGTGCGCAACCCGCCGGCGGGCGAACTGCTGCGCGGGCGCATGACCATCATGGGCAAGGACCCGGTGGGCGACGGCAAGGGCATCGTCATCGCCCAGCACGATGTGCTCGACGAGGCCGGCCGCCTGGTCTTCTCCTGCCTGACCCGCAGCGTCTACGCGCGCTAATCCAGAACGAAAAACGCCGGCCGCGGGTGGCGGCCGGCGCTCATCGATTCGCTGGAAGGCGAAGGCTAGTTCAGGTTCGCGGGGGCCGGCTGGCTCTGCTGGCGGGCGATGGCCAGGGCGATCAGGCGGTCCCAGCCGAGCAGCGAGGTCAGGTGGGCGTAGATCTGCGCCAGGGCGCCGTTCTCGAACAGCTCCTTGATCTTGGCGTCGGGCAGGGCCTTCAGCTTGTCTTCCGACACCGCGAAGTACTCGGCGATCTGCTGAGGCTCGCCGGCGGAGCCGTCCGGGTTCATCGGCGTGAAGTGCGCCTTGCGGGTCTCGAACAGGTCGAGCTCGCGCAGCAGGTTGGCGAACGATTCCGTGCGCCGGGCCTCGGCCTCGAAGTCGTTGCAGAACTGGATGCAGCCTTGCGTGTACTCGGTGGGCTGGCCCTTGGCGTCGAAGAAGGCCAGGTCCGGCAGCTCGCCCAGCATGGAGGCGCCGCGGTCGATGCAGACCACGAGCTGCTGATTCTGCGAATCGTTGGCCAGCACGAAGGGATAGCGGCGGATGTAGGCGGGGATGTAGGCCCCGACCACGAAGGCGCCGTCCGGCTGGATGAACAGGTTGTCTTCCTGGTTGATGCCCATCACCGCCAGCGGCTGGTACTTCTCGCCGGCGAAGATGATCGGATAGCTGAGGCCCGCCACCGGGAACTCGGTCACGGTCAGCGGCACCACGTGGCTCTTGGCGGCGAAGGCGAAGGGCTTGTCCAGGCGGCGCAGGCCGATCTTGGCGTGCGTCTCGCTGTTGAGCGGTTCGGGGTTCGAATAGAAGAGCACCTGGCCGGTGATCTGGGCGTTGTCGGTCTGGGCGGGCGTTGCCATCAAAAGCTCTAGGTCCAGGGGAAAAGGGCCGGCGGCGACGCCGCCAAAGGCCGGATGGGCCGGCCTTCTAGCCGATGATGAACAGACCGGCAATCGACGTGCAAGATGAACCGGCGCCCGGGCGGCCCCCCGCATCCCGCAATCGGCCGCGGCGGCCTTGCGTCCCGGCCTCCCGCGCGGCTTCTATGGCCGCATAATGAGGAGGAGACCTATTTCATGCCCATCTATTACCCCGACATCCTTGATCAGAAGTCCGCCCCGCGCACCTTCACCTATTCCGACAAGGACGTGATGCTCTACGCCCTGGGCATCGGCCTGGGCGCGGACCCCATGAACGAGACCGAGCTGCCCTTCGTCTACGAGAGGGGCCTGAAGGTCGTTCCCACCGCCGCCACGGTGCTGGCCTCGGGCGCCGGGCGCAACGCCGGCCCGGCCCCGGACATGCCGCCCGGACACCGGCCCAGCCAGATCAACTTCCTGATGGTCGTCCACGGCGAACAGAAGGTGGAGCTGCATAAGCCCCTGGCGCCGGGCGGGACCTACACCGCCGCCGGCCGCACCGTCGGCGCCTATGACAAGGGCAAGGACAAGGGGGCGGTGATCGTCAACGAGACGGTCTGGACCGACGAGAAGGGCGAGAAGGTCGCCACCCTGACCGGCTCGACGTTCGCCCGCGGCGACGGCGGCTTCGGCGGACCGTCCGAGGGGGCGCCCGAGCCGCACGAGGTGCCCACCCGCGCGCCGGACAAGTCGCTCGACTTCACCACCAGCCCGGACCAGGCGCTGCTCTATCGGCTGAACGGCGACCGCAACCCGCTGCACTCCGATCCCGACGTGGCCAAGCGCGCCGGCTTTCCGCGGCCGATCCTGCATGGCCTGTGCACCTATGGGATCACCTGCCGCGCGGTGCTGGAGGGGGTGACGAACTTCGATCCCGACCAGATCCTCAGCCACCAGGCGCGGTTCTCGGCCCCGGTGTTCCCGGGCGACACCATCACCGTGGACCTGTGGGTCGACGGCAAGGTGGTCAGCTTCGAGGCGCGGGTGAAGGCGCGCAACGCCACCGTGATCAAGAACGGCAAGACCGTGCTGCGCTAGGGCGCGGCGACGCCAGGGCCGGCGTGCGGCCCTGGCGTCCGCCGTCTTCGCGAGCTATCGGGTCCCTTCGTCTGTCGGCTGAGGAAGAGCGTGATGAAGCGTTGGCGTGTGGCGGGGCTTTGCCTGGCGGTGGCCGCTGTCGGGGCGGGCGCCCTGTTCGTGGCCAGGGATGTGTCGGCCGCGGCGCACAGCGCCTCGTTCGAGGCCTGGCAGACCGCCAAGGGCTATCTTCCCAAGGGCAGCCTGGACGGGGTGGCGCTGCTGGGCCCGCCGCCGACGCCCGAAAGCCTGACCGGCCAGGCCGACAAGGCCCGCTTCGACGAGACTCGGGCCCTGGAAGGCACGCCGCGCTGGAGCCTGGCCGCCCAGGACGCCGACCTCAAGGCGGGGGTTCTGCACCGCTTCTCCTGCGCCGTGGGCGCGCGGGTGGGGCCGGGCACGCCGGTCCTGCAGCGGCTGCTGTTCAAGCTGCAGTACGACGTGCGCGACACCGGCGATCCGCCCAAGGATCACTACGCCCGCAGCCGTCCCCTGATCGGCAACGACAAGCCCATCTGCGTCAAGCGCGAGGCCTGGATGGCGGCCAACGGCTCCTACCCCTCCGGCCATTCCATGATCGGCTGGTCGTGGGGGCTGGTGCTGTCGGAGCTGGCGCCCGACCGGGCCGAGACCCTGATGGAGAACGCCCATGCCTTCGGCGAGAGCCGGGTGATCTGCGGCGTGCATTATGAGACCGACGTCGAGGCGGGTCGCATCCTGGCCTCGGCCATGGTCGCGCGCGAGCACGCCGACCCGGTGTTCCGGGCCGACCTGGCCAGGGCCAAGGTCGAACTGGCCCGCGCCCGCAAGGGTCCGGCGCCGGAAGACTGCGGAATCTACGCCGGAAACTAGTCCGTGCTCAGCATGAAGTGTCCGCGCAGCGCCGCCACCGGCGAGGCGCGGGCCTCCTGCCAGGCCTCAACATGCACATTGGCGATGCGCCGGCCGACCTTGCGCAGGTCGGCGCGGGCGTAGGTGACGAGGCCGCCCTTGGCCGGGCGCAGGTATTCGATGGTGACGTCGATGGTCTTGGGCTGACGGCGATGCGGCTCGCGCACGGAGAGCTGGGCCAGGGCCGTCATCTCCAGGAAGGCGCCGATCACCCCGCCGTGCAGGGCTGGGATGGTGGTGTTGCCGATCAGGTGCGGGCTGAACGGCAGGATGGCGGTCATCTCGTCGCCGGCCAGTTCGGCGCGCATGCCCAGGAAGCGGACGTAGGGAATCCGGGCCAGGACGGCGTCCAGCCGCTGCTGGGCGGTGATCGGGGTCTCGGCGCTCATGCCGGGCTGCCGCCGGTCAGGGCGAAGGCGGCCTGGACCGTGGCCACCGGATCGTCCGGGTCGTCGTCGTAGGCGCTGGCCCGCACGAAGGCGATGGTGTGGGTGTACTTGTAGCACTGGGCCCGGGCGGTGACCCCGGCGCGGGGCTTGGCCGGCCGCAGGTAGTCGATGCGCAGATCCAGGGTCGCGGTCGGCGTCGGATTGGACCGACCGGCCTGGACGGCCAGGCCGCAGACGTGGTCCAGCAGGCTGGTGACCACGCCGCCGGCGATCACCTCGGTGTCCGGATCGCCGACAAGGTCCGCCCGCCACGGCACGCGCAGGATGCCGACGCCGTCCTGCATCGACACGAACTCCAGCCCCAGGGCCGCGGCCTGGGGCACGCCCTGGGACATCCGGGTGGCGAGATCGCCGACCCACATGGGGTCACTCTGGGGATCGCTTTGGGGATCGCCGGCGGGCGGCTTGGGAGCGTCGGTCATGCGGCGACTATAGGGAGGGCTCCGCTACGGCGCCTATATTGGTTCGTGGCCATTCGCTTCGAAGACCTGCTGTGTCCCCGGCCGGGTGGGCTCTACTGCCCGCCGGGGGACTTCTACATCGACCCCGTGCGGCCGGTGGAGCGGGCGGTGATCACCCACGGCCACGCCGACCACGCCCGCGCCGGCCACGCCCACGTGGCGGCGACGCCGGAGACCCTGGCGATCATGGCCGCCCGCTACGGCGAAGGCTTCTCCGGCCAGGTGCGGCCGATGGCCTATGGCGAGGCGATCGCGCGGGACGGGGTGTCGCTGACCCTGGTCCCGGCCGGCCATGTGCTGGGCTCGGCCCAGGCGGTGGTGCGCTGGAAGGGCGTGACCATGGTCGTCAGCGGCGACTACAAGCGCCGCCGCGACCCCACCTGCCCAGCCTTCGAGCCCGTGGCCTGCGACGTGTTCATCACCGAGGCGACCTTCGGCCTGCCGGTGTTCCGCCATCCGGACGACGCCGGCGAGATCGCCAGCCTGCTGCGCTCGGTGGCCCAGTTCCCCGAGCGCTGCCACATCGTCGGGGCCTACGCCCTGGGCAAGGCCCAGCGGGTGATCCGCCTGCTGCGCGAGGCGGGCTGGGACGCGCCGCTCTATGTCCACGGCGCCCTGGAGCGGCTGAACGGCCTCTACCAGGACTTCGGCGTCGACCTCGGCCCACTGAAGCCGGCGACCACCGAGGCCAAGGCCGACTTCGCCGGCCAGATCGTCATCGCCCCGCCCTCGGCCCTGGCCGACCGCTGGTCGCGGCGGTTTCCCGACCCGGTCACCGCCTTCGCCTCCGGCTGGATGCGCATCCGCGCCCGCGCCCGCCAGCGGGGCGTCGAACTGCCCCTGATCCTCTCCGACCACGCCGACTGGGACGAGCTGACCGGCACCCTGGCCGAGTTGCGGCCGCAGGAAGTCTGGATCACCCACGGCCGCGAGGAGGCCCTGGCGCGGTGGGCCGGCCTCAACGGGTTGAAGGCCCGGGCCCTGGCCATCGTCGGCTACGAAGACGAGGAGGACTGAGCTCAGGCTGAAGGCCCTTGCGGACCTCACGGAACCGTGATCCATTGATCACGGGGGCGTGATCGAACCGTGAGGATCGCGTGATGAGGAAGACTCTTCTCCTGTTGGCGGCCGTGTCGATGGCCGCCCTTGCCGCCTGTTCCAAGAAGGCCGACCCTTCGGCTGGCCGGGACGCCGCCCCGGTGGCCGCCGACGCCGCGCCGCCGACGCCGTCCGGCGGGTCCGCGGACTCGTCGCCTGTCGCTCGAACGCCGATGCTGGCCATGGCCTACCAGCTTCACCTGGCTCTGCCGTCGGACCAGGTGCGCCCCCTGATGGAGAGCCACCAGGACGCCTGCGAGCGGGCCGGGCCCACCCAGTGCCAGGTCATCGGGGCCCAGGCGCACACGGAGGGCAAGGACGACGAGACCGCCGAACTGGACCTGCGCGCCACGCCGGCCTGGATGCGCGCCTTCCGGGGCCGGGCGGAGGCCGACGTGCGCGACGCCGGCGGCAAGGTGCTGGAGTCCGGAACCCAGGGCGAGGACCTCGCCAAGCCCATCGGCGACACCGAGGCCGGCCAGAAGACCCGGGCCGAGGAAGAGGCGCGGCTCAAGGTCCTGCTGGCCCGCCGCTCGCGTCATCTGGACGACAGCCTGGCGATCGAAAAGGAGATCACCGCGGTCCAGAACGATCTCGACGCCCAGGCCTCGGCCCTGCAGGACATGCGCGACCGGGTGGCCCTGCAGACCCTGTCGATCGCCTATGAATCCAGCAGCCAGACAGCGCCCCGCGGCGCCAACGCGCCGGTGGCGTCGGCGGCCAAGGCCTTCTGGGGCAACATGATGAGCGTGTTCGGCGGGCTCATCGTCCTGGCCAGCTATCTGCTGCCCTTCGCCCTGGTGGGGACGGCGGGCGGCTGGCTGATCTGGCGCGTCCAGCGTCGCAAGCCCGTCGCGCGGCCCTCGACGGGTCCGGGCGAAGGGCCGGCGCTCAAGTAGCCGTCAGGTGACGATGTCGGGCCCGCCGCCGGAGGATGTCGGCGGCGGGCTCTTCCTGCCGAACAGGCCACCGAAGAAGCTCCGGAACTTGGCGCCGATCCCGGCCGCGGCGGCGGCGATGAGGATGAAGGCCTTCTTGCCGAACACCAGCAACAGGCCCAGCAGCCCCAGCTTCTTCACCGCCGCGACGCCCACCCCCGCCGCGATCAGGCCGGCGACGCCATAGGCGGCCATCTTGTCGTTCTTCTTGTCGACGTCGGCATAGCGGGACCCGGGATCGTAGGCGGCAAGCTGGCGCACCTTGGCCGACACGGCGTTGACGTCGGAGAGAGCGGCCATCGGGGCCACGATGTTCAGGCTGATCACCCCGCGCCGGCCGAGGATGCGGATGTCGTAGTTCAAGGTGTGGTTGGGCCGTCCCGCGGCCTCCAGTTCGCGCGCCCAGATGGCCGAATGGGTGGCGGCGTCATAGCTGGGCGGCTGGGCCCAGCCGACCAGGTGCAGGGTGTCGAAGCCGGCCTTCTTGCGCGCCTCGTTGTCCTGGTCCTCGCCCTCGCGCAGCTGGTCGAGCAGCTTGGGCGGGTCGATTTTGGCGGCGTCGGAGTCCGACACATAGCCGGTCTCCTCATAGGTGATCACTCCGCCCCAGGCGCGCGGGTCGGCCGGGCCGAAGCCCTTGGGAAACACCATGCCGAGCACGCCGTTGGCGGAGTCGGGCGGGTTGCCCCAGACCTCCGTCAGCACGCGGCGGGATTCGGCGGCGTCCAGGAAATAGTAGTCTTCGCCGAGGTTGAGCTTGGCCTTGGCCCCGGCCAGGTCGACCTGGCCGATCTGGCGGGGAAGCTTGTCGACCCAGGAATAGTCGGGGGCGGCGGTGGCGGCCGGCGCCGGCGGCGGGGTGTCGGCCAACGCCGCAACCGCCGGCAAGGTCGTGAACGCTAGCGTCAGCGCCGCCAGCAGACTCTTCAAACGCCGCATCTCGAACACCCCCCGTCCCAGGGCGGAACGTTAGCCGGTTGAAACGGAGCTGGCCACAGCGCGAGGGCGAGGGGAACCGCCGCCGCGATTCGAGGCTATATCTTGCGCATGCGCGCCTTCGCCCACCTCCTGGACCGGCTGTCCCTGACGTCGTCGCGCAACGCCAAGCTGACCTTGACCCGCGACTTCCTGAAGGACACGCCCGACCCCGACCGCGGCTGGGCCCTGGCCGCCCTGACCGGCGCCCTCAGCTTCAGCGCCGCCAAGCCGGCGGCGATCCGCAAGGCGGTGGAGGCGCGGATGGATCCGGTGCTGTTCGCCTGGTCCTATGACTACGTGGGCGACCTGGCCGAGACCGTGGCCCTGGTCTGGCCGGCCCAAAACGGGCGACTAGGGGCGGGCGCGAACCGCGAGCCGGAGCTGTCGGAGGTGGTGGACGCGCTGTCGGTCGCGCCCCGCGGGGCGGTCCAGGGCCTGATCGAGGGCTGGCTCGACGCCCTCGACCCCGACGGGCGCTGGGCGCTGCTGAAACTGCTCACCGGGGGTCTCAGGGTCGGGCTGTCGGCCCGGCTGGCCAAGCAGGCGTCGGCGGACCTGGGCGGCGTGCCCCTGGCCGACCTGGAAGAGGTCTGGCCGGTGCTGAGGCCACCCTACGAGGACCTGTTCGCCTGGCTGGAAGGGCGCAGCGAGCGCCCCTCCGCCGACGCGCCGGGCCGCTTCCGGCCGGTGATGCTGGCCCAGGCCATCGACGAGGCCGTGGATTTCGCCCGCCTGGAGGCCGCCGACTATGCGGCGGAGTGGAAGTGGGACGGTATCCGGGTCCAGGCGGTCAGCGAACGCGGCCAACGGCGGCTGTTCAGCCGGGCGGGCGACGACATCTCCGGCGCCTTTCCGGACGTCCTGGCGGCCCTGGACTTCGAGGGCGTCATCGACGGCGAGCTGCTGGTCATGCGCGAGGGGACGATCGCCCCTTTCGGCGACCTGCAGCAGCGCCTGAACCGCAAGACGGTGGATGCGAAGATGCTGGCCGCCTACCCGGCCGGCATCCGCGCCTACGACCTGTTGCTGGAGGGCGAGACCGACATCCGCCACCTGCCCTTCGCCGAGCGGCGGGCGCGGCTGGAGGCCTTCGTCGGCGCGATCCAGTCCCCGCGCATCGACCTGTCGCCCGTGCAGCCGTTCGCGGACTGGACCGCACTCGCCGCCCTGCGCGCCGACCCGCCGCCCGGCGATCCCCAAGTCTCCGAGGGGCTGATGCTGAAGCGCTGGACCTCGATCTACGAGGCCGGCCGGCCCAAGGGGCCGTGGTTCAAGTGGAAGCGCGACCCGCGCCTGATCGACGCCGTGCTGATGTACGCCCAGCGCGGGCACGGCAAGCGCTCCAGCTTCTATTCCGACTACACCTTCGGGGTCTGGAAGCAGGACGCCGAGGGCGGCTGGGCCCTGACCCCGGTGGGCAAGGCCTATTTCGGCTTCACCGACGAGGAGCTGAAGCAGCTCGACAAGTTCGTCCGCGACAACACCCTCGAGCGCTTCGGCCCGGTGCGGTCGGTGCGGGCGGACCGCGACTTCGGCCTGGTGCTGGAGGTGGCGTTCGAGGGCCTGCAGCGCTCGACCCGCCACAAGTCCGGCGTGGCCATGCGCTTTCCCCGCATCAGCCGCATCCGCTGGGACAAGCCGGCGCGGGAGGCGGACGAGCTGGCGACGCTGGAGCGGATGTTGGAGTAGGGGGCGGGCTGTACTTCGCGAGGTCCGCTTCGGGACGTAGGATCAATGAGCGTTTTCGACGGTGGGTTCAACCGATCGGCGCAACACACTCGGCAAAGGTCTCTGCTGGCATATTGTATTGCAAGCTCTATCTTGGCCGCTCGTTCAGCTGGCGCGCGATGGCGTTGAGCTTGGCCTGCCTGTGGACGGCTGGGTCCGTCCCATGCGGCTGATTCTGGCGAAGCGGACGGTTGGTGTTTTCGTTAGAGCCGCGTTGCCAGGGTGAACTGTGGTCGCAGAAGTAGACCTCGACGTCGGATGCCAGGGTCAACCGCTCGTGATCGGCAAGATCGACAGACTACCCCTCGGCCATTCCGTCGGCGACGTCCCGCAGCTTCGCGAGCTGCGCCTCGCAGATTCTCTTCACCAAGGTCCGCAACTCGCCGACCTGTTCCAGAAGCCACGCGAGCTCCTCGGCGCTGATCTTGTAGTGGCGCGAGTAGCGCGCCTTAACGTAGGCCGCGCGCAGCAGCTCGAACGCCCGCCGCTGGAACTTTGTCTCCGCCGGCCAGACCGAAGCCAGCCGCGCGTCCAGTGGCTCGGCGAGGCCGCGCAGACGCACCAGGTTGTGGGACTTCGGCGTGTAGAGCGTCAGGACGAGTAGCAGACAAGTGTATAGGCGCTCAACCGCTTGATGAAAGAGAAATGCGGCGTCCTTCGGCTTGTCATTGCTCACATAGAACTTCGCGCCGAGCAGTGCGCTGTCAGCGCTTTCAAACCAGTGGCTGAAGTGGCCCTCCGCCTCCTCCAGCGCTGTCGCCGGCGCCAGGGGCCTGGCTTCCACGAACGGATGGCCCGGGAGGTCCACCAGCGCGATCCCGTCTCTCAGGATGTCCATGAAAAAGTACCGCCCGCGTTCGAGCTGAGCATTGATGTCGCCGAGGCTGTGGACGATGAAGTTGACCGGCGTGCGAAGGCGCTGCCCGGCCGAGAGCTCGGCCAAGAGACGCTTCTCGGCGCTCTCCCAGAACTCCAGGACGTCGGTGAGCTTCTCGTTGTCGACGACGATGAGGAGATCGTAGTCGCTGAAGTAGCGCCCCACCGGGTCCTCGACCCAGTCGCCGCGGGCGTAGGAGCCGAAGAGGATCACTTTAAGGATCTGCCCGTCCTTGAGGTGCTTCGACCAGCGGGTGGAGACCTCCTTGGCGAACTCTTCCTTGAGCACGTCGACGACGAAGGCCAGTTCGCGCTGCTTGCCGGCCGGCAGGTGATCGAGGCTGGTCTTCATCGTCCTTAAGTCGCTTGGGGCGCGTCCTCTGGCAAGCTCGCGTTCCGCGCGCGCCGTGCGACTGTGGTCACGCCTGAGCATTGAGCACCTCCTCGAACTGGTCGTCCTGAGAGTAGCTGACGTTGCGCGCCATCACCCGCGCTACGCCGGGCTGAAGCAGGTTGAGGCTGGTCGATCGCTTCTTGGTTGTTGACCTGGGCGCGCCGGCCTGGCTCACGGCGGCGTTGCTTACGAAGACGGCCTCGGCTTGGGCGCCCAGCACCGGCGCACGGCTCCGCCCGAAGGGGGCGCGGGCCGCCTCGCGGTTGTCGCCGGTGAACCCGGCGGAGTATTGGGGTCTGCGCATCTGAGACCTCTCCGGAAACCGCTGTCCTGATCCTGGAGTCTAATCGGCGCTGCCGCCGGCGACGACACGTAGACTCCCGCGTAGCGTCGCTCCTCACGACGGACCCATGGTCCGGAGTGTTGACAGATACTTGCCATTCCAGCGAGAACTTCTGGAACAAGGTTCCTGGCCGGCCCGTCTCTCCCGGCCACGGACCGGTGAATCAGCCCCGAGCCACCGGTTCAATCAGCTTCTTCCACACGATCGGTGGGCTGCATGCATTCGGAGGTTCCGCTTCCTTCGTGAGGAACTCACGCGTCAGCCGTTGAACCCGCGCACCGCGTCGATGATGTGGTCCTGGATTTCGGGGGTCAGGTCGGCGTGCATGGGCAGGGCGAGGACCAGTTCGGCCTTGGCGTCGGAGACCGGCAGGCCGCCGGGGCCCTGGGGGAAGTCGGCGTAGGGCGCCTGGCGGTGCATCGGCACGGGGTAATAGACGGCGGTCGGGATCCCCTGGGCCTTCAGGTGCGCGGCCAGGGCGTCTCGGTTGGCGTGCTCGATCACGTACTGGGCCCAGACCGAGGTCCCGCCGTCGATTACCGTCGGCGTCGCCAGACAGTGGCCGTTGAGGCCCTGGGCGTAGCGGTCGGCGGCGGCCTGGCGGACGGCGATCTCTTCCGGGAAGGCGGCCAGTTTCTCGATCAGGATCGCGGCCTGCAGGGTGTCGAGCCGCGAGTTCATGCCGATGCGCATGTTGAGATACTTGGGGTCGTGGTCGAAGGACCGGCCGGCGGTGTCGGCGGCGACCGCCTTGCCGTGCACGCGCAGGGAATCCATCCGCTCCCACAGGGCCGCATCGTCAGTCAGCACCGCCCCGCCGTCGCCATAGGCGCCCAGGGGCTTGGCGGGAAAGAAGCTGGTGGTGGCCACGTCGGCGAAGTGGACCGGATGTCGGGCGTTCAGGGTGCAGCCGAAGCCCTGGGCGGAATCGGCGATCAGCTTTAGGCCCTCGCGCCGGCAGATCGCCGCCAGGCGCGGATAGTCGGCCGGCTGGCCGAACAGGTCGACGGCGATCACCGCCGCCGGCCGCAGGCGCCCCTCGGCGCGGACGGCGGCGATGGCGGCCTCAAGGTGTGCGGGGTCCAGGCAATAGGTGTCCGGCAGGATATCCACGAACACCGGCGTCGCCCCGGTCCAGGGGATCACCTCCGGCGTGGCGGCGAAGGTGAAGGACGGGCAGAAGACCGCGTCCCCCGCGCCGATCTCCCAGGCCATCAGGGGCAGGGCGATGGCGTCGGTGCCGTTGCCGCAGCTGAGGGCGTGGACCGCACCGCAATAGGCCGCCAGCTGGCGTTCGAAGGCGGCGACCTCCGGCCCCATGACATAGATCCCGTGCGCCAGGACCCGCTGGATGGCCGCGTCGATCGCCGGCTTCAGGCGCGCCTGCTGGGCCGCCAGATCGATGAAGGGGATCATGGTGCGGTCATAGTCTCGGCCGCCGCCGGCGGCGACACAAAGCCTGTCACCGGTTGTTTCCCGGCGAGGCCAGGATTCCCAAGGTCTCCAGGAACCGCTCCAGATCTCCGCCCTCGAACAGGACGCCGCGCACCCCCGCCCGCTGCGCCGCCTCCAGGTCGCTGGCCTTGTCGCCGACCAGGATGACCGCATCCGGATCGAGGTCGAACCGGGCCAGGGCGTTCAACACCATGCCGGGATTGGGCTTGCGGTCGGGGTGGTCGGCGACGCGGTACTCGGCCACCACGCCATCCTCGTGGAAAGGACAGACGAACACGGCGTCCAGCCGCCCGCCCTCGACGGCCAAGTCGGCGGCCATGGCGGCGTGCACCGCCTCCACCGCCGCCATGTCGAAGTAGCCGCGCGCCACGCCGGACTGGTTGGTGGCGACGATGGCGAGGGTCCCTTGCGCGTTCAGCCGCGCCACCGCCCGCCGCGCGCCCTGGGTCCATTCCAGGCGCTCGACCTGGCCCACATAGCCGTGGTCGACGTTCAGGACCCCGTCGCGGTCGAAGATCACTGCGGCGAGCGTGGCAGGGGCGGTCAGGCCTTGTTTTAGGTCGCCTTGCGGCATCGCCTCGTCCTAAGTTCCCCACCTGGTATCCAGGACGCAGCCTTCGCTTGCAACACGCTCACGACCATCCCGCGTCGGCCCGCCGCACTCTGGCTGCGGAGATCGCCGGCTTGGCCGCTCTGTCGGCGGCGCTTGAGAACGGGCTGAAGGACGCGTTCGCCGAAGCGGTGGAAGCGATCAGGGCCGCTGTTGAAATTGAGCCGACCAGAACCGGCCGGATCGTGGTCACCGGCATGGGCAAGAGCGGGCATGTGGCGCGCAAGGTCGCCGCGACCCTGGCCTCCACCGGTTCGCCCGCCTTCTTCCTGCATCCGGCCGAGGCCAGCCACGGCGACCTGGGCATGCTGGCGGCGGGGGACGTGGTCCTGGCCCTGTCGCAGTCCGGCGAGACGCCGGAGCTGAAGGACGTGATCTGGCACTGCAAGCGCTTCGACACACCCCTGATCGCCGTGACCGCCGAGGCCGCCAGCGCCCTGGCCCGGGCGGCGGATATCGTCCTGCTTCTGCCCCGCGCGGAGGAGGCCTGCCCCAACCAGCTCGCCCCCACCACCTCCACCACCATGCAGATGGCCCTGGGCGACGCCCTGGCCATCGCCCTGCTGGAGGCCCGGGGCTTCTCCGCCGCCGACTTCCGCACCTTCCACCCCGGCGGACGGCTGGGCAGCCGCCTGGTCACCGTGGGCGAGCTGATGGGGCACGGCGAGGCGGCGCCGTCCGTGCTGGAGAGCGCCTCCATCGCCGAGGCCATCGTCGAGATCAGCGCCAAGCGCTATGGCGGCGCGGCGGTGGTGGATGGCGAAGGCCGGCTGGTGGGCGCCTTCACCGATGGCGACCTGCGCCGCGCCCTGCCCGTGGCGGGGCTGGACGCGCGGGTGGCCGACCACATGACCCGCACGCCCGTCTTCGTCACGCCGCAGACCATGGCGTCCGAGGCCCTGCGGGTGATGAACGAACGGCCGCGTCCGATCATGCTGCTGTTCGTCTGCGAGGACGGTCGCCTGGCCGGCGCCGTCCACATGCACGACTTCCTGCGCGCCGGCGTGGCCTAGGTCCGGTTCAGACCTTCACCATCCGCTTGCCGACGTTCTCGCCGGCCAGCAGGCCGATGAGGGCGGCGGGCAGGCGCTCCAGTCCGTCGATGACGTCCTCGGCCACCTTCAGCTGGCCGCTGTCCACCCAGCCCTTGAGTTCGGCCAGGGCGGCGTCGCGCTCGTCGTCGAAGTCCATGACCACGAAGCCGGTGAGGGTGAGGCGACGGGTGACGATCAGGCCGGGCACGCCGCGCGGGCCGTGCGCCGGCGCGGCGCCGTCGTACTGGGAAACCGCCCCGCAGCAGGCGATGCGGCCGTGGTTGGCCATGTTGAACAGCGCCGCCTCGAAGACGTCGCCGCCGACATTGTCGAAGTAGACGTCGATGCCGTCCGGGCAGGCGGCCCTGAGCGCCCGCCGGGTGTCGCCGGCCTTGTAGTCCACCACCGCGTCGAAGCCGTAGTCCTTGACCAGCAGGGCGCCCTTGGCCGCGCCGCCGGCGATCCCGACCACGCGGCAGCCCTTGATCCTGGCGATCTGGCCGACCAGCGACCCCACCGAGCCGGCCGCCGCCGACACCACGACGGTCTCGCCCGCCTTCGGCCGGCCGCACTTGAGCAGGCCGAAATAGGCGGTCAGGCCGGCGATCCCATAGACGCTGAGCAGGTGCGTCATGGGCTCCAGGCGGGGCAGGGCGGACAGGGGCTGGGCGGACAGGACGGCGTAGTCCTGCCAGCCGGTGTCGGCGAACACCAGGTCGCCCGGCTTCAGGTGCGGCGCCCGGGATTCCACCACTTCAGCCAGGGCGCCGCCGGCCATCACCTGGCCGGCGTTGAGCGCCGAGCGATAGGTGGCGCCCTGCATCCAGGCGCGGTTGGCCGCGTCCAGGGAGATGTAGCGCGTGCGCAGCAGCGCCTCGCCGTCGCCCGGGGCGGGCAGCGGACCTTCCGCCAACCGGAAATGGTCGGGCGACAGCTTTCCCTGCGGCAACTGGTCGAGGACGATCTGACGGTTCACTTCGGACATGGCTTCCTCCCGCCGGCCCGCTCGGTGGGGCCCTGGCGGGATCATGCGCACGGGCGAGCCCGGGAGGCGACTCCCGCGCGCCGGACTTACCGGTCGGGCCGCTTGTCCTCGTGTTCGCCCTTCTTGTCAGGTCCGCCCTTGGCCGGCGGCGGCTTGGGCGGGGCGGGGACATGCGCCGCCGCCGGGTGGGCCGCGGCCGCCGCGGCCTGGGCCTGGGCCTGGGCTTGAAGCCTGGCCTGGGCCTGTTGCTGCACCTGAGCCTGGTGCTGACGCTGCGCCTGGGCCGCCAGGGCGTGGCGCGTGGCGTCCGCCTGGATCTGGCCCTGCAGAGCGGCTTGGCGGGCGGCGTCGGCCTGGGCCTTGTGAGCGGCCTGCTGCTGGGCCGCCTGGGTTTGGGCGGCCAGGGCCTGGGCGCGCCGCGCGGCCTCCGCCTGCTGCTGGGCGTGCGCCGCCTGCTGCTGCTGCGACCGCAGAGCCTGAGCCTGGCGGGCGGCGTCGGCCTGAAGCTGGGCGTTGCGGGCCGCGGAAGCCGCGGCCTGGCGAGCGGCGGCGTCGGCGCGAGCCTTGGCCTGCAGGTCGACCTGTTGCTGCGCATGCTGGGTCTGGGCGAGCTGGGCGAGACGCTGCTGCTCGGCGCGGGCCTGGGCGGCCTCCTGCGACGCATGGGCGGCGGCCGCGGCCTGGGCCTGCTGCTGTTGCTGAGCCGCCCGGGCGATCTCGGCCTGATGCGCGGCGCGGTCGCGTTCCGCCGCCTGCCGCGCGGCCAGGGCCTGCTGGGCGGCGAGGGCCTGCTGGGCCGGCCCGGGCCCGGCGGGCGAGATTCCGGCCGGCGGCGCGGGGTGTTCGTTGCGGCCAAAGGCTCCCGGCGGCGGGCCGCCTGGCTGCGGCGCGCGTCCAGGCGCGGCCGGGCCGAGATCAGCCGGCGCCGGACCGCCGGCGAGGGCGGCGCCCGCGCCCCGGTCGTCGCGACGCCGGTCATCCGGGCCGCGGTCGCCACGGCCCTGGGCCTCCCGCCAGGCCGGGGGCGGCGGCGGACCCTGAAACCGGGCCTCCCGCCAGACATCGAACCGGGACTGGGCAGCCTGGCGCTCCTGGCGTTCCTGGCGCCAATAGGCCTCTTCCTCAGCCTCATGCTGGTCGTGGTAGGCGCGCCATTGCTCGTCGCGGGCCTGCTGGGCGGCCCACTCGGCGCGCTGGGCCTGGATCTGCGATCGGCGGGCGGCCCAGTTGGCGGCGACCACCGCGTGCCTCTGACTGTTCAATTGCGCCTGATAGAGCGCCCGGGCCCTGGCCAGGTAGCGGCCGGCGTAGTCGGCCCGGCCCTCGACGTCCTGGGGCGGCAGGGGGCGGCCATCCCGCCCATAGACCACCGCGAGCTGGTCGCCGTCATAGGCGTAGGCATAGTCCGGATCCTGGACCAGGTACGGATACTCCGACCCCGTCCGGTAATAGTAGTAGCGATAGCCGCCCTCGACGGGCTCGGCGACCCGATACGAGCGGTCCGAGCCGCGCCAGACCCAGGGGCGCACGCCGCCATAGTCGAAGCCGTAGTCCGGCGGCGCGTCCGCCAGGGCGTCGGACATGTCGTAGGCCTGGTCGAGATAGGCGTAGGACTGATGCGGGTCGGCCACCCGCACCACCCGGGGTCGCGGCGCGGCGGGCAGGGCCGCGGCCGCCGGCGCCGGGGCGATCGGCGTTTCCGGCCCGACCGTCAGCGGCAGGGCGAGCGGCGCGGGACTTGCGGCCGTGGATCCGGACCGGTTGCAGGCGCCGATGGCGGCCGCGGCCACCATCACGCCCGCCAGGACCAGGCGAGAGGGCGCCGCGCCGAGGCGGCGGGGCCCGGGGCGTCGGTTCCGGGGTTGGCGAGACATCGGGCGATGGGTCATGAGCAGTCTCCTGGCCTCCCAAACAGGGGAAGGCGCACGACGTTCCATGTCCCGATGATGATGGCTTGCGCCTGAACGGCGCCCGACGAGGCCGTTCATGCGCGGTTGGGCGGCCGTCCCGGTCTCAAAGGTGTCCGCGGGCTTCGTGGGCGAGGCGGCGGCGGGTCAGCCACATCACGGCCGCGCCCAAGGCCGCCAGCGTCGCCACCCACCAGAGCCAGGGGCGCCAGAGATCGGTCCCCTTGACCGTCAGTCCGCAGTCGGGAAACGCGACTTCGGTCCCGCCCGGCCCGCGGCAGCGCAGCCCGGTCATCGGCCGCCGGCCCGGCGCCTGGATGTATTGGGCCCGCAGCGTGTGACTGCCCGCCCCCAGGGCGATCATGCCGGCGGAGGCCGATTCGCCGGGGGCGTCCGCGGCGTTGATCACCGGGCGGCCGTCTATGATCAGACGGCCGCCGTCATCGCTGTCCAGCGTGAAGCCGTACTGGCCCGGGCGGTCCGTCGCGAAGACGCCATGGAAGTCGACCGCCAGCCACGCGTCGCGGTTGGGAGCTCCAGGGAACCCGGCCCGCCAGTCCTGGTCGCGAATGCTCAGGGTGCGGACATAGATGACCCCAGCCGGCTTCAGCGATGACAGGTCAGGCAGGTGCGTGGCGCCCGGCGGCAGCACATAGACGTAACCCATGAGCGCCGGGGCCGACCCTCCCATGCCGTCCAGCCGCCAGCGCGCCGCGGACCCCGGCGCGCCGTGACAGGCGCCGAGAAGGGTCAGACTGAACGCCAGGACCGGCCACGGTCGCATTGAGGCGCTCCCCCTCGAGCTTCCACCCCTGAGGCTAGCGAGGCCCTGGCGGCGCGTCGAGCCTCATGGTCCCGTTCCGGCCACCAGCCTTCCCGGGGTCGGCGGCCGCGATTTTCGCCCAATTGACGCGCCTCACGCCGAATGAGTGCGACGAAGGGGCGCCGGTCTGGCCGGACCGGTGCATTTTTTTTCGACACGCCGGGCGCCAGCAGCGCAATCCAAAGCTGTCTCAGGCCGGCACGACGCGAAATCAAACGGCGTTATCTGAGGATGCGGCGCGGCCAGTGTCAGTCGTCGGGCGCGGCAATCTGCCCCAAAACGGCACACCCCGCAGTGCGGCAAAGCTCCAATATTAATTAGGGCGTCTCTGTGGCGAAGGAAAGAGCCGTGCCATACTTCAGGATAAAACGGTTAAAATCCTCCTAATCGCCTCTGATGGGAAAGTTTTACTACGAAGTGGGCCGCCGTTAACCATGGAATTGAGGGCCATTAACTGCGTTTCTATTGCTGCATAATTGTAATTGATGCATTGAATCCGCTTGCGTCGAGATTTGCTCTGTGGTTTTGATGCCGGCGACTGGAGCTCCCAGCCAGATCGGCCTTAACGGGCCGGGCGTGGTTAAGGGCCAAAGGGGTGGGCTGAATATGCGGGTTTCCGCGCTTTTCATGGCTGCGATCGCCGGCGTCTGCATGACGGCCGGCGTGGCGAGCGCCGCGACGACCGCCTATGCGGTGGGTGACGGCACGCCCAACAGCCTGACACTCTCCGTGCCGGTGACCGCGACTGTCGGCGCCGTCTGCGGCTTCGCCACCGGCGCGGCCCCGAGCGGCTCCTACAATGCGTCGGACATTCCCTCGGGCTTCAGCAACGACTTCGCGTTCTCGCTGAACTGCGCGACGCCCCTGCGAGTGGCGGTCGTCTCTTCTCACGGCGGTCTGCTGGCGCCGGGCGTCAGCGCCCCGACCGGCTACACCGCCCTGGCCCCTTACAATGTCGGCCTGACCCTGGTCGGCGACTCGGGGGTGACCACCGTCACCGGTTCCTGCGCCGCCTCGACCCTGACCTCGGGCGGGAGCTGCTCGTTCGTCGGCCCGTCGTCCTCATCGCAGGGCCTGAAGCTGAACGGGGCCGCCCATGGCGTCGCCGGTTCCAAGCTGACGGTCAGCGCGCCGGCCTACGCCGGATCCAACATCCTCGTGTCGGCCTCGAGCTACATCGACACGCTGACGGTCACCTTGTCGGCCTCCCCGTAGGGGGGCGCCCCGTCGGCCCCTCCCGAGGGCCGAAGCAGCGGGGATGATGATTTCAGGGGGTTTGGCGGGCCTGCCGCCAGTGTTTCGGAGCCGGTCCGCCGGTAGCGAGATGATGAAGACGACCGAGATGAAGCGATTGCTGCTTGTCGGCGCGGCCGCGATGGCTGTCAGCGCCCTCGCGGCGACGCCCGCTCAGGCGACTTTCGATCCGGGCGGCGGCGGCGGTGTCAGCGACACCGGCACGATCACCGTCACCGGGACCGTTTCGCCATTCTGCCAGGTCATCAATGGGACGACGTCCTCGACGTTCTCCGACGCCTTCGACACGCCTGAACTGGCGACCGCCGCGGGAACCCTGAAGACCGGCCTGTCGTACAGCTCGGCCACCAGCCTGACGACGCTCAAGGTGGTGTGCTCGTCCGCCGCCCCGGTGCTCAGCATCAAGGCGACGTCGATGACCACCTCGGGCAGCGCGCCCAGCGGCTACGCCAACCAGATCAACTTCAAGGCCTACCTCTACACCAAGCTGATCACGGGCGCCACGACCAGTTCGGACACCCGCTCGGTGACTTCGACCGCGGCCGGCGCCACCAGCTCCAACGCCGTGACCACCGGCAAGTACCTGCAGAACGTCGCGGGCAACGTGGTGGTCAGGGCCGACACCTTCGCCACCCCGAACGTCGGCGACGTCCTCGTCGCCGGCGCCTACGCGGGCTCCATCATCGTCAACGTCTCTCCCTACTGAGCGCGGTCCGCAATCCGCGCACCGGAATTCCTGAGGATACGAACATAATGACCATCCGCACCAAGATCGCCGCCCTGGCTGTTGGCGCCTCCGCCCTGGCCTTCGCCGCGCCCGCCCTGGCGGTCACGCCGTCCGGCAGCGTCACCGGCACGGTCAACGTCACCGGCAACGTCGCGGCCAAGTGCATGATCGTGCCGGGCGCCGGCTCGACCTTCAGCGACACCCTGGCGTTCGGCGAACTGTCGACGTCCGCCGACGGCACGCTCAGCCCGGCGACCAGCAGCCAGACGGTGTCCTTCGAGGTGTTGTGCAACTCCACGACCCCGACCGTGACGGTCAGCGCCACGCCGCTGAAGGCCCAGAACAACAGCGCCGGAGGCGCTTCGGGCTATTCCGACACGGTCGACTACCTGGCCGAGGTCACCGTCCAGAAGGCGACCTCCGGGACCGCCACCTTCAGCTACAAGACCGTCGACGGCACCGCCGTCACGCTGGAGCCCTCCACCGGCCCCGTCGGCGACCGGCTGAAGGCCGCCGCCGGCAACCTGTCGGTCACGGCCTCGGCCCTGGCCACCCGTGGCGGCGCCGCCAACGTGCTGATCGCGGACACGTCCTACAAGGGCGTGATCTCCATCACCGTCACCCCGTCCTGAGCCTGATCGCGCGTCCGGCGCCGATCCGCGGCGCCGGGACCCTGTGTTTCACCGAAAGTCCGCCAAGATGAACAAGCTTCTGATCATCGCCTCCTCCGCCGCCTTGGCCGCCTATGCGCTTCCCGCGCTGGCGACCCCGGTGGGCGACGTCACTGGCCAGGTGAACGTCTCCGGCCAGGTGACGGCCAAGTGCTCCAACCTCGGGTCCGCCTCGGTGGACCTCGACGTCGGCGAGCTGGCGGACGGCAACGGCGTGGTGGTGACGGACTTCGCCCAGAACAAGCACGCGGAATTCACCGTCGCCTGCACGGGCGCCGCGCCGAAGGTGACCATCACCGCCGCCCCGCTGACGGGCCCCGCCTCGCCGCCGCCGGGCTACACCAACCTGGTGCAGTACAAGGCGACCGCGACGGTCGCCGACGCCAACGGCGGCCACGTGGCGCCCTACGTCCTGTCGAACGGTTCCAACCCGCTGAACTCGAACGTGGCGATCCTCGCCGCGGCGATCGCCACCGGCACGGGCAACGTCAAGGTCGATCTGTCGAACCCGACCGCCGTGTCGGGTTCGCGCCTGATCGCCGGCAACTACACCGGGACCGTCACCGTGACGGTCGCTCCGACATCCTAACCCCCAACGGACCAAGGCTGACCCCGCGGTCCGACTTCACTCTCTCGCATCAACCTTTTCAGTTCTGAGGAAATTATGTCTCATATCAAGACCCTGGCGATTGTGACGCTCGCCGCCTCCGCCATCGCCGTTCCGACCCTCGCTCTCGCCGAAGGCGGCGGCGGCGGCGGCGGTGTCACTTACGGCACGCCCAACAGCGGCAACGTCAACATCACCGGCTCCGTGGCGCTCAAGTGCGACATCACCAATGACCCGGTGACCCTCGCGCTTGGCGAACTGGCTGGCGCGGGCGGCACGCTCGACACCTCCAAGGTCAACGGCCACAGCGTCAACCTGACCGGCTGGTGCAATGGCACGAAGTCGACCATGTCGGTTCAAGCCACCTCGATCGCTCTGACCCCGGCCCTGCCGACCAACCAGGTGCCCAGCGGCTTCGACCAGTCGGTCGACTACACCGCCACCGCCACCGCGAACAGCGTGTCGGCCACCGACTCCTCCAGCACCCCTGGCGCTGGCTCGGCCGTGACGGTCGGCGCCTTCACCGGCAACATCGGCGTGAGCCTGTCCAGCGCCTCGGCCAGCGGCCTGTTGGTCGCCGGTTCCTACCAAGGCACCACTACGGTCACCCTGACCCCCGGCATGTAAGCCGGAACGCGTAGTCTAGAAGGATACCTTCGCGATGAAGATGCGCAGCACTCTCTTCGCGGGTCTTTCTCTGGGTCTCGGCCTTTTGGCCGGGACCCAGGTTTGGGCCCAGGAAGTGCAGACGGGCGATCCCGTCGATGGCACCGTGAACATCGACGCCTCCGTGGCGCCGAAGTGCCTGTTCACCGGGGACAACCCCGTCCAGCTCAGCCTCGGCGAGCTGGCCAACGCGGTCGGCAATCTCGACACGTCGAAGGTGAACAACAAGTCGGTGACCCTGCATGCCTGGTGCAACAGCGCCGGCTCGCAGATGCATGTGGAAACCACCAAGCTGGCCCTGACGCCGGCCCTGGTTCCCAACCCGACGGGCTTCGTCCAGCAGGTGGACTACACCGCCTCGGCCCTCGCCAACGCGAAGACCGCCACGGACGACACCAGCGTGGCCGGCCCCGGATCCGACGTCGTGGTCGGCATCTTCACCGGCGATGTCCCCGTCACCCTCAGCAACGCCTCGGCCACGGGCCTGCTCCTCGCCGGCGCCTACCAGGGCACGGTCGTCGTCACCCTGACCCCGGGCTGAGCCCAGCGGATCGTTTGAAGGATACTTGAGATGAACCCGCGCAAGCTTCTCATCGCCAGCCTGAGCCTCGGTTTCGCCCTGGCGGGCGCCGGCCAGGCCCTGGCCGTCGAGCAGGTGTCCAAGGACACGGCCCAGCAGACGGTCGACGTCGGCGGCACCGTGGCCAACCTGTGCATCCTGGGCACGCCCAGCCAGACGTCGATCAACGTCGGTCAGATGGTGGACACCTCGACGACGAACGTCGGCCGGATCACCACCATCGGCAATCAGACCGTCAGCCTGCCGGGTTCGTTCTGCAATTTCGCCGGCACGCACCTGACCGTCACCGCCGACGCCCTGCTGGCGCAGGACACGTCCACGGTTCAGCCGGGCTTCTCGCGGGCCGTCAACTTCACCTCCACGGTGACCACCTGGGCCAACACTCCGCCGGTGGTGACCACCGCGGCCACGCTGAACGGCGGCACGCCGACGGCTAGCGGCTTCGGCGGCGACCAGGGCGCGCCCAAGCTGACCGACCTGACGCTGACCCTGTCGCAGTTCCACACCGGGGGCGGCGACAACCTGCTGCTGGTGGCGGGCGGCTACACGGGCTCGGTGACGATCACCCTGGGCCCGAGCGCGGCCGAGTAACGCTGGTATCGATCTTGAAAGGAGTGTCGCCATGAAGCGGCTTCTGACCATTACGACCCTGATCGCCAGCGCGGCCTTCGCCAGCGCGGCCCACGCCCAGGAGGGCGGATCGGTGGCAACCTCGACGTCCAGCGTCGGGCCGATGCCGGTGACCGGCAATGTGCCGGCGATGTGCTCCAGCGGCCCGATCACCGGCGGCGACAACGTGTTCGCGGTCGGCCTGCTGATCGACACGGCCACGGGCCTGCTGCTGCAGAACCTGACCGCGCCGCCCAAGACCATCTCGGCGTCGTTCTGCAACTCGCGCAGCGACATCACCATCACGGCCACGCCGCTGGTGGCGCAGAACTTCACCGGCGACGCGCCGACGAACTTCTCCAAGAGCGTCGACTTCACGGCTACGGCCTCGGGCTGGACGGATTCGCCGGCGGTGACCAACACCGCCGCGGCCACCAACCCGAACGCCACCCAGACGCGCTCGTCGCCCTTCACGGGTCCGATCACCGTGTCGGTGAGCAACTTCACCACCACGGGCGGGTCGAACCTGCTGATGGTGGCCGACACCCTCTACCAGGGCTCGGTGACCGTCACCCTGGCCGTGGCCAGCTAATCCTTTTGAAAGCGAGGCGTTCCGCCATGCGCAGCGGCGTTGTCATTGTCGGCCTTCTGACCAGCCTCGCGGCGGTCGGCGGGGCGCGTGCGGCCACGACCGGCGTCGTGCCGATGTCGGTGACGGCCAACGCTCCGCAGGTGTGCGCCGTGCAGCAGCCCGTCCTGACCCAGGGCGCCCTGGTGAACTTCCAGGCCCTGGACGGCACCAACCTGCGCATCGACCGCCTGGCCGATCCGGCCACCTTGACCACCGCCGCCGCCTCGGCGGCCATCAGCTTCGATGCGGTGTGCAACTATCCTCACCGCATCGTCCTGGAATCCCAGAACAACGGCCTGTGGCGGACCACCGCCGGCGCTCCGGCGCCGACGGGCTTCGCCGACGCGGTGCCCTACACCGCCCAGCTCACCTGGGGCACGATCAACAACACCCTGCGGGCCGACGCGACCGCGCGGCGCCTGAACACCGATTCCATTCCGGTGGGCTCGCCCACCGCCGGCAAGATCGTCATCAACCTGACGATCCAGGCGGGGGATTCGAACCTGCACGCCAATGCGCCGCTGATCGCGGGCATCTATGGCGACACCCTGCGCGTGACGGTGGAACCCCAATGAAGACCCTGACCAAAGTCCTGGTCGCCGCGACGGCCATGTCCCTCGTGGCGGGCGGCGCCCTGGCGCAGACCACCAGCATCGGCCAAGGCCGTCTCGACATGGAAGGCACGGCGCCCAGCACCTGCCTGGTGTCGGCGCCCCAGGCCGCGGTGGGCTCCAACGCCACCTTCGACTCCACCAGCTCTCAGCAGGGCCAGGTGACGATCACCGCCCTGGCCGATCCGCAGACCGCGATCGCCAAGCAGGCCTCGATCAGCGTCGCCCTGCCGGCGATCTGCAACACCGCCCACCATGTGACGGTGACCAGCCTGAACCGCGGGCTCCTGCGGCAGGGCGGCGTCGCCTCGCAGACGTCCGTGAACGGATTTCGGGAATTCGTCCCCTACAGCGTCACCGCGAGCTGGGCGGGACAGACCGCCACGGGCCAGAGCCTGAGCGGCACGCCGGTGAACATCAACGCCTCGGACGGCGCCGCGGGTCAGGTCTCGCTGACCATCGATGTCCCCGCCGGCGGCGATCCGCTGGTCGCAGGAACCTATTCAGATTCTCTCACTATAGAGCTTCAGGTCGCGAGCTGAGCCATGGGAAGTTTCAGCGTCGCCTCGAAACGCTCGGGGGGTAACGAATTGCGTGGGTTCTTGATGGCCGGCGTCGTGGGCGCCGCGGCCCTGTTCGGGGCGTGCGCCCTTCCGATGGCGGCGGACGCCATGACCGTCCAGCCGGTGGTCCTGGATCTGGCGACCGCCGGCCGAAACATGTCGCAGGTGGTGACGGTGGAGAACACCTTCACCAACCCGCTGCCCGTCGAACTGCGCATCGAGTCGCTGACCTTCGACGAGCAGGGGGCTCACGGCACGGGCAAGGATCCGGGGGACCTGCTGGTCTTCCCGCCGCAGGCGTTGATCCAGCCGGGCCAGACCCAGACGTTCCGCATCCAGTACGTGGGCGATCCGGCCCTGGCCGAGAGCAAGCACTACTACGTCACCGTGGCCCAGCTGCCGGTGAAACTGCCGGAAGGCCAGTCGGCGATCCAGATCCTGTACAACTTCCAGGTTCTGGTCAGCGTCGGCCCGCTGGGCGTCAAGCCGGCGCTCGCCGTGACGGGCGCCGAACTGGGCAAGAACGACGCGGGCAAGCCGGTGCCGATCCTGACGGTGACCAACGGGTCCAAGGCCCACGGCTACCTGTCGCACGGCCGGCTTCGCATCATCGAGAAAGACGCATCGGGCAAGGAGGTCTTCCGCAAGACGCTCCCGGGTCCGGAAATCCAGCAGACGATCGGCTTCGGCCTGGTGACGTCGGGACAGACCCGCAAGATCACCGTGCCGGTCGTGCTGCCAGTCGAAGGGGGTACGGTTGAGGCGCAATTCACACCAGACGGCCAGCGCTGAGTTGCGTCTCAGCCGATGGCTGCTGGCCTCCTGCGCCGCGGTCGGATTTGGCGGGACAGCGATAGCTCAGCCGGGGGTCACGCCCCAGGCCCAGGAACGCACGATCACGGTGGGTCCGGCGGCGACGCCGACAAACGCGCCCGTGCGCCTGAACCCCACCGGCCGCGCGATCAACCTGACGGTTCCCGCCAAGGACGGTAACCTCTACCTCGGCGACATCGTCATCTCGATCGACACCGCCGACCACATCTCGCTGTCGGCCCAGCGGGTCGTCGACCTCTTGTCCAACGTCATCGATCCCAAGCGGCTGGACACCCTGCGCAACGCGTTCGCAGCCAAGGGCGTGATCTCGCCGGACGATCTCAGCGCCGCCGGGCTCAAGGTCGTCTACAATCCGCAGACCCTGGAACTGAACCTGCTGATCCCGTCGGAATGGCGCGCGTCGCGCAGCCTGCAGGTCTCGCCGCTGGATCGCGCGAGGTTCGGCACCTTCGAGAAGCCCGCCGGGTTCAGCGCCTATCTGAACATGCGCGGGTCGGTGGACTACGTGGAGAAGGGTGGCCCCACCGGTTGGGCGACGCCGAACATCTTCCTGGACGGCGCCGCGCGCTTCGACAACTTCGCGGTCGAAACGCAGGGCGTCTGGCAGCCCGGCGCCACGGGCTCCGACTTCCAGCGCAACGGCTCGCGCCTGATCTACGACGACAGCAAGGACGTGGTTCGCTTCACCCTGGGCGACCTGCAGCCGGTGACGCGCGACGATCAGTCGGCGCCGCAGATGGCCGGCTTCTCGGCCTTCCGCTCCTACAGCGTGCTGCAACCTCAGAACATCGTCCGCCCGCGCGGCGACCGCAGCTTCAGTCTGGACCGCCAGTCGACGGTCGAGGTCTACGTCAACGGCCAGCTGGTCCGCCGGGTGATCCTGGACGCGGGCAACTACAACCTGCGCGACTTCCCGTTCACGCAGGGCGCCAACGACGTTCGCCTGTCGATCACCGACAACACCGGCCGCACCCAGACCCTGCGGTTCAACATCTTCTTCGACCAGGCCCAGCTGGGCAAAGGCCTCAGCGAGTTCGGGTTCTACGCCGGCGTCAAGGCGCCCCTGCAGACGGATGGCCCGCACTACACCAAGGAATGGGTGGTCACCGGATTCTACCGGCGCGGCATCACCGACAGCCTGACGCTGGGCGGCAATTTCCAGGCCGATTCCAGGACCCTGCTGGCCGGCTTCGAGGGCGTGGCGGCGACCACCATCGGCACCTTCGGCGGCAGCGTCTCGGTCTCCCACCTCGACGGCTTCGGCATGGGCGTGGCCACGGCGTTCACCTTCCAGCGCCTGATCCAGCGCGCCGGCGGGCAGTCGGACTCGCTCAACTTCTCGGTCCAGACCCACTCCCGGAACTTCGCCCCCGTGGACACGGTCCTGCCGGACAACCCGTTCTCCTACGAGATCGGGGCGGGCTATTCGCACGCGTTCAACGACTTCGTCTACGCGGGCGTGGATCTGCGCTATTCGCACGGCCGCGGGGCCAACCACGACGTCGCCAACTACCGCGGCACCGTGGGCTGGCGCCTGACGTCGAGCATCAGCATGACGGCGGACCTGCTGTACGAAGACGGTCCCCAGGGCCACGACGTGGCGGGGCTGCTGTCCCTCACGGCCCGTCTCGGGGCCTTCTCCAACGTTCGCGCGGACTACGACAGCCGCGGCGAGCGCGCCCGGGTGTCGTACCAGACGCTGCACGGCGAAGGCGTGGGTTCGTACAACCTGGCCGCCGACGTCGAGCGGACCAACACCGACTCCGGCTTCAACGCCACGGCCAACTACATTTCCAACCGGGCGGAGCTGGGGATCAACCAGTTCTCGAGCTTCTCGGGCACCTTCGGCGGCAGCACCGACCAGCGCACCTCGCTGCGCTGGGGCACGGCCATCGCCATGGCCGACGGCGCCTTCTCGATCGGCCGGCCGGTCTACGACAGCTTCGCCATCGTGGTCCCGCACTCCAGCCTCAAGGGCACGAACGTCATCCTCGACCCGACGCCGGCCGGCTACAGCGCCAACACCGGCATCCTGCATTCGGCCATCGAGCCCAATCTCAGCTCGTACAACGAGCGCACGGTGACCATCGACGCGCCGAACGCCGGCGAGGGCGTCGATCTGGGCAAGGGGTCGTTCCGCCTCTTCCCGCCCTATCGCGGGGGCTACAAGCTGGTTGTCGGGTCCGACTATTCGATCACCGCCATCGGCCGCCTGATCGCCGAGGACGGCAATCCGCTGTCGCTGATCTCGGGCAAGGCCATCGAACTGGCCCATCCCGATCACGAGCCCCTGGTGATCTTCACCAACCGCGAGGGCCGCTTCGGCGCCGCGGGCCTGCGGCCAGGCCGCTGGCGGGTGGAAATGCTCACCGAACCGACCAGCGTCTACATCATCGACGTGCCCGCCAACGCCGTCGGCGTCGTGAAAACCGGCGATCTGAAGCCTTCCACGGACGGTAAATGACCATGCGCAAGTTCATCAGCGCCGCCATCGGCGCCCTGGCCGCCCTGGGGATGAGCCTTGTCGCCGTCCAGGCCGTCGCCGCCACCTCGCCCATCTGCGGCATGAGCGGGTCGAACGGCGTCATTTCGCTGGGCACGTATGACGCGTTCAATCCGGCCGGGATCACCAATCCCAACGTGACCATCACGTTTACGCGGTTTTCCGGGTCCGGCGGCAAGAAGACCCAGGCCGTGAACTTCTACTTCACCGCCCCGGCCGGCAGCCCCGCCTATGAGTTGCGGGATATCACGGCCGGCACCGGCAACCTGATGTACATTCAGGGCCAAGCGCATCCGACCCTGACCGTGAACGGCACCGACGCCGGCGCCGACAACCTGCCGTTCGGCGGGGCCGACGACGGTAGCGAGACGATCACCCGCACCTTCTCGGTGACCATTCCGCAGGGCGCCGACCTGACCGCGGGCCTCGATGCAAAGTTCGACATCGTCTACCAGTGCAAGGGCACGGGCGGCTATCTCGACCAGAGCCACGACGTCACCCTGGCCGACGCCGTCACCCTGCACCTGCGGGTGCTGAGCGCGCTGCAAGCCAGCTATGTCGGCAGCGCCCTCGACTTCGGCGAGCTGGGAACCACGACGACGTCGCAGGTGACCGCCGCACCGGGCACCTACACCAAGAGCGGCAACATCCGCGTGGCGAGCACGGGCCCCTATACGGTCAGCATGAGCTCGGGCAACTCGAACCGCTATCGCATGACCTATTCGGGCGGCAGCGCCTCGCCCTCCGGCGCCGGCAACATCGGCTATTCGGTGAAGTTCCTGGGCCAGACCAAGAGCCCGGCCTCGACCACCTTCTCGACGGTCACCTGCTCCAGGGCCGGAGTCTCGGGCCAGAACCTGCCGATCTCGGCGACGCTTCTGGAAGGCGGCGCGGCCAAGACCGCCGCGTCGGACTACCAGGACATCCTGTCGATCACGGTGACGCCCCTGGCCACGGCCACCACGCCCAAGGACTGCCCCACCCTCTAGCCGGGGGGCGAAAGCCACCCGCTAGAGCGGCACGATCCGCACGGTCACGCCGCCGCCGGCGGCGCCCTGCAGCACCAGGGTGCGCGTGAGCTGGCCCGGCGCGGCGGCCGTATCGATCCGTGTCGTGCCGGCCGGAGACAGGGTGACGGCGACGCCGTCCACCAGCAGGGACGCATTGGCGAGTTCGGCGGGATAGTCGACCCACACCTGGAACCCGTTCGGATCGTTGCAGAACTCCCGCACCTGGCCGAGGGAGGCCGGGTCGCCCGCCGACGGAGTCAGGCTGGCCGCGCAGACCAGCGGGGCCTCGCCGCCGAAGGCCAGCCCGTCGCCGGCGGCGTGCGCGCCAGGCGCCGCGCCCGCCGCCATGGTCATCGCCAGAGCGAACTGGCAAGTCTTGATGAGTTGATTGGTGGACATGGCCCCCCCGCCGTCGCCTTGGCGAGCAGAGTGGCCGAAGATTCGCGTCCACTTTGTGACTAGGGTTGGCCCAATTCACGCCCCAGGCATGAAGCGTTCATGAAGAGCCGCCACCCTGGCGTTCAGACCTCGGACCACATCCTGACAAGGTTGTGGTAGATCCCGGTGAGGGTGACCAGGGTCTGATCCTTCGCGCCCACCTTCTTGTCCAGCTCCTGGAGCGCCATGTCCATCTCGAACAGGGTGTTGCGGTGGCTGTCGCTGCGGATCAACGACTGCATCCACATGAAGGACGCCCAGCGCGATCCGCGGGTGACGGGCTCCACGCGGTGGCGGCTGACGGATGGATAGAGGATCAGGTCCCCGGCCGGCAGCTTGACCGCGTGAACGCCATAGGCCGTCTCGATGATCAGTTCGCCGCCGTCGTAGTCGTCGGGGCTGGTCAGGAAGAGCGTCGCCGAGAGGTCGGTGCGGTAGTGCCGGGCGCCCATGCCCACGCCCGGGTCCGGCGACCTGTAGGTCCGGATCGCGCCGTCGACGTGCGAGCCATACTCCATGCCCACGTCGTAGCGGTTGAACAGCGGCGGTGCGATGCGGGCCGGAAAGGCCGCCGCGCCGAACACGGGGCTGCGTATCAGGGCGTCGATCACGCGCTGCGACAGCGCCCGGCCCTGAGGAGAATCCTCTGGCACCTGCAGATTGTTCTTCACCGCCGCGCCTTGGGGGCCGGCGGAGACCCGGCCGTCGACCCAGTCGGTGCCCTCCAGGACGGAGCGGATGCTCGCCACTTCTTCAGCGGAAAGGACGCCCTGGATATGCGCTAGCATCAAATCCCCCTGCCGGCCTGGGCGGCCAGTTCGAGCTGTTTCAAATCAGGCGCGATCCTCACGCGCCGGCGTGGCCCAGGCAAGGGCCGGGCCAGGCGCGAAAGGCTGAAACGGCAAGGTGGGGAGGGGCGGCGCAGACAGGCTGCGCCGCATCACGTCAGAGCGCGACGACCCGGATCGAGAGGTTGCCCTGGGCGCCGTCGCCGGACTGGTCCAGGGCCAGGTCCTTGGTGGCGATCGCGGCCGTGGTCGAGGAATCGATCAACGCCGTGCCGGATTCGCCGAGCTGCACCGTGCGGCCGTCGATGATGATCGAGGCGTTCGCCAGGCTCGGCGAATAGTCGACCCACACCTGATAGCCGGTCGGGCTGTTGCAGAACTCGCTGAGCTGGCCCAGCGACGTCTGGCCCGGCTGGGTGGCCACCTGGGTGGCGTTGACGCTGGCCCGGCAGATCACCGGAACATAGCCGCGCAGCTCGATGGTGTAGCTGCTCTGTTCGGACATGGCGCCCGGCGCGGTCGCCGAGGCGCCGGTGGCGACCAGAGTCGTCAGGGCCGCCAGAGCAATAAATTTCTTGTTCACCATGGGATTGATCCCCTCCGTATCTAGGGGGATCATGCAATGGGCGACCTAAGATATGGTTTTCGACTATAGTCAAACGCAAGTAAACAGCGAAGTGTCATAGTTTACGGCGTCTTACCTGCGACAGTTAGCATTCGATTCAGCTTGTTAACACATGGTATATTGCAAATTAACCATCGCTTAGAGGAATCGCAGCAGGTCTGGCGAGGGTCCAGGCGGCTGCGCGGATGCTTCGCGACGCGCCGCCATGGCGTCCGTCTCCGTCCCCGGTTATCTGGGATGGGTATTCCAGTCTGGTCCGTTGATGTCCGAACCCCCCGCCGCCGATTCCCTGGGACAGACCGCCGGCGGCGGCCGCTTCGGCCGGCGCCAGGGACAGCCCCGCGGTGCGGCCCGCCCGACGGGGCCTCGCGCGCCAGGTTCGCCGCCTCGGCCGCGTTCGCCGATCCCGCGCTGGCTGGTGGTGATCTGTGTCCTGGTCCTGGTGCTGGCCGGAATCGGCGGCCTGGCCTTTGCCTGGTTCGAGCAGGCCATGCTCACGGGCATGCCCGACATCCCCTCGCGGGAGGCGCTGTGGGCGATCCGGCGTTCACCCGGCATGACCTTCCTGGACCACAACGGCGGCGTCATCGCCACGCGCGGCGCCAAGTACGGTGAACGCGTCACCCTGGCGGCCCTGCCCCCCTACGCCCCCAAGGCCTTCCTCGCGGCCGAGGATCGTCGCTTCTACCAGCATGGGCCGGTGGACCTGCGGGCCATCGCCCGCGCCGCCCGGCGCGATCTCAAGGAACACCGCGCCGCCGAGGGCGCCTCGACCCTGACCCAGCAGCTCGCCCGGACCCTGTTTCTCAAGCCCGAGCACACCCTCAAGCGGAAGGTCCAGGAGGCGGTGCTGGCCGGCCGGCTGGAGGACATGCTGGGCAAGGACCAGGTGCTGGAGCTCTATCTGAACCGCACCTTTTTCGGCGCCGGCGCCTATGGCCTGGACGCGGCCTCCCAGACCTATTTCGGCCATCCCGCCCGCCAGCTGTCGCTCACCGAGGCGGCCCTGTTGGCCGCCGTGCCCAACGCGCCGTCGCGTCTGGCGCTGACCAACGACATGGCCGGCGCCATGGTCCGCGCCCGCAAGATCCTCGGCGTCATGCGCGACGAAGGCTGGATCACCCCCGCCCAGTATTCCGAGGCGATGTCGACCCCGCCCTCCCTGGCGACGCCGAGGGCGGGCGAGGGCGACTACAGCTACATTCTGGACCAGGCGGCCGCTGAGGCCAGCGCCTTGGCGGCCGGCCAGTCGCCCGACCTCGTGGTCCGCCTGACCATCGATCCCAAGCTGCAGGCGGCCGGGCTGGATGCGGTCCGCTATGGCGTCGAGTCCCTGGGCAAAGGCCGGCGCGTGTCCCAGGGCGCGCTCGTCGCCCTGGCGCCCGACGGCGCGATCCGGGCCATGGTCGGCGGCCTCGATCACGACAAGAGCGCCTTCAACCGCGTCACCCAGGCGCGCCGCCAGCCGGGGTCGTCCTTCAAGGCCTTCGTCTATGGCGCGGCCATGGAGCACGGGGTTGGACCCAACGACATCCGCCAGGACGCTCCGATCGCGGTGAACGGCTGGACGCCGGAGAACTATGGCGGCCACTTCTCGGGGGCGGTTACCGTCCGCGCGGCCCTGGCCCGCTCGATCAACACCATCTCGGTGCGCCTGGCGCAGGAGGTCGGGCCCGAGGCGGTGGGTGAATTCGCGCGCCGCTGCGGCATCACCACCATCCCGCCGCACCCCGGCCTTTCCATCGCGCTCGGCGCCTATGAGGTCAGCCTGCTGGAGATGGCCGGCGCCTATCAGGTGTTCCAGACCGGCGGCGGCAAGACGACCCCCTATCTGATCGAGGAACTGCGCTCCACGCGCGGCGACGTCATCTACGCCCGGGCGCCGTCGGCCCCCACGCCGGTCTACGACACCCTCTACGCCACGCGGATGGTGGACATGATGAAGGGGGTGATCACCGGCGGCACCGGCACGGGCGCGAACCTCGGCCGCCCCGAGGCGGGCAAGACCGGCACCAGCCAGAACTGGCGCGACGCCTGGTTCATCGGCTTCACCCCCGACATGCTGGCCGGCGTCTGGGTCGGCAATGACGACAATCGGTCCATGGCCAAGGTCACCGGCGGCGAGATCCCGGCGGCGATCTGGAAGCGGTTCATGACCGTGGCGCTGAAGGACACGCCGCCTTCCGACTTCCCGTGGCTCTCCAAGGAGCCGGAGCCCCCCGCCCAAGGGCCGCCCGCCGACGAGACCGGCGGTCCCTATGTGGACGAGCCCGCCGGGCCGGACATGGGCGCCCCGCTCGACGAACCGCCCTTGGATGCCGGCGCCGATCCGGACCGCCAGGACCAGCCGGCCTGGGACGACCGCGGCTCCCCGGACCGTGGCGCGCCCTACCGATCCGCGCCCGACGCCTATCCGCCGCCTCGCGACGATGGCGCCCGCCGCGGCGGGTCCTACTATGACGCCGGCCCGCGCTATCGGCCGGCGCCGGATCCCTATCGCCAGGATCCTCGCGACGCCGACCCGCGCGACGCCGATCCTCGCGCCCGTGCGCCGGCGGACGACGCGCCCCGGGACGATCCGCCGCCCCGATACCGCTATTGATAATGTGCGCGCGCGCGCGGGCGCGCTAAGATGGCGGCGCAGTCAGAAGAGGCGTCGCATGGCTTCCGAATGGACCGAGAGCGGTCCGGTCTCCCTCCCGCCCCGGCCCGTGGCCTATGGCGCGGGCGTCGTGGTCCTGGTTCTGGCCCTGGCGGCCCTGGGGTTCGGGATCAAGGCGGGCCTTCACAGCAGCCAGCCCGGCGCGGCGGACGCCACCGCGCGCGTGGCCGCCGACGGCTCCACCGACGAGGCGCGCCCCATCGTGGTCCTGCCGCCGCCGGTCACCGCGCCGGTGGCCGCCGCCACCGCGGCCCCGAAGGATGGAGCCACCGACGCCGATGAGGCCAAGCAGGCCGCGGCCCAGGCCGCCGCCGCCCAGCAGGTCCAGGGCAAGGTCGGCAAGTCGGGGCAGGACATCGATGAGATCCTGACCTCGTCCAGCGAAAAGCCGCCGGCGCCGGTGAAGCCTTCCAGCGACGAGGCCCCGCCCGCCCGGTCGGACGTCCCCTACTGAGGCGCCGCGAGCGGCGCCTTAGTGTCTCCTAGGGAATGACGCCGCAGGCCAGGCGCGCGCCGCCGCCGCCCAGGGGCGCCGGCTGGTCGGCGTAGTTGTCGCCGCCGGCGTGCAGCATCAGGGCATGGCCGTGAAGGTCCGACGCCATCTTGATGTGCGGCGCGGACAGGTCCGCCTTGACGATTCCGTCCACCCCCACTGTGACCACCGGCAGGTCACCCAGGTGACCGGCGCCGTCCGGCCCCATGTGCATGCCCGTCTTGGCGGGGTCCAGGTGGCCGCCGGCGCCGCCGGCCGGCGTCACCTTGCCGTCGGCGGCGGTGGTCGGGGCGCACGACGGGTTCGCGTGGGCGTGGAAGCCGTGCTGGCCCGGCGGCAGACCATGCAGGTCCAGATGCAGCACGACGCCGGCGGGGCCGTCATGGATCGTCACGACGCCGATCTGAGCGCCGGGCCCGGTGGGCGTCGTCAGGCTCATCGGCACATCGAAGCTTTCGGCGCGCGCCGCGCCGGCCGACAGCGCCAGAACGATCGCAAGTCCGGTCAGCCGCAAATCCATCGCCACGTCTCCTCGACAGTCAGTCCGGCCGGGACCATGCGCCGCCCGCCGCGGCGACTCAAGCCGGCGACGGGCGGCGGGGAGGGGACCCTTGAGCGAACGATGTTACGGAAAGGGTGGACGGGCGACCCCATCCGGCGTCAATTTCCCCCGGCGGGCGCCGAGGTCTCGCGCGCCCGGGGGGGGAGACACCAGATGAGCCGATGGTTGGCCCATGCGATCGCCGTCACGTTCAGCCTTGCCGCGAGTGGCGGCGCCCTGGCCGCCGTGGCCGCGCCCCCGGCGACCACGGGGGGGGCGCAAGCCGCCGCGCTCGCCGCCTGCAACGGCAGCCAGCCGGCGTACAGCCTCGACCAGCAGATCGCCGGTTGCAGCGCGATCATCGCCATGCCGGACGCCAACCTGCCGCTGATGGCCGCCGCCTACAACAATCGCGGCATGGCCCTCGCGGCCAAGCGGGACTTCCCGAAGGCCATCGCCGACTATGACCAGGCCATCCGGCTGCAGCCGGCGGCGCCGCGGTATTGGAGCAATCGCGGCCTGGCCCGCCGCGCCGACGGGCGGCCCGATCTCGCGGTCAGCGACTTCACCGAGGCCCTGCGCCTCGACCCGACCGCGGCCAACGTCTTCGACAATCGGGGCCTCGCCTTCGAAACGCTCGGCCAGAAGGACAAGGCCTTGCGCGACTTCGGCCAGGCGATCAGCCTGAAGCCTGACCGGGCCGCCTACTATCTCAACCGCGGCCGGGTCGAGACGGCCAGCGGCGGCTATGCCGGGGCGATCGCCGACTTCAACCAGGCGCTGAAGCTGGAGCCCGCCAACGTCGCCGCCGTGGCCGGCCGCGCCCAGGTCTACCAGGCCCAGGGCGACACCGCCCGCGCCATCGCCGACTACGATCGGGCGATCCAGATGTCGCCGAACGACATTGTCCTGCTGGTCAACCGGGGCGCGGCCAAGGCGGCCGGCGGACAGGTCCCCGCGGCCATCGAGGACTATTCGGCGGCCGTCAAGCGCGAGCCCACGAATGCGCCGGCGCGTTTCAACCGTGGCCTGGCCTACCTCGGCATGGCCAAGGCCGACCTTGCGCTGGCCGATTTCGACGCCCTGGCGGCCGCCGACCCCAACTTCGCTCCGGCCTTCTACAATCGCGGACGCGCGCACCTGGCCCTGGGCGACCATGCCGGCGCGATGAAGGATTTCGACGAGGCGATCCGGCTGCATCCCGACTACCCCCTGGCCCTGGACGCCCGCGGCGCTGAAAAGCTGGCCCAGGGCGCCCCCGCCCAGGCCTTGCCGGACTTCGACCGTGCGATCCAACTGGCGCCCGACCTCGCCCAGGCCTACCTGCACCGCTCGGCCGCCAGGAAGGCGAACGGCGATTCAGCCGGCGCTGACGCCGATCATGCGGCGGCGCTGCGCCTGGAGCCCAACCCGGCTGCCGCGGCGCATCCCTGAGAGACGACGGGATCAGGACCGCCGGGGCGCGGTCTCCTGCTCCATGGTGCGCAAGGTGGACGCCAGCCGGGCGTCGTGAGGCGCCAGGGCGACGGCGCGACGGGCGTAGTCCAGCGCCTCGCGCCGGCGACCCATCCGCCAGGCGCAGATGCCGGCGAGGTCCTCGGGCATCGCCCCGGTCTCGGAGACGGCGTCATAGGCGCTGAGCGCGGCCGGGGTCGCCATCGCTTTCAGGCAAGCGCGCAGAGCCGGCGCCCATTTCTGCTGCTGATAGTGGGCGAAGGCCAGGTCGATCCAGGCGCCCTTCAGGGCCGGCGCGTCTTGCGTCGCCCGCGTGAGCGCCGCCAGACCTCCGTCCGGGTCGCCCAGGGCGAAGCGGCACAGGCCGGTCAGCCGCAGGGCGGCGTTGCGCTCCTCGTCGGACAGGCCCGGCAGCGTCAGGCAGCGTTCCAGCTCCGCCAACGCCTCGGCGTTGCGCCCGGCGCGGCGCAGCGCCCGGCCATGGCGATGCGCCATCCGGGCGTCGGTGGGATCCTCTTGCGCCCCCAGGGCCCGCAGGATCAGCAAGGCCTCGGGCCGACCCCTTTCCCCTGGCGGCGACTCCATCATCACCGGATCCAGGCGGACGATGTTCAGGGGGACTCGGTCCGGGACCAGGTATTCGTCGCAAGGGCCCTTCCAGCGAAGCCCGTGGCGGGCGTGGATGCGGGCGTCCAGGCGCAGGATGGGCTCGCCGTCCGGCCGCCGGCCCGCGGCGATCGGATATTCGGCGAGGTTGGTTCCCGGGACCCAGGCAGCCTCCAGCGCCGTTCGCCAGCCGGGCTGCAGCGTGGTGTCGAGGTCCAGGGCCACGCAGACGTCGACGTCGTCCGGCAACAGGGCCAGGGCCACGTTGCGGGCGTCATCCATGCGCCAGGGACGGATCGAGACGCCGCGCACCACCGCGCCCAGAGCGCGTGCCTGCTCGACCGAGCCGTCCTTGGACCCGGCGTCGGCCAACTGGATCAGGTCCGCGTCCCTGGCCGCGTCCACGAAATTCTTTATGAATGTTCGTTCGTTTATGCACAGGGCGTAGACCGCGACCTTCATCCGGCCGCCTCCGCGCTCATGATCCGCTCCATGGTGGCCAGGTTGCCGGCGATGCGTTCGTCGAAGGGCGCCTCGGCCGCGGCTTTGCGCCCGTACTCCAGCGCCTCGGCCTTGTGACCCAGGGTCCATGCGGCGATGGCGGCCACGTCCTCGGCCACGATCGGCAGGTAGGTGTCGAAGCCGTAGTCGAACGTTCCGCGCGGCATGTCGAGCACCCGCCGGATCGTCTCATAGCACTGGGGCCACATCTTGCGCTCATGGTAGGCCTGCGCCAGCTCGAGCCAGGCGCCGCGCATCTCGGCGCCTTCGTCCGCCGCGCGGCGAAAATAGTCGAGCGCCTCATCGGGTCGTTGAAGGCAGTCGAGGCACCGCGCGATGTGTCGAAGGGTCAGATTGCGCAGTCCGGGCGGGTTCGGGGCGGTCAAGGTCAGGCCCCGCTCGAGTTCCTCGCGGGCCTCCTCGTAGCGCCTCGCATGCAGGAGATCTCGTCCCAGACAGAAGGACATCCGGGGCTCCCACGGCAATTCTTTGACCGCCGCCTCGAGCAGCGGCAGGTATTGCGAGCGGCTCTTGGTCAGATCCGGGAAATGCTCGATCTTGAGCTCTTCGATCACCACAAGGCGAACGGGCGTGCGGTCGGCGAACAACGATTCGTGAATCGGCCAGCGCCAGCGGAATCCGTGCCGCGAATGTATCCGGTTGTTCAGGAAAGACTCTTCCGGCGATCCGTCGGGCCGGTGGCTGACGATGTAGGTGTAGTAGGCTTGGTTCACTCCCGGCGTCCACTTGGCCTCCAGGGCCTGGCGCCAGCCGGGCAGCAGAACCTCGTCCATGTCGATGGAAATGCAGACGTCGATGTCGTCCGGGATCAAGGCCAGGGCGGCGTTGCGGGCGTCGTCGAAGCGCCAAGGCTTCACGGAGATCGACTCGACGACCACGCCCTCGGCCCGCAGGGCGGCGACGGTGTCGTCGGTCGAGCCGGTGTCGGCCACCAGGACCATGTCCGCCTCGCGGCAGCTAGCCGCGAGGCGGGCGGCGAAGTGGGCCTCATTGAGGGCGATGGCGTAGACGCAGACCTTCATGTCCGATGGGCTTTCGCCATCAACCATGCTGCGTCGACGCTTTGGGCTGGGCATTCGTCCCGGAATGGAACAGTATCGCGCCAGTTTTCGCGCGTCTTCGATCGCAATGTCCGGCGCCAAGGCTTTCCGGACCACTTCGAAAACGGAGAGTCAGACATGCTGAACCTCATGCTTCGCCAGGCCGCGCCGGTCGGGACGGCGCTCCTGCTGGTCGCCGCAGCTGGATCCGCCATGGCGGCCCCGCCTTCCAAGGCCGCGAAGCCGGACGCCGAGGCCCTCAGCGCCGCCGGCCTGGATGCGCCGGCCCTCGACGACGCCCAGATGGACGGCGCGCGGGGCGGCGCCGGGCCGTTCGGCCTGCCGGACGGCAGCTTCACCTTCGCCCAGATTGGCGGGCAGACGAAGTCGGGCTCGCAGTCGGGGTCGCCCAGCGCCTCCACGACGGTGTTCAGCCTGGGCGGCACGTCGCTGGCTGGGGCGGCGTCGATCGGCGCCGGCGGAGACTTCAACTTCGTCTCCGGCACGAACTGGTCCCAGTCCCTGACCGCCGTGACGTCCCACACCTTCACGCCCTGATCCCCCCGTGATCGCCGGCCGCGCTCAGTGCGCGGCGGGCGGCGGCGGCGGCGCGGCGGCGGGGGCCGTCGGCGACGGGCAGGAGGCCTTGCCGCAGAAGTTGGCCACGATGCGCCGGAGCACTTCGCCGGCGAGCTGACGGGAAAGCGCATTGCGTTCCTGGTTCAGCGCCGCGGATTCATGCACGAACGCCTGGCCGACAGGCGACTTGTAGAAGGCGATCAGGTCGGCGAGCTGCGCCTCGTTGAAGTGCCTTGCATAGAGATCCACCTCACCGGCGTAGAGCCGGTCGGCGAAGGCGTTCATCTCCTCGCGCGTGACCTGGTCGGCGGTGGGCCGCAATTCCGGCTTGACCCCCGGGTTCGAACGCTGAATGGCCGCCCAGGCCTCCGCCATGGTGGCGTCGCTCACCGGCGGGTTGCGCGGGTCGGCGCCGGATACCTCCAGCAATTGCTGAGATAACTCCCGGGCGTGTGGGCTGATCGCCGCCGCCACCGGCAACGATGTCTGGGCCAGCGCCGCCGAGCCCGTCGCCAGGACCATGAAGCCAGCCACGACGCGGCCGGCGAACGAATATCGTCGAATGGACAACGCGTGCCCCCCTTGTTCAATCATTGATCCCGCATCCCTCGTCCCGATCAACGGTCTCGCTCCGGCCGGCCCAGATCCGACCAGGCGACCTTCAAGGCGGCCGCCAGGGTGGTCTGGGGCGCCCCCAGGCCCGGGGCGCCGTCACAGGCGATCCTCAGAAGCAGTTCATCCACCGTGCCGGGCTTCACCGGCGCGACCGCCGCATCCATGACGCCGGCCTGCAACGCCTCGCCGTCGGGGTTGACCAGGGTGGTGAAGCGCGTGGCGTGGGTGCGCGCGGCGCAGCCATATTCCACGCTGTTGATCAGGTAGTTCCCCGGCTTGGCGCGCGCCTCCAGCGGGCGCAGGAACACCGACACCACCTGCGCCGTCACCACCCCGTCGTGTTTGCTCAGGGCCGCGGCGTCGATGAAGGTGTCCACGCCGCCGGCCGCCGTCCCGCCTGCCAGGGCCGCGGCCGTGACGAACCGGTGGTCGGGCTTGGGGTCGCCCGTGGCGCGGGCGGCCGCATAGTAGCGCGCATGGTCGAGGACCGCCTCGATAGAGCCGTATCCGCCTTCCGCGGGCGGCTGGCACGCGGCCTTGACGATCGCCGGGTCGAGCGAATCCGCCCCCGGAGGGTGCGCGGCCTGGCCGGGGTTCTCCGGCGCCGTCGCGGGACCGGGTCCAAAACGGCTGATCGCCAGAATGTGAAGTGTGGGGCCTGAGCAGCTCACCTCGTAGCGGAAGGTGACATGTGTCGTGCTCTGTCCGCTGACCATCCGGCCGGGCGAAAGGGCGTACACGACGTCCGCCGTCGTCGCGCCGGCGGCCGTCGTCGCGCCGCCCACGTCGGCGAACACCACGGCGACCGGATTCCCAGGCTCTGGAAGGGTTGTCTCGCCCAGTTTCACGTAACGATGTGCGGTTTCCGCGGCGACAGATGTGGCAAGCAGAACGGCGCAAAAGACCGTCCCCGCGCCCACTTTCAAAGAATTCATTTCGGCCCCTGACCCCGCCGTTTTAGCCAAACAGTGCTCCCGGAACCGCGTTCGGCGCAAGGCGGATTCCGGCCGCCAGGGCCTCGCCGGAGGGCTCGGACAGGGCGAAAAAGTTGAAATATCATCGTTCGCCGACCTGCGGTCTCTTGCCAAGTCTTAACTTTTGTTATCTTTGCCTGGGCCGCTCGGAGACGCCTCCGGGCGGCCGTCTGGAAGGCCGTGGGCCCGGCGCGGGATGCGCCATCGAGGGTGACCGCGGCGAACCGGGGGAGGCTGGACTTGGGTTTCACGTCTTCGATCGTTCGACGCTCTGCAGCGTAGTCTGGTTGGAATTGCGTGATTCCCCTGAGAGGGGAATTATTCTCCTAATAACACGTATTCCTGAATTTGGGTTATATTGCTGTCGCGTGGTTAATGTGTGCGCTACTCCAAGCGCATTAACGGTTTCTATTATCCGTAGACCACATTCCTGCCACGCGATATCGAACGAATATAATCGGAATCTTACGATTCCTTAATCCTGTATAATGCGTTAACAGGCCCTTAAGCCCATGTTTCAGCCGGCAGCGTCGACGGCGCTGTTTTGGAAGCAATCTGGAGAGGGCAATGAAAAAGCTCCTACTGACTTGCAGTGTCTCGGCGCTCCTGGTGGGAGCAGCTGGGTATGCTGACGCGCAGGAAGGTCCGATTTGGCTGCATGCCACGACCGACCTGAACAAGACGGTCACGACCAACGAAGCGATCACCATCGCGACGAACGTCGTCATCGTTCAGCCGGTCGTGACCGTGGCTGATGACGCCGCCGAATCCTCGGCGACGGCTCAGCAGACGAACTCGGAAAACAAGGACTGCGGCAACTGCGCCGAAAAGGCCGACGTTCTGTACTACTCGCAGAACCAAGACACCGGCCTGACCTCGGTCAACCAAGCGGCTGGCAACGACAACAACCAAGGCACCCTGGTGTCCGCGGCTGTCGACACCTACACCCGCTCGCACACGCCCACGACCGGCTCCGGTTCGCCGAGCACGGGCACGGGTTCGCCCGCGGACGGCCAAGGCTTTGCTCACGCCCAGGCGGAAGCGACGCAGTGGAACACCGGCAATGATGTGGAAGCCGTCGACCTGGCGTTCCGCAACGCCCTGATCGATCATTCGGACAACGGAAACGTCGGCCTGACCTATACGAACCAGGCGACCGGCAACAACAACAACCAGCTCAACGAGCTGTCGTTGGCCTTCTCCGAGCGGTCTTCGGGCACGGCCCTGGCCGAGGCTGACCTTGGTCAGTTCAACACGGGCAACCGCGTTGGCGAAGGCGCTACCGTCAGTGACGGTCCGCCGGTGGGCATCAACAAGACCGCCACGGTCACCGCCTCGCTGAACAACAACGTCGGTGTCTTCGGTGTGAACCAGACCGCCGGCAACAACGGCAACCAGGCGAACATCGTTACGATCGCCGCGGTTGGCGCCAACCTGCCTGGCTTCTGATCAGCACCGTCAAGGAGATAGATCATGAAAAAGCTTCTAATGACGGCGGCTGCGGGCCTCGCCCTCGCCGGAATGGGTGCGAGCGCGGCCAGCGCCGACGTTCTCACGAGCTGGACCTTCAACAAGACCAAGCTCACCACCATCAATGAACCGACCAACGTGACCAAGGTCATCTCGATCTCGGTGACCGACACCAAGCCGCTCGACTCCGCGGCCTCGGCCCTGGTTGCGATCAACTCGTCGGTGACTGGCGCCATTGTCGGCACGGCCCATGTCTCGGACCCGCTGATCGGTGTCATCAATGCGCCCGGAATTCCCGATTTCTATGGGGATGAAGGCAACTACGACATCCATCGTTCGGCTATGATCACCGGCAGCGTGCTGAACAACACCGGTATCGGCCAACTGAACCAGGACGTCGGCAACAACTCGAACCAGGGCAACGTCGTCGCCGCTGGCTTCGTGTTCGGCGGCAGCGACTTTGCTGACGCGGAAGCCTATGTCGAGCAACTCAGCACCGGCAACAGCGCCCGCGACGTCGAAGACTCCGGGAATTTCGTCTTCGTGAATCCCGGCCTCGGCGGGTTGACCATCGTTCCGCTGATCACCGCCACCCTGGACGGGTCGATGAACCACAACACCGGTGTGTTCTTCGCCAACCAGAACGCCGGCAACAACAACCAGCAGCATAACGCTCTGGCTGCCGCCATCGGCGACAATGTGTTCACGGCTCTGGCCGACGCTGGCCTGCACCAGGTCAACAGCGGCAATCACAGCTACGACGTGAACACCGTGAAGGAAGACCTGATCCAGAATTCGGTCGACAACAACAGCGGTATCGTGGCGTTCAACCAGTCGGTTGGTAACAACAACAACCAAGCGACTGTGGTCAACGTCTCGGCTATCGCGAGCTTTGTTGCTCTGCCGTAGCGATCAGTTCGGGCCCGGTCCTCGGGCCTGAGCCACGGGCGACGCGCCCGTCGGATCCCGGAACTTCGGTTCCGTGGGTCCGGCGGGCGCCGACCCCAAGCGCAGCAAAACGCCATGTTCAAGCTTACCGACACCCATCTCCGCCAAGGCCGCCCCTACAGGGGGACGGGAGCGACTCTGCTGACCGTTGCGACCATGGCGATCCTGATGGGCGGGGCCGCCGCCGCGCAGACCGCGCCGCCGCCGATCCCGGACTCCGCCAACGCCTTCACCGACTCCGGCAACGGCTCGCAGGGCCTGATCGGGGTCAACCAGAACACCGGCGACTTCAACAACCAGGCCAACATCGCCTCGATCGCCTTGTCGGGCGCGGGCGACTCCGCCGCCCTGGCGCAGGTGATCGCCGACGCCGAACAGCGCGACAACGTCGCCTTCGACAGTCAGGTCGTGCAGACCAATTCGATCTCCGACGCCTTCAACAATTTCAGCGGCGTGGCCCAGCTGAACCAGACCACCGGTCAGGCCAACACCCAGCTCAACATCGTCGCCATCGCCTTCGCCCCCGGGGCCACCTTCTCGCCCGCGCTCACCGATGTGGAGCTGCGCGGCGTCACCAGCCCCATCACCGGCCGCAGCCAGTCGTCGGCGAGCCCCGACAGCACCAACACGATCGAAGGATCGTTCAACCATTTCAACGGCCTGGCCCAGGTCCAGCAGATCGCCGGCGACGGCAATGTCGTCGTCAACGTGGTCGCCATCGCGGTGGGAACCGGCGGATGACCAAGCTGGCGAACCTCCTGGCGCGGGCCTCGCTCGTCGCCGCCTCGGCGATGCTGCTCGGCGCCGGCGCGGCGGGCGCTGCCGACGCCCCGAAGACGCAACCCGTGCCCCTGCCGGACGGCCAATACGTCCAGGCGCACGTCAGCTCCTTCGCCGATCTGCGCTTCAAGGGGATCGTGCGGCAGTCGATGGATCTGAGCTGCGGCGCCGCGGCGCTGGCGACTCTCCTGCACGGCTACTTCAATCTCGACGTCGACGAAAAGACGGTCATCCAGTCGATCCTGACCAACGCCTCGCCGGAAGACGCCAAGAAGATTTCCGAGGCCGGCTTCTCGATGCTGGAGCTCAAGCACTACGCCGAGAGCCAGGGCCTCGTCGCCGGCGGCTTCCGGTCAGCCAAGGCCACCGACCTGCGCAAGCTGCGCGCGCCGGCGATCGCCCTGATCAACAGCCGTGGCTACAAGCATTTCGTGGTCATCCGCCATGCGCGGGGCGACGAGGTCGCCATTGCTGACCCGGTATTCGGGAATCGGACCGAGAGCCTCGAGTCCTTCGCCCGCCGCTGGGACAACGTCATCCTGGTTGCGGTCGCGCCAGGGCGGCCGGTCAATGCGAACTTCCTGGAAGCGCAACGGGGGGCTCAAGATCCAAGAGCAGTTCAACTGTTCCTCACCAGGTACTGGTCGCCGGCCATTAGCTATGGCCCGGGCGATTTCTTTTGACCTGGTTCATCAATCTTCGGAGCGGAAACATGTACGGAACGGCACAACGAAGATCCAAGAGTAGCTCGACCCTGTGTGCGTTGGGGGCTCTCACGGCCTGTGTTCTATTCGGGGTCCTGGCGTTTACGACGCCGGCGTCCGCCGCGGCGTCGGACGAGCTGGCGAGCGCCTTCTCCGACGACTCGGGCTTCACCGAGATGGACAAGCAGGACATGTCGGAACAGCGGGGCGGCTACGACGGCATCGCCTTCGGCATCTTCCTGAACGGTACCCTGAATCAACCGGTCACCACCACCGTCCCCGACGGCCTGACGGTTTCGACCTTGTCCCCCAGCCAGGTCCAGATCGTCGGCGGCATCGGTAATCTCGGCGGCGCCAGCGGCATCTTCCAGTTCACCAATGTCGTTGGCGACATGAACGTCATCAACAACAACATCATAATCAATGTTACGGTCCAGCCAGGCTCGCCGACCAACACCGTGACGCTAATACCGTAAGGCGATTACTTAGAGTACGAGGGGGGTTTTTATGACTAAGCGGGCGGTAAGTCTTCGCCATGGGGCTGGCGTCGCGATCGCAGCGGCGCTGGCCCTGACCGCGACCGTCGCGGCGCCGACGCTCGTCCTGGCCCAGACGGCGCCGGATCCCTCGACCGACGACCAGATCCAGTCCCTGCGTATGGAGGCCCGGGCCGCCCGGGCCGAACTCGAGGACCAGCGCGCCGAGATCGCCGAACTGCGCCAGGAGATGCGCAGCCAGATGGCGATCCTCCGCCGCGCCGGCCTGGTCGACGCCGCTGCGCCTCAGAATGCGCAGATGGCGACGGGTGACCGCCCCATCATCCGGATCGCCGACCAGCCCGCGCCTCCCCCGCCGCCCGCCGCGGCCGGCGCGGGGGGCGCCTCGGCCGCCCGTCCGCAGTCCGAACGCCAGGCCGACCAGCTCCTGGTGGACGTCGGCGGCGTGCTGCTGCCGCGCTGGACCCTTCAGGTCGAGCCCTCTCTCGCCGATACCCACGTCTCCAACCCGCGCGTGAACATCTTCGGCTACACGGTGTTCAACGCCATCAACATCGGCACCATCCGCGTCGACGACATCTCGCAGGACGTTCTGGAATCGGCCCTGTCGTTCCGCATGGGCCTGCCCCATCGCACCCAGATCGACGTCCGCGTTCCCTATTCCGAGGTCTTCATCCGCCAGACCAAGGGCATCGGCACCGGCAACATCGACGAGCTGAACACCCGCGGTCACCACTTCGGTGACATCCAGGCGACCTTCTCCTGGCAGCCCCTCACCGAGAAGGGCTGGCGCCCGGCGGTGGTGCTGCGCACCCGTGTCAGCTTCCCGACCGGCGAAAGCGTCTTCGAGATTCCCGAGACCTATCCGCCGGTCCAGAACGGGGCCGAGACGCAGCTTCTGCGCGCGCCGACAGGGTCGGGCTACTACACGGTGGAGCCGGGCTTCACTCTGGTTTGGCGATCCGACCCCCTGGTGCTCTTCGCGGGGGCATCCTACGCCAACACCTTCGCCACCAAGGACTATGTGGTCACACTGTTCAACCCGAACCCGCCAACGGGCCAGCCGAACCTGACCAACGTCGATCACGGCCGCATCGACACCGGCAACGTCTACAGCTTCAACGTCGGCCTGAACTTCGCGGTCAACGAGCGGGCGTCGCTGAACTTCTCCTACGTCGATCTCTTCACCAAGTCGACGCTGGTGCAGGCTCCAGGCACGCACACCTGGACCCGGGTCAAAGGCACCGCCACCAACGACTCCCGCCTGGGCATCGGCGCCTCCTATGGCCTCACCGACAACATGGCCCTGGTGATCAACGCGGGGATGGGGCTCACGGACCAGTCGCCGGCCTACACCTTCGGGATCAGCCTCCCCATCACCCTGCCGCTGCGCCGCCGATGACGCCGGATCTCGCCAAGCCATGACACCACCGTCCACGCCGGCCGGCCGCGGCAATATGAATGCCGGTTCACGATTGCAGCTCGACCAGGCCTGGGCGGAGCGGGCCTGGCCTGCCCACGTCCGGGAAATCCTTCCGGCGCTGCACCTCGAGGCGTCCGCCCCCGAGCGGGTCCTGATCCTGAAGGGGCGCCATCTGATCGACGAGGGCGCCGACACCACCTCCATCTTCGTCCACCTAAGCGGCTGGGCCAGCGTGGAGTCCGACTCCCATCGCGGCGACCGCGTGCTCACCGACTTCTTCCTGGCCGGCGACGTCTCCGGCCTGGCCGACATCAACGGCGTGTCGCATTACACCGTCACCGCCCTGACCGACGTCACGGCCGTCCGCCTGGACCGGGCCGTCGTGCTGCATCTGCTGGAGACGGACGCCACCTTCCGCAACTTCTGCACCCACGCCCTGCGGGCCCAACTGGACCGCACGCGCAACAGCCGCCTGGCGCTCAGCGCCAAGACCGGAGTCGCGCGCGTGGCGCGCCTGCTTTCCGACCTGGTCGATCGGCTGGAGGGGGTGACCCAGGGCGCGGCCCTGGAGCACGGCCCCTTCCATATCCCCTTGTCGCAGGTGCTGCTGTCCTGCGCCGTCGACCTGACGCCGGTGGCGGTGAACCGGATCGTTCAGGTCCTGCGCCGCTCGGGGGCGATCGAGTGGGATTCCACCGGCGTGCGGGTGCTCGACCGGCAGAAGCTGCAGGATCTCTCCTGACGCCGCGCCGCGGCCGTCCTGGCCGAAACAACTGATTCTTCCGAAGCTTGACCATGGAACGGCGCCCCGTCGCGCCGTTTCAGCGGTGTGTCATTTGCGACTCACATCGTCAAATTGACGCAGCCGATCGCCCTGGCGGCGCCGGATTGTGGCGCCGGCTTACAACGTTCCTCCTGGTTCCCTGGATACCCTGACCGCCGCCCAATCGCCGGCAAGGGCCAGCGCGAACGGGGCTGACGCGAACTCGGACCGAAATCGGAGACGTCGGATCCGCCGCTCCTGACCCGTTGCCGGGCGCGGCGTGGCCGGCCGTCCCGCCCGAATTGCGCCCAGAACGCGCCTCGATTCGCGTCGAACAGTTCAGACGCCTTCGCTCCGGGGTGTGCTGGATCCGGCGTCGGCGGCGTGCCCGCTTTGTGCAGACTTTATGAATCCAAGATTCACATTGGTGAATCGTCGATTCATTATGCCTGTATAATTTCAACAACCCTAACAGTAAAGTCGAATAACGCTGCAATGTCTACTGTATACCTGTTGTTAATGGGCTGCGATGATTCTGCGCAATATTGCAATTCGCACCTGAGGGGGCCGAATATGACCAGAACATTGTTCGCCTGCGCCGCCGCGGCCGCGCTGATCGGCGTGGCCTCGCAGGCCATCGCGGCTGATGTGTCGGCGACCTACAAGAGCAACACCGGCCTGCACACGGGCTCGACGAACCCGACGACGCCTTCGCCGCCCCCGCCACCGCCGCCACCCCCGCCGCCGCCACCCCCCCCGCCGCCGCCGCCGCCTCCTCCTCCTCCTCCTCCGCCCCCGCCGCCCCCGCCGGTGGTCACGACGCCGCTGCCGACGTCGTTCAACGCTGGCATGTCGGCGAGTTGGCTGGCGCAGCTCGGGGTCACCAGCGCCATCGAGTCCCAGGCCAAGATGGGCTCGGGCATCACCATCGGCATCGTCGATTCCGGCGTGACCTCGACCCAGGCTGAAGTCGCGGGCCGGGTGCTGACCACCTCCTCCTGCGCGGCCGTCACCTTCACCTGCTCCAGCGGATACAAGGACGACTACGGCCACGGGACGGCCACGGCCTCCATCGCGGCCGGTCAGTATGGTTCAGGCGCGCCCATGTCGGGCGTCGCGCCTGCCGCGAATATCGTCGCCGAGAAAGTGCTGAATGCAGCCGGCTCGGGCTATGACTCGGATGTGGCCAACGGCATCAAGAAGGCCGCCGACGCCGGGGCCACGGTGATCAACCTCAGCCTCAGCTACACGCCGACGGCCGCGGTGATCAGCGCGATCAACTACGCCACGGCCAAGAACGCCGTCATCGTCTGGGCGGCCGGCAATAGCTCGACCTCCCTGAACAATGGCACCAACACCACGGGCCTGACCACCGCCAGCCTCTCACGCATCATCTTCGTGGGCTCGGTGGGCGCGTCCAACGTGCACTCCTCGTTCAGCAACTCGCCGGGCAACGGCTCCGCCTACGCCGGAACGACCAGGTCGACCTACGCGTCGATGTTCATCAACGCCAATGGCGAGAACATCTACGCGCCGGAAGTGGCCTGGGGCGCCAGCAGCTACGCCTACTGGACCGGCACCTCCATGGCCGCTCCCGAAGTGGCCGGCGCCGTGGCCCTGCTGCAGGCGACCTGGCCGGTGCTGACCCGCAACGGCACGGCCGCGGCAGTGCTGTTCTCCACGGCCAAGGATCTCGGCGTCGCCGGCGTCGACTCCACCTACGGCAACGGCCTGCTCGACCTGACCAAGGCGTTCCAGCCGATCGGCGCCCTTTCGGTCACCACCGCGTCGGGCTCGGCCGTTCCGGTCAGCAGCCTGAGCAGCGCCATGGTCACCAGCGGCGCCCTCGGCTCCCTGCCGGCGATCAAGTCTCAGCTCTCGGCCTACACCACCTTCGACACCTTCCAGCGCAACTTCCTCAGCAACCTGTCCGGCCTGGTCTCCTCGTCCAGCGCCAGCACGGTGGCCACGTCCCAGCCGGTCGCGACCACGACGACCACCTCCGGCGGCGCGCACTTCGCCGGCGGCGGCTACGCCATCGCCACGGTGACCCGTTCCTTGTCCTTCGGGGAGCAGGTGTTCGGCGACGACGGCGCCAACGGCGTCTCGGACCGCCTGTTCGGCGTCCGCGACCGCCGCGCCACGGCCATGATGCTGGTGGGCGGCAACGGCACGGTCATCGCCATGTCGCGTGGCATGGGCTCGACCTCGGCCTTCGCCCAGGCCTACTGGGGCGCCGACTCGGCCGAAGCCGGCCAGATCGAAGGCCTCGGCGCCAGCACGGCCCTGCTGGGCCTGGCCCAGGGCGGCAACGCCTCCTCGATCGGCGGCCAGCTCGGCTCCCGCGTTCGCCTGGCCGCGGCCTGGTCGCGCACCGACGAGACCACGGGCTCGGGCCTTTCCAGCAACCGCACGCGTTCCGACGCCGCGGCCGCGGTCGTGGCCCTGAACGGCAAGGTCACCAGCCGCTGGACCATGGGCGTCTCATTCAGCAGCCTGAAGGAAACCAACGGCCTGCTGGGCGCCACCTATGACGGCGCGGGGCTCCTGTCCCTGGGCGGTCGCCACGCCAGCACCGCCACGGCCGTCACCTCGGCGTACAACCTCGGCCACGGCCGCGGTGTGGTCGCCGACGCGACCTGGGTGAACGTCAGCGGCTCGACCGGCGGCAATGACGGCCTGATCCGCGACGTCAGCCCCCTGAAGGCCCGCGCCTACGGCGTGGCGATCTTCCAGGCCGACGCCTTCATGCCGGGCGACCGCCTCAGCGTCGCGGTGCGCAAGCCCCTGCGCGTGGTGTCCGGCTCGGCCAACCTGGCGGTCACCTCGGTGGACTCGCAAGGCTACGCCACCACCGTCATGACGCCGGTCTCCCTGGCGCCGGACGGCAACGAGACGGACCTCGAGGTCGGCTACGGCGGCCAACTGCGGCGTAACCTCAGCTTCTCGGGCGCCGTCGACCTGCGCCACGACGCTCAGAACATCCGCGGCCAAGGCGACGTGGCGTTCAAGGCCGCGATGCGGCTGGCCTTCTGACGGACCGGCCGGCCCTGCCGCTCAGGCGGGGCTGGCCGGCGCGTTCGCCTTCTTGGAAGAGCGGCCTCGTCCCCCGAGGCCGCTCTTTTTCGCGAGCGCGGATCGCGCGGCGCGATAGTTCGGGGCCACCATGGGGTAGTCGTCCGGCAGCCCCCACTTCGCCCGGTATTCGTCCGGCGTCATGCCGTACCGAGTTCTCAAGTGGCGCTTGAGGCTCTTGTACTTGATGCCGTCTTCCAGGCTGATCAGGTAGTCGGGCGTGATCGACCGCCGGACCGGCACCGCCGGCGTCGGCGCGGCGGCGATCTTCGCCGCCGTCCCGCTTCCGGCGACTTCCGAAAAGGCCGAGTAGATCATCTGCAGCACCGACGGGATCTCCGCGGCGCTCACCTTGTTGCGAGACAGGAACGCTACAGCGACGTTCGAAGTCTTGGCCACAAGGTTGGTCTTGTTCTGGGCGTACACTTTCGCTCGCTCCCGTGCATAGCGATTAACCATGACATAGGGCGTTGAGATCGCCGACTTCGCAACAGGAAAAACGCGGTTCCGCGAACGTCGTACGCAAATGTTCACAGGCAAAGAACGCTAAGTCACTGCTTCGTCGGTCAGTTCGATTGCTACCGGCGAGTCGAATGGCGGCGGCGTTGAAGACTCGAGTGCCTGATCGCGCAGAGGAATATTATATTCATATAAGCAAATCTCTCGCCATGGGCGAACGGGCCACGCCTCAGGAGCGACTCTGTTCAGAAGATCGCACGCGCTCCGAGTGGTCGGCCGACGCCGCGGCGCACGGCCTCCTCAGGCCCGCGCGAGGCGGGCGTGGGACTTCCCAAGGTCTTGAAACCGCTGGCGCACCCGACACGATTCGAACGTGTGACCTTTGCCTTCGGAGCGTGGCCAGCCGGTATTTTCGATCGTTCGCCAGAGCGCGAGATTGCGCGGCAACCTCTTGAATCTAATGAACTTACCCGTAGCTTCGTTCCGAAGGGAACACGCCGGGGTATCCCGCGACTTGCTCCCAGATGCTTCCGTGGTGCTTCCGCGGAAACTAAGGCAATGGTCGCTGCAGGTAGGCAAAAGTGCGGATTTCCAAACGTTCGGTCGACGCGTTGAAGACGCAGGAGGCGGACTATTTTGTCTGGGACGAAGACCTCCCAGGCTTCGGTGTGCGTGTCTTCGCCTCCGGTAGAAAGAGCTATCTGGTCCAGTACCGCAACCAGCGCCGGACACGGCGGATCACCCTTGGCCTGCATGGTGCGTTGACGCCCGAGGATGCCCGCAAGCTGGCGAAAGCCCATCTGGGCGACATCGCCAAAGGTGGAGATCCTGCCGAGGTGCGCAAGCTGGACCGCGAAGGGATGACCGTCGGCGAACTCTGCGATCGTTACCTAGCCGATGCTGAACTGGGCCTCGTGCCCGGCAAGCGACGGATGCCCAAGAAACCCTCCACCCTGGCCACCGATCGCAGCCGGATCGACGCCCACATCAAGCCGCTGCTGGGGACGCGCCTGGTGAAGGAGGTGGGCCGCGCGGAGGTCTATGGCTTTCTGCGCGATGTCGCGGCCGGTAAGGCGCGCCGTGATCGGCGGACGAAGCTGCGCGGCCGGTCCATCGTGCGAGGAGGCTTGCCGACTGCCGGACGCACCCTCGGTCTTCTGGGCGGTATCTTCACCTACGCCGTCCGCAACGGGATCGTGGAGTCCAATCCTGTCCGCGGCGTGCCCAAGCCGGCGAGCAATGTTCGCCAGCGCCGCCTGACGTCGGAGGAGTACCGGCAACTCGGAAAGCTGCTGCGGAAGGCGGAGGCAGACGGCCAAAATCCGATGGCCGTCGATATCATCCGTGTACTCGTTCTGACCGGTTGCCGTCGTGGCGAGATCGAGAAGCTCAAGTGGTCCGAGGTCGACGAAGAGCACGGCTGTCTTCGCCTCGCCGACACGAAGGAGGGTCGCTCTGTGCGGCCTGTGGGGCGCGCCGTCCTCAAGCTGCTCAACGCACGAAAGCCCGGGAAGGCGAAGGGCTACGTGTTTCCGAGCTCGACGGGCGATGGGTGGTTCGAAGGGCTCTCAAAGGTCTGGGAGAAAGTCGTGAAGCCCAAATTTCCAGACGTGACACCCCATGTCCTGCGGCACAGCTTCGCCAGCGCAGCCAACGACCTTGGCTACACCGAAGCGACCATCGCGGCGATGCTGGGGCACGCGGCCGGCACGACCACCAGCCGGTATGTTCACGCCCTGGACGGCGCCCTAACCGCGGCTGCGGAGCGGGTTTCGCTACACATCGACGCCCTATTGGGCGCACGAACGGCTGACACGCAGCGTATCAGAGACATGTTCGCGGCCTGGGCCGAAGCCACGGATAAGTGGCCCTGCGCGGCGTGAACGGTCCGAGAAGGATTTCGGGGCGCCGCCGGCGAATTTGTCGCGCGCCAGGGGTGTTTCGCATGGCGGCTCATCGCTGATGAAGCGGCCCGGATCACGCCATTCGTGGAGGGACGTGATCATTGCCCTGTGCTCTAGCGTGGCGTACGGCGTGGCGCATGCTCTCGGTTCTTGCTGCTGGCCTCCTGGCCACGACATCGCCGGTCCATCATGGACCGGTATCGATCGAGTGTGGACTCATGGGGGCCGACGGCGAGCAACTGCGGCCACCCATGCGCATCTACACTGGACGGCATGACGCTCGCTTCGAGGTTGCGGACAAGGTGTTTCTCGACATGCGGTACGACGCGTTGGTGCGAACTGTTGCTGTCACGGTTGTGAGTGCGCCCTCGGCGCCTTGGACCTTCGGCGAGACCGTGATCGCCCCTGAGCGGGTGTTCGGCGTAGGTTCAGGCAAGGGTCCGGCGGACACCATAGATCTTCCTGCGGTGGGTCCTGGTGTGACGTTGCGGTGCGGACAAATGGGGTAGCTGCGGTGGGCCGCCGCTGGTGGAGCATGGACGGACGAGGCTGAGCCGATGGCGGCGAGGGCGGAGTCGAACATCCCGCTGATCGTCGGCTCGTTCGGCACGTCCGAGTGTGGCGAGACGTTGGACCGGAAGATGGATACGGTCGTGGAGGCGGCCCGCGACCAGGGCTCGAGCCGCGCATCGCTGTGCTCTACGGCGAGCAGGACAAAGGGGCCCTGAAGGCCCGGGCGACAATCGGCGCTGTGCGGCCGCCTTCGTCCCGATGGAGCGCTGCATGCCGCTGCGCCTGTTCGGATGTCGTCGCGCTGTTGGGCCTGAGCCCTCAGTCGCCGCCCTTGATGGGGGGCCGAAGTCGTGTTGGGCGGTCGCACGACCGACGACGCGGTTCTGGCCGCGGCGACCACACCGGCGCGGCTCGGGCTGGCAGCCAGGGCCTTAAACCCTGAAGCTGAAAGACGCCTGCGCCGGGCCGTCCGACGCCAAAACGCAACAGACGTGCCGCGAGATCAGCCTGCAGTTCGTGGCGACGGCGCTAACCCACGCCATCAACTGGGCTAGGCGCCGACGGGCTGCTGATTGTAGTCACCCCTGGGCGGATTGGGTTAGCGGTCCAGCACCAGAACCACGAAGGTGCCAGGCTTGACCTGCGGGCGCTGGCCGGCCGGAGCGGGCAGAATGTACTGCGCGGTGGGCAGGTAGACGCGGCCAGTCTTGGGGTCGACGGTTCCGGTGCGTGTTCCCAGCTGTGTCGCCACGGTGTCGATGACCGTGTTGTCGGCCGCACCCGACAGCGCGATTACCGTCAGGTTCCCGCCCAAGGCAGACGGAACGTAGGCCAACTGACGCTGCGGGTCGTAGATCACGGCGTCGGGGAAGCCGCCGACCTTGAACTGTCCGTGCAGCTTGCCCGTGGAGGCTTCGAGAATGTCGACCCCGCCGTTGCCGCAATCGGAAATGACGCGGTCGCCGGCGACGTAGGCTAGGCCCGTCGGGCGCTCGCAGCCGGGCAGCGCGTATGTGGCTGTCACCTTGCGCTGGGCCAGGTCGACGACTGCCACCGCGTTCTTGTCTTCCAGGTTGACGAAGTAGCGGCCCTTACCGTCCGGGGCGCCGAACTCCGGCTTGCCGGGCAGGGCGATCGTGGCGACCAGCTTCTGGGCCTTCGGATCGATTAGGGCGAGGGCCTGTCCGTCGCCACAGATCACCACCACCAGGCCGCTCGCGGCGTCGTATCCGGCCCCGTCGGGGTCGTCGGGCGTGGCGATCGAGGCCAGCAGCTTGCCGTCGACCGCGCTGACCACCCGGGCGGTCTTGTCGCCGCTGTTTGTCGTGACGACCAGATCGGTTCCGGGCACCGGCACGGCGGCATGCAGCCGCGACGCCGGCGCGAAGGTCGCGTTGGCGGCCCCGGAATCCGCGTCAATGGTCATGAGGTTGGCCCCGTGTGTGACGTAGACGCGCCTGCGGACGGGATCAAAGCTGGCATAGTCCCAGCCGCCATCCGGCCCAGCGATTCGGGACACCACATGCAGGCCGCTGGGGTGGGGGGCCGGGGCGTCGGCGGCGCGGGCGGGCGCGGCGGCGTAGGCCGCCAGCAGCGAGGCCGAGATCAGGGCGGTCAGGCGAAGGTCCATCGGCGTGTCCTTACGTTGTGCGCGGCTGGGTTGACGCATTGATGGTCGTGTCGACGTGTTGCGGCCTGATGCCGCCGATCAGCTTGAAAAGCGCGGGCATTACCAGCAGGACAAGCGGGCCCTGGGCGATCAGGCCGGCGATGATGGCGATGGCCAGGGGCTTCTGCATCGACGAGCCGGCGCCCAACGCCAGCGCCAGGGGCGTCAGCGCCAGGATCGCGGCCAGGGTCGTCATCGCGATCGGCCGGACACGATTGGCGCCGGCGTCGATCAGCGCCTGGTTCGGCGGCACGCCCTCAGAGACCAGCGTGTCGAATTCGGTGAAGTAGAAGATCGCCACCTCGGTGACGATGCCGATGACCATGGTCAGGCCCATCAGCGCCATGATGTTGAGCTCGATGCCCGTCAGCCACAGGCCGATGGCGACCGCGCCGGCGGCGAGCAAGGGCATGGCGACGATGGTCGCGACGATCCGGAAGTTCTCGTAAAGCAGCAGCAGCAGCACGGTGACGATCGCCAGGGCGGCGGCGAACACGCCGGCCATACCGCGGAAGGCCGACTGCTGCTCGGCGTAGAGCCCGCCCATTTCGTAGGTGACTCCGGCGGGCAGCACGCCGGACTTGCCGACCATCTTGTCGACGTCCCTCGCGGCCGAGCCCATGTCGCGCCCTTCGACCCGAGCGGTGACGGCGATCATGCGGCGGCCCCCCTCACGGTCGATTTCCGCCTGACCGGGCAGAATGTCCACCGTGGCGATGCGCGAGAGGCTGAAGACGTGACCGTCGGCCGCTTTCAGCGAGGCGTTCTCGATGTCGGCAATGCGCGCGCGGCTCACTTCGGGCGACCAGACCCGAACGTCGGTAAGGATCGGCCCGGACTGCACCTGGGTCGAGACTACGCCGGTGAGCAGGGTGGTCACCTGCTTGGAAGCCTCGGCTGGATCGATCCCCTCGATCGCGGCGCGCGCGCGGTCAATGCGCACGTCCAGGGCGTCGCCGGCGACGATGACGCCGTCCTTGATCTCGGTAAGCCCCTTGATGGACGGCAGCTTGGCGGCGATCTGCTTGGCCGTGGCCTGCAGCTCGGCCTCGTTGTCGCCATAGAGCTTGACCTCGATCGGTTGCGGCACCGCTGTGAGGTCGCCGATCAGGTCCTCCATCAGCTGCGCCGTCTCGATGTCGATGCCAGGCACATGCTGCTCGACGCGCCCACGTACGTCTTCCATCACCGTTTCGATGTCCCGGCGCGAGCCGGTCTTCAGACGGATGAAGAAGTCCCCTGTGTTCGATTCGGTCAGACCGCCGCCCAGCTGCACGCCCGTGCGCCGCGAGTAGGTGACCACTTCGGGCGTCGCGCGAATCTCGGCTTCGATCTGGCGAACCAGCCGATCCGTCTCGGTCAGCGAAGACCCCGGCGGGGCCACGTAGTCCAAGATGAAGCCGCCCTCGTCCATCTTGGGCATGAAGCCCGAAGGCAGGGTCATGAAAGCGATCAGTCCGCCGATCGCCAGCGGCGCGATCACCGCGACGGCCAGGAGCGGCGCGCCGACAACGCGGGTCAGCCAGCCTCGGTAGCGGGCGGTGTAGCGGTCTTCGTGATGCGGTTTCGGATCTGCGGTGCGATAGAGCCGTTCCATCAGGATTGGCACCACCAGCCAGGCGATCAGGAACGAGGCGATCAGCGCCACCGCCATCGTCAGCGACAGGGCCTTGAAGAAGGCCCCAGTCACACCGGTCAGGAACGCGAGCGGCAGGAAGATCAGGATCGTGGCGCCGGACGATCCCAGCAGCGGGCGGAAGAACTCCACCGCGGCCGCGCGCAGAGAGGTCACCCGTTCCTGGGTCGCCCCACGCAAGCGCCGCTCCATGTGCTCGATCATGACAATGGCGTCGTCGATGATCAGGCCGATGGCGGCGGCCATTCCGCCCAGGGTCATGATGTTGAAGCTCTGGCCCGTGAGCTTCAGGGCCAGGGTGGTCAGCGCCAGCACCGTGGGAACGACCACGACCGCTACCAGCGTCACGCCGAGGTTGCGCAGGAACACCAGCAGCACCAGTGCGGCCAGCACGGCGCCGATGGCGATCGCTTCGGCCAGGCCCCGGGCCGAGGCGGTGATCAGCTCGCTCTGGTCGTACCAGGCCGATACCTTGATGCCAGGCGGGGCGGTGCGGCCCGCCTCGCGGAAGACCTTGGCTACGTCCCGCACGATGCGCACGGTGTCGCCGGTAGGCTGCTGGTAGACGTTGACCAGCACGGCGTCGTGACCATCGGCGGTGATGCGCACGAACTGCGGCGCGCCGGTCAGGCGCACGCTGGCCACATCGCCCAGGCGCACAACCGATCCGCCGGCGCTCCTTATCACGACCTGCTCGATGTCGGACGCGCTGGTCAGGCTGGTGTCGGTCAGAGCCAGGTAGAGCTTCCCGCGATCCTCTAACTTTCCGGTCGCCTCCAACACATTCGCGGCGCTCAGAGCCGTGTTGACGTCAGCCAGGGTCAGGCCGAGGGCGCGCAGCCGGTTCGGATCGGCCTCGACCCGGAACTCGGCGCGCGCGCCGCCGGACGCTTCCGCGCGCGCGACGCCGTCGATGTTGCTCAGTAGCGGGACGAGCGTCTGGTCTGCGTATCGCCGCAGGGCCACCGGTCCGACACGGTCCGAAGTCAGGCTGTAGGCGGCGACAGGGAACACCGTGGGGTCCATGCGTCGCACCGTGAAGGTGACGCCTGGCGGCAGCCTCGCGGCCGCGCGCGAGAGGCTGGCCTCGGTACGCTGCAAGGCGAGGTCCATGTTGGTGTTCCAGGCGAAGTTCACGCTGATGTCGGCGGAGCCGCGGCTGGTGGTCGAGCGCAGGTTGCGCACGCCGGGCACGGCCCTGACCGCCTGCTCCATCGGCCGGGTAATGGTTGCCTCGGTAAGGTCGATCGGCCGGTCGCCCGCGTCGATCGAGACGGCGATGCGAGGGAAGGGAACGGTGGGGAAGAGGCTGACGGGCAGCCCGGAACCGGCCAGCAGGCCGCCCAACACGGCGAGCGTGAGCAGCGCCAGCAGCGAGCGCCGATGGCGGGCCATGAAGTCGGAGAACCTCATCACTTGGCGACCCGCACCGCCATGCCGTCCTGCAGCTGATAGGCGCCCTGGACGGCCACGGCGTCGCCCGCCCTGAGCGGACCTCTGACCTCGATGTCTTCGCCCTGCCCGGCGCCCGTTTTCACCGCCACCAGCTTGGCCTTGCCGCCCGCGACGACGAATACGTGGGCTCCGTCCTCGTCGAACACCACCGCGGCGCGCGGAACGGTGAGGCCGGGGTGGGTGGAGACAGTGACCTCCGCCTTGAGCGATTCGCCCAGCGCCAGCGGCGCGCCCTTCAGGGGTGCGGTGACGTTGATCATGTGGCTGGCGGCGTCGAGCTGGCGGCTCACTACGCTCAGACGGGTGTCAATGCGCCGCTCGGGGTGGAAGAGGGGCGCCAGGCTGACACTCTGGCCCGTCGCCAGGGAGGCCGCCTTCTGCGGCTCCACCCCCAGTTGGGCGACAAGCCCATTGGTCGCGACGAGGGACATCAGGGCGGCGTCCGCCGCCACGTGGTCGCCGGCGGCGACCGGGGCAGTGGCGACGACGCCGGCGAACGGTGCGGTCAAGGTCTGGCGCCCGGCGCCGGCGCCGGAGGCCCGCTGAGCGCCGAGCCCAGCCCGCGCGTCGGCGAGGGCCTTTTGCGCGGCGATCAACTGGTCGTTGGCCGCAAGGTGCTGGTCATACAGGCGCTGGACGCGGGCCAGGTCCTTTTCGGCAAAGGCTGCCGCGTCCGCGGCCTGACGATAGGCCTGGGCCGACGCCGGCGCGTTGGCGACGACGATCAAGGGCGCGCCGGCCGTCACCGGCGTGCCGGCGGTGACCAGCAGCCGATCGACGATGACCGCGCGAGGAACCGCAAGGGTGCGGCTGGAGGCGGTCGACCCGGTCACAGTTCCATAGGCCTCGACCGTCTCGCGCACGGTGTCGGACTTCACCTGAGCCAGCGTCACCAGGGCCGCCGGGGGCGGCGCTTCTTCTTCGGCAGCGGCTCCGCCGGCGACGATGCGCCAGGCGATGCCGGCGGCGACCGCGAGGGCCGCGCCGCCGGCGGCGAACTGCGTGGGCTTTACAGGCCTCATGGGTCAGGCTCCCGGATCGGACGGAAGGAAGAGGACAGTCTCGAGGCTGACGTCGGCCAGCTCGAAGGCCAACTCCTGGTCCAACAGCGCCACCTCGTGGTTCAGCGCCGACTGCTCCAGCGCCATGTAGGCGCCGCTGTCGAGGTCACCGCGATGAAGGGCCGCCGCACCCTGGTCCGCCATGGCCCTCAGGCGAGGCACTTCCAGCCGGAGCCGCTCGACCTCGCGGCGGGCGGCCTCGCGCTCGCGCCGCGCAGCGGCGGCGTCCGCGACAGTCTGGTCCAGGCGCGCCTGGTACTCCGCGCGGAGCTGTTCTTGGGTGGCCGACTGGACCGCAATCTCGCCGCGCCCGCGGTTGAAGATCGGCACGACGAAGGTGGCCGACAGTCCGTTGGTGAGGACCGCGCTGGTGTCGGCCGCGTGGCTGAAGCCCAGGTTCACGACCGGGAACTGGGAGAGGATAGCCTTGCGCAGGTTGGCGCTTTGCGCCTGGTACCCGGCCTGCAGCGCCAGCAGATCTGGGCGCCGGGTTGGCAGGGCGGCGATAGCCGTGTCGAGGGCCGTCGGCTCTGGATCGACGATTGGTCCGCCGGGGCGCAGGTCCAGCTGAGCCGCCGGCGACAGCCCGATGAGGGCGTTGAGATCGCCGCGAGTCTTGGCCGCGTCGTGCAGAGCAGAGGCTAGGGCGGCCTGGGCGTCGGCCTCGGCGGCCAGGTCGGCGCTGACAGCGGAGGCGGCGAGGTCGCCTTGACGCATCGCCGCCTGAGACTGGGCGTAGCGATCGGCCAGCTGGTCGGCCAGGCGCTTCAACACCTCGGCCTTCCGCTCGTTCGCCATGGCGGTGACGGCGAGTTGGCGCGCCTGCTGGGCGGTGTTCCACTCGGACCAGAGGAGGTCGAGATCAGCCTGAGTGGCCGAGGCCTTGGCGGACTTCAGCGCCGCCGCGTGGGTGATCAGCGCCATCAGATCCAGGTTCGGCGCGACATTGTAGGCGGTGGCGTATCCGGCCGACGGATTGACCGGGAAATCGAGGCTGACGTTGACCTGAGGGTCGGGCAGCAGGCTGGCGGAGAACGCCTGGGCAGCCGACACCTTGGCCGCGGCGCGTTTGGCCTGCAGGTCAGGGCTGTTGAGCACGGCGAGGATGGCGACCTCGGTGGGGTCGAGCCCGTCCGACGGGTCGAACCGATGGGCTTTAAGGGGCCCGAGCCGCAACTTCGAGACGTCTGTGGTCAGGCGCACGGGTGTCGGCGCGAGGTCTGGCCCAGGGGGGAGTGGGCGCGTCGTATAGGCCGCGCAGGCGCTCAGGGCCAGGCCCAGCGCCAAGACAGCCGCGAACGTTTTGACTTTCCCGTCTCTCATGGTCTCAGCGATAGCGGGCCCAGGGTGTCGCCCGCGTGACTGTCAGATTGGGAAACCCCAATGTCGAGCTTATCCGGCGACCGCGGCGAACGTTAGCCGCAGCTAGCCGTAGTGGCGTTCTGGTTGGGTCTCCAGTTCGGCCCAGCGGCGGCTGAGCCGAGTATGTTCCATACCTGTTGCCAGCCACTCGGCCCAGCGCCGAAGTAGCTTCCGTGTATCGGTCTCGCTTGGTGACGCCAGGTCTTCGGCGACTGTCCTGGATTCGATCATGGCGCGGCCATCTCACAGTAATCGTGGTGTCATGCCACTCATAGTCATCACTCCGAAATCGGGGCGCCATGCGCGCGCCACCCTCAAGCCTTCGACATATCGTGGCGGACAACGTGCGACGCAGGCGGCTGGAGTTGCGGCTCAGTCAGGAAGGCCTGGCTGCAGAGGCCGGCCTTCATCGCACCTATATCGGCGCCATCGAGCGGGGTGAGCGCAACCTCTCGCTCGACAACGTCGAGAGACTGGCGCGGGCGCTACAAGTGTCGCCGGCGGAGTTGCTGACCTAGGCGGAGTGGGGCGGTGCGTCGTGGGATCTGGCCGCGCCAGCGGCGGTCCGTCGCTTAGGCGCTCGGCCAGCCACTGCCGGGCGGGGCTGGTTTCGGCGTTCCACAGTCACGCCAAGCTCTGCGCCATCGCCCGTCAGCTCAACGAGCGGCAAAGAAAGACCTTGCTCTATCGAACGCCTGCAGAGACCTTCGCTGAGTGTGTTGCAGCGACCCATTGAGCCCACCCCCCAAATTGGACGTTGGCAGCGTCCCCATTTGGCCGATGCGCGAAAGCCCTCTTGCGAGGACGGCCGTCACGTCAGCCCCTTTGGCCTCATTGGGTATTGTCAATCTCCTGCCCAGCCGGACGAAACATTGCGGTCGGCATGGTGGGGCGTTGGCGGGGCGCAACCCAACGGGACAACCATGAAGCAAATCAAAGATACGGTCTTGATCCTGGCGATCGTCACCTTGGCCGTCGGAACCGCGACGGCCAAGCCGTCGACGCACTACACCGGCGAAAAGTTGGCGGCCACGGCCCACGTCACCCTCGACCAGGCGCGCCAGATCGCGCTGAAGGCCCGGCCGGGCGTCGTCACCGACCAGGAACTGGAGAAGGAGGCGGGCGGTTCGGGCCTGCGCTATTCCTTCGACATCAAGGCCGCTGGCAAGACGTTCGAGGTAGGCGTCGACGCCCAGACCGGCAAGGTTCTCGAGAACGCATCGGAAGGCCCTCACCCGGACTGATGCCCGACATGGCCACCCACCGCTTCCTCGGCCCGATGGCTTTGGGCACTGTGGCGCCATGAAGCTGCTTCTGGTGGAAGACGACAGGGAAGTGGCCGCCTACGTGCGTCGGGCCCTCTCCGAAGTGGGACATACGGTCGACGTCGCCACCGCGGGACGCGATGGCCTTTTGCTGGCGGCGGCCGAACCCTATGACGTCATCGTCCTTGACCGGATGCTGCCGCAGATCGACGGTCTGTCGATCCTGCGGACGATCCGCGCCTCATCAGTCAAGACGCCGGTCCTGCTCCTGACCGCGCTGGGGGGGATCGACGACCGGGTGGAGGGCTTGGAGGCTGGCGCGGACGACTATCTGGTCAAGCCGTTCGCCATCGCCGAGCTGCTGGCCAGGGTGAACGCCCTGGCCAGACGGCCGCCGACGCAGGACGCCCCGACCACGCTGCGGGTGGCCGACCTGGAGATGAACCTGCTGCGCCGGACGGTGACGCGCGGCGGTATTCGCCTGGACCTGCAGCCGCGGGAATTCCAGTTGCTGGAACACCTGATGCGCAATGCCGGGCGCGTGGTCACCCGCACCATGCTTCTGGAGAGCGTGTGGGACTTCCACTTCGACCCCAAGACTAACATCGTCGAGACGCACATCAGCCGTCTGCGCGGCAAACTGGCCAAAGGCGGCGGAAACGGCAGCGAGCTGATCCACACGGTCCGCGGCGCCGGCTATTGCCTCAGGGAACCCGACTGACATGCTCGGCTCCACCAGTTCGCGCCTTGCCGCGCTCTACACGGCCGGCTTCGCACTCGGCGTGCTGCTGCTGGGCCTGACAACGTTCCTGACCACGCGCGAGGCTCTGATCGGCCAGTTCGAGCAGCGGATCCACACCGAGGCCGATGCCCTGGCGCGGGAATACCGTGTCGAAGGCCTGAACGGCGTTCAGCAGGCGGTTCGCGAGCGCGACCGGACGCCGGGCGACCTGGACTACGGGCTGGAAGGCCCACTCGGCCAGGCGCTGGCGGGGCGGCTGGCCGGCGCTCGCGCGCGGGCCGGCTGGTCGACCATCCGCTTTGGCGACGGCGCAGAGGCGCCCGAGAAGATCCGGGTCTTCGCCGTCGACCTGGGCCACGGCTATCGCCTGATGGTGGGCGACGACGACGAACGCATCGAGGATGTCGAACGCAAGCTGGTGGCGCGTTTCGTCCTGGCCTTCCTGGGCGTCGTCGCCTTGGGCGGGATCGGCGGATACGGAATCAGCCGGGTCGTCCACCGGCGGCTGGCGGCGATCACCGACACGGCCCAGGCGATCATCGACGGCGATCTGGCCCGGCGCATCCCGGAGAAAAGCTCCGGCGACGACCTCGACCGCCTGGCGGTAACCTTGAACCGCATGTTGGATCGCATCCAGGCTCTAATGGAGAGCCTGCGCCAGGTGTCCAACGACATCGCCCACGACATGCGCACGCCGCTGACGCGGCTAAGGCAACGCCTGGAAGGCGCCCTGGCCTCGCCGGACGAAAGCCTCAGAACCGCCGCCATGGAAGCGGCGCTGGAAGACCTGGACGCCATCCTTAGGACCTTCGCCGCCCTGTTGCGGATCGCCCAGATCGACAGCGGCGTCCGGCGCGCATCCTTCCACGCCGCGGACCTGACAGCCGTCGCGCGGACGGTGGTCGAAGCCTTCGCCCCCGCCGCTGAAGACGCCGGCGCGCATCTCGTGCTGGACGCCGTCGAGCCCGTCATGGTGGACGGCGACCCGGAGCTGATTATCCAGATGCTCGTCAATCTGACCGAGAACGCGCTGCGGCACGGGGGGCCGGGCGTGCGGGTGACGGTGAAGGTCGATCGATCGGCGGCCGGGTCGCGCCTGACCGTCCTGGACACCGGCCCCGGCGTGCCCGAAGGCGAGCGCGAGCGCCTGTTCGACCGCTTCTACAGGCTGGAGCGGAGCCGCTCGACGCCCGGCAGCGGTCTTGGCCTGGCCCTGGTTGCCGCCGTCGCGCGCCTGCACGGAGCCGAGGTCTCAGTGCGCAACCTGACACCGGGGTTCGAGGCGAGGGTGGAATTCCCGCCCGCCGCCAAGGCGAGGGACGCCTGACATTGGGACTTCTCAATCTCGCAGCCATGTGACCGACAATCCGCCCGGCGTAGACCGGGGGGCCATCTAGGAGTTCAGCGTGACGGCGACCGACCCCAAGTCCATGCACCAGGACCTGCTCAGCAAGGTCCCGCCGGTCACCCTGGCCTTCTGGCTGATCAAGATCTGCGCGACCACCGTCGGGGAGACGGGGGGCGACGCCCTGTCCATGACGCTGAACCTGGGCTACGCGGTCAGCACCCTGATCTTCCTCGGCTATTTCGCAATCGCCCTGGCCGGGCAGCTGGCCGCCAGGCGGTTTCATCCGGCCCTCTACTGGGCCCTGGTCGTCGCCACCACGACGGTCGGCACCACCACCTCCGACTACCTCGATCGCACCGCCGGTCTTGGCTACGTCAAGTCATCCATCCTGCTGTTCGGCGGGGTGCTGGCCGTGCTCTTCGTCTGGCGGCGGGTGACCGGCGCCATCGCGGTCGACCACATCACCGACCGCAAGAACGAGGCCTTCTACTGGCTGACCATCCTGGTCTCCAACACCCTCGGCACGGCGCTGGGCGACTTCATGGCCGACGACGCGGGCCTGGGATTCGAGGGCGGGGCGCTGGTCTTCTCCGGCCTGATCGCCCTCGTGGGCCTTGGCTATCTGTTCACCAAGGTCCCCCGCGCCATCCTGTTCTGGGCGGCCTACGTCCTCACCCGGCCGCTGGGCGCCACCCTCGGCGACCTTCTGACCAAGCCGCATGACCACGGCGGCCTCGACCTTGGCCGCTTCGGTTCGTCGTTCGCCATCGCCGCGGTGATGGTGGCGGGCATCCTGCTGATCCACCGTCGCGGCGCGGCCCGTCCGGCCACGGCGTGACAGGCGAACCCTAGATGCGGCTAAGAGCCGGCCAACGACAATCAGATCCAACGGGAGACGACCATGATCCAAAGCCTGACCTTCGCCGCCGCCGCGGCCCTCGCCGTTCTGACCGCCTCGCCGAGCCTCGCCGCCGACGCCGCCCAGCCCACCGGCCTGCATGTGACCATGCGGATCGCCGGCCCCGACGGCGGCTGGGACTTCGCCGCCTTCGACCCGGCGCGCCGGCGCATCTATGTCACCCACGCCACCAGCCTCATCGCCATCGACGTCGACACCGGAAAAGCGAACCTGAACTTCGCGGCGGGCGATCATCTGCATGGGGTCGCGGCCGTTCCGGGCACGGACCTGATCGTCACCTCCAACAGCGGCGACAATACCGCCCGGATCATCAGCGCCGTGGACGGCAAGGTTCTGGCGTCGATCCCCACGGCCAAGGACGCCGACGGCGTGCAATATGATCCCGCCACCGGCCTGGTGGTGGTCATCTGCGCCGACGGGGGCGCCCTGACGCTGATCGATCCCAAGGCCATGAAGGCGGTGGCCACCATCGACCTCGGGACGCCGCTGGAATTCGGCGCGCCGGACGGCAAGGGCCGCTTCTTCGTCAACCTGGAGGACAAGAACGCCGTCGCCGTGGTCGACCTGGTCGCGCGCAAGGTGCTGGCCCAGTATCCCCTGCCCGGCTGCCAGCGCCCGACGGGCCTGGCCTATGTGGCCGGCGACCGCGTGATCAGCGACTGCGGCAACGGCGGCGTCGACATTCTCGACGGGGCGTCGGGCCGGGCCATCGCCACCTTCACGGTCGGCGGCTTCCCGGACGCCGTGATCTATGACGACCAGCGCCAGCTGGCGTTCGTGCCCTCGGCCATGTCCGGCGCGCTCACCGTCATCGCCTTGTCGGGCAAGGGCGACAACACCATCGTCGACACGGTGCCCACGCAACTGGGCGCGCGAACCGGCGCGGTCGACCCCAAGTCGGGCCGGCTCTACCTGCCCACCGCCGAATATGTGCTGCCGGCGCCGGCGGGCCAGCGTCCCTCGACCAAGCCCGGCACTTTCAATGTGCTGGTGCTGGATCGGTAGGCATCGAGGATAGTCACGCGGGCTGATTGAGCGTGCGGACATCTCAAGATACGGCGTCTACAGGCTCCTGACTTCACGCTTTTAGCGTTTTGACCGGGAAGTAACCGGCCCTGTCCTGGAGGCCGTCCGACCTAGCTCGACTGATGCGCCGGCGTAGGCCGCACCGGGATCCAGTGGCGCTCAATCAACCGCCGGTGGGCCGAGCGGCGAACGCGTCCGCCGCATCGCCCGCGCCGGCCTGACTTACGCCGCTTCGGAGCGCCGATGATGCCGCACGCCTCTCCCACCATCGCAATACTTCACCAGGCGCTCGAGCCACCGGTGATTGAC